>Ga0209415_10017614_pt1 | contig 11352 bp, 20 predicted proteins | sample PeaSoiSIISIP2007_FD_187696 | JGI IMG/M metagenome (GOLD analysis project Ga0209415, IMG submission 187696) | Peat soil microbial communities from Weissenstadt, Germany - SII-SIP-2007 (SPAdes) (version 2) | ecosystem: Environmental > Terrestrial > Soil > Wetlands > Peat | place: Germany...
TGGCCACTGAGGTAGTCGACGAGCTGGCCGCTGCCGCCGATCAGGAGGTCGCCGCCATCCGGCTGCTTGAGCTGGCGGACGGCCTCGGCCACGTCACCCTTGATGACGGAGGTGTTCCAGGTGGCGCTCTCGAGCGTCCGCGAGGCGACGTACTTGGGCATGCTGTTCATCTTCTCGCCGAAGGCGCCGGTCCCCTCCATCGTCGGCCAGGCGGCCGCGAAGCCCTCGTACGTGATGCGGCCGAGCAGCAGCGCGTCGCTGGCGAACAACTCCCTGGCCTTGAAGTCGGACCCCTCGTTCGACCAGAACGGGAAGGACCACCTGCCCGGTTCGTCGATGTAGCCATCGAGCGTCACGAACGTGCTGGCGACGACCCTTCTCGACATGCACTGCCTCCATCGGACTGATCTGCTCGTGGCGTGGACGGGGTGGAGCATACTGTCGCCGGCCGAGGATTCGACCAAGCGCCGGCTTCGCTGATGCGACGTCGACGCATGATCCGGAGGATCAAGATGCGCGCCCTCGTCGTCCACCACGACATCGATATGGCCGACCAGGAGACAGCTAGCCTGCGGCGCCGCGGGATCGAGGTCGAACAGTGCTGGGGGCCGGAGTACCGCAGCTGCCCGGTCATGCGCGGCGAGGCCTGCCCGGTGGCCGAGCGTGCGGACGTGCTGGTGTACGACGTCCTGTCGACCGGGGAGAGTGACGGCGGGCGCTCGCTCGTGGAGGGCCTCCGCGAGCTCTATCCGGACAAGCCGGTGATCCTCACCGCATCGGGCATGGAGCTCGACTGGGTGGAGACGGAAGGGCCCCATCGGGTCATCCCGCTCGTCGGGATCCCGACCGGAGACCGCCTCATCGAGGCGATCGAACTGGCCACCAAGGGCGACCCGCCGACCCCCGCTGCGTAGGCCGGGCGGGGGCCGATGCCTGAGGTCCGTTTCGCCGTACGGCTGACACCACGCGGCGGCAGCGATCGCGTGGAGGGCGTCCGCGACGACGGCACCTTGCTCGTGCGGGTCGCCGCCCCCCCGGCGGACGGCGCAGCCAACCTGGCGCTTCTGGGGCTGCTTGCGGCGGAGATCGGGTTACCGCGGAGGGCGGTCCGCCTGGTCGGCGGCGTGTCGAGCCGGGCCAAGTTGATCGCGGTCGAGGGGATCGGCCCGGCCGAGCTCGGCGCGCGCTGGCCACGCCTCGCGATCGCGACTGGCCGGGCGGGCGGGAGACCGACGGCTCATCGCGGTTGACCTACCCTGGTCACCCAGCCGTGTGACTGGCGCGACGCGCCCGCCTCACCAGTGCCGGATGTGATGCTCCTCGGTGAACCAGTCGCCGATCCGGCGGTGCTCCGGATGGCGTTGCCAGTACAGCCGCAGGCCGAGCAGCGAAAGCACGAAGAGGACGCCCGGCGCCAGCAGCACGACGACCGCCAGCCACGTCAGGCCTGCCAGCAGGCATAGCGCCATGACGGCAAGCCACACGACCGGGATCAGCCACTCCCACCACCGCGTACGTCCGCGCATGGGGTTACGGTACACCCGCCTGCGGTCAGGCCGATCACGCCGTCAGCGATGGAGGCGCGACCCGTGGCGGTGCGTGCGCCCCGGATCCGGGCGCGGAGAAGCGGCATCCACGCGACGCGGCGCGTCGGGCGGCAGCGTGGACCAGGCCCGGGTCGGCGGCCGGTCCGGGGGCACGCGAGGCTCGAGCATCGAGCGATCCCAGCCACCGAGGTCCGCGCCGGCCTCGTACGTCGACTGGAAGAACGCCTGGGCCGCCGCGTCCGGATCAGGTGCGTGCCGCACGACGTCATACGGGAGCATGAACTCGCCCAGGGCGGTATCGAAGGATGCCTCCGCCGGCCTCAGACGCGCGGATCGGAGACCTTCGGGTTCCGGATACATGTACGCGTAGAACGCGGGACCGGGCGGCTCACTGGAGGGCCACCAACCGCAGCTGTGCTCCTCGCGTGAGTACGCCTCCTCCATCACCCAGGTCGCGCAGTGCGGGGCCCCGCCGGGGTGGAGTGGCGCGAGCCGTCCCGAATAGCGGGAGGCGGCCAGGTCGAAGCTGCCCCAGAAGAACTGCACCGGGCTCGCCTTGCCGACGAAGCTGCTCTGGAAGGCATTCATCACTCGGTCGGCCTGGGCGAGCCCTCGCCAGAACAGCTCCGCGTGCTCCTCGTCGTACGACGCATGCCGTTCATCGGCATCGAAGGGGATCGCGTCGGCGACCTCCACGGGCCTGGCGGAGATCCGCACGTCGATGCCGAGGCCGCGGAGCCCGTCCATGAAGCGGCGGTAGAAGCGCGCCACGGACATGGGTTCGAGGGCCATCGTCAACGAACCACGGTCGCTATCGGTGACCTGCAGGCGGTGGTCGAGGAAATCGAAGTCGACCTGGAACAGGCGGAGCCCATATGGGATCGGCGAGGTCGTCAGGCCTCGGGCCGTGACGTACAGCGGGACGTGCCACCAATGGTTGAGCGGCGGCGCGAGGGCCATCCGGACCTTGCCTACGATCTGGACCCACATGTGCAGCGTGGACATCGTGGGCTCCCAGTCGCGCCAGGGAAGCTCTGGCCAGGCGTCGCCTGCATCCTCCGCCGGCCCGGCGGCGCTCACCGTGCTGCCTCCGAGACGCGCCGTTCGAGCAGCTCGGCGACCCACGCCCGCAGGCGTCCCAGGTGTTCAGCGTAGTGGTCGCCGCCAGCCTTGCGGATCCACCACGCAGCTTCCTCGGATGGGTCGTCCAGTTCATGCCAGGTCGTGACCATCATCGTCCGCCCGGCACTCGCCTGGACCCATGCGACGTCCCACGGCTGGTCGGCCATCGCGGCCAGGAAGACGGCGTTCATGGCATCGATATCCAGGTCGTGGCCCTCGTACGTCCCGACGGCCAGCCGTTCGAACTGCACCTGCGCCTCGGCGAGCCAAGTCCCCAGGTGGGCCACGACGTCGCGGACGGTCCAGTCCGGGTCCCGCTGGTAGCCCGGTTCCAGGCACTCCTCCGGCGTAAGCGACCGGACGAGGGCCGTGACCTCATACCAGCCACGCCGCTCGAGCTCGAGGGCGGCGGCGTAGGGGTGATCCGGGCGGGGGCCGGGCAGCGTTGGCTCGGACGTCATGGCGGCTACGCGGCTACGCTGCGGCGCGACGCAGGTCGATGCGCTGCGTCCAGGCGCGCAAGGCCTCCAGGAGCTCGACCAGGAGCGCGCGCAGATCGGGATCCGTGAGGCTCCCGTCGGGGTCGAAGTGCTCGGCGGCCGCACCGATGAGGAGCTCCGGCAGCGGCATGACGCACGCCCCCGTGAACACGAACGTGTCGCGCAACTGGGCCTGGGCGCGTGCGGTGGAGCCCCGGCCTGGGCTTGCGCCCATGACGGCTACCGACCTGTCGCGTAGCGGGCTCGTCACGCGCGGTCGCGACGCCCAGTCAAGCGCATTCTTGAGGACCCCGGGCACGCCGTGGTTGTACTCGGGCGTCGCGACCAGCAGCGCGTCCGACTCCGCGATCGCCCGCTTGAACGCGACGACCGACAGCGGCTCGCCGGCGTCCTCCACGTCCTGGTTGTAGAGGGGGATCGCGCTCAGGTCGAAGATCTCGATCGCCATCCCGCGGGGGGCCAGCTCGGCCGCGGCCCGGATCAGGCCGCGGTTGTACGACGCCCGGCGAAGGCTGCCCGCGAACCCCAGGATCCTCATCTGGTCCATGACCCGCACGTCCTTTCCCGCCCCCAGCTGCCGACGATCAGTGCAACCGCTCCTCCCAGTCGGCCGGCACACGGCCCGCCGGGCCCGGCGCCGGCTGGTCGAGCGGGTGATGGCGCGGCGGTGCCAGGAGGGGCCCTTCGAGGTCCTCCTCCTTGGCGTAGTCCCAGAACCAGTCCTCACCGGGTTCGTAGCTCTGGGCGACGGGATGGCGCTCCGTGCCGGCGTGGCGGCTCGCGTGCTGGGACGGCGACGAGTCACAGCAGCCGACGTGGCCGCAGTGGGCGCAGCGGCGCAGGTGGAACCACCAGCCCCCCGTGGCGAGGCATTCCACGCAGCCCGGGCCACTCGGCGGGACGGTGGGGTCGATGTCGTACCCGTCAACCACGGATCACCTCCGGCGTGAGGTTAGCGCGTTACGCCACCAGCACCGACGACCAGGTCCTGGTACGCCGGGTGGGAGCGGATGTAGCCGGCGATATACGGGCAGAGCGGCCGCACCCGAAGGCCGCGCGCCCGCGCGTCGTCCAGCACGTCGCGGGCGAGGCGCTGGGCCAGTCCTCGGCCGGTGTAGGCCGGTCCCACCTCCGTGTGGATGAAGGTGATCCGCAGGTCGTGCAGCGCGTACGTGACCCAGCCGGCGAGGTCCCCGTCTACGGTCAGCTCGTAGCGGTGCCGCTCGGGGTGGTCGAGCGTCGCGAGGGCACCGATCGGTCGTTCGGGTTGGCGGGGATCGGTCTGGGTCAAGGCGCCGGGGGTTCGACGCGTTCGACCACGATGCTGCAGTCCGTGACCAGCGCCGCGATCGCGCCGATCGCGGCGAGCCACGGGGCGAGGACCGCGCCGGCGACACCCACCGTCAGGGGGAACTCGGCCACCGTGTGGTCCCCCTGCCTGATGCTGATCCGCCGCACGTTCCCCTCGGCGATCAACCGCTTGACTTCGGTCAGCAGGCGGTCGCCATCGATCCGGAACTGCTCGGTCCACGGCCCCTTCTGGTCTGACGCCATGGCGTGACTCCTCGTTGCCTCGCGTTGTCGCTGACCCCCAGTATCACCTCTGACGCCCGGGGGTCGCTGCGGCTGATGCCCGGATCCTGGCCGGTCTCGGCGCCGCCGGGTCAGCCGGCGGGGGGCAAGCCCAGGGCCTTGCGCATGGCGTCGGCGCTCAGCAGGAGACGGTCCTCGGCCGCGGGGAGCCGCGCGTAGGCCGCGCGGAAGGTCGACCCGTCCGCCGCGTTGACCATCTCGAGGACGAGCGCGTCGCACGTCTCCGCAGCGGCGATGACGCCATCCGCCTGCGCCTGTACCGGCCCCCAGGCCACGGCTTTCATCGCGGCGATGTACTTGACGTAGCCGTCTCGGCACGCCTGCGCGATGGCCTTGGCGTCCGCGAGGGTGCCATTCGCAGCGGCCTTCTCACGATCGCACTGGAGGACGGCAGCCGTGCCGCCTGCCGCGATCGTGGTGTATGTCGCCGCGAGCGGCGCGAGGTCGGGCGACGGGCTGACCGCGGGCGTGGGGTTGGCGGTCGGCGTGGCCGTGACGGCAGCGGATGGCGCGCTGGACGGCAAGCTCGAGCTGGGTGTGCCGGCGGCACCGGCGCACCCAGCGAGGACGAGGACCGCGACGGTCAGGATGGCGAGCCGAGCGGTCGCCCTTGGATCCCGGTTCATCAGGCGGGTGTCGCGGCTGCGGTGGGCGACAGGGCCGCGGCGATCCCGTCGGCCCATGCGTCGATGGCCGCCCAGTCCCGGAAGTCACCGGCCGGCATGGCCTCCCTCGCGGCAGCCGGGAGGTGCCGGGTGATGCGCTCGGCCAGGCCGATGGGTGGCGCGTCCGGGTCGAGCGCGCCGAAGAAGACCTGTTCCCCCCGCGGGTGCAGCGTGGCCCTCAGGTCGGCGAACTCCTTGGGCTGGGCGGCGACGAGCTGGTCGCGGCCCTTGACGTCGACCGGATCGGTGCCCAGCGGCCCGCTGCTGAAGAGCCAGACCGGTCGCGCAGCGAGTAACGCCCGGTTGCGCTGGACGAAGCGGGTCGCGTCGGCCAGCCAGTGGAACATGTAGGCCGCACTGCCCACGACGAAGGCGTCGTAGCGGGACGCGTCGCGCACGTTCGCGGCCTGGAGGGTCTCTGCCGCGAGGCCACGCTGTCGCAGACGGTCCGCGATCCGCTCGGCGATCCCCCGCGTGGCGCCGTGTCGGCTGGCGTACGCGACGAGAACGGACATGGCATGCCTCCAACGGTGCTGCTGGTACACCTCGAGGATGTGTCCGCGTCGCCCCGCTGCCTAGAGCCGAACGTCCTGTCCCCGCGCTCGGGCCTGGAACTGCGCGCCGGCACGCTCGGCGATGCTGGCGGCCGATCGCCAGGCGGTCAGATCCGGCCGATGTCGCGCCGCCGCAGGCTGAGCAGCCCGAGAAGGGTGAGGCCGGCCGCGATGGCCGACATCGCCACCAGCGGTAGGAGGGTCAGGCTCGCCGCCGGCAGTCGGGGCACCTGCTGGAACGGGGAGAGGTCCTGGAGCCAGCCTGGGAGGTCCAGGACCGCGCCGAGGAAACCCACCACGAGGCAGGCCACGAGGAGCGCCCACGAGACGCCGACCCAGCGCGGCACCAGCCCGTCGAGCGCGATGGCGAGCCCGACCATGATCCACATCGCCGGCGCGTAGACAAGGGCAGCCTCGAGCAGGCGCGGAACGCTTTGCATGTCGCCGCCCGCGAGGCCGTAGCTGAGGCCGGTGGCCAGGCCGGCGACGGCCAGCAGGATGACGCTGCCGACGCACGCCACGGCGAGGTGACTCGCCGCGAACCGCCAGCGCGAGACGGGCGTCGCCAGGACGAGGTCGGCCCGCATGGACGTTTCCTCGCTCCGCACCCGCACGGCGGACTGGATGGCGAAGCCCATGGCGAGGAGCGCCAGCACCCGGAAGGAGGTAGCGAAGTACAGGTCCGTCAGGCTCCCGCCTCCGGCGCCGGTCAACAGTTGCGCGAGGGCCTGGTTCTGGCCGATGAAGGTGTCGACGGTGGGCCCGATCCAACCGTAGGCGATGCCGATGACCAGGACGCCGGCGCCCCATCCGAACAGCGATCCCCGCTGCAGCCGGAAGGCCAGGCCCAGGGGGTGCCCGAGGCTCGGCGCTGCCGCGGGCGGGCCCGGCCGCGCCGCCACAAGCCCTGCACCGAGGTCCCGCCGGACGGCCAGGGCGGCCGCCGCTGCGACCAGGAGCACCGCCGCTGCCACCAGGAGCAGCAAAGGCCACCACCGCTCATCGGCGAACGGCCGCGCCTTCTGGGCCACGCCGATCGGGGAGAACCACGAGACGGTTCCGTCGCCGATGTCGCCGACGGCGCGCAGCAGGAACGCCGCCCCGACCACCGCCCCGGCGACGCCATAGACGACACGGGTGCTCTCGGTGACCTGTGCCACGAGGAGGGTGACGCCGCCGAAGACCAGGCCGACGAGGATGAACGAGACCCCGAAGACGACCGACCCGGCCGCGGGCAGGCCCTGCGCGATCAACGCGGCCGTGATGAGCACACCAACGGCCAGGTTCATGGCGGCTACCGTGAGCACGGCGGCGAGGGTGTTGGCGTGGATGCCCACCGGAAGGGAGCGCACGACTTCCAGGCGGCCGGCTTCCTCTTCGCCCCGCGTCAGCCGGCCGAGCATGAAGATGCTCATGAGGGCCACCAGCACCATGCCGATGGCACCGAACTGGAACGCGACCTGCCCCCCGATGGTGTCCAGGCCCTGGGGGGCTCCGTTGAAGGCGATGGCGGCCGCGTTGTGCTGGGTCGCGGCGGCCGTCTGATCAAGGGCGGCCTGGGTCGGGAACACACCCTTGATCCCGACCACGGTCAGGGCCGCCAGCACGACGAGCGGCACGATCCAGACGAGGATCCGGATGCGGTCGCGGCGCAGGATGAAGCGGGTCAGCGCAACCGTCCCCGTGAGCGAGGTCATGGACGCGGCAAGGGTGTCGTATCGCGCTCCGGGTCGGCACGTTCGGGTTCCTGCGCCAGCTCATCGCCGTAGTGCCGGAGGAACAGCTCTTCGAGCGTGGGTGGATGGCTGACCAGGCTCCGGACCCCGAGCTCGCCGAGCCGGCGCACCGCCGGGTCGAGGTGATCGGTGTCAACCTCGAAACGCACATGGGCGCCGTCGATCTCGAGGTCGTGGATCCCCTCGAGGTCGGCCAGCCCCTGCGCTGGACGCACGGTCTCCGCCGTGATCGATGTCCGGGTCAGGTGCCTCAGTTCGTCGAGCGAGCCTCTTTCTACGGTCCGGCCCAGCCGGATGATGCTCAGCCGGTCGCACAGCGCCTCGACCTCGGCGAGGATGTGGCTGGAGAGCAAGACCGTGCGCCCTTCAGCCTTCACCTCGCGGATGCAGTCCTGGAAGACCGCCTCCATCAGCGGGTCGAGTCCCGAGGTCGGTTCGTCGAGAAGGAGCAGTTCGGCGTTCGACGCCAGGGCCGCGACCAGGGCCACCTTCTGCCGGTTCCCTTTCGAGTAGGTGCCGGTCTTCCTGGTCGGGTCCAGCAGGAACCGTTGCAGGAGCTCGTCGCGGCGGTGCCGGTCCAGGTCGCCCCGCAGGCGACCGAACAGGTCGATCACCTCACCGCCGGTCAGGCTCGGCCACAGGCTGACCTCTCCGGGCACGTACGCCAGGCGGCGATGCAACTCGACCGCGTCCCGCCACGGGTCCTGCCCCAGCAACTCGACCTCGCCGGAGTCGGCGCGAAGCAAACCGAGCAGCACGCGGATGGTCGTGGTCTTGCCCGAGCCATTCGGACCCAGGAACCCGTGGACCTCGCCGGTGTCGACCGACAGGTCGAGACCATCCAGGGCGCGCGTCGAACCGAAGTTCTTGATGAGACCTGCGGTGGAGATCGCGACGGGCACGTCGCCATCATCGCACCAGGTCTAGGGTGGCCTCTCTCCCAGTCAGGCGTCCGGAGCGATGAGCTCGAGAGTCGGGAAGTACGTCCGGTAGCGCGCCTCATCGCGGGTCAGGAGTCGATAGCCAGCGACCGCGGCATGGGCCCCGATGTAGAAGTCGGGCAGGGGCGAGCCCTTGACGCCGCCGGCCCCCCGATAGCGCAGGAAGGCCTTCCCGGCCAGGAACGCGGCCTCGTACGGCAGGTACTCCCGGCGGTACAGATCGGGCGGCAGAGCGTCTTCCAGCGCCTCGATCGAGGCGAAGCCGATGGATACCTCGGCGTAGATGATCGCGTTGATGATCAGGATCGCCTCGTCCGCGGCTTCTCCGAGTGACCTGCTCGACCATGTGGCCCAGGTCGGATCGTCGGTGACGACGTCGAGCAGGACGTTGCTGTCGACGAGGACCGGGGTCACGCCTGGCCCCGCGTCAGGGCCATGATCTCGTCAGTGCTCATCGACACGTGCCCGACGCTCCGGCGCAGGAGCTGGACCGCACGACCGCCGCGGCTCGGTCGCCGCGCGCCGCGCACCTTGATGAGCCGGACCCCATCGGCCTCTGCGACGAACTCCACTTCCGTCTCGGGGAGCAGGCCGGCCTGTTCCCGTACCGCCTGGGGGATCGTCACCTGTCCCTTCGAAGTGATCCGCATCGGTCTGTTCTCCTTCTTACCAGTAAGAGTAACACCGATGGACAACGGTGCCCCGTGCGGTTGGTCAGGGAAGCAGGGCGAACGTTTCGATGTGACGAGGACGGACGGTGCCGAAGTGGCGCCGATCGAACGTGGCGACGGTCGTGACGCGCAACCGCTCAGCCGCGGCAACCACCGAGGCGTCGACGGTGCCGAGCGGCAGATCCGCGTACTTCGCCACGAGCTCGGCGATGCGCAGCCAGTCGCCGGGCTCCACCTGCAGCGGGGTCAAGTCGCCTGAGGCAAGGTCGCCCAGGAACCTGACCTCGGCGGTCGGGCCCAGGCGCGTGGCCAGCAGGTAGGTGACCTCGGTGATGACCAGGACCGGGACCAGGATGGGGCCAGGGTGCGCCTGGAGCAGTCGCAGCGCCTCGGCGTGGTGGGCGTCGTCGGCGTCGACGTAGGCGTACAGCGGGCCGGCATCGGCCAGCAGGCTGGTCAGGCCAGCTCCTCGCGAAGGATCTCCTCGATCCGTTCCGAGACGTCCCGCCGGCCGCTGCGACCGGCTGCGGCAGCGAGCAAGCGGCGTGGGCCCCCGCCGAGATGCGCGGTGATTGCCTCGCGTGTCACATCGGAGATCGTCGTGCCGCGGCGGCGTGCCTCGTGGCGGAGCCGGAGGTCGAGCTCATCCGGCAGCTTGATCGTGGTGCGCTTCATGGTATGCCAGCATACCAGAGGCTAGGCATGGCCACGGGTCGGTAGGGGGCGTACCGGCTCCGCGGGTTCAGTCGCGTGGTATCGGATCGACGACCAGATGCCTCGGGCCCATGGCAGGTCGTCGCTGGTGATCGTGACCACCAGCACCCGACCGTCGGCTACCAGTACGCCGCTCAGCGTGCGCGAAGCGCGCGCCGGCTTGATCGCCTCCGCTTGGACGGCCCAGCCGGCTGTGCCGGGTGGGAGCTCGGGGATGGCCGTCCCTTCAAGGATTGGCCCGAAACGGTCGAGGATCATCCTCGCCGGCACCGGCCCGCGGTGATCCGACACCTGAACGCTGGTCAACGACACCGACCGATGCGCGTCGTACGCGTGCCAGTAGCCGTCCTTGGCGACGAAGGTCTCCGCAAACGACGTCGGGACCGAGATCGACCAGGCCGGGAAGACGCGCCTGACGGCGGATGTGTCCATACCCCGAAACGTTAGCCGCCGGCCCTCACCGCTCGCTTATCGACGGCTCATCGCAGTCAGGACGTTGGTTCTCGATCGCCCCGGTGATCAGGCCTAGGCGCCGTCGATTGACAGTGTGATACCGGGCGGTATCATCAACCCATGCCGATGACCCTGCGCCTGAGCACTCAGGAGACCGAGGCGCTGCGGGACACGGCGCGACGGGAGCGTCGATCGATGCAGGAAGTCGCCCGGACCGCGATCGACGAGTACGTCACCCGCCGGACCAGACGTCGCGATGCACACCTGGCCGCGATCGTCCGCGAGGACGCCGAGCTCCTGCGTCGGCTCGGAGGGCGGTGACCGAGCACCTCGATCTCGAGGACCTGCTCGTTGCGGCCGAGGCGGCCCTCGAGCGGCCGCCACAAGTGCGGGATATCGGGATCCTGGAGGCAGCGGTCGCACGTACCCGGGCCTCGGTCTACGGCGTGGACGCGTACCCGGACCTCCACGCCAAGGCGGCCGCCCTGCTGCACTCGATCGTCACCGGTCGCGCCCTCATCGACGGCAACAAGCGACTCGCCTGGGTCAGCGTTCGCCTGTTCTACCGGCTGAACGGCAGCGACCTGCGCGCCCCGATCGATGACGCGTACGGCCTGGTCATGTCGATCGCGGACGGCTCGGTCCGCGACGTCCGGGACATCGCCCACCGCCTTCGCGGCTGGGTGCAGATCATCGACGGGACGGACTGAGTTTGGGCTAACCGGCAGGACGGCCCCACACTCAGCCGATGTCCGGCGTGGCACCGGTCGTCCTGGCTTGGTTGTTCGGAGGGTGATCATGCCGACTCGCGCAGCGATCCTGGGCACACTTGCGGCGTCGCAGACGCAGGTCATGG
>Ga0209415_10017615_pt1 | contig 11352 bp, 10 predicted proteins | sample PeaSoiSIISIP2007_FD_187696 | JGI IMG/M metagenome (GOLD analysis project Ga0209415, IMG submission 187696) | Peat soil microbial communities from Weissenstadt, Germany - SII-SIP-2007 (SPAdes) (version 2) | ecosystem: Environmental > Terrestrial > Soil > Wetlands > Peat | place: Germany...
CTAGCTCGCGTGCGGAGCCCCGAACTTGACTCCGATCACCGTCGAAAACTGCCACACGACGGTACAGCGCCTGCGAACGCGGCCATCTTCCGAGAGGGCGAGCAAGAAGGTCTTCGGCAGAACGGTCTCACGACGCAGCTCGAGCTGCGCGCCGGTGTTGGAGATATTCCGCAGCCTGCATGGGCCGATCCGCGCGCCATCGGTCCCGTATATCATGCCGTCCCGGTCCACCGGTTGACGCTTGGCCCTGGGCTTCGGCTCCGTCATCGACAGCCTCGCAGTTCACGCCCATCTTGAAAACGCGTCGCCCTTCCACTTGCCCAGCGGCAACGATCTCCGCCGATCTCGTGTCCGCATTCGCGCCATGGCAGCGGTCGAGCGCGGCTACGCGGCGTTCCCCCTCAGCTGCTCCTCGTCGCGCTCGCAATGAACACAATTGCGGCCGGCGCGCTTTGCTTCGTAGAGGCACGCATCGGCGCGCTCGATGATCGGACGCGGCCGCTCGCCCGGCCGATACGACGCGACGCCGATCGAAACCGTGATTCCTCCAAGGTTTTCTCCGGTCGAACGCTTTTTCATCTCCCGGACCATGATCTTCTCGCGAATCTGCTCCGCCACCAGGGTGGCGTTGCGCAAGGCGGTATCCGGCAGAATCACGGCGAATTCCTCGCCGCCATATCGCGCCGCGAAGTCACTCCCCTTGAGCGATTGCTTGAGCGTCACGCCGACCAGGCTGAGCACGCTGTCGCCCATCAAGTGCCCGAAACGGTCATTGAAGCTCTTGAAGTGGTCGATATCGAGCATCAGCAGCGAGAACGGCTTGGATTCGCTGCCGGCGCGTTCGCACGCCTGCTCGACGGCGCTGTTGAAGCCCCTGCGATTGGCGAGCCCGGTGACGGTGTCCCGGGTGGCTTCCAAGGTCGTGGTGGCAAGCGACTGCTGCAGCGTTTCCATCTCCTTCTTCGCGGCGTTCAGCCGTTGCTCCATGGCGGCGTGCCGGATCTCGACGGCGCGCAGCGAATTGATGATCGCATCGGCGACAGCGCGGACGGTATCGTAATCGGTCGTCTCGGCGAGCCGCTTGGAAGCGTCGGCGCATTCGTGACGGTCCTGCGACGTCGAGAGGATGAACTCCCCGAGCATTCCAACGATCTTGTCGATTTCATGCGAAACGTCGGTGCCGGCCCGCTCCAGCTCCGCGCGCGTGCGCGACGACGCCACGTACTCGTCGTATATCCCGTCGAGCTCGAACAGCGAAAGCGAGCCGTTGGCGTCGAGTGCGCTGTTGATCCGGCGATTCATTTCGGGGTTGCGGCCGGCGGAGTAGGTGTACCAGAGTTCATAGCCCGGCGGGTCGGCCGGCAGCGACAGCGCCTTGATGCGCTCCATCGCCATCTCGGCTATGTGCAGCGTGTAGTCGTGATCGCGGCTCGCCATTGTCGAACACAAGCCTCCGGCTCTTCCATGCATGTCACGCGCCGACGCATTCCGGCGGCGTGCAATCCAATCCTGCATTGTTAGGCCATTGGGAACTAATTTTTCGTTGGGGCGGGCCGGTGCGCGCGTAGGGGTTCTCCCGACGAAGTAACGATTCCTTAAGGGGCGTTAACCGACCCGGACCGAACTGACCCGCCTCAAAGGTCGGCGAGCCAACCCTGCGCAATCGCGTACCTGACGATGTCGGCGCGATTCTTGAGCCCGAGCTTGTCCACTCCGCGCGCCTTGAAGGTCTCGACCGACTTGACCCCGATATCGAGCCGGCGCGCAATCTCCTTGTTCGTCAGGCCCGCGGCGATGAACCGCAGCACCTCGATTTCGCGCGCCGTCAGGCCCGGCACCGCCTCTGGCGCCTGCCTGACGCGGCGCGGCTGCGCTTCGAACATTCGCCCTGCGATCGCCGGATCGACGTAGACGCCCCCGACCATCACGGCCCGGATGGCCTGCACCAGGGTCGCGGACGCGGCGCGCTTGAGAACGTAGCCGCGTGCTCCGGCCTGGAGCGCCTGGTTCAGATAGGCGCGATCCTCGTGCAGCGTCAGCAGAAGCACGCGGACGCCCGGATGCTCCGCGGCGAGCCGGCGCGCCAGCGCAATCCCATTGAGCTCCGGCATCGACACGTCGAGAATGGCGACGTCCGGCTTCTCGGTCCCGATTACCCGCAGTGCGGAGGTACCAGTGGTGGCGACGCCGGCGACTTCGAAATCGCTCTCCATCTCGAGGAGCTTTTGAAGGCCTTCGAGAAAGATAGGATGATCGTCGGCGAGCACTAAACGTGTTCGGCTGGCCAAGGGAGGGCCTCCGCGGGTTCGAGCCCGATCCTAACGAAAATCGTGGTACCGACGCCGATCGAGGATTCGACCAGGAGCTCGCCGCCGATCAGCTTGAGCCTTTCCCGCATGCCGGCGATGCCGAGGCCGCCGCCGTTGCGGATGCCGGGATGGCTCGCCGACGGATCGAAACCGGCGCCATCGTCCTCGATCGTCAGGCGCAACATCCGATCGGAGCAATCGACCGTGATGCCGATATCGGTGGCGCCGCCCGCATGCTTGGCGATGTTCGTCAATGCCTCCTGGCAAATCCGGAAAAGAACCGTGCCGATGTCGGCCGGCAAGGCGTCGAGGTCGACGCTCACGCAGTGATAGTCGACGTCGATCCCGAACCGCTCGCTCCAGTCCGCGATATGGTCGGCGATCGCCTTGGCGACCCCGAGGTCATCGATGGAAGCCGGCCGCAGTTCGCGCGCAACGCGATGCAGGCTGGTGTCGATCTGGTCGAGCTGCGATCTCAGCCGGCGCAGCAGCTCGGCCCCCTGGGCGCCCGCGGCCGGTTCGAGCCGCTTCAAGTCGAGCATCGCGGCGGCGAGCACCTGGCCGGTTTCATCATGCAGCTCGCGGGCAAGCCGGTTCCGCTCGTCCTCCTGGGCGTGCATCAGGCGGCGGCGCAATTCGTCGCGCTCGAGCCTGTTCTGCTTCAGCACCGTGACGTCCATCCCGACGCCGAGCACCCGCACCGGATTGCCGGCGGCATCGCGCTCGAGCCGGGCCCTGGCGTGGACCCAGCGTTCCTCGCCGGTATCGGCACGCATGATGCGATATTCGCGATCATATCCGTCGTCGCCGCGAGCGTGCCGCATGACCGCGTCGGCAATGGAAGGCCGATCGGACGGATGCACCCGCGCCAGAAAATTCTCCAGGCAGGGCGCGACCTCGCGGCAGACACCTATGATCTCGCGATAGCGGTCGGACCACACCTCTTTTCCGGTTTCGAGATTCCATTGCCAGGTGCCGACCTCGGCGGCCGAAATCACGAACTGCCGGTGGTCTTCGCGGGCCAGCAACTCGGCGGAGGCGGCGGTGAGGATGCTCGAAATTTCCCGATATGAAGCCGGACGGATGGCCGGCAGCGCCGGTCCCGGCTCGCGTTGAACGGCGGAAACGGCATCGCGCAATTCGGTCATCGAGCGCGAAATAGAACCGCTGGCACGGTTGGCGATCAATACGGCACCGAACACCACCGCTACGCCGATGACGAGCATGCCACCGAGCCCGAACAGCATCGGCGAATCGAAGACGCGCCGCGGTACGCCGACGCCCACGAGCCAGCCCGTCGATTCCATCCGGCCGTAGGCCCAGAGGAACGGCACGCCTTCGGCGTTGATACCCGTCACCTTGCCCGATGAAACACCGGGCTCGATGAGATCAAGCGAGGCTGCCGGCCGACCACTGAATTTGTCGTTGTCCTTGGAACGGGCCACGATGATGCCCTTGCGGTCGGTGACGGTGACGATCCAATCGTCCTCGCGGCGCGATCGCTTGAGGGTTTCGGCGAACACGTCGAGGCTCAAATTCCCGCACAGCGCGAACTGGATGCCGCTGCTCTCGCGCACCGGCACGCAGACGATGACGACGCGCAGCTTGACGCGGGGCCCGAAGAACACGTCGGATATCTGCGGCTTGCCGTCGAGCAGGGCGAGCTTCGCGGATTCGCCCAGCGGAAACGGGATGCTCTGCGGTATCGGCGCCGTGAACGGAAATCTGGTGTTGAAGAAATGCTCGTCGCGATGCAGCTGGTACAGAATGATGAAGAAATCTGGAAACATCTGCTTCCCGACCTCGACCGACTTCTTGTAGAGCCGTTCTACATCGCCGGGGCGCAGGCCGTCGGACGCCGCCAACGCTGCCAGCGCATTGGTGACGCCGCTGATCTCGCGATCGACCAGATAGGCGATGTCGCGGGTGGCCGTCTCCAGCTCCTTTTCGGTGTTGGCCTGCAGGGATGCAACCAGACGAAACACGATCAGCCCGGACATCGCCAATGCCACGAGTGCCAGCGTCCCGATGACCATGAGGAACAGTGCCCGGATCGAGAGTGCGCTGCGATCGGGGTTCACTGGGCTGTTGGCCAGCATGTGTGGTTTCCTGCGCCCGGCCGGCGAATCAAACGCATCTTATCGCGCGGGGCGCACATCGGCGAACCGCATATCCGGGGCGAGATGCGCGGCGCCGACCTCGAGCGCGGTTTCGCTGCGTCACGCCACCGCCTGCGCGGCTTCGAGCGTGATCCGCACGAAGATCGTGGTGCCGACGCCGATCGAGGATTCGACCAAGAGCTCGCCCCCGATGAGCGCCAGCCTCTCCCGCATGCCGGCGATGCCGAGGCCGCCGCCGTTTCGCATCCCGGTCTGCGTCGCCGCCGGATCGAAGCCGCTGCCATTGTCCTCGATCGTCAGCCGCAGGACGTGGGCGGAGCGATCGACCGTGATGCCGACGTCGGTCGTGCCGGTTGCATGTTTGGCGACATTCGTCAAAGCCTCCTGGCAAATGCGGAAAACGACGGTGCCGATGTCGGCCGGCAAGGCGTCGAGATCGACGTTGAGGCAGTGATAGTCCACTTCGATCCCGAACCTCTCGCTCCAGGCCGCGATGTGGTCGGCGAGCGCCTTCGCGACCCCGAGGTCATCGATCGATGTCGGCCGCAGTTCGCTCGCGATGCGATGCAGGCTGGCGTCCATCTGGTCGAGCTGCGACCTCAGGCGGCCCAACAGCTCGGCCCCCTCGGCGCCCGCCGTCGGCTCGAGGCGCTTCAAATCGAGCAACGCGGCCGCCAGGAGCTGGCCGGTTTCATCGTGCAATTCCCGGGCAAGCCGCTGCCGCTCGTCTTCCTGGGCGTGCATCAGCCGACGGCGCAGCTCGTCGCGCTCGCCTTCGTTTTGTTTCTGGATCGTCACGTCCATGCCGACACCGAGCACCCGGAACGGCCGGCCGCGCCGGTCGTGCTCGATCCGGGCCCTGGCATGGACCCAGCGCACCTCGCCGGTATCGGCACGCACGATGCGATACTCGCGATCGAAATCCGCGCCCTCCGAGATGTGGCGCATCATGGCGTCGGCGACGGCCGGGCGATCGTCCGGGTGGACGCGCGCCAGGAACTCCTCCAGGCTCGCTTCGGTTTCGTCACCGACCCCGATGATCTCCCGGAAGCGCCCCGACCAGTGCGCCGCGCCGCTGTCCATGTCCCACTGCCAGACCCCGACCTCGGCGGCGGACAGCATGAAGCGGCGCTGGTCCGCCGCGATCCGCAGTTCCTCCGACGCCGCCGAAAGGATATTCGACATCTCGACGAAAGAGCCAGAATGCAGCGCCTGCCGCGGATGCTGCCGATCCTGCCGGATCGTCATTACGGCGTCGTTCAATTGCCGCATCGCCCGCGCGAGCGGACCGCTGGCGCGATACACCGCCGCCACCGCGATCAGCACCACCGCCACGGCGATGACCAGCAAGCCGACGACAGCGATGTTGCGCGGCTCGTCGAACACGGCCTGCGCCGCCCCGACGCTGACGACCCAGCCGGTCATGTCGGATCGATAGTCGGCCCAGACGAACGGCGTCTGCTCGTTGTTCACGCCGCGCGCAATCCGAAAATTCGTCACCGCATCCCATGCCGGCCGCGGGGCGGCCGGCCGGCCGGCGAAAGCGTCGTGATCCTTCGAGCGGGCGACGGTCGTGCCCTTGCGGTCGATGAAGGTAGCGATCCAGATATCCCCCGGGGCCGGCGTCGGGATGATCGCAAAAAACCGATCGAGGGGCAGGACCGCGAAAAGCTGGTAGTCGGCGATGCCGGCCTCGCCGATCGGCACACCGACGGCGACCATGTTGTGCTTGACGCGGGGCCCGACGAAGACGTCGGACACGACCGTCTTGCCGGCGCGCAACGCATCGTCGGCTTCGTCCCCGAGCGGAAACGGCGGGCCCTGAACGAGCTCCACCCCCCACGGGATTGCGGTGTTGAACACCTGCTCGTTGCGCGGCCCGTGACGCAGGACGATATCGAAGCCGGCGCGGCGCGCCATCTCGGCCGATTTGCGATAGAACGCTTCGATATCGCCGCGTCGAAGCTCATCGCCGACCAGCGCCTGGAGCACGTGGGTGGCGTCGATAATCTCGCGATCGATGTCGAGGCTCATGTGCCGGGCGCCCCGGCTCAGCTGTCGCTCGCTGACATCCTGCGCGGACGCCACCAGGCGGGCAGCGACCAGCCCGGCGAGCGCGAGAGGCAGCATCGCGGCCACGGCGATCACCAGAACGAGGGTGCTGCGCACCGAAAGAGCAGACCTCGCGCCGGCGGCTGGCTTGCGCAGGAAGGTCACGTCGTTTTCACCTGCGGTTCCGAACTGTGGTGATCGCGGCCACGGCGTCGACCGCGGGCTTCGCGTGCCAGCATCCCTAGCTGATTCGGGCACGCCAAACGCGAAGACTTCCGCGGTCAGGTGGGCAAGGAAGGCGGGGCAACCTTCTCCCTCCCCGCCTTCGGTCCGAAGTCGGGGAGGGTCGGGGTGGGGCCTTTCCGCTACACTCCGGTACCCGCTGCCCCCACCCGAGCTCGCTTCGCCAAGGATACGCCCTTTTGCACCTTGCCCGAAGACGGGGCGGGATTAAGTGCCGACCGCCGTTGCCTACCCTATTTCTTCTCTTCCGCCGGCTTCTCTTCGGCTGGCTCCGGGCGCACGCACACAACCGCCTGGGGCTGGCACGCGATGCCGATGTTCGAGCAGCTGATCTTGCCGGCATCGCGCTGGCAGGAGACGCAGCGATCGGTCCATACCACGCATCCGGGCAGGTGCGCCTGCACGGCCGGATCGTTGGGTGGCACCGGTGCTGAAGCGGGTGCATCCGGCACGATATCGGCGGACGGCAACGTTTCGGCGCCGCGGGCCGCGACGATTGTCGCGAGCACCAGGATGGCGATTGCGAGCAGGCGGGTTGGTGGCGGCATGCCCTACCCTACCGCGATGACGCCGTCCTTGGCGAGGGTCGCGATCTCGTCCTCCGGCAGGCCCAGGAACTCGCGCAGGATGTCCGCCGTATCGGCGCCGAGGCGATGCGGGTAGGCATGCCGGCTCGACCCTCCCGCGAACTTGAGCGGATTTCCGGCCACCCGGATGGTGTCGCCGTCGCGGTCGGTCAGTTCCACCACCATGTCGCGGTGGCGCACCTGCGGATCGGCGAGCGCGCGGTCGAGCGTGTTGATCGGCCCCGCCGGCACCTGGGCGGCGGCGAGCTTCGCCAGCAGATCGTCCGAGGACATCCGCGCCGCCGCGGCCTCGAGGAGCGGCGCGAGTTCGGCGCGATGGCGCAGGCGATCCTCGTTGAGGCGGAAGCGCGGATCGGCCGACAGATCGCCGACCCCGAGCGCCGCGCAGAGATCGCTCCACATGCGCTCGGTGTTGGCGGCGACCACGATCTCGATGCCGTCGCGGCAGCGGAACGCCCGATAGGTCGGGAACGACACGTGCTCCCTGCCCTGCGGCCCCGGCACCTCGCCGGCGATCAGGTGATAGGCGGCCTGGTAGACCAGCATGGCGATCTGGCAGTCGAGCATCGACACGTCGATGTAGGCGCCGACGCCTTCGTGGCGCACGCGCTCGACCGCCGCGAGCGCGCCGATCACCGCATACATGCCGGCCGACAGGTCGCCGAGCGGGATGCCGGCACGCACCGGCTTGCCGCCGAGCTCGCCCGTCATGCTCATGCCGCCCGACATCGCCTGCACGACGATGTCGTAGGCCGGGCGGTCGCGATAGGGCCCGGTCTGGCCGAAGCCCGAAATGGCGCACACGATGATCTTCGGATTGGCGGCCTTGAGGGCGTCGTAGCCGAGGCCGAGGCGCGCCGCGACCCCGGGGCGGAAGTTCTCCAGCACGATGTCGGCGCGTCGCACCAGGTCGAGCATGATGGCGCGGCCGCGCGCGGTCTTGAGATCGATGGCGAGGCTCTCCTTGTTGCGGTTGACCGCGAGGTAGTAGGCGCTTTCGCCCTTGACGAAGTGGGGTGCGATCGCGCGCGTCATCTCGCCCCCGGGCGGCTCGATCTTGATGACGCGGGCGCCGAGATCGCCGAAAATCTGCGCCGCATAGGGCCCGGCGAGAAACTGGGTGAGGTCGAGCACCAAAAGCCGCGACAGCGGGCCGTCGGGACGCGGCAAATCCGGACCCGCGCCGGTCATGACGTCAGCACGTGCACCGAGCAGGCGCCGTGGTCGAGGCCCGAAATGCCACCGCCGGTGCAATGGGTGAGCGCCACCTTGGCGCCGGGCACCTGGCGCTCGCCCGCTTCGCCACGCAGCTGCCACACCGCCTCGACGATCTGCGCCACCCCGGTGGCGCCGACCGGATGGCCGCGGCACGCGAGCCCACCGCTCGGATTGACCGGCTGGCGGCCGCCGGGGCCGCTATCGCCGCGCTCGATCATGGCGGCACCCTCGCCCTTGTGGCACAGGCCGAGCGCTTCGTAATACATGATCTCGGCGCTCGCGAAGGCATCGTGCACCTCGGCGAGGCTCACGTCTTGCGGCCCGATGCCGGCCGCCTCGTAGGCGAGCCGCGAGGTGCGTTCGGTCAGCTCGCTCGACGCCATGTCACGAAAGCCGGTCTTGTAGAGGCCGGACTGCAGCACCGAGGCCTCGACCCGCACCGTCTTGGCGCCGAGCTCGCGGGCGCGCTTTTCGCTGGTCACTATGACGGCGGCAGCGCCGTCGCCGGTCGGGCAGCACATGTAGAGCGTGAGCGGGTCCGCCACCATGCGCGAGGCCATCACGTCGTCGATGGTAATGCGGTTCTGGAACTGGGCGTTGGGATTGCGCGCGCCGTATTCGTGCGCCTTCACGGCGATCATGGCGAGATGGCGCGCGGTGGCGCCGGTCTCGTGCATGTAGCGCCGCGCCCGCATGGCATAGACCGCCGGCATCACGTTGCCGAGATTGACCTCGACGTCGGTCGGCTCCAGCGGCAGAGTGCCGCCGCCGAGCTTGGTCAGCTTCTCGACGCCCAGCACCGCGACGACGTCGGCGCGCCCGGCCTTGACGGCCCAGCACGCCTCGCGCAATGCCGCCGCGCCGCTGGAGCAGGCGTTCTCCACATTGGTGATCGGGATGCCGGTCATGCCGAGATCGCGCAAGATGCGCTGGCCGATCAGCGGGCCGCCATAGCTCGATCCGCACAACACCTCGTCGATGCCCGCGCGATCGACGCCGGCGTCCTTCATGGCGGCGATCAGCGCTTCGCGCCCGATATCCTCGATGGTGCGCTCGGCCTGCTTGCCGAACTTGGTCATGCCGGCGCCCGCGATGACGGCGAGGGTCATGCGATCCCCTTTGCATTCCCCTCGGCGAGCGCCTTGAACTTGTAGCTGATCACGGCGCCGCCTGTGTCCGCGCGCACCGGGCCCAGCGTGACGGCGACCTGCTGGCCGATCTTAAGCTCCGACGCCTTGGCGTCGATCTGGCCGAACAGCCGCACGCCCTCCGGCAGGTCGACGTAGCCGACCGCATAGGGCGTCGCAAAGCCCTTCGGGGCGATGTGGATTTCGGAAAACGTATAGAGCGTGCCGACGCCCGACAGCTCGACCACGTGCTGGCCACGCTCCGCCCCGCACGACGGGCACATCGGATGCGGCGGAAACGCCACCACGCCGCAACGGGCGCATTTCGAGCCGTGCAGCCGCACCATGCCGCCCGCTTCGGTCCATGGCCGCGAGGCTGGGAAATATGCGGGGCTGCTGGTGCCGCCGTTCACGGCGCTCTCCGTTGGTTTTGCTCGCCCCTGGATAGGCGCGCCCCGGTGGAGCGTCAAGGCGACGGTGCCGTCCCGATACGGATGCGAGCCGGACGCGCCGCTGCGACCCCCGATAGCGCCGCGTTAACCAAGCCATCGCGTGTGAGGAGCGTGCGCTAACGCGGCGTTAGCTCTCCCCGCGTTACAAGCCGGCGTGTGGGATGTTTCGGAGGCGACCGATGGCGACGCAATTTCGTTTGGTGACCCGCAGCGATTTCGACGGCCTGGTCTGCGGCGTTCTGCTCAAGGAACTCGATCTGATCGACGAGATCACCTTCGTCCACCCGAAGGACATGCAGGACGGCAAGATCGCGATCTCGGACCGCGACATCACCACCAACCTGCCCTACGTCCCGGGCTGCCATCTGGCGTTCGATCACCATTCGAGCGAGATGCGGCGGAACGGACGGAGCGAGCAGCATTCGCCCGAGAACCCGTCGCCCGAGACCGAGTGGCCCAAGAACCACGTGATCGACCCCGAGGCGTTCTCGGCGGCCCGCGTGGTCTACCAGTATTTCGGCGGCCGGCCGTGCTTTCCGCGCATCAGCGACGACATCATGACCGCGGTCGACAAGGCCGACTCCGCCCAATTCACAGCCGACGACATCCTCAACCCCAGAGGATGGGCATTCCTGAGCTTCCTGATGGATTCGCGGACCGGGCTCGGCCGGTTCCGGCAGTTCCGCATCTCCAACTACGACCTGATGATGAAGCTGATCGACTACTGCCGCGATCATTCGGTCGATGACATCCTCGCTTTGCCGGACGTGAAGGAGCGCGTCGAGCTCTACCTCCAGCACGCGCCGCAGTTCCGCGAGCAGCTGCTGCGCTGCTCGCGCGTCCACCGCGATCTCGTCGTGCTCGACCTGCGCAACGAGGAGGTCATCTATGCGGGCAACCGCTTCATGATCTACGCGCTGTTCCCGCAGTGCCGCGTGTCGATGCACGTGATGTGGGGCGCCAAACGCCAGAACACCGTGTTCGCGATCGGCAAGTCGATCATCGACCGGACCTCCCCGGTCGATATCGGCGCGCTGTGCCTGACCTACGGCGGCGGCGGCCACGAGGCGGCGGGAACCTGCCAGATCGACAACGCCCGCGCCGAAGCCGCGATGGCGGAACTGATCGGCACGCTCACGGCGGGGCGCTGAGGGGGCGCTCGCCGAACTGGCGGCTGGCCCGGCTACGGACCGCTACTCGTGTGCCGAACAGCGACGCCGCGAAACGCGCGCCGAGCGGGACCC
>Ga0209415_10017616_pt1 | contig 11351 bp, 9 predicted proteins | sample PeaSoiSIISIP2007_FD_187696 | JGI IMG/M metagenome (GOLD analysis project Ga0209415, IMG submission 187696) | Peat soil microbial communities from Weissenstadt, Germany - SII-SIP-2007 (SPAdes) (version 2) | ecosystem: Environmental > Terrestrial > Soil > Wetlands > Peat | place: Germany...
CCGGTGAATGTGTACTGCGCCAGGAGCAGCCCGATCATGAAGACGTAGAACCGGTTGTGGTACCCGGTCTCATTCACAAGCCTGGTGAAGACGAACGAGGTCGAGGCGTGGTGCGCCGGAACGGCCAGGAGGACGGTGACGATCAGCACGACACCAAGGATGTGCCACCACACGCTGACATCAGAAAGGAATGCAACCACCCGGACACCAAAGATGTTGAGCCCGGCGTGCAGGATGAGGATGCCCGCGTAGATGAGCAATGTGTGCCCAGGCGTGGCAGCCCAACCGGTGGTCAAATTGAGGAACGCGTTGAAGAACAGGGAGAACCCGTAGTCGATCCCGGCGGTGACGGCTACCTGCCCGAGCAGATTGAACCATCCGGTAAACCAGCTCCACGCCGGGCCATTGCGCTTGGCCAGCTTGGCCGACCAGTAGTAGAGGCCGCCGGCGGTGGGATACGCCGAACACACCTCGGCCATGCCGAGGCCCACGATCAACGTCATCAACCCAACGAGGATCCACCCCCATGTCATGTCGACCGGGCCACCGTTTGTCATGGCGATCCCGTATGCCGTAAGGCACCCCGAGAGGATGGAAATGATGGTGAAGGAGACGGCGAAGTTGGAGAAGCCGCTCATCCGCCGCCGGAGCTCCTGGGCATAGCCCAGCGAGTGCAGCTGACGAATGTCCGCCTCCAGCTCGGCCGAGGCCGACGGCGGTTCCCCCGTGATGGTCATGGTTGTCCCCCCCCTTGAACCAGGTGAACGAACTGAAGCAGCCGCCAAAGTGCCCTGTCAACCGCGACGCCGTCTTGGCCATCGCCTCCCCTGGCGGTGCCGTTTGGGGCGCCCGGCGGGTGGTTGACGACCGGGCGCAAATTGGGGGAAACTAAGACCCCTCTATGGCGCCCACCACCGACCGCGTAATCATCATCATGTAGGCACGTACCCCCTGGTGCGTGCCTGCTCGACCGTCCACTTGGTGGGCGGTTTTTCATTTTCCGATCCAATCCGCTCCGTCCTATGAACACTCAAGAGAGGCGATCCTGAGACCCAACACCCCAGCCCACCGGGAGGCCCCGGCCACCCGCCGCCGCCTCGAACCGAGCCCGCAATGAGCGGGAACGGCCACAACGTCGCGGTGATCGGCGGGGACGGCATCGGGCCGGAGGTCCTGGCCGAGGCGCTGAAGGTGGTCGAGGCGGCCGGCGTGACCCTCCGGACCACGGACTACGACCTCGGGGCGGCGCGCTACCTCCGGACCGGCGAGGTCCTGAGCGACTCGGTGCTCGACGAGCTCCGGGGTCAGGACGCCATCCTGCTCGGTGCGGTCGGCCCTCCGGTCGGCGACACGACGGTGCCCCCGGGCACCCTCGAGCGGGGCCTGCTGCTCCGGCTCCGCTTCGAGCTCGACCTCTTCATCAACCTGCGCCCGTTCACCGGGGTTCCGGGGTCGATCGCCGCGGGCGCCGACTTCGTCGTCATCCGCGAGAACACCGAGGGGACCTACGCAGGTGAGGGAGGTTTCCTCCGCAAGGGCACACCGCACGAGGTGGCCACCCAGGGGTCGGTGAACACCCGGATGGGGGTGGAGCGTTGCGTGCGCTTCGCTTTCGACCTGGCCGAGCGGCGCGACGCCCACAAGCTCACCCTCGTCCACAAGACGAACGTGCTCACCTTCTCGGGCGACCTGTGGCAGCGGACGGTGGCCGAGGTGGCGCCCGAGTACCCAGAGGTCGCCCACGACTACAACCATGTCGACGCCTCGTGCATCTATCTGGTCGAGCGTCCCGGAACCTACGACGTCATCGTGACCGACAACCTCTTCGGCGACATCCTCACCGACCTCGCCGGGGCGGTCTGCGGCGGCATCGGTTTCGCAGCATCGGCAAACCTGAATGCGGCCCGGACCGGCCCGTCGATGTTCGAGCCGGTGCACGGCGCCGCGCACGACATCGCAGGCCAGAACATCGCCAATCCGCTGGCCGCCATCCGCTCGGCCAGTCTCATGCTTGACTTCCTTGGCGAGTCGGACGCCGCCGCCCGTGTCGACAAGGCGGTCGCCGACTTCCTTCGCTCCGACCAACTCTCCCGTTCCCCGGCTGGTGCCGACGGCTGGTCAACCACCGCCATCGGCGCAGCCATCGCAGAAAGGCTTTGAGATGCCCATCACTCCCACCGACAAGATCTGGATGGACGGCGAGCTGGTCGACTGGGCCGACGCCAAGGTGCACGTGCTCACTCACACGATGCACTACGGCTCCGGCGTCTTCGAAGGCATCCGCGCGTACGGGACCGCCAACGGCGTGGCGGTCTTCCGCCTGCGCGAGCACATCGAGCGGCTCTTCGCGTCGGCCAAGGTGTTCCTGATCGACGTCCCCTTCACGGTGGACCAGCTGATCGAGGCCTCCCGCGAGCTGGTGAGGGTCAACGGGCTGAACGACGGGTGCTACCTGCGACCGCTCGTCTACCTCGGCTACGGGGAGATGGGCCTCAACCCGCTGCCGTGTCCGGTGAACGTGTCGATCGCGGCGTGGCCGTGGGGGAGCTACTTGGGCGACGACGGGGTGGCCAACGGCGTCTCGGTCAAGGTCAGCTCGTGGCGGCGCCACGACGCCAACGCGGTGCCCACCGCGGCCAAGGGGACCGGCATGTACGTGAACTCGTCGCTGGCCAAGGTCGAGGCGCTCAAGGCCGGCTATGACGAGGCGATCCTGCTCGCTCCCGACGGCCGGGTCAGCGAGTGCACCGGGGAGAACGTCTTCGTCGTCCGCGAAGGCAAGGTGATCACCCCGCCCACCTCCGACGCCGGCGCCCTGGGCGGCATCACGCAGCGCTCCGTCGAGACGATCGCGGCCGACCTCGGATTCCCGGTGGCCCACGAGCCACTGATCCGGACCGACTTCTACACCGCCGACGAGGCGTTCCTGACCGGGACCGCCGCCGAGGTGGTGCCCATCCGGGCGGTCGACGACCGAGAGGTCGGGGATGGGAAGCCGGGCCCGGTGACCAAGGAGATCCAGCGGACCTACTTCGCCACCGTGCGCGGCGAAGTGGACCGGTACAAGGACTGGTTGGACTATGTCGAGTGACCACGGCCGGCCCGGTCACTCGCACCGGACCGGCTCGCACGACTTCGCGATGCCGAGGTGGCCCGAGGCCGTAGACATCTTCGACACCACGCTCCGGGACGGCAGCCAGCAGGAGGGGCTGTCACTGACGGTCGACGACAAGTTGAGGGTGGCCGAGCAGCTCGACCACCTGGGCGTCACCTACATCGAGGGCGGCTGGCCGGGGGCCAACCCCAAGGACGACGAGTTCTTCCGACGCGCTCCGAGCGAGCTGCGCCTCTCGACCTCGACGTTGGTCGCGTTCGGCTCGACCCGGCGAGCCCGGGCCAAGGCCGACGAGGATGAGACCCTGCGCAAGCTGGTCGAAGTCGACACGTCGACCGTGTGTATCGTGGCCAAGTCCTGGGACCGCCACGTGATCGATGCCCTGCGCACGGACCTCGACGAGGCCGTGGCGATGGTCGCCGACTCGGTCGACTTCCTTCGGCGGCGTGACAAGCGGGTCTTCCTCGATGCCGAGCACTTCTTCGACGGCTATCTCCACAACTCCGACTTCGCGATGCGCGTGCTGCGCGCGGCCGAGGAGGCCGGGGCCGAGGCGCTCGTGCTGTGTGACACCAACGGGGGGACTCTCCCCCACGACGTGGCCACCATCGTCGCGGACGTGGTCGAGCGCGCCGAGGCCCAGATCGGCATCCACTGCCACAACGACACCGGCTGTGCCGTCGCCAACTCGCTGGCCGCCGTCGGCGCCGGGGCCACCCACGTCCAGGGGTGCGTCAACGGCTATGGCGAACGGGCCGGCAACGCGGATCTCGCCGCCGCCATCCCGGACCTGTCGCTCAAGCTGTCGGTGCGGACGATCCCGCCCGACCGCCTCGAGCGGCTCACCGCGGTGTCACACCACATCGCCGAGCTTGTCAACATCACCCCCAGCCCCCAGCAGCCCTACGTCGGCTCTTCGGGGTTCGCCCACAAGGGGGGCCTGCACGCCAGCGCAGTCGCGAGACGCCGGGACCTGTACGAGCACGTGTCGCCGGAGCTCGTCGGCAACGGGATGCGGGTCGTCGTCTCCGAGCTGGCCGGCCGGTCCACACTGGCCATGAAGGCCACCGAGCTCGGGCTCGACCTCGACGGCGAGGTGCTGGGGCGGGTGCTCGACGAGCTGAAGCAGCTGGAGCACGAGGGCTATCACTTCGAGGTCGCCGACGGCTCCCTCGAGCTGCTGTTGCGCCGGGCCAGCGGTTGGGAGCCCGACTTCTTCACGGTGGAGTCGTTCCGCGTGATCACCGACCACGGTTCGCGGCCGGACCACGACGAGCCGGGCCCGGTCACCACCGAGGCCACGGTCAAGGTCCACGTCGGCGAGGACCGGATGGTCGCCACCGCGGAGGGGAACGGGCCGGTCAACGCGCTCGACGCTGCCCTCCGCCAGGCGGTCGGTCCGCACTTCCCGGCCCTGGTGGGGATCCACCTGACCGACTACCGGGTTCGGGTGCTCGACACCGGGCTCGGGACCGGGGCGGTCACCCGGGTGCTGGTCGACACGAGCGACGGCGAGCGGACCTGGACGACGATCGGCGTGTCCGAGAACATCATCGAGGCGAGCTGGCAGGCGCTCTACGACTCGATCGTGCTCGGCCTGCTCCGCGCCTCGGGCGGCTAGACACCCGAAATTCGTGCGGCCCGAGAGGATCGCCTCGGAGGTCACCCCCTCGTGGGGCCGTCACGTGGTTGCTGGCCGACGTGTCAATCCTGTCCTGCCTGCACTCCTCGGTGCGGCGTGTATCTCGTCCTCGGCGATCGTCGTTCGACTTGCTGATACCGGCGCTGGCACGACCGCCTTCTATCGCTGCGTCCTTGCTCTCCCGGTATTGATCGTCCTCGCCGTGTTTGAACAGCGGCGTCGCGGTGCCCGCTCATTGCGGAGTCGGGCCCTGGCGGGGATTGCCGGAATGTTTCTCGGGGTCGATCTCGTGCTTTGGACCCATGCCATTTACGACATCGGCGCCGGAATCGCCACGGTGCTCGGGAACCTGCAGGTCCTCTTCGTGACCTTCATCGCGTGGCTATGGCTGCGCGAGCGCCCCCGACCCCAGTTCCTGATCGCGTTGCCGGTCGTGTTGCTCGGGGTCGTGCTCCTGGCCGGTCTCGGCGGCGCTTCGGGCCCCAACCTTCACCCGGTGGCCGGGGTGCTCTATGGACTGGGCACGTCGGTCACCTACGCCGCGTTCATCCTCATCCTTCGGTCGAGCACCAAGGAAGTGCCTCATGTCGCAGGTCCGCTCGCCGATGCGACCGCGGGCGCGGCTCTTGCGTCGTTGCTCTTCGGGTTGGCGCTTGGACAGCTGCGCTTCTCGCCGCCGCTGCACGCACTGGAATGGCTGTTGGTGCTGGCGCTGACCAGCCAAACGCTCGGCTGGCTTCTCATCACGTCGTCGCTTCCACACCTGCCGGCCGCGATCTCCTCGTTGCTCCTGCTCTTTCAGCCGGCTGCCTCGCTGGTCCTCGCCGCGATCGTGCTCTCAGAGCGGCCGACGCTGCTGCAGCTGGTCGGAGCCGCCCTCGTTTGCGGTGGGGTTCTCGTAGCGGCTAGGTCCAAGACGACCAGCCAGTTCATTGCGGTCGAGCCGACACCCGGTTAGCGAGTTGCCCGAGGCCACCGGTTGTACCCAAGGGATGCTCTGGTCCGGCTCACCGAAGGGTCGAACTTTGAGAGGACCCACCCGAGCCTCCCGTACCGAACGGCCGAAGACGAGCCGTCAACGACCGTCATCGAGCCGTCACCGAGTTCGGCATCGCGCCGGACCCCCGCCGACATCCCCGCGGCGGTGGCAGTATCTGCCGGTGAGGTACGCCGACGGCCCGACCGTGCAAGTGGACGTGCTCATCGATGCCCCCACCGCCCGGGTGTGGGAGCTGGTCTCGGACATAAGCCTGCCCGCCCGGTTCTCCTCCGAACTGCAGGAGGCCCGTTGGCTCGACGCCACGGCCCAAGCGACGCCTGGGGCCCGCTTCGTCGGGCGCAACCGGCATCCGGCCGCGGGCGAATGGGAGACGACGTGCGTGGTGACGGTCTGGGAGCCCGACCACTCCTTTGGCTGGGCGGTCGGTGAGCCGGCCCACCCCTCCGCAACCTGGGGTTTCGACTTGGAACGCGAAGGTTCGGGCGTCCGGCTGAGACAGTGGGCACGGCTCGGGCCGGCGCCGTCCGGGCTGACGCCGGCAATCTCGGCGATGCCGGATAAGGAGGAGCGGATAATCCTCCGCCGTCTCGAGGAACACCGGGCGAATATGCAAGCCACCGTCGAAGGGATCAAGGCCCTGGCCGAGAGCGCCGGGCCGTGACCATGAGAGTTGGACTCAGCGCCTCGCCGTACACGAAAGCAGGTGTCGACCTCATTGTGGGGGCGGACAGTCTCGGCGTCGACTCGGTGTGGGTCGCGGAGTCCTGGGGCTACGACGCCTTCACTCCGCTCGGCTATCTGGCTGCCCGCACGAAGCGTGTCCGGTTGGGGACCGGCATTGCCCAACTCGGCGCCCGCACACCGGCCATGCTGGCGATGTCGGCGATGTCGCTCCAGGCCTTGTCGGAGGGCCGCTTCCTCCTCGGGATCGGAGCCAGCGGCCCCCAGGTGATGGAGGGCTGGCACGGAGTGAAGTTCACCGCGCCGGTCCAGCGCACCCGCGAGACGATCGAGATCGTCCGGGTGATCACACGAGGCGAACGTCTCGCCCATGACGGTGAGGTGTACAAGCTGCCGCTGCCCGGTGGCGAAGGCCGCAGCATCCGTTCGGCCGCCCGGTCGGTGGACGTCCCGATCTACATCGCCGCGCTGGGGCCCGCAAACCTTGCCTTGACGGGCGAGCTGGCCGACGGGTGGATAGGCACCTCGTTCCTGCCCGAGTCGGCCGGGGTGTTCTTCGACCCCATCCGCCGTGGGGCTGAGGCCGCCGGACGCTCTCTTGGGGACCTCGATCTCACAGTGCCCGTCCGCCTCGAGTTCACCGACGACGTGGAGGAGGCTGCTCGCCGCCACGCCAGCGGCTACGCGTTCACGTTCGGGGCCATGGGATCGGCCCAGCACAACTTCTACAACGACGCCTTCTCCCGCCAGGGATTTGGTGATGATGTCCGTGAGGTGCAGCGGTTGTGGCTCCAGGGTGACCGACAGGCCGCCCAGGACCGGGTGCCGGTCGACATTGGGTTCAAGACCAACCTGTTGGGTAGTCGCGACATGGTGACCGAGCGGTTACGTCTCTACCGTGACGTCGGTGTGACGACGCTGCGGGTCGGGTTGACCGCTGGCGACCTGGACTCCCAACTCGAATCGCTCGAGGCCCTGCTCGACCTGGTCGACTCGGTCAACGCCGAGCGCCCCGCCCCGACTCAGACGACATGACGGCCGGGGAGAACGGCCGGGTGGACGCGACTTGCTAACGCCGCAGTTCGATGTCGTCGCTCAGGAGCTCCCATCACCGGCCTTCCTGGCCACCTCTTCGACGTTGAGGTGTTCCTCGATGGCGGTGACCCGCACGGCGCCCCTCTTGTCGACGGCGGCGGGGATGCTATCCGCATCGCCCATCCCTGGGCGCCCGAGGTGTCATCCGTTCGCGACCCGGCCGATCTGCCTCGGCTAAGTTCGGCTCGCCGTGGCCCAACCAAGTTTCGTCCCGATCACCGAGGCGGACCAGGTCCGAAGCGCCCGCCGTTTGTCGGTGCCCACGAGGTGGGTGGCGGACCGGCCGGCCGACCTCGTCGGGCCGAACCGCCCCACCGGCGCGAGCCACGGCACACCGGGTCCCGACCAGGGCTTCGCACTCCGGGTCGCCCGTCGCATCGAGGGCCGGCTCGCGCTGAAGCCGACCGAGGACCTTGAGGATGTGCTGCACGGTGGCGCGATCCTCGCCAGCAAGCGAGCCGGACTGCTCGGGCGGGCCCCGTGTGTCTACGACCTCGAGGCCGCCTTCGCCATGTTCGGCTTCTTGGTGCCGACACCGCCCGAGGGGCTCATCGTCGAGCGGCGGCGGCTCTTCGCCTCCGCGTCGCGCGACTACGTGGTCCAGCGAAGCCTGGTCGACGCGGTGCCCGACGAGACGCTGTTGCTGGCGGCCGAGCAGTTGTCGGCCCGGCTGGGGGACTGGCCAGCGCTCCTCGGCCGGACTCCATCGGCCGGCGAACCGCCCGCGGTCGCTTAACTCGACCTGACCCCGTCGGGGCTCGGCTCGTCGCCTCCGGTTCCCGCAGTGACCTCGACCGGCTCCGAGGCGGCCTCCGGCCGCCCGCCCGGCGCACCTTGGCCGAGCCAGGCGCCCCAGCGCCGCCGGGTGATCACCGCCAACGCGGCGCCCCCCACGACGAGTGCGATGCCGGCCACCTGCACCAAGAGGGAGCCGAGGTGCCCGTCCTCGCCGAGCCACAGGTGCTCGTCCAGGGACCGCTCGATCCCCCACAGCACCATGCCCACCGCGATGACCCCGCCGGCCGGATAACCCGAGCGCGCGGTGCGGTCAGGCCAGCGCCGGAGGCGCCGTTCCAACACAACGAGCACACAGAAGATCGAGAAGTCCTCCATCGCCTGGAAGATCGGCACCGGCAGCCGCTTGCCGACCTGGCCGGCGTAGTACATGCCGAACCACTGGTGGGTCGGGTGGCCGCCGCCGGCCACCATCAGCTGGGGACCGAGCAGCCGGCCCATCGCCCAGGCGGCCATGAGCACCGGGGCGACCAGGTCGAGCGCCTCCACGGTGCGCAGCTCGGGGCAGCGCCGACGGGTCTGCCAGATCCCCGTCGGGACCGCGAAGAGGAGGCCGCCGAAGGAGGACAGGCCGCCGTGCCAGATGGCGAAGATGTCGCCGGGGTTGGCGTCGTAGAAGGAGAGGTTGGAAAGCACGTGGAGGGCCCGGGCACCTACCACCGCCGCGACGATCACCCACACGAGCATCCCGCCGACCCAGTCGTTGCGGTACCCGCGGTCGCGGAGGCGTCGGGAGAAGTACCAGTACGCGAACCAGAAGGTGAGGGCCAGACCGATCCCGTAGGTGTGGATCTCGAGTGGCCCGATGTGGAAGGCGACGGGGATTGGCTTCATGGAGGCGGCTCGCCCCCAGTATGCCCGCGGTCCTTTCGAGCACCCGTCCGGCGGACTGCTACGGCCGGCCGGCCCCCACGAAGCCGTAGCCGAGGCGCAGTGCGGTGACCCAGACGTAGGCGCCCGTGTAAGGGGCCTCGATCATCTGGCCGCCGCCGATGTACATGGCGACGTGACTGCTCCCGCCCGGACCGTAGAAGAGGAGGTCACCGGGTTCGAGATCGGAGACCGGAACCGGCGCGCTGTCGTCGTATTGGGCGCCCGAATAGTGCGGGAGGGACACGCCGGCCTGGCCCCAGGCCCATGCGACCAGCCCCGAGCAGTCGAAGCCGCGGCCCGGCGACTCGCCGCCCCAGACGTAGGGGACGCCGAGCTGGCTCTCCGCGGCCCTCACTGCCGTCGCACCGGCACCACCCGAGGACGGGGGCGGCGGGAAGTTCGCGGTGCCGGCCAGGCGCGCGCCGGTGAGGACACCCTGGGCGGCGTCCGCGTTCGCCTGCGCCTCGGCCTCGAGCACCCCGAGCTGTCCCTTCACCTGGCCCAGCGCGGACTCGAGCGCGGCCTGCTGTTGGTTGGCGGCGGCTTGGGCCTGGGCGGCGGCGGTCACCGCGACCTGGGCGGAGCCCTTCTGGGTGACCAGGTTGGTCTGCTCGGCGGCCAGGGCCACCTGGGCGGTGTGGAGGTTGGCCACGGCGACATCGAGGTTGCCGGTGGCGACCGCGCCGTACTCCTGCTGGGCGGCGAACGTCTTCTGGTTGCCCGAGAACAGCGGGTTGGCCTGTCCGGCCGTTCCGTCGCTCACGTACGCGTTGATCGCGGCGGAGCGGAGGTGGGCCTGGTCGACGGCGACGTTGAGCTTGTCGGCGGCGATCTTGTCCTCGGTGGAAGCGATCTGGTTCTCGATCGAAGCCAGCTGGACCTTGGCCTGGTCGTAGCGTTGGCCGAGGGCCGAGATCTGCATGCCGGCCGACTGGATCTGCTGCTGGAGCTGGGTCGCCTTCGCCTGGAGCGAACCGATCGTGGCGGCCTGGCCCGGCGAAGTCGAGGCGAGGACCGGGATGAACGACAGCGAGCTCACGGCGAGGAGGACAAGAGCGGGCCGGCGAGCCCGCCGCGGCCCCCAGGAACTCTGCCCCGAACGGGGCGCGGTGTGGCCTGAGGTCCCCTCGACGTCAGTCACGATGGGCAACATCTTGGCGACAGGGGCCTCGCAGGGTCAAACAGCGAGGGCGCCATCAAGGGCAAGTTCGGTCTAAACCCCACCAAAACCCCAGCGTGCCGGCGATCTTGGCGAGTGTGTGACGATCTCGTACCAGCAGGCTAGGCGAGGGTCCTCACCGCACCGAGGACCCGGTTTGCCCGGGCCTTTCGGTCGCCGTTGACCAGCCGTTACCATCGGCGCATGTCCGCCCGGTCACGAGACTTGCCGCGCCGTTCCTGCCTGTCCACCCCCGCGTCGAGCGAACGGTTCTTAGCCAAGGCGCCGACCGTGGCCGCCGATATGACGTTCTTGGACCTCGAGGACGCGGTGGCGCCGGGTGAGAAGGTGGGCGCGCGGGCCAAGGCGGTCGACGCGATCAAGAACCTCTCTTGGGACGACCGGGTGCTGTGCGTCCGGGTGAACGCGTGGGACACCAAGTGGACCTACGGCGACGTCATCGAGGTCGTCTCGGGGGCCGGAGAGCGGCTCGACGAGATCATGTTGCCCAAGGTGCAGTCGGCCGCCGAGGTGGTCGCCCTGGACCTCCTGCTGACCCAGGTCGAGGAGAACTCCGGCCTGCCGATCGGCCACACCGGCATCGAGGCGCAGATCGAGACGGTTCGCGGTCTCATCAACGTCGAGGAGATCTGCGCCGCTTCCCCCCGGCTCGAGACGATCATCTTCGGCCCGGCCGACTTCGCGGCATCGATGGAGATGCCCGTGCTGACCGGCGGGGTCCAGATCCCCGAGTACCCGGGTGATCACTTCCACTACGTCTTCTCGAAGATCCTCATGGCGGGAAGGGCGAACGGGCTCCAGGTCATCGACGGCCCGTTCCTGTACGTGCGCGACCTCGACGCGCTGCGCGACTTCGCGCAGCGGACCCGGATGCTCGGATACGACGGCAAGTGGGCGCTCACGCCCGACCAGGCGGTGGTGTTGAACGAGGTGTACTCGCCGACCCAGGAGCAGTTCGACCGCGCGTTCG
>Ga0209415_10017617_pt1 | contig 11351 bp, 7 predicted proteins | sample PeaSoiSIISIP2007_FD_187696 | JGI IMG/M metagenome (GOLD analysis project Ga0209415, IMG submission 187696) | Peat soil microbial communities from Weissenstadt, Germany - SII-SIP-2007 (SPAdes) (version 2) | ecosystem: Environmental > Terrestrial > Soil > Wetlands > Peat | place: Germany...
CCGACGCGCTTCCCGAGGAATATGTCCGCGAGCTGATCCAGCTCCAGGCCAACGCGCCGGCGATGGGCTGGCCATTCGCGCGCCGCCGCATGATGGGCGAATTGGGGCCGGATTGGCAGGGTCGCTTCGCCAGCTTCGAGCACGAGGCAGCGCGCGCCGCGTCATTAGGCCAGGTTCATCGCGCGGTCGGCTTGGATGGAACCCCGCTCGCCTGCAAGCTGCAATATCCCGAGATGGCCTCCGCCGTCGAAGCCGATCTGCGCCAACTGAAGCTGGCGATGGGCCTTTACGAGCGCTACGACCGTGCGGTTTCAACGGCCGACATCCACGCCGAGATCGCCGACCGGCTGCGCGAGGAATTGGATTATCTGCGCGAGGCCGCGCATATGCGGCTCTACCGCGAGATCCTGAAGGACGAACCCGGGGTTGCCGTGCCGCGTCCGGTGCCCGAATTGTCGACCCGACGGCTGTTGACGATGACCTGGCTCGACGGCGAGCCGATCCTCGAGATTGCCAAGGCGCCGCTGGCGGTGCGCAACAGGGTCGCGTTGCGCATGTTCCGGATCTGGTACGTGCCATTCTACTTTTATGGCGTCATCCACGGCGACCCGCATCTCGGCAATTACACCGTCGCGCCCGACCGTACCGTCAATTTGCTCGATTTCGGCTGCGTCCGCGTGTTTCCGCCGAGTTTTGTCAAAGGCGTCATCGACCTTTATCACGCGTTGGAGCGCAACGATCAGGAGCTGGCGGTCGCGGCCTATCGCGGCTGGGGCTTCGCCGGGCTGTCGCACGAGATGATCGCCGTCCTCAACCGCTGGGCGGCCTTTGTCTATGGGCCGCTGCTCGATGACCGGGCGCGGATGATCCAGGAGAAGACGACCGGCGGCGACAGCCGCGGGCTGGTCGACAGCGTGCATCGCGACATCCGCCGCTTGGGCGGCATCGCGCCACCGCGCGCCTTTGTCTTCATGGACCGCGCCGCGGTCGGCCTCGGCTCGGTGTTTCTGCACTTGCAGGCCAAGGTCAACTGGCACCGGCTGTTCCACGAGCTGATCGACGATTTCGACGAGAGGGTGCTTGGCGAACGCCAGACAAAGGCGCTCAAAGGCGCCGGCGTGCCGTTGATCTCGTGATGCGGGGCATGATGCGGGCCCGGCCGAGTTCTCTTCATATCGTCTCGCACGGGCTGACCCATGTCGGCCTGGTGCGCCGGCGCAATGAGGACGCCTTTCTCGACCGGCCCGCCCACGGCCCCGGGCTTGGGCTTTGGGCGGTGGCCGACGGCATGGGTGGGCACGAACAAGGCGACTATGCCAGCGCCCGGATCGTCGCCGCGCTCGGCGAATTAAAGGCCGCGGGCGAGTTCGGTGACGTCGTCCAGAGTGCCGCCGCGCGGTTGCGCGAGGTCGATGGCGAGCTGCGCCTTCGGGCATCCCGGCTCGGCCCCGGCGCGGTAATCGCCAGCACGGTCGTCGTCCTCCTCGCCGACCCCCGCGAGTTCGCTGTGCTATGGGCCGGAGACAGCCGGGTTTATCGGTGGCGCAACAACACCCTTCAGCAGCTGACGGTCGATCACAGCCGTGTGCAGGAGCTGGTCGATGCCGGGCTGCTGTCGGTGGAAGCTGCCGCCCATCATCCGCAATCGCACATCGTTACCCGGGCGATCGGCGCCGGCCGGCTCGAATTCGGCATCCTGCGCGAGAAGCTGTTCGCCGGTGATCGTTTTCTGCTGTGCAGCGATGGCCTGACCAACATGGTCAGCGACGCCGAAATCGCGCGCGAGATCGCTGCGGCATCGCCGCGCATCGCTGCTGAACGGTTGTGCGACCGCGTGCTGGCGCGGGGCGCGGTCGACAATCTCACGATCCTGATCGGCACTGTCGAACCGGCGGCGCAGGGGTAGGAGGGATGGCGCCTGCCCTCGCGCACCGGCGGCCATGACCCTCCCTCGCGGGAATTTTTGCCCGGGAGGCCGCGCTATAATTTCCTATCGCTGCAACCTTTCCCGCCCGGGTGCGTTCGCCAATTCGGGTGGCGGAATCCGTTTGATAAAACGAAAGCTCCGTGAGGCATGCGATGAAGTTTGATCATTTTCCCAGTCGGCTGATGCTGTCGGCTGGAGTGGCCGTCTCGCTCGGCCTGTCCTACGTGACGTCTTTCGCCCAAGACATGCCACAGCTGGGTGCCGCTCCCGGTGACGCGCAGCCGGCCTCACCGGCGCCAGCAGCACACCCGTCGGCCAACTCGTCGGCCGCCTCACACCAGCTAATCGCGCAAGCGCAAGCCGCGCCTGCTACCCCGCAATCCGCCCCGGAACCCGCAACCGCGCCTTCCGCCGCAGCGCCGGCCAGCCCGCCGGCCGCCGCAGAACCGTCGGCGAAGGCGGCTGCGCCGACACCGGAGGCGACGGCCGGCCCGCGCGCGTCGGAGGCCGAACTGGCCCAGCTGTTGGCGCCGGTCGCGCTCTATCCAGACCAGCTGCTCGGCCAGATCCTGATGGCGTCGAGCTATCCGGTCGAGATCGTCGAGGCGGCGCGCTGGGTCGCTGAACCGGCCCATCGTCGGTTGAAGGGCGAGGCTCTCGCCAACGCGCTGCAAGACCAGAATTGGGACCCAAGCGTCAAGGCGCTGGTGCCGTTCCCGCATGTGCTCGAGCTGATGAACACCCGGATCGAGTGGACCCAGAAGCTCGGCGCCATCTTCGTCGCGCAGCAGAGCGACGTGATGAACGAGGTTCAAAAGCTGCGTCAGCAAGCGGTCGACGCGGGAAATTTCAGGAGCGGCCCGCAATGCGGCTGCATCGTCGAACACAAAGCTAATTATATCACCGTTGCACCAGCTAACCCGGATGTCGTTACTGTGCCGGTCTATAATCCGGTGGCGATCTATGATCCCTGGCTGTACCCGGGCTATCCACCCTATCTGTTCCCGTTGCCGGTCGGCTTTGCGTTCGCGCCCGGGTTCTACATCGGCTTCGGGTACGGTATCGACATTGCCTATTACCGTCCGTGGTGGGGCTGGTGGAATTTCAATTGGGGCGGCGGCAACATCATCGTCAACAACACGAGCTTCACCGTGGTCTCCGGCGGGCGTGAGGGCTTCGCCGGCGGCGTCTGGACGCATCGTTCGACCGCCACTACCAGCGCCGCTCGCGGGGGCACGGCCTCCACGACCCGTGTTGCCAGCGGCGGGACCACCGCCACGCGCGGTGCGGTCGCGGCCTCGGCCCGCACGTCGGCGGCCCGCGCGACGGCGGTTTCAGGCCGCACCGCCTCCGGCCGCACCGCGGCAACCCGCACGGCGGTTTCAGGGCGCTCGGCCTCAAGGGGCCACGCCGCGGCGACCCGCGCGGCGATGTCGGGGCGCTCGGCCTACAGAAGCGGCACAGCGGCGCGCGCGACGATGTCCGGCCACACGGCCTGGGGCGGGCGTCGTGGCGGCGGGCGGTTCGGATTTGCCGGTCCCACGCGCGGGTCGATTCGCGGTGGTGGGGCGGTGCACATGGCCGCGAGTCGCGGGTTCAGCCACGGCGGCGGGTTCGTCGGTCACGGTGGCGGGTTTGGCCACGGCGGCGGCGGGGCGGTGCGCATGGGCGCGGGTGGCGCCGGCCATGGCGGCGGCGGGTCAGGCAAGCGCCGCTGACGAATTTTCGCCTGCGCGGCCAACGCAGCCGCGCAGGCGGGCGTGGTGTAGCTGGCGGGAGCCCGCCGCAACGCTGTAGTTGCGTCCTTGCCCGCCTATCGGCACACTACGGCGGCTTCGGCGAGCCTCGGATGGTACCATGCGGATCTTGTTTACCCTCGTGATCCTGTCGCCGTTGATGGCGGGCTGTACGCCTTATATCCCGGTCAAGGATGATTTCGGCACCAGCGCGCTTGTTCCGGCAGGCGATATGCCGCCCGAATTTGCCGAGTTCAACGCCAATGACCCGGCCCTCAACGGCCTCCTGGCTGATCAGATGTGTGCGACGTCCTATCAGCCGCTACAGGACAGGAGTGTCGGCGCTTCCCCCGGCCGTCTGGTCGAGGCCCGCGGCCGCTGTCAGACGCACGTCCCGCTGTTGGGTCCCTAAGCGGGGCGCCATTCACGCCGCCGCCACCGTCCGCTTGGGCGTCTCGCCGCGCTCGGTAAGGAGCTTCTCGAAATAGGCGATCGTGCGGTCCAGGCCGGGGCGCAGCGCGGTTTGCGGCTGCCATTTGAGCAGCCTCCTCGCCGCGGAGATGTCGGGGCAACGCTGGATCGGATCGTCGACCGGTAGCGGCCGGTGCACGATCCTGGAGCGCGCGCCGGTCAGCTCGATGATCAGCCGGGCGAGCTCGGCGACCGTGGTTTCCACCGGATTGCCGAGGTTGACCGGCCCGATCAGCTCATCGGGGGCATCCATCATCCGCACGAAGCCCTCGATCATGTCGTCGACATAGCAGAACGCGCGGGTTTGGCTGCCGTCGCCGTAAAGCGTGATCGGCTCGTTCTTGAGCGCCTGCACGATGAAGTTCGAGACCACCCTGCCGTCATTGGGGTGCATGCGCGGACCGTAAGTATTGAATATGCGCACGACCTTGATGCGCACATTGTGCTGCCGGTGATAATCGAAAAACAGCGTCTCGGCGCAGCGCTTGCCCTCGTCATAGCAGGCCCTGGGGCCGATCGGGTTGACGCTGCCGCGGTAGCTTTCGGGCTGCGGGTGCACCGTTGGGTCGCCGTACACCTCGGAGGTCGAGGTTTGCAGGATCTTGGCCTTCACCCGCTTGGCGAGGCCGAGCATGTTGATGGCGCCGATGACGCTGGTCTTGGTCGTCTGCACCGGATCGAATTGGTAATGGATGGGTGATGCAGGGCAGGCCAGGTTGTAGATCTCGTCGACCTCGACGAACAGCGGGTGGGTCACGTCATGCCGCATCGCTTCGAACAGCGAATCGCCGAGCAGGTGAGCGATGTTGTCCTTGCGCCCGGTAAAGTAATTGTCGACGCAGAGCACGTCGTGGCCCTCGGCACGCAGTCGCTCGCAGAGATGCGAGCCGAGGAATCCGGCGCCGCCGGTGACCAGAATTCGTCTAAGAACGGTGCTCATCTGAATTTCCTCGGAGGTTTGCCCCGCGGGACCGGGTCAGGCGATCACCCGCAGAGCGGCCGTGGTTGCGGCGGTTGGCTCGCTGCCCGGCCGGCCGATGCTGTAATAGATGAACCCGGCGGCGGCCATCTCGTCGGGGTCGTAGATGTTGCGCAGATCGATCACGAGCGGCTGGCGCAACAGCGACTTAACCCGGGCAAGATCGAGCGCGCGGAACTCGTTCCACTCGGTAATCAGAACGAGCGCGTCGGCCCCGGCCATCGTTTCATAGGCATCGCCGCAATAGTCGAACTCGGGCATCAGCTTCCGCGCCTCTTCGATGCCCTCCGGATCGAAGGCGCGAACCCTCGCCCCGGCGGCGTGCAGCGCCGGCAATATCGCCAGGCTCGGGCTGTCGCGCATGTCGTCGGTATTGGGCTTGAAGGTGAGCCCAAGCACCGCCAGGGTCTTGCCGGCCACGTTGCCGCCGCACGCCGCCGCAATCCGATCGGCCATCCGGCGCTTGCGCGCTTCGTTGACGGCGAGGACGGTCTCGACGATCGAGAGGTGCGTGTCGGCAAGCTCGGCGGACCGGACCAGCGCCTGACAATCCTTGGGAAAGCACGAACCGCCAAAACCCGGGCCGGCATGCAGGAATTTGCGGCCGATGCGCCCGTCGAGGCCGATGCCGCGGGCGATGTCCTGAACATCAGCGCCTACCGCCTCGCAAAGGTCCGCCATCTCGTTGATGAAGGTGATCTTGGTCGCAAGAAAGGCATTGGCCGCGTATTTGATCAGTTCGGCGGTCTCGACCGACGTGAAGACCATCGGCGTTTCCAACAGATAGAGCGGCCGGTAGAGCGCCCCCAGGACCGTGCGTGCGTGATCGCTCTCGGTCCCGATCACCACCCGGTCGGGCCGCATGAAATCCTGGATAGCCGATCCTTCGCGCAGGAATTCCGGGTTGGAGGCGACATCGAAGCGGCCAGGCGGCAGCGCATTCTTGAGGATGCGCTCAACCCGGCGACCGGTGCCGACCGGTACTGTCGACTTTGTTACGACGACCGTGCGATCCCCTGGGCGTTCGCCCGCTCCTTGCGCCAGAGCCGCGGCGATCTCGGTGGCGGCGGCGAAGACATAGCTGAGATCGGCATGGCCGTCGCCGCGCCGTGACGGCGTCCCTACCGCGATGAACACGGCGTCGGCCCCGCTGACCGCGGCGTTGAGATCGGTCGTGAAATTGAGCCGCCCGGCTGCGGCATTGCTGGCAACCAGCTGGTCGAGGCCAGGCTCGAAGATCGGGATCTCGCCGTGCCGAAGGCGCTCGATCTTGCCGGCATCCTTATCGACGCAGGTGACCGACACGCCGAATTCAGAAAAGCACGCACCAGAGACCAGGCCGACATACCCTGTCCCGATCATCGCTATGCGCATGGACGCACGCTCCCTGTTATCCTGACGCTCGACCTCGCCCAGAACGGGCCATCCAGGGCGTTATTCCCGGGCGTTAACCCCGGGCCTGCGGCGCGGCGCGCTGACGCACCCCGCGCGACGTGGAAGAGAGAGGCGGGATGCCGCGTTATCCCCACACCACCGAACGGTAACCGGTAATGGCCTGATGTCGCAATCGATCCTCGTCACCGGCGGGGCCGGCTATGTCGGCTCTCATGCCTGCAAGGCGCTCGCCGGCGCCGGGTACCGCCCGGTGGTCTACGACAATCTGTCCCGCGGTCACTGGGAGGCCGTGCGGTGGGGCCCGCTCGTCGAAGGCGACCTCCACGACTGCGACCGGCTCGCCGCAGCAATGCGCGCGCACCACGTCGCCGCAGTGATGCATTTCGCGGCCTTTGCCTATGTCGGGGAATCGGTGAGCGACCCCGAACTCTATTATGGCAATAATCTCGGTGGCAGTCTCGCACTTCTTGGTGCAATGCGGCATGCAAACGTTGAGACGATCGTCTTTTCCTCAACCTGCACGGTCTATGGGGTCCCCGAAGCGGTGCCAATCCGCGAGACCGCTGCCAAAGCGCCCCTTAATCCCTACGGTGACACCAAGCTCGCGATCGAGCGGGCGCTCCACTGGTACGCCGGCGCCTACGGCATGCGCTATGCCGCGCTGCGTTACTTCAATGCCGCCGGGGCCGATCCCGATGGTGAGATCGGCGAGGATCACGAACCGGAAACCCACCTGATCCCGCTGGTCCTGCGCGCTGCGCTCGGCCGCGGCGAACCGCTCGAGATCTACGGCACCGATTATCCCACCCGGGACGGCACTGCGATTCGCGACTACGTCCACGTCAGCGATCTGGCCGAGGCCCATGTGGGCGCGCTCGGCCATCTTGCCGCCGGCGGTGCCAGCGCCGCGCTCAACCTCGGGACCGGAAAGGGCCATTCGGTGCGCGAGGTGATTGCCGCGGTTGAGCGGATCGGCGGGCGGGCGGTGCCGCGGCGCGAGGCGGCGCGGCGGCCGGGCGATCCGCCGGAGCTGGTCGCCGATGCGGCGCTCGCCCGCTCGATCCTCGGGTGGCAGCCGCGCCACTCCGATCTCGACACGATCATCGCGACCGCACTCGCCTGGGAGACCCGCCCCCGAGAGGTGGCTGCGAGCGTGCCGGATTAGCGCGAGGCCGTTTCCGTGGTCCGCCGATTGCTTGGTATGGATGTGAAATGGACATAAGTTCACCGACTGCGCGAGAAAACGCCGACCTTCCACAGGTCGCCGGGCCGCCAAATCCGGGAACTGCCGCCGAGATGAGTATTGTGGACCGCGACGGCGTTGCCGCAGAGACGCCAGCGCCGGAGGGGCTGTTGCCATACGCGCCGCCGGTTGGCGATCGGCTTCGGGTCAGCGGCAAATTCTTTTTTGCCGGTGATGTGAAGCACTTCCTCCGGGGCGTCACCTACGGCCCGTTTCCCCCCGGCAGCCATCAGGCGCCGTTTCCGGAGCCTGCGACGGTCGAGCGCGATTTCGCGCTGATGCGGGGCGCCGGCATCAATACCGTGCGGGTCTTCACCGTGCCGCCGGTCTGGCTCCTCGACAGCGCCGACCAGGCGGGGCTCAAGGTTCTCGTCGGCCTGCCGTGGTCACAGCATGTCGCCTTTCTCGACAACGCCCAAATCAAGACCGAGATTCGCAGGGCGGTGGTCGCAGGAGTGCGCGCCTGCGGTCGTCACCGGGCGGTCTTTGCCTATCTGGTAGGCAATGAAATCCCCCCCGACATGATCCGTTGGCAAGGCGCCGATGCGGTAAGGGATTTCCTCAAAGGCCTGGTGCAGCTGGTCCGCCAGGAGCACCCGGGGGCGCTGGTCAGCTACGCCAATTTCCCGTCGACCGAGTATCTGACGACCGAGTTTACCGATTTTCTGTGTTTCAACGTCTATCTCCACGACGAAGCCGCGTTTCGCAGCTACATCGCCCGGCTGCACAATCTGGCGCTCGACAAGCCCCTGGTCTTGACCGAGTTCGGCATCGATTCGCTGCGCGCCGGCGAGGCGGAGCAGTCCGCTATTCTCGCCTGGCAGGTCCCCGCCGCCTTTTCGGCGGGGGTCGCCGGCACTTTCGTCTTCGCCTGGACCGACGAGTGGTTCACCGGCGGCCATCTCGTCGAGGATTGGGCGTTCGGCCTGGTCGATCGCGACCGCACGGCGAAACCTGCCCTGGCCGAAGTGGCGCGGTGCTACACGGCGCCACTGCCGCCGCCTCTCGCGCGTTACCCGCGGATCTCGGTGGTCGTGTGCGCCTACAATGCCGAGCGCACGATGGCGGCATGCCTCGCCTCGCTCGAAGCCCTCGATTATCCCGATTACGAGGTCATCGTCGTCAATGACGGGTCGACCGACCGCACCCTCGAGATCGCCGAGAGCTTTCCGTTCTGTCGCATTGTCAGCCAGCCGAACAAGGGCTTGAGCATCGCGCGCAATGTCGGGGCCGAGGCGGCCACCGGCGAGATCGTCGCCTATACCGACAGCGACTGCGTCGCCGATCCCGACTGGCTGACCTACCTTGCCGCCCGGATGGAGGCGGGCAATCTGGCCGCCTGCGGCGGACCCAATTTTCCGCCCCCCGAAGATAGCCTCGTTCCGGCCGCGGTTGCGGTGTCGCCCGGCGGCCCGACGCATGTCTTGATCAGCGACGAGGTCGCCGAGCATATCGCCGGCTGCAACATGGCGTTCCGCCGCGAGGTTTTACTGGCGCTCGGCGGCTTCGACCCGATCTACCGCGCGGCCGGCGACGATGTCGACATCTGCTGGCGCTTCCAGGATGCCGGGCACGCGATCGGCTTCAGCCCGGCCGCGGTGGTCTGGCATTTCCGCCGCAACACGGTGCGCGCCTATCTCAACCAGCAAAAGGGCTACGGCAAGGCCGAGGCGCTCGTCTATGCCAAGCATCCCTATCGCTTCAATCTGTTTGGTCAGGCCAAGTGGCTGGGGCGGATCTACGGTGACCTCTCGGCCGCGCTCTTGTTGTCCCGTAGCCCGGTGATCTATTCGGGCGTGTTCGGGCGCGGCCTCTTTCAGACGATGTACGAGCCGCCCTCGTCGCTCACCGCATTGTTGCCGCTGACGTTCGAGTGGAGCACGGCGGCGCTCGTTCTCGCGTTCATCGGCATTTCCGCCGGCGGCTGGCTGTGGCTCCTCGCGGTGCCGCTGTTGGCAACCTGGGCGATGTGCATCAACGGGGCGCTAAAAGCCCCGATCGACCCGCGCTTTTCCGGGCCCAAGGCGCGCGCGCTGGTCGCCCTCCTGATTTATCTGGGACCCCTGGTGCGCGGCTGGGAACGCCTCAAATGGCGCGTCAAGACGATGCAGGCGCACGAGCACATCCGCCTTGCTCCGGTCGAACAGCGAGCCCGCATCGACTGGCCGGCGCGCGCCTTTGTCCTCTCATACTGGAACGAATCTTCGGCCGAGAAGGAGATCCTGCTCGACGGGCTGATGGGCTCGCTCCTGCCACAGAAATATTTCGTCGTGGCGGATACCGGCTGGAGCAAATGGGACCTCAAGATCGCACGCGGCCTGTGGAGCCGCGCCCTCGTTACGGTGTGCAGCGAGAACCACGGTGGCGCGAAGCGCCTGCTCAGGGTGCGCTGCGCCATGCGCTCGTCCAGCCTCGCCCGGGTGCTGCTGCGCTCTTATGCAGCGCTCGCCGCGGGCAGCCTGATCCTCGGCGCGCCGGTCGCCGCAGTGGTCTTTTCAGCGATCGGGATCGCTAATTTCGGGATCATCGGTTGGCGTCTGGTGACCTTCGGCCGGATCATGCAGCGGATCATCGAGGCGGTGGCATCCCAGGCCGGATTGATCCCGGCCGACCCGGTTGGCGCCGCGGCGCTGCCGATCGGCGAGCCCCGCACGGTGTGAAGCGGCGCGGCCGGGGCATGCCCCGATGATCGCCAAGTTCCTGCCCTATCTGAAAGCGCATCGCTGGCGGGTCGCCTGGGCGTTGGCGCAGGTGTTCCTGGTCGCCGGCGTCGAGCTCCTGAAGCCCTGGCCCTTACAGATCGTCATCGACTATGTGCTGGGCGGGAAGACGCCGCCGAACGGTGGGCCGCTGCGGGAATTGCTGTCGCTGCCGCCGGGCGTCCTGTTGCTCCTCGCCTGCGGCGCGATCGTCGTCGTTCATTTCAGCGCCGGGGCGCTGACCCTGCTGCACAACTACACGACGATCCGGATCGGCCAGAGCATGGTCAACGATTTGCGCGGCGATCTTTATGCGCATCTGCAGCGATTGTCGCTCGCCTATCACGGCCGCCAGCGGGTCGGCGATCTGATGTACCGGGTCACCGCGGACAGTTTTGCCGTCCAAACGATGCTGATGAACGGGCTGCTGCCGATCCTCTCGGCGGCGATCCTGCTCGGCGGGATGCTGATCATCCTGTTCCCGATGGACCCGCTCTTAACTGTGCTGGCGCTGACGATCGTGCCCGTCCTCTTCGGGCTGATCGCAATCTTCAACAAGAAGATCGTCGACGTCGCCACCGAGGTGCGCGACCTCGACAGCCGGGTCTATTCGCTCGTGCAATGGGGAATGGCGGCGATCAAGGTCGTCCAGGCCTTCACCAAGGAGGAGGAGGAACACCGCCGCTTCATGGGCGCCAGTCGCGACAGCCTGCGCGCCGCTCTGCGCCTCTATAATTGGCAAACGCTTTATTCGGGCGGGGTCAATCTGGTGATCGCGCTCGGCACCGCGCTGGTCGTCTACGCCGGCGCTCGGGCGGTCATGGCGGGAACCTTGTCGCTCGGCCAGTTGATCGTGTTCATCGCCTATCTGGCGCAGCTTTACGCGCCGATCAACCAGATC
>Ga0209415_10017618_pt1 | contig 11351 bp, 10 predicted proteins | sample PeaSoiSIISIP2007_FD_187696 | JGI IMG/M metagenome (GOLD analysis project Ga0209415, IMG submission 187696) | Peat soil microbial communities from Weissenstadt, Germany - SII-SIP-2007 (SPAdes) (version 2) | ecosystem: Environmental > Terrestrial > Soil > Wetlands > Peat | place: Germany...
GGTAGGCGGGGTTGACCGTCACCAGCACCAACCCGGCGAGCGCGGCGCCGAACTCGAGGATCACCCACTCGGGGATGTTCGGCGCCCACACCGCCACCCGCTCACCGGGGGCGAAGCGCGTGGCCAGCCCCCGGGCGAGGCGCTCGGACTGTTCGAGGAGTTCGGCGTAGGTCCAGCGGCGCCGCAGGGCGGGGTCGGGCGTGCCGGCCACCAGGGCCACCCGGTCCGGCACGGCGTCCGCCGCCGCCCGCAGAACGCCTCCGACGGTCGTCTCCGCCACGGCCGAGGATTGCTCCGCCGGCCAATGAGACGCGTGCAGGTCCACCGCCACCCCCTGGTCATCGCCCGTGCGGCGGACATGGTAACGCCCTGTGCCCTGCGCATCATGGGTGGGTCCTCAGATCAGGATGGGGCTTCCTCCTGCCGCCAGGTCGCCGTCGACCCCGACCCGGCGCAGGTCAGATTGCGCCACCACCGGCGAATCGGGGGGACTGTGACTCTGTTGCACTCATCTGCGACCATTGGGGCATGTGTTGGCGGCACGACTATCTGATCACCGGGGGGCGGCTTTCGGCTGCGCTCTTTGCGCGCCGCTTTGGCCTCCGAGCGGCTCGGCCAGCGAGGATGAGCGGTCCCTGAACGCGACGGACCCCTCCCGCTGCAGTTCGTCGCCGAGTGCGGAAGGGGTCCACGGCAGTGTTGCCACCGATGGCCGTCGTATGGCGCGCCCCGTCCGTCGATGAGTACCTGGCCGCCGACTTCCGCTACGCCATTCGCAAGGTGTCGGACACACAGAACGCATGGGGCTACTAGTCGATCAGGCGAGGAGGCGTCGTCTGACTTGCAGAGCGTTAACGGGCTAATCCCTACTGATGTCTGTCACGTCTATCGGGCGCTCATCTTCAAACAGGACATATTCAGCGGACACACTCACTCCCAAGGAGTTTGCAGTGCCAGGAATCGAAACGACAAAGAGGTCGGGATCGTCAGGAAAGGCTTGCAGGCCTCAGGGGGAGGTCCGGTTTCCTCTAACTCCATCAACCATCCGGCAACTTGATCTGCAAGGGCCTTTGATTGACCCTCCAACGACCAACGGAGAAAGGCATCGCCAGACTCTATGGTCCAGCCGTTACCCGGCTCGTTGCCTCCGTTGCTTACTCCGCCATTCATCAAGGAACTCTCGTGCTCGTACTCGCGGCCTGCGGCCCGAACCATTGGCTATCTCGGTACGTGCCATTTCGGCGCGTACGCGCATTCCCCCGCTCCTGGCTGCGTAGGCCAACGCGAGAACTTCGACCTCTCTGTAGTCTTCGGTCTTCCATGCTTGACACGCTGTGCGGCCGCCTAGTCTTGATTGAGGAAGATGCCACCAGCGGTCCACCAATGCCTCGGTGTATCCGGCCCTTTCAAAAGCCTCTTGGATTCGTTGGTCAGGGGCGGTCGCCATTACTGGCCTCCTCCCCTTTGCCGTTCCTCTCAGGCTTGGTCGCTCGAAGACCCTTCAGAGCCTCTTCAAACTCAAGAGGCGCTAGCGAGACGGGCTCGTCATTACGGCGCGACTCAGCCGCGCCCCTCTTACGCTCAGCCTTAGGCGCCACAGTTCGCCTAGTCATCCCCACCGGTCGTTTCCATTTTGGGGGAGTTGTCACCCTTGTTGGAAAGCTTAAGGGCAACAGGAGTTGACTGGCGCGACCATCCCCAGAGACAGGAGCGCCACCATGGCCCGCAGACCTGGAACCAAGCCACAGACCCAGGTGGTGGCGCAGAAACTGGCGGAGGCCCACCAGACGACCGAGTGGGGGCGCGCTCTGGCTGGCTCTGGGGGGGCAATGGGGGTCGCGCTTGACCTCTCCGATTCGGTAGCCATGCAGGACTTCTTCCAGCACATCGTGTCCGAGCTGGACGCCCTGAAGGAGATCGTCCAAAGCCTTGCGCAGGCGATTGACTTCCCCTCGGTCCTCCCACCGGAGATAGCCGGCAGGGGGTTCCTCCCCCGGACGCTCAACCCAGATCCGTAATCCCTCCACCATCGCTCTCCCTCCTGGGGAGTGGCTCTGACCAGGGCTTTTGCCCTGGGTGTAACAGAGTCACCGTCCCCCAAATCGGGACAGGGCGAGAATGTCCACCCGACCGTTGGACGGATATGGGATCACCGTCCACGGTGCACGCCGTCCTCGAGGGCCACGCAACTGCAGGGTTCCTGACCGGCCCCGTGGACCGGGGTCCCGGGCGCGGGTGCCCCACCGACAGCGTCCGAGGACGTGCTCACCCGACGGCGCAGCGCGTCGTGACGCGCCATGCGCAGCCGCCAGCACGCGGCGATCGGTTGACGCTGCTCCCGGGCCAACGGTTCGCACGCTCGCCGGTGATTCGCAGGGGGGCACTGGCGGCGGTCACCATCTTGCGGTGACGACCGAGTTCGATCAGGTGGCATGGCACTACGACGAGACCCGGGGTGGCGAGGAGCGAGGCGAGGAGTACGCCGCTGACATCAATGCAGGAGCTCGACGAGTGCGCCATCGAAGAGGTGACCAGACCGGCGATCGACGCGTTGCGGGCGCTTCCGGCCACGGACGACACCCGCCGGGCCACCGCCGAGATCATCGTCTTCCAGCGCCCGTGATGCTCGGGCACTCGGCGCTCAGCCGCACCGCGAGCCGCGAGTCCTCGCAGTGTCGGCTCTGACCAGACGCCTGAGTCCCAACCCCGCTCGCCACCTCGTACCCGGGAGGTCGGCCGGTTCGGTCCCAGGGCGGCACCGCCCGGCGCGAACTACCTCCCGAACCAGACACCGCCCCGAGGGACGCCGCCCTCGTGGCGGCAACCCGCAGACGAAGGGATGCCCCTGCGGCGACCTGCGCCCTCCCTGTCGGGTGGTGGACGACGGGCCCGCGATGGGGGCAGGTGGTGGGCGACAGGCCCCAGCCACCGGGCCGGCGCGCTGGGGCGCAGCGCGGCGGGGGCGACGGGCGCGGGCTCTACGCTACCGGGGAGGCTTCGGATCGCGTCGGCGACGGTCGAGGTCCGGGCGAGGAGACGCTGCGTGATCGAGGCAAGGGGCCTGACCAAGCACTACGGGGACACGGTTGCCGTCGACGATCTGTCCTTCGACGTGCGCCCGGGCCAGGTCACCGGGTTCCTCGGGCCCAACGGTTCGGGGAAGTCGACGACCATGCGCATGATCATGGGCCTGGACCACGCCGACGCCGGTCGGGTCACCGTCAACGGCCGCCCCTACCGGCACCTTCCGTGGCCGTTGCGGGAAGTCGGGGGGCTGCTCGAGGCGAAGGCCATCCACCCGGGCCGCAGCGCGTACCACCATCTGCTGGCGCTCGCCCACACGAACGACATCCCGAAGGCCAGGGTGGGCGAGGTCCTCGAGGAAGTGGGGCTCACGGCCGTGGCCCGCAAGCGCGCCGGGAAGTTCTCGCTAGGCATGGGCCAGCGCCTGGGCATCGCCGCGGCGTTGCTCGGCGACCCCGGCGTCCTGCTGTTCGACGAGCCGGTGAACGGGCTCGACCCCGAGGGGATCCGCTGGGTCCGTCATCTGCTCAAGCGGCTCGCCGCGCAGGGCCGCACGGTGTTCGTGTCCAGCCATCTCATGAGCGAGATGGCGCTCACCGCTGACCACCTGGTCGTCATCGGGCGCGGCCGGCTGATCGCCGAGATGCCGGTGGCCGAGTTCGTGGCCCACGCCGCCGGCCAGTTCGTGCGGGTGCGGACCCCGGCGGGCGACGAGATGACCGGGGCCCTCGTCAGAGCGGGCGCCCATGTCACCACCGAGCACGACGGCGCGCTCGCCGTCACCGGAATGACGGCCCAGGCCATCGGGGACCTGGCGCAGGCCCGCGGCGTGGCCCTGCACGAGCTGACCCCGTTGACCGGGTCCCTCGAGGACGCCTTCATGGAGCTCACGCACGACAGCGTGGAGTTCTGGGGGTCCGGGTCCGCGCCCGCCGACGGTTCCGGCGCCCCGGCGCCCGCCGACGGTTCCGGCGCCCCGGCCCCCGCCGCCGCCCCGGCGCCCGCCGACGGTGTCGCCTCCCCGGGGGCGGCCCGATGACGAGGGGGTGGGTGGCACCATGGCCCTCATGACCGGCGCATCGCCCACGCTCGTGGCCGGCGTGCCTGCGGGCCACTACTCGCTGGGCGGCGCCCTGCGGGCGGAATGGACGAAACTGCGCTCGGTGCGCTCCACGACGTGGAGCCTCGTGGCCACGTTGGTGGCCATCCTCGGCATCGGCATCCTCGCCGCGTCCACCGAGGCCAGCCATTGGGCGCACGCCAGCTTCGAGGACGAGGTCACCTTCGATCCCACGAGCGTGAGCCTCACCGGCCTGCTGTTCGGGCAGCTGGCCATCGGGGTGTTGGGCGTGCTGGTCATGAGCGCAGAGTACGGGACCGGCACGATCCGGGCCACGCTGGCCGCCATCCCCAACAGGCCGCTCGTGCTCGTGGCCAAGGCGATCGTGTTCGCCGTGGTGGTGTTGGTGGTGGGCGAAACCCTGTCCTTCGCCGCCTTCTTCATCGGACAGGCCATCTTGACGGGCTCCGCCCCCCACGCCGCGCTCGGGCAGCCGGGCGTGCTGCGCGCCGTGGCCGGGGGCGGCCTCTACCTCGGCGCCCTCGGGCTCCTGGCGTTGGGCCTGGCCGCCATGGTGCGCCACACCGCCGGCGCCATCACCACGTTCGTCGGCATCCTGCTGATCCTGCCCCTGATCCTGGCGGCGCTCCCGTCGTTCATCAGGGACGCAGCCGGCAAGTACCTGCCGGCCAACATCGGGGCGGTGATGACGAGCGTGCGCCCGAGCCTGCGCAGCGCCGAGTTCCCGTCCTTCGCCCCGTGGACCGGACTGGCCATCCTGGGCGGCTATGCCGTGGCCGCCCTCGTGATCGGGGGCTGGCTCTTCACCCGTCGCGACGCCTGAGGCCGCGACCCGCAGAGGGAGGTTGGACGTGGGACTGCCGTGGCAGGGGACGCTGGCGGGGCGGATCGAGGAGCACGTGATCTCGTCGCAGGTGCTCGTGGGCAATCCCCTGGGGGACCCCGCCGAGCGCCCGTTGTGGGTGTACGTGCCCCCCGGCTACGACGACGGGCCCCGCCTGGCGTCGGTGTACGTCATCCAGGGGTACACCGGGTACCTGACGATGTGGAACAACCGCGAGCCCTACCGCCAGCCCTTTCCCGAGGGCGCGGACGCGCTCTTCGCCTCGGGCGGGGCCCCGCCGTGCCTGGTGGTGTTCGTCGACGCGTGGACGGCCTACGGCGGGTCGCAATTCGTGGACTCGCCGGGGACGGGCAGGTACCACACCTACCTGTGCGACGAGGTCGTCCCCTTCGTCGATGCGCACTACCGGACCCTCGACGCCCCCGAGCACCGGGGGATCCAGGGGAAGTCCAGTGGCGGCTTCGGCGCCATGATCACGCCCATGCTGCGCCCCGACCTCTTCGGCGGCCTGGCGTCGCATGCCGGGGACTCGCTCTACGAGTGCTGCTACATCCCCGAGTTCCCCAAGGTCGTGCGGGCCTTGCGGGACTGGGACGGGTCCATCGAGCGGTGGTGGGACGAATTCCGCTCCCGCGTGGCCTTCACCCGGGAGGAGGACCACGTGCTGCTCATGACGCTCGGCGTGGCCGCCTGCTTCTCTGCCCGGGACGACGGCACCCCGGTCCTGCCCTTCGAGCCGACCACCGGCGCGCTGCGGCCCGAGGTCTGGGAACGGTGGCTGGCCTGGGACCCGGTGCGCATGGTCCCCCGGTATGCCGATGCCCTGCGGGGGCTGCGGGCGCTGTGGATCGACGCCGGCACACGCGACGAGTGGTACCTGGACCTCGGGGCGGTGGCGTTTCGCGACGCGCTGGCGGACATCGGGGTGACCGACGTGCACTTCGAGCTGTTCAACGCCAAGCACGGCGGGATCGGGTGGCGCTACCCGATGGCCCTCGGCTACCTGGCCCGGCGCCTCACGCCCGCCCGCTGAGCGCCTCGGCGCCGTCCCCGGTGCGTGGCCAGGCGTCGGCCGCCGGTCGACCCCCGCCACCGGCATGCCCCGGGCGACGGGCGCCGGTCAGTACGTCCCCGTGGTGCCCCCGGCCTGGATCACCAGGCTCGTCACGCCGGTGGCGCTGGAGCAGTCGCCCGCTCCGGCACCGAGGATCGTCGTGTACGTCTTCTGCGTCTTGAGCGTCTGGCTGGCAGCAGCGGTGGCATAGGACCCCGTCGCCGTTCCGCCGACGCTCGAGAAGATCACCTTGGCCGCCGCTGTGGTGGTGGTCACCTTCAGCGTGGGGAAGGTGACCTGGGTGTTGGCGATGCTTGTCGGCGTCCACCTGATCGCCTCGGTGAGGTTGCCGGAGAAGGCGAACGTGTGCGAGCCCCCCGGAGGGGCGAGGGGGAATACGTTGGCGCACTTGTTGGCCCCCGTCCCCATGAAGACGCCCTTGCCGACGAGCGCCCCCTTCGTCGGCGTGGGCACGCCGCCCACGCAGGGCTTGATCGTCGCCTGGACCGAGATCTCCTCGAAGGTCGAGGTGCCGGCCGTCTTGAGGGCCGGGCTGAAGGTGATCTTCGCCCCCGTCCATGCGCCCCCGCACACGGTCGTGCCGGTGCCGGTGATCAGGGCGCTGGCGCTGCCCAGGGGGAGGGCGAGAAATGCGACGAAGAATCCTGCGGCCACCAGCGCGGTCCTGCGAGCCATCAGATGCTCCTTGCCTGTCGTCGATGCGATGCCATTGGTTACTCCGTTTCGCCGTGGCGGGCAACCGGGACGACCCCGGCGGGCGTTCGGCACCATCCGGGCCCCCGACCGCGAATTCGGGGACGACCCGCCGTGCGCCCACGGTTCCCCCGCACCCGGTGGAGCAGCCGACGCCCACCTGGGCACGGGCGTCGGCGCGCCACCGGTGTGCCGCTACGTGTCGAACGGGGCGACGACGCGCCGCAGGAGCCCGGCGAGCGTGGCGCGCTGCGCGGTGTCGAGCGTGCCGAGGATGGCGTTCTCGCGCGCCACCAGGTCCCGAAGGGCGAGGTCGACGCGCCGGCGTCCCGCGGCGGTCAATTGGACCCGGACGCAGCGGGCGTCGTTCGGGTCGGGCCGGCGCCGGACGAGGCCCCGCTCCTCGAGATGGTCGATCCGGTTGGTCATGGTGCCCGAGGTGACCAGCGTCTGGGCGAGCAGCTGCCCCGGCGAGAGGTGATGCGGGGGGTCGGACCGGCGCAACGCCGACAGCACGTCGAAGGTCCACGTCTCGAGGTCGTGGCGGGCGAACACGACGGTGCGCTGGCGCTCCAGGTGCCGGGCCAGGCGGCCCACGCGCGAGAGCACCTCGAGGGGGGCCACGTCGACGTCGGGCAGCGCCCGACGCCATCCCGCCACCAGGCGGTCGACCTCGTCCTCCATGGGGTCCTCCCGGGGCGGCGGCTGGGATCTCTATCTTGACATCGAGAGAAGCCTCTGTCACTCTCTTGACATCAAGAGAGTAAGGGGGACGGCATGGCGCTCGCTCACGATCCTCGGCCCGGCGGCACCCGGTCGCCCGGCGCCGGCGCCGTGGTCGGCGCATCGACCCCGGGGTCGCTGGTCGACGCCGTCTACGCCCGCTGGCCCCGGGCCGTGGCCGTGGGGCGCGAGCGCCTGGGCCGGCCGCTGACCTTCGTCGAGAAGGTGCTCGTCGGCCACCTGCGCGATCCGCATGCCCAGGAGTTGGCACGCGGGCACAGCTACGGGGACTTCGACCCCGACCGGGTCGCCCTCCAAGACGCCCTCGCCCAGATCGTGGCGCTCCAGCTCCTGGTGGCCGGCGTGGACGAGGTCGCAGTGCCGACCACCGTCCACTGCGACCACCTCATCCAGGCCAAGGTGGACGCCGCCGCCGACCTCCATGGGGCGCTGGACGCCAACGCCGAGGTGTACGAGTTCCTGCGCAGCGTGTGCGCCCGGTTCGGCATGGGATTCTGGCGGCCCGGCTCGGGGATCATCCACCAGGTGGTCCTCGAGAACTACGCCTTCCCCGGCGGGATGATGATCGGCACCGACAGTCACACCCCCAACGCCGGCGGCCTGGGGATGGTCGCCGTCGGGGTGGGCGGCGGTGACGCCATCGACGTGATGACCGGCCAGGCCTTCACCGTCCGCTGGCCCCGGCTCGTCGGTGTGCACCTGAGGGGATCGCTCTCGGGTTGGTCCTCTCCCAAGGACGTGATCCTCGAGGTGGCCGGGCTGCTCACGGTGACGGGCGGCACCGGCGCCATCATCGAGTACTTCGGGCCGGGAGCCGACACCATCAGCGCCACGGGCAAGGCCACGATCTGCAACATGGGCGCCGAGGTGGGCGCCACCACCTCGGTGTTCCCCTTCGACGCCCACATGGCCGCGTACCTGCGGGCCACCGGACGGGCCGCGCTGGCCGAGCGGGCCTGCGCCGTGGCCGACGATCTGCGTGCCGATCCCGCGGTGGCGGACGATCCGGGGCGGTACTTCGACCAGGTCATCGACATCGACCTGTCCTCATTGGCGCCCCTCATCAGCGGGCCCGACACCCCGGACCTGGCCCACCGCGTGGGTGCGGTGGGCGCGTGGGCGCGCCAGCACGCGGTGCCCTGCGAGATCTCGGCCGCCCTGGTGGGCTCGTGCACCAACTCCTCCTACGAGGACATGACGCGGGCGGCGTCGATCGCCCGCCAGGCGTCGGCCCACGGCCTGCGGGCCAGGACCGAGCTCCTCGTCACGCCTGGCTCCGAGCAGGTGCGCGCCACCATCGAGCGCGACGGGCTGCTGGCGGACTTGCAGGCCATCGGGGCCACCGTGCTGGCCAACGCCTGCGGTCCGTGCATCGGGCAATGGGATCGCAGCGCCCCGGACCCCAGCGAGCGCAACACCATCGTCACCAGCTTCAACCGCAACTTCCCGAAGCGCAACGACGGGAACGCCAACACCAAGGCCTTCGTCACGTCGCCCGACATGGTCATCGCCTATGCGCTGGCCGGCACGCTCGAGTTCGATCCCCGCACCGACACCATCACGTCCGACTCCGGGAAGCGCGTGCGGCTCGACCCGCCCGTCGGCGAGCGCCTCCCCCGGCAGGGGTTCGACCCCGGGGAGTCCGGCTTCGTGGCCCCCCCGCAGGACCGCAGCGCCATCGCCATCGTCGTGTCGCCGAGCTCGGATCGCCTGCAGCTGCTCACCCCGTTCCCCGCGTGGGACGGCCACGACTACATCGACCTGCGGGTCCTCCTGAAGGCCCAGGGCACGTGCACGACCGACCACATCTCGGCCGCCGGCGCGTGGCTGCGCTACCGCGGCCACCTCGAGCACATCTCGGGCAACCTGTTCCTCGGTGTGACCAACGCCTTCACCGGCGCCACCGGAGAGGGCACGGACCCCTGCGACGGTCGGACCCGCTCGTTCGCCGACATCGCCGCACGCCTGGCCGCCTCCGCCACGCCGTGGTGCGCCGTGGGCGACGAGAATTACGGCGAGGGCTCCTCGCGTGAGCACGCCGCCATGGAGCCCCGATACCGCGGCGGGCTCGTCATCCTGGCCCGGTCCTTCGCCCGGATCCACGAGACCAACCTGAAGAAGCAGGGGATGCTCCCCCTCACGTTCGCCGACCCGGCGACGTACGACGTGATCGGGGAGGACGACCGCATCTCGGTCCTCGACCTCGCCTCGCTCGCCCCCGACGAACCGGTGCGCTGCCGCCTCACCCGTGGCGACGGCCGCCACCTCGAGTTCAGCTGCACCCACACGTTCAGCGCCGGCCAACTCGCCTGGTTCCGGGCGGGGAGCGCGCTCAACGTCATCCGCCGGACACAGGCTGGCATCGGCCCCCGCGCCTGAGCGCCGCACCCGGGAGCGTCGGCACCGCGCCACACGCCGGACGCGTCGCCCGCCGGCTCACAGCCCGGCCGCCACCTCGGCGGGGGAGGGCATGGCGGCGATCTCGCCCGCCAGCTCCTGGGCCCGCTGGCGGCAGGAGGCGGTGTCGAGCACGGCGCGGAGCCCGGACCGCACGCCTTCGTCCGTCACCTCGCCGGGCATCAGGGAGTGCGCCGCCCCGGCCCGGGCCAGCAGGTTGGCGTTGATGAAGTTGTCGGCACTCTGGGGGAGCACCATGGACGGAAGCCCGTGCGCCAGGACACCGAACATCGTGCCCGCGCCACCGTGGTGGATCACCGCCGCGCAGTGCGGGAGCACGTCGGTCTGCGGGACGTACTGCTCGACGGTCGCATTGGCGGGGACGGGAGCCAGGGCCGACGGGTCGTTGTCCCGCCCGATCGTGGCCAGCACGTTGACGGGCTCGCCCTCCACGGCGTCGAGCACCAGGCGGAAGAGGTCGAGGTCGTTGTTCGAGAAGGTTCCGAGCGTCAGGTAGACGAGGGGCCGGCCCGGGTCGGGAAAGGAGACGGGCAGCGCCGGAGGATGGGCGAGCGGCAGGGGGGCGGGGCGCAGGGGCCGGGCGCCCACCAGTCCCACGGCCCCGGGGTCGAGCGACGGGGGGCAGATGGTGAGCGTGGTGCCCGAATAGACCCCGGCCGCGGGTGGCACGTCCATGGCGAACTCCCGCCAGATCGGAGAGACCGCGTCGGCCACGAGGTCGAGCACGGTGCGGTCCATGAGCGGCCCGATGCAGTGCAGCACGGCCCGGGTCCCCGTGGCTGCCGCGGCCAGGGGGGCGGCGTACAGGTAGGGCTCGAAGACGAGCAGCGCCGGCTCGAACTCCCGGCACAGCGCCAGCAGGTCGTCGACCACGAGAGCCGTCCCGATCTCGCCGAAGAGCCGGGGGACGAAATAGCCCTCCACCCTCGACGGCGCGAGCCCGTCACCGGGCATCCCCCTCGTCCGGGCCCGCAGCGCGGCGAACCAGGAGTCGAGCGTCGGACCGACGGCACGCAACGTGAGCCCTCGAGCGGAAACCGCCTCCTCGGCGTCCGGGCCGCTGGCGATCACCACCTCGTCGCCGCGGGCGGCGAACGCCTCGGCGAGGGGGAGCAAGGGCAAGAGGTGCCCGGTCTGGGGCACGCAGCTGACGATGACCCGCACCGAGGTCCTCCCGAGGAAGAGTGATCGACGAGCAGGCTACCGCCGGTGCGTGGCGCCCGGCCCCGACCCAGCGCGCCTCCGGCCGCGCCACCGGGCTGACGGGGACTCTCGGGGGTGCCACGGCGCGTCCGGGGAGTCGTCAGCAGCGGCGCCGCCGCTCACGCCACGGTTGTGGAAGAGACACGGTGCGAATGGGGCGAGGTGCAAACGAGGCGCGATGCAAGAGAGACACGGTGCAAACGAGGCGCGGTGCAAACGAGGCGCGGTGCAAACGAGGCGCGGTGCAAACGAGGCGCGGTGCAAACGAG
>Ga0209415_10017619_pt1 | contig 11350 bp, 11 predicted proteins | sample PeaSoiSIISIP2007_FD_187696 | JGI IMG/M metagenome (GOLD analysis project Ga0209415, IMG submission 187696) | Peat soil microbial communities from Weissenstadt, Germany - SII-SIP-2007 (SPAdes) (version 2) | ecosystem: Environmental > Terrestrial > Soil > Wetlands > Peat | place: Germany...
GGCTCGGTGCGTCCAACCTTCGGGTAGGTCGCTAGAGCCGCGCAGCAATGCGCGGCCCAGAGGAATGGCCGTCCAGCAGGAGCAATCCTGTGGACAGAATTCGGCTTACAGGTCCGGCTGCCTTAACTTGCTCTTTTTCTGCTGTTTGCTTCCGCGAACTTTCCATCTCTGACGCCCGTGAAACAGACACGAACGGGGACGAGGTCTCCCCCGCTCATTTACAAATCTCTACAAAATTCAACCCCGATTGGTATTAATTTTTCGCAAGTGAAATTTGTTGGCGACCCGAATCCTGGTGGTTGATGATTTCCCCTCTGCGGTGTACCGCTCGATCATAGGCAAGAGAACTTCGGACTTACGCATATATGCGAAGGAGTTGCTATGAGTCGGATCGCTTTTTTGCTGGTTGCAGTGGCAACGCTGGCTAGCGCAATCGCCTACATGGTCCCCGCGTCCGGACAGGACGCTCGGAATTCCGCCCCAGTCTACCTGACCAAAATTCCGTCGGGCTACCGCGACTGGAGGCTGATCTCCGTGGCCCACGAGGAAGGCAACCTCCACAGTTTCGCTGCCGTTTTGGGCAACGATGCAGCGATCCAAGCGTACCGCGAAGGGAAGCTCCCCTTTCCCGACGGTGCAATCATCGCCGCTTTGCACTACAGTCACGTCCCGTCGGAGGAGAACAACAAGGTCTTTGGCCGCGAACAGTCTTTCGTTCCCGGCCCTCCCACAAACATTCAGTTCATGGTCAAGGACTCGAAAAAGTACGCGGCGACAGGCGGTTGGGGGTTCGGGCACTTCAACACAGACGGCAAGGCAGGGGACGAGGCGCTACTCAAGACTTGCTCTCCCTGCCACGCCAAGGCTTCTCGCGATTCTGTCTTCACGCGTTACCCACCCTAACGATCGTCAGTTCGGCTTCCAAGTCCCTCGAAGCCCGCCCCGGCTTCGAGCAGCGCTCCGTGAGACAACTACCAGCCCAGCTTCAGTCCCACCTGAAACTGCCGCGGGTCATACGCCGCAGTCGGCTGTCCGGCTTGGGTGAAGAAGTTGTTGACCGCCTCCACATTGAACTTGTTGACCAGGTTGAACATGTCGACGCTGCCGCTCAGATGCAGGTGTTCTCCGAGCGCGAACGTGCGGCTCACACGGAGATCGTTGAAGAAGGTCATCGGCATCCGCCCAGTATTTCGCGAGAGTGTTCCGTAGACCGGAACGTTGACCACACCGTCATAAACGCCGTCGTTGGTGCAGACGGGAATCAAGTATCCCGAAGGCGAATACTTTGACGGGGTCGCCTGGTTGCCGCACAAGTCCGTCGTTGAGGCGGAAGCGGCGATATCCGGGCGTTGCTCGCCCGAACCGTCGAGCAGGTTGAAAGGGCGGCCGGAGCCGAGCGAGATCAGCGGCGCGATGGTCCAGTCGCTGAAGAGCTTGCCCCATCCACTGTAGTTCGAGATGCGGCCGCTGTGGTACATGCCGCTTAAGATGAACAAGTGACGTTGATCCAGCAACGAACTGGCTCGTTCGCCGCCGGGTTGTAGATCGTTCTGCGGCCCGAGGTTGAAGTCGGTCGAGTCGTCGATGGCATGGGAGTAGGTGTAGCGCGCTTGATATTCCAGATGCTTGCCGCTGGTGTGGTGCAACTCCGCGGTGAAACCGTTGTAGTTGGACGTTCCGTTCGAGCGGGTCACGTTCGTATCGGAAAACGGCACTGGCACTCCCCAACCGGGGAAAGCCGTGGCCGCCGCACTTACACAGGCCGAGGGAAAGAGCGCCGTGAGTGAAGGGTTGACGCCTGACGGCCGGAAGAAATTCAGCAGCGCCGCAGGATAGTAAGCGCCCGCCGGTCCGCTGCCACAGGACGGCACCTGCAACGGAGATGAGTCGCTGGTCACCACTCCTCCGGCGACAGCTCGCTCCCAGTTCGCCACCAGGTTGTACTGGTTGATGGCGTTGATGTTCTGCTCCCGGTACAGGTGGCGCCCGCCGTTGTAGTCGTACGCTAAACGAAGCGTGTATCCGTTGGAAAACTGGTGCTCGATCTGCAGGTCTCCCTGCTCCGCATACGGAGTGACGAAGTTGGCCGCTGTGGGGAGGGCGACCGGCTGCGAGAGCAACGGAAAGAAATAAGTCGAAGTCAGGTAGCCCTGATTGGTCAGAACGTTGATCAAGGTCGAATTCGTGGGATCAAATTTCTGTTGCTGGGGAAGATATCCCGGCACATTGCCAAAGCACTGAGCGACAATTCCTTGAAAGACGTTGGGAGCATTGAACAGGGTCGGGTCGCCGTCCGGAGTGGAACCCTGCGCGCACGGAGGCCCGCCCAACATGGTCACGAACGGCGTCTGCGATCCGTCGAATACGGCCGACTGGTAAGCGATTTCAAGGGGCGTGCGATCGTAGAAAATGCCCGCCGAAGCCCGCACCACGGTCTTGCCGTCGTTGAACGGATCCCATGCCAGGCCGAGCCGGGGAGCGATATCTTTCGTGTCGACCGGAAGACCGCGCACCGTGCCCATCGCCTGCTGCGCGGCAGCCGCGATGGCGGTGGACGCCGGGAACGTTGGAGTTAACTCCACGTCGTAGCGAACTCCATAGTTCAGAATCAGATTCGAACGCAGCTTCCACGAATCCTGAATGTACGCGCCCACCGTCTTATCGATGAATTTTGTGTTCGGGTTGCCCAGCCCCTGCGTAAAGGTTTGGGGCAAGCCGAGCCCGTAGGCCTGAATTCCAGAAAATGCCGGCATGCCGGGAACTACCGACATGTCACTGAACACGTAGTCTCCGCCGAACTCCGTAGTCGCTTGCACGTTCAGGGGGATGTAGCTGGCGTCCGCACCGAACTTGAGGCTGTGATTGTGGAGGGTCCAGCTGAAGCCATCGCTCAACTGAACGCGCTGCTCGCTGCGATGAACCGAAGCCTGCGGGTCCTGCCCGAAGAAGGCCTGGCTGTCGCCAAGAATGTCGATGCCGACACCCTGAGCTTCAGCGGTTGCGGCAGGATCGAGCCCCAGCCCGCGCCGCGAAAACTGGAATCGCAGTTCGTTGAACTTGGAGGCCCCGATCAACATCATGTGCGTCGCGAGAATCGTGATGTCGCGATACTGCTGCTGATCGGTGCGGCTGAATCCAGCTTGTCCCGCGACCTGGCCTTGAATCTGGCTGGTCAGGCCCGTAACCGTGCTGGGGCTCACGTTGGCTCGCAGGAACAACTGCTGCATGTCGGTCAGCTTGTAGTCGAGCCGCGCGCCCCAGAGACTAGTTCCTTCCTTCACCGGGTAATTGCCGACCATGCTGGTCAGCGGTACGTAACTGAGGGGGAGGGTTGCACCGGAACTCGCGAAAGTCGAAACGCCTGGAGTTCCTGACAGGGCTGTGGCCGACGCTGCGCCGACCATCGCGGCATACTGCGTGGTCGCCGCATTCACCGGAGTCTGCGGATTCTCGAGAAACGCCTGCTGGGCGGGCGTTCCCTGGATCGTCGCACCCGCTCCGAGATAACTCGAGGCGTCAATATTCACCAGCCCGAAGCCGTCCTGGCCGATCGTCGAGAATCCAGTCTCCTGGCGTCGCGTGGTTTCGTAGGACAGAAAGTAGTACATGCGGTCTTTACGAATGGGACCGCCGAAGGCGAATCCAGTCTGCACTCGCGTATATGCCGGGTCGGGAACCGTGCTGAAGGGATTCACTCCCTGTAAAGAACGATCCCGCAGATATCCGAACACGGTGCCGTGGAAATCGTTGCTTCCGGCGCGGGTCACGATATTGACCACCCCGCCAGCCGATCGTCCATACTCGGGAGCAAAGCTGTTGGTGAGAACCTGAAACTCCTGCACTGCGTCCTGCGAAACGGTCGAACGGATTCCGTTGATGATGCTGTCTTCGGCATCGCCACCGTCCACATTGATTAAATTTGACCGCGCGCGGGCTCCCTGAAAGCTCAGTCCGGAAGTCGGAGCCACGGTGGTGAAGGGAGCCGAATCCGTTTTAACCTGGGAATCGGTGAGCGCGAACTGCACATAGTTCCGCCCGTTGATGGGCAGGTTGTCGATGTTCTCGCGGGTAATGGTGCTCGTGGTCGAGGAACGCGCGGTCTCCAACTGTTGCTGCTGTTCCGTGTGCACCACCACGGTCACGACGGCCTCCGGTGCGGCCAGGGTCAGCGGAATCACCGCATCCTGTCCGACCGTGAGCACAACCTCGGCAACGGAAATCTTGCTGTAGCGATTGCCCTCTGCGGTCACCGTGTAGGTTCCCGGTGGAAGCAGCGGAAGCAGATAGGCGCCATCGCCAGTCGATTGAGTGGTTCGCTGTAGATTGTGCGCGTCGTCGCGCACGGTCACAGTGGCAGCCTCGACGGCGACTCCCGCGCCGTTCTTCACCGTGCCGCGCAAGGTTGCGGTCGATACGTTTTGCGCAAAACCATGCTGCATACAAAACCAGCTCGACAGCAACAGGGCAATCAATTTCATTCGGCGCATAACCACTTTCTCCTTCGCAGGCCGGCCATCCCAGGCTTCGGCCCGTAACAACCTTCTAGAACTTGAACTCCAACTGCATGGTCGTGTCCGCAGCCGCCGGAGCATATTTCCATTTCTTCAGTGCCTTTTGCACCGCATCGGCCAGCACCGGATGTCCGCCCAGCACCTTCGCACTCTTGATGGTTCCGTCGGGTGCAATCACCAGTTCCACCCTGACAATCCCGCTGATGTTCATCCGGCGGGCAATCTCGGGATATTCCGGATCTGGATTCACCACGGGCTTCCGGGTATCGGCAGCCGCGAGGCCGGCGAACAGGACAGTCGCCAGCGCAAACTGCAGAGCTTTATGGGCAAATCGCCGGGCCCAACTGTCGTTCCTGTACATATCTGCCTTTCGAAATTTGTCGCGAAGGTAAAACCGTCGCGCTCGGAATCAGAACTCTTTACTGACAGGACATCTATGATTTCGTTTACGGCGTATTGTTTACGATGTCAGCATTACACTGTATAAATGAGCCGCTCTAATATCTCCAGCAGAAGGGCGCACTTCGCCATTACCGAGGTAATGATGGGGCCCCGTTATTGTCGCGTTTTGCAACAACGGCGGAGCCCCTACTGGGAGCGACGCATTGACAGTTCGCGCGGTCTCCGTTTCAAATAGCTTGTGTGGCTTTAAAGTGGGCTGTCGACTTTCAGCTGACCGGTTCGAGGGGCCACAAATCTGGAAGATTCGCTTCAGGAGGACTTAATGTCAGCACCCAGTCGCCGGCCGGAGATTCGCCGGCGCCGTACCCGCAAAGAAAAAATTGTCCAGCTGCGCAAGCGCCTGGCCGCCGCCAAAACCGACGCCGACCGCACCCGCATTACCGCCAAGCTGCACAAACTCGCAATTCTGTCGCCCGGCCAGCCGCTGCTGAAGTAGCCAACGCGGCTGCCGTGGAGACGTAGCAAAGCGACGTCTCTACAATGTCCGCATTAATCGGCAGCAGGCTGTTGGCCGGCACCCGGCCGGCTAGGCTTTGCGATTTGACCATAGGCCTCTAGAATGCGCCGCACTGACTTTTCCCACGAGAACCTGGCCGCCTGCTGGTAGCCGCGCTCTTTCATGCGATCGCGCAGAGCCTTGTCCATGAGGACGCGGTGCAACGCGCGCATGATCTCGAACACGTTTTCCGGATTGACCAGCACGGCCGCGCTCCCCACCACTTCGGGCAGGGACGACACGTTTGAAGTGACCACCGGCGTGCCGTGCACCATGGCTTCCAGCGGAGGCAGGCCGAAGCCCTCGTAGAGCGACGGAAACACGAAGACCTTCGCCTCGTCGTAAAAAATCCGCAGCACTTCGATGGGGACGAATCCTAGGAAGCGCACATCGTGCTGCACCCCACTGCGCACCACGGTTCGCCGCAAATCCGGATTGCCCGATAGATCATCTCCGATGATGATGAGTTTGAGGTCGGGATAGGCCTGATCGCGTTCCAACTCCGTTTTCAGCGCGGAGAAAGCCTCGATCATGCGCACTACGTTCTTGTGCGGACTGATTCTCCCGGCATAAAGCAGGAAAGGATACGTCACCTGGTAGCGGCGGGCGATCAGATCGCGATCGGCGGCGCTGGCGTGCCCGTGCAGAAAGCGCTCATCGATGGCGTTGTAGACCACGTCGATGTGGTCATGCGGAATCTCAAACAGTTTCTCGATTTCGTTGCGCGTGAAATTCGACACGGCAAAAATCCGTGCCGCCCCGGCGAGCACGCGCTTGGTCATCTGAAAATGAACCGACCGCCAGAATCCGCTCCGTTCGCGGCCCCGCGACATGTGTTCCAGCATGTCGTGCACCGTCATCACATACGGGCACGGCAGCATCCGTGGCACGGAAAACAGATTGGGAACGTGCACCAGGTCGCAGTCCACGCGCTTGAGGATCGAGCGAAACTCGCGGTAACCTTGAACCGATCGCTCGGCCGCTTCCAGCGGGACCATATGGAAATTGGGCGGCAGACTCCCGATTTCCTCGACTTTGGCCGGAGGCCCGATCAGAAAAAACTCGGTCTCGCCGTCGAGCCGCCCCAGGGTGCGAACCACATTGCGGATATAGGTGCCTACGCCAAACTCGGTCATCCGCCGAATATCGATGGCGATCTTCACCGATGGAATTTAAACACAGAAGATCGCAGCATCGCAGTGATTTCTAGTGCTGCGGCCGATTCTTGCACCAATCGGGCAGGGACTCGGGTGCCGGCACGCTCTGGGCAATGACCTTCGCCTCGCAGATCAAATCAGTCAGCGGCGGGTTCTGCCACCAGTTGTATGCAGGCTGGAAGCCGAAGACGACTACGGATTGCTGGCGGTTCTCCCGATCAATCAAAATCTTGAATTCACCGACGCTCGGCCCCGCATTTGCATATCCTTCAACACGCTTAACATCATCGCGGTTCAATAACGTCTTCAGGTGGCCCAGTTCAGCGGCGTCAAGCTTGCCTTGAAAAAGCCTTTCGTGAGCTTCATCCCACTTGTAGATCCATGAAGAAGGATCTGGACAATTCTTCGCATCCTCCTTAGAGCAAATCCTCCAGGTAGAAACGCGATACTGTATTGCTCCGTCCTCGAAAGCGGTCAGCCGCGAATCTGGAGGTATGGCGGGCCGGCTGTGCGGGCTGTAGACGAAGACGAGCGGGCGTTGGCGGGCAGAATCGACCTCAAGTATCTGTCTCGGACCTGCTGACTTCGAAGACGTCGGCCGTTGGCACGACAGTTGAGTTCCGAGGAGGACGACTCCCACAGCGAGCCCGGCCAGGATGCCTGACGGCCCCTTCATTTATGCCCTAACTTCCGCCTGCGCCTTCGCCCGGCGTTCCGCATACAGCGGGAACGCTTCACACAGATCGAGAACTTCTTTGCGGATTTTCGCCAGCACCGGGGCGTCCGTCCGGTGTTGCAGCACCTCTGAGATCCAGCGCCCGATCTGGCGCATCTCGGCTTCTTTCATGCCACGAGTCGTCATGGCTGGCGAGCCAATGCGCACACCGCTCGGCTTCATGGGCGGATTGGTGTCGAACGGGATCGCGTTCTTATTCACCGTGATTCCGGCTTCACCCAGCGCCTTTTCAGCGTCGCTGCCAAGCATGCCCTTCGAGAATACGTCGACTAGCATGAGATGCGTGTCGGTGCCGCCGGAAATGATGCGGAAGCCTTCGTCGGCCAGCGATTGCGCCAGCACCTTGGCGTTGGCGACCACTTGCCGCGCGTAGTCGCGGAACTCAGGCTGCATCGCTTCCTGAAAACACACTGCCTTGGCGGCCATGATGTGAACCAGCGGCCCACCCTGCATTCCGGGAAATACGACCTTGTCGATCGCCTGCGCGAATTCTGCCTGGGAAAGAATCATCCCTGAGCGCGGCCCGCGCAAGGTCTTGTGGGTTGTCGAAGTAACAATGTGCGCATGCGGTACCGGCGAAGGATGCGCGCCGCCGGCAACCAGTCCGGCGAAGTGAGCCATGTCGACCAGGAAGAGTGCGCCCACTTTGTCGGCAATCTGGCGCATGCGGGCAAAATCGATGATGCGCGGATAAGCGCTGCCCCCGCCGATGATCAGCTTCGGACGTTCCTGGATTGCAAGTTTTTCCAGCTCGTCGTAATCGATAGTTTCTGTTTCTTTGGTCACGCCGTAAGGAACAATCTTGTAGGTCTTGCCCGAAAAATTCAGATGATGCCCGTGCGTCAAATGACCACCGTGCGCCAGGTTGAGTCCCAGAATCGTATCGCCCGGCTGCAGCACCGCTGCGTAGGCTTCCATGTTGGCCTGCGATCCGGCGTGGGGTTGAACGTTGGCGTGCTCCGCGCCGAACAACTGCTTGGCGCGGTCACGAGCCAGGTTTTCGACAACGTCGGCGAACTCGCAGCCGCCGTAGTAACGCTTGCCGGGATACCCCTCGGCATATTTGTTCGTGAACACCGAGCCCGCGGCTTCGAGCACGGCTTCGCTCACAAAATTCTCCGACGCGATCAGTTCCAAGCCTTCGTGCTGGCGGCGGGTTTCGTTGTCAATGGCGGCAGCAATCTGCGGATCGTTTTCGTAGAGCGGGAGGTACATACGCGCAGTGGTCATTTTGCGATCTCCGGATTATTCGGAAGCTGATGCGTTCTAATCAGTGCCGCGGGCAGGTCGCTGAGGCGGCGTAAATTGATTTTCTCACGCGGGGTGACGAGCTCTGCAAAGAAGATCTTCCAGTGGGGTGGTTCGGCCATCTTAGGCCGGTCTCTTGCGGAACGATCATCGGCTACAAAGACGACGATTTCGCGGCCGTCCTTGAGGGTTGAATCAACCTCGACGCAGGTGGGAACAGGTGCGCTGTCCCCTGGCGCGCCGGTCTCTTCCCCGCAGTCGTTTACCTCCCAGTGGTACTGCGCGTCGTCGCCCGATTCTTTCCGGAGCCATTTTTCGAAGCTGAGGTCGGGCAGTGCTTCGTCCAGACGGTGGACGGAGGCCTGTTTCATCTCAACGATCAGTTTGGCATCGCGCGCAGCGTTGGGGTCTACCTGCGCCAGCGCGGCGGCACACACCACAAGCGCAGCGGCCAGAACAGTAATTTTCATCGCGGGCATTTATAGACCTCCGGATCGTGGACCTCCATAAACCGGTCAGGTGCCGTGAGCGGCGTGAATCCAAATTGCGCGTACAGCCCGTGCGCGTCGCCGGTCAGCAGAATCCAACGCCGCAGATTCTGCAGCGCAGGATGCTGCATGACGCACTCCATCATCCACTTGCTCAGCCCGCGTCCGCGATGCGACTCCAGCACGAACACATCGCCCAGATACGCGACTGTGGCGAAATCGCTGACCACCCGCGCAAAGCCGACCTGCGCGCCGCTACCATCATAAACGCCAAAGCACAGGGAATGCTCGATGGACCGTGCCACGGTTTCCCGTGGAATGCCCTTCGCCCAATAGCAGTTCGTCAGGAAACCATGAATCACATCCAGATCCAGGCGAGCGCGATCGGTGCTGATCAGGAAGAGGCCGCGCTGGTGCTCGACGATCACGGCGGCATTGGCGGCTGGCGCAGACTGCATATTCGTATTTTAGACCGTCGATGAAACCACAAAGGCACGAAGTTACGCAAATGAAAACACGTAAGGGTTTCCTTCGTGAACCTTAGTGTCCTTCGTGGTTGACGCCTTTACTTAGAACGCCGTCCGCAGAAAGCTCGCCAGCTGCCAGCCGTCCATGTATTTGTACGGCGTCTCGCCCATGGTGTAGTGGCCGCAGGGCAGCACCGCGACTTTGTGGTCGAGGCCGTGCCGCTCAAATTCCGCGACCACCTGATGGGAGAGTTCGGGAAGAAACGTCAAATCGTACTTCGCATAGATGATGAGCGACTTCCGCGGCCAGCGCGCGAATTGCTGGAAGTACGACATGGGGCTGACAGCCAGCCAGGCCTGCCGCAGGCGATCGAGATCGATCTGCTGTTCAATTCCCTGCCGGATGTGCCGGGTCGACTGCCCGTGCCACACCACGTCGGCCACGTAAGTAGACGCGTGATTGAACGCCGCGACGCGAATGCGCGGATCGTGCGCCGTGGCGATGAATGCATAGCACGATCCCAGGCTCGTGCCCACAATGCCAAGTTGGTTGTAGCCCTGATCCTCGAGCCAGTCGAGGCAGCAGCGAATGTCGACCACGCCCTGCCGCACCGCGTCGAGTGTGCGTCCGATGTTGGCCGAAACGGCGTAGTCGGCGCGGCTGATCTCGGCCGGCATGCGAATGTCGTGATACGGCATGGTCAGCCGCAGCACGGCAATGCCCAGCATGTTAAGCAACTTGCAGAGCGCAACGTAGGAAATCGCATCGGAATTCCAGTGCGGCAGCAGAACGACAGCGCGCCTTCCCTTCGCTGGAAACCACCGCGCATTCACCAGATTGTTTTCAGGATACGGCGTGCGTACCGGTGAATTGAAGCGCAGGAATTCTCCGAACGTCCCTTTTACCTTGGCTTCGAGTTTTGGGTCAGGCACTTCACGCGTGGAAAAAACCTGAACTTCGCGTTTCTCCAGCCGGAAGTCCGTCGGCCGCATGTAGGAATAAAACTCATCGCTGGCCGCGACGATGCGGCGGTTGTAATCCAAGATGAACTTTTCCGGATTATCTTGTGCCAGACCGGGCGTCTGTCCGGGACGAAAGCCGTTGCGGCACGGCCAATCGCGCGTCCATTCCACGCCCCACTCCAGCGGACGCACCACCCGGTTGTTGTCCACCGAGGTGAGCCGGTGTTCCCAGTCGTACATCCATTGTGCGTAGCGCGAAGGCATGGCTAATCCTCTAGTGTAACAAGGGGGAACGCCCGGTTTACGGGGGGAATCATTCAACGGTAGCAATAGTCGGTTGGCAGTTAGCATTCGCTCCTTAAACGGGACAATTCCATAAGAAATGTGACGAGCCTGTGACATCCGTCACCGAGAAATAGACGCCGACCCGATATTGGTTGAGAGGGATGCAATCGGTAGTGACATTTGAGGAGTAGCTACGTTTGGAGTTACAATGAATTTGGAGTGGGACGAGGCCAAGAACCGGGCCAACATCCGAAAGCATGGGTTCGACTTCGCCGAGGCGGAAGAAGTGTTTCGCAGCGTGCTCCTGGTAAGCCCGGACACGCGGGAAGACTACGGAGAAAAGCGCTGGGCCGGTCTAGGTGTGCTTCGCGGACGCACTGTAAAAGTGGTTTTCGCCGAGCTCGGAAACGAAACCATTCGCATCATTTCACTCAGAAAGGCGACCGGCATGAACGCAAAGAATACGAAGAGACGATCCAGGACGGATTGAAAGCGGGTTGATGCAATGCGGGACGAAGATATCGATCTCTCCGACTC
>Ga0209415_10017620_pt1 | contig 11349 bp, 10 predicted proteins | sample PeaSoiSIISIP2007_FD_187696 | JGI IMG/M metagenome (GOLD analysis project Ga0209415, IMG submission 187696) | Peat soil microbial communities from Weissenstadt, Germany - SII-SIP-2007 (SPAdes) (version 2) | ecosystem: Environmental > Terrestrial > Soil > Wetlands > Peat | place: Germany...
CCGGCGATAATCAATCCGCCGAAGTGCACGCGCTCGCGCATGCCATGAATCAGGCGCTGGGCAATAACGGCAAGACAGTTACCTACACGGATCCGGTGGAAGGAAATCCGGCGGATCAACCGGAGTCTCTTCGTCAGCTGGTGGCCGACATGAGCGCGGGCAAAGTGGATACGCTGCTGATCCTGGGCGGCAATCCGGTTTACAGCGCGCCGGCCGATTTGGATTTCGCCGGGGCACTGAAAAAGGTTCAGTGGAAAGCCTACCTGGGGTTGTACTCGGACGAAACCGCGCGCCAGTGCATCTGGACTGTGCCTGAAGCGCACTATCTGGAATCGTGGGGCGACGTTCGCGCCTTCGACGGCACGGTGAGTTTCGTGCAGCCGCTGATTGCGCCGCTGTATGGCGGCAAAACGGCGTTGGAAGTGATCGCGACCCTGGGCGGACAGCCCGACAAGTCGGATCATGACCTGGTGCAAGAATACTGGCAAGGCCAGACCAAGGTTTCGAACTTCGACATCTTCTGGCAGAAGGCGCTGCACGATGGGGTAGTACCGAACACTGCGCTCGCTGCGATCAACGTGACGGCGAAGATGCCCCCGGCGCCGGCGGCGAAGTCCGCGCAAGGTCTCGAGATTATGTTCCGGCCGGATCCGACCATTTGGGACGGATCGTTCGCCAACAACGGATGGCTGCAAGAATTGCCCAAGCCTCAAAGCAAGATGACTTGGGACAACGCGGTCTGGATCAGCCCGACCACGGCGCAGCAGAAGAACCTCAACATCGGCGACATGGTTGAGCTGAAGTACCAAGGACGCACCATCACGGGGCCGGTGTGGATCATGCCGGGCCACGCCAATGACAGTGTGACGGTGCATTTGGGCTTTGGCCGGACCTTCGCGGGCCATGTGGGCAACGAGGTCGGATTCAATGCGTACCTGCTGCGCACGTCGGCCGAACCTCACGGCGGCTATGGCCTGGAGTTGAATAAGGTTAGCGGAAGCCACGAGTTCGCAACCACGCAGCACACGCAGACCATGGAAGAAGGCGAGCCGATCCGGATCGCTACGCTGGACGAGTACAAGAAGACTCCGCAATTCGTGGATCAAGAGGAAGATCAGAAGCCGATTCCTCCAAAACTCACTTTGTACCCGGATTACCGCTATGAAGGCTACAAGTGGGGCATGTCGATCGACCTGAACGCCTGCGTCGGGTGCGGCTCCTGTATGATGGCCTGCCAGTCGGAAAACAACATCGCTGTGGTCGGCAAAATTGAAGTGATCCGCGGGCGGCACATGAACTGGCTGCGCGTGGACCGCTATTTCAAGGGCAATTGGGACAACCCCGAGCTGTATTACCAGCCGGTGCCGTGCATGCAGTGCGAGAACGCGCCGTGCGAATTGGTTTGTCCGGTGGCCGCGACGGTGCATAGCGGCGACGGCATCAATCAGATGGTTTACAACCGCTGCGTGGGCACGCGCTACTGTTCCAACAACTGCCCCTACAAGGTGCGGCGCTTCAATTTCCTGTTGTACTCCGATTGGGGCACGCCCAGCCTGTACGGAGTGCGCAATCCGAACGTCACGGTTCGCAGCCGCGGCGTGATGGAAAAGTGCACTTACTGCATCCAGCGCATCAATGCGGTCAAGATCGAATCGGAGAAGCAGAACCGGCGCATCGCCGATGGCGAGATCACCCCGGCCTGCGCCCAGGCGTGCCCCACACAGGCCATCGTTTTCGGAGACATCAACGATCCCAAGAGCCGCGTAGCGCAGCTCAAAGCACAAGCCCGCAATTACAGCTTGCTCGAAGATCTGAACGTGCGGCCCCGAACCACCTACTTGGGACGCCTGCGCAATCCCAACCCGGAGATCGGCAATGGCTAATTTGAATACCGAAGAACTAGAGCCGCAAGTAATCGACCCCGGCCCGGACAAAATCATTGCGCCGGGATTCAACTACACTACCGTCACCGAAAAGATCGCTGACACCGTCCTAAAGCCGATCGAGACAACCCCCAAACAATGGTGGATCAGCCTGTTATTAGCCCTTGTCGCTATGCAGGGATTGCTCGCGGGCGCGGCGTGGTTATTCTACAAAGGCGTCGGAGTTTGGGGCATCGCCGTCCCCGTAGCGTGGGGCTTTGCGATCGTCAATTTCGTGTGGTGGATCGGTATCGGACACGCCGGAACGCTCATCTCGGCAATTCTGCTGCTGCTCAAACAAGACTGGCGTACCTCGATCAATCGGTTTTCGGAAGCAATGACGCTGTTCGCGGTCGCTCAGGCCGGCATGTTCCCGATCTTGCACCTGGGCCGTCCATGGCTTCCGTATTGGCTGATTCCCTACCCCAATTCGATGTGGTTGTGGCCCAATCCTCGCAGCCCGCTGGTCTGGGACGTGTTCGCGGTCTCCACGTACCTGACCGTATCGCTGATTTTCTGGTTTATCGGCCTGGTGCCCGATCTGGCAACCATGCGCGATCGCGCCAAGCAGAAGTGGCAGAAGCTGCTCTTCGGAGCTTTGGGCATGGGCTGGCGGGGATCGGCGAAACATTGGGCCCGCTATCAAATGGCCTACTTGCTATTAGGCGGCTTGGCGACGCCGCTGGTTGTTTCAGTTCACACGGTAGTGAGCTTCGACTTTGCGATCAGCTTGCTGCCCGGCTGGCACACCACCATATTCCCGCCCTACTTCGTCGCCGGCGCGATTTATTCCGGCTTTGCCATGGTGGTGACGCTCGCAATTCCCGCGAGAAAGTGGTTCCACCTGGAAGATATCATTACCATGCGCCACATGGATTGCATGGGCAAGTTGATGCTCGGTACCGGCCTGATCGTCGCTTACGGCTACATGATGGAAGCCTTCATGTCGTGGTACAGCGGCAATCCCCACGAAATGTTCATGTATTACAATCGTGCCACTGGACCGTACGCATGGTTTTTTTGGAGCCTGATCCTCTGCAATATTTTGATTCCGCAATCCCTGTGGTCCGCCAAGGTCCGGCAAAACATGACGCGCCTGTTTCTGGTATCGATCGTCGTCAACATAGGCATGTGGCTGGAGCGCTTCATCATCGTCATCACCAGCCTGGCTCGCGACTTTGTGCCATCCTCTTGGGGGATGTACTATCCAACGCAGTGGGACTGGGCGGTGTACATCGGAACCCTCGGATTCTTCCTGACGCTGATGATCTTGTTCGTGCGAACGCTTCCGTCGATCTCGATTTTTGAGGTGCGCGAAGTGTTGCATCATCTGGCGCCGAACGTCACCGACGATGGTCCAGCGCCCGCGCCGGCGCATGGAGATTAAGCTTGTTGCGAGATAAGCAATGACTGAAACTTTCGCAGATCGACACGGAACCTTCGGGGTGATGGCGCAGTTTGAAACGCCCGAGGAGTTGCTGGATGCCGCCAACCGCGCCTATGCCGCGGGTTATCGCAACATGGACGCTTATACGCCGATGCCCATCGACGGTTTGGCCGAAGCGGTCGGTTTCCGCCGCAATTGGGTAGCGCCCATCGTCCTGTTCTTCGGCCTGTCTGGTGGCGTAGGCGGTTTTGGGCTGTTGTGGTGGATTTCGGTGATCGCCTATCCGCACAATATCGGCGGACGCCCGTTCAATAGCTGGCCTGCTTATATTCCGATCACCTTTGAGTGCACGGTTCTGTTAGCCGCGCTCAGTGCCGTGATTGGCATGCTGGCGCTCAACAAATTGCCGATGCCCTATCATCCGGTATTCAACGTTGAGAGCTTTTGCAGGCACGCATCCATCGACCGATTCTTCCTATGCATCGAGGCGTCGGATCCTAAGTTCGACGTCTCAAAGACCAAGGCGTTCCTCCAGCAACTCAACCCCGAAGAGGTGGCCGAAGTTGAGAAATAGGTCAAAAAATAGGTTCAGCCACAAACTCTTGGCGGGCGCCGGGGCGCTGGCCTTCGTAACGCTGACAGCCTGCCGCCAGGACATGCAGGATCAGCCGCGCTACAAATCGCTCGCCGGAAGTGAGTTTTTCGCCGATGGCCGCTCGGCGCGTCCGATGGTGGAAGGCACCGTAGCTCGAGGGCACTTGCGCATCGACGAAGCGCGTTACACCGGCAAAATCGACGGCGAGGACATCGATCAATTCCCGATTCCCGTCGATAAGGACGGAATTGAACGCGGCCAGACGCGCTTCAACATCTATTGCACCCCCTGCCATGGGCGCCTCGGGGATGGCAACGGCATGGTGGTTCTGCGCGGCTTCCGGCAGCCTCCGTCGTATTACTCGGACAGACTCGTGAACGCTCCACTGGGGCATTACTTTGATGTGATCAGCAATGGATTCGGCGCCATGCCGAGCTACGCCTCACGCATCGAGCCCGATGACCGCTGGCGCGTGATCGCCTACATCCGCGCGTTGCAACTGAGCGAGTCCGCAAGTTTGAACGACGTGCCCGCGGATCAGCGGCAGAATCTGCCCGTGGAGCCGCCACCTCGCACGACCGGAAACTCGGGAGCGCCCGCGGGTCCCCAAGGAGTAAATCAGTGACCCCCAGCGATACTCTCCGCCCTCAAATGGATCGCGTGCAGCGGAACGCCTTGTTCGTAGGTCTGGTAGCGCTGGTGATCAGCCTGATCGGCCTCTTTAGAGACGCGCAGCATTTCTGGCAATCGTATCTGTTCGCCTACATTTTCTGGGCCGGCCTGACCCTCGGCTGCCTGGGTATCTTTTTCCTGCATAACGTGGTCGGCGGGAACTGGGGCGTGGCGATTCGCCGGTTGGTGGAATCCGGTCTTCAGACCCTGCCGCTGATTTTGGTGTTCGCCATTCCGGTTCTTTTCGCGCTCGGTTCGCTCTACAAGTGGACCGACGCAAGCTATGTGAAAGAGCATTTCGCGGTTGGTCACAAGGCCGCTTATCTGAATCCCACCTGGTTCATCATCCGTACCCTGCTTTATTTTGCGATCTGGGGATTCTCGGGCTATCGCATCCTGGCAATGGCCAACGAGCACGATCGCACCGGCGATCCAGCCCTCTTCAAGAGAATCAAGGCGCGTAGCGCTCCGGCGCTCCTGGTCTTCGTGCTCACCACCACCTACGCCTTTATCGACTGGATCATGTCGCTGGAACCGGACTGGTATTCGACCATCTACGCCTGGATGTACACAGTCGGCCAAGTGTTGCTGACATTTTCGTTCTTGGTCGCAGTGCTCGTGCTGCTTTCGAAACGCGAGCCGTTCGCCAGCTTCCTGACGCGCCAGCATTATCACGACATCGGCAATCTGATGCTCGCCTTCACCATGCTGTGGGCCTACATGTCGTTCGCGCAATTCCTGATCATCTGGGCCGAGAATCTGCCGGACGAAATCCCGTGGTACGTTCGCCGCTTCAGCGGTGGATGGGGTTACATCGCGTGGACCATCTCCATCTTTCACTTCTTTGTGCCCTTCTTCCTGCTTCTATTGCGCTTCGTCAAGAAGAATCCGACCCGGCTGCGCACGCTGGCGTTGTGGATCATCGCCATGAAGATTCTGGATGTATTCTGGATGGTAGAACCGGCGTTTCGTCAACGTGGACTCGAAGTTTACTGGACCGATCTGGTCGCGTTGGTCGGCCTGGGCGGCATCTGGCTGGCCTTTTTCATCAACAACCTGAAGGCCCGGCCGCTGCTGGCGTCGCACGATCCCCGGGACACTTATTCCCTGCTGGCCACGGCCCACGGACACCGCCACTGATCACTTTAGATACCAACATGGAACACACCGTACATCACAGCCCGAACGGAGCCGGCCACGAGCAGACCGAGGTCAGCGTACGGCTCATCGTGGTGTCGCTGGCCTTTCTGGCAGTCGCGACGGCGATCGTCTTTGTGCTGGTAGTTGGAATCTTCCGCTACTTTTACACCGCCTACAGCACCGAGGAAACCATCAAACTGACGCGGCCCGTGATTCCGCCGGAGCCGCGCATCGAAGTGGCCCCTTACGAGCAACTTCAGAAATTGCGCGCCCGGGAAGATCACGTTTTGAGTACCTATGCCTTGGTGGACAAGGATTCTGGCAGGGTTCGTGTTCCGATCGATCGCGCCATCGATATGCTCGCCGCCAAGGGCCTGCCCTCGCACAACTACCTGGACGACATTCTCGCCGGGCGCAAACCGCCGGCGCCTGGCAAACCAGCGCCTGCCAAGCAAGCCGGTGGTGTAACACCTCAGGGAAGTAGCCCTGAGCAGCAAGGACAAAGCAATGCGAAGTAACAAGTTTTGGATGGCCGGGATCGTCATGGCCGCGCTGCCGGTGATATCGCCGGCGCAGCAGATGGGGATTCCCGCGGCCAGCCTGCCCATGATGGTGCAGGGCGTCGGCATCGACCAAAACCTGAACGCTCAGATCCCGCTGGAGCTGACGTTTAAAGACGAGAACGGACAGTTGGTTCGGCTGGGCCAGTATTTCCGCGAGAAGCCCGTCGTGCTGGCGCTGGTGTACTACGAGTGCCCCGGCCTGTGCGACCTGGTTTTGAACGGTCTCACCCACGCCATGGAGCAGATTTCCTTAAACCTGGGATCGGACTACCAAGTGATCACGGCCAGCTTCAATCCCAAAGATACCTGGCAACTCGCGCACGCCAAAAAAGCCAACTATATTGAGAAATACAATCGCGCCGGCGCCCTCGCCAGCGCCCAAGCCGGTTGGCATTTCCTGACCGGCGACCAAGCCTCCATCAAGAGCCTCGCCGACACCGTCGGATTCCACTACAACTACGATCCCATCAGCAAACAGTTCGCGCACGCCAGCGGTATCTTTGTCCTGACACCGGAAGGCAAGATCGCGCGCTACTTCTACGGAATCGAATACAAACCGCGCGATTTCCGCCTGGGTCTGGTGGAAGCTTCGGCCAACAAGATTGGTTCACCCGCCGACCAAGTGCTGTTGTTCTGCTATCACTACGATCCCATGACCGGCAAATACGGCATGCCCATCCAGCGAGTCACACAAGTGCTGGGCACGGCTACCGCTCTTAGTCTTTTCGGTTTTGTTTTCGTCATGCTCCGGCGGGAGCGGCACCAGCACCACGGCGCCGGGAGGTCAGCCTAACCTATGCAGCTTCCACTTTGGCCTGAAGCCGCTTCCGCGATTGCTGTTGACGTCGATCACCTGTACATCTACATGAGCTTGGTCAGCATCGTGATGTCGCTGCTGATCTTTTTCGTGATCTTCGTCTTTGCGATCAAGTACCGCCGGCGTTCCGACGACGAAGTGCCGCAGCCGATTCATGGTTCCTTGCGGCTGGAAATCACCTGGTCGGTGATCCCGTTTCTGGTCATGCTGACCTTTTTTTGGTGGGGTGCCAAGATCTACTTCTACAACGCCGTTCCCCCGCCCAACGCCATGGATGTTTACGTGGTGGGCAAGCAGTGGATGTGGAAGCTCCAGTATCCGGGCGGCCAGCGCGAGATCAACGAACTCCACGTTCCCATCGGCCGGCCTGTCAAGCTGACACTGGCGTCCGAGGATGTGATCCACAGCTTCTTCATCCCCGCGCTCCGCATCAAGCACGATGTGGTGCCGGGCCATTACGACACCATGTGGTTCACCCCCGACAAGCCGGGGCGCTATCATCTGTTCTGCGCCGAGTATTGCGGAACCGAACACTCCGGGATGGTGGGATGGGTCACTGTGATGCAACCGGCTGATTATGAGAACTGGCTGGCCGGCGGCGGATCCAGCGGCACCATGGCGCAGCAGGGCGAGCGTTTGTTCGAGCAGTTGGGTTGCTCCAGTTGTCACTTGCTGGACCGGCAGGGCCGCGGCCCGATCCTGCGGGGAGTATTCGGCTCGCGTGTCCAACTGGCCGGCGGACAAACCGTGATGGCCGACGACGCCTACATTCGCGAATCGATCCTGAATCCCAATGCCAAACTCGTGGCGGGCTATAAGCCCAACGTCATGCCCAGTTTTCAGGGCCAGATCACCGAAGAAGGAATTCTGCAGTTGGTCGTCTATATTAAATCGCTGGCGATCACCAACGCTCCGGGAGCACCCACGGCAGTTCTGCATCCAGGACCCGCCGTGCAACCGGTCGCCGCCGCGCAAACCCTGAGCGCGGTGCGGAGTGCGGACCAGCTGAATGGCGGTACAAAATGAGCACAGCTTTACAAGAACCCGAAATTAAGGAAACTCCGAATTACTTGAACGCCGAGTACGGCTGGAAGTCGTGGCTGTTCACCACCGACCACAAACGTATCGCCGTGCTCTATTTGATCTCGATCAGTATCATGTTCGCTTTGGGCGGCGTCTTCGCGGGCTTAATCCGCATGGAACTGCTGACGCCTGAAGGCGACCTCTTCAACTCCGACACCTACAACAAGATCTTCACTATGCACGGCGTGGTGATGATCTTTTTTTTCCTGATTCCGTCCATACCCGCGACGTTTGGAAATTTCTTCTTGCCGATGATGGTCGGCGCCAAAGATCTCGCGTTTCCCCGCATCAATCTGCTGAGCTGGTACATTTATGTCGTTGGCGGGCTCTTCGGACTGGCAGCCATTCTCATGGGAGGCGTCGACACCGGCTGGACCTTCTACACTCCGTTCAGCACCACCTATTCGAATACCTTCGTGATCACGGCGGCCTCCGCTGCGTTCATCGCGGGCTTCTCGTCGATTCTAACGGGTTTGAACTTTATCGTGACCGTGCATAAGATGCGCGCCCCTGGCATGACCTGGGGCCGTCTGCCGCTGTTCGTTTGGGCCAACTATGCCACTGCGCTGATTCAGGTGCTCGGTACCCCGGTGGTGGCCATCACGCTCGCCCTCGTCGGTTTGGAGCGGGCTTTCCACATCGGCATTTTCGATCCCGCCATCGGCGGCGATCCCATCCTGTTCCAGCACATGTTTTGGTTTTACTCCCATCCGGCGGTCTACATCATGATTCTGCCTGGAATGGGCGTCATCAGCGAACTGGTGACCTGTTTCTCGCGCAAGGGCGTTTTCGGTTACTCGTTCATCGCCGGATCGAGCCTGGGGATCGCGATCATCGGATTCCTGGTTTGGGGTCACCACATGTTCGTCACCGGCATGTCGATGTACGCCGGACTGTACTTCTCTCTGTTAACGATGCTGGTCGCGGTACCGTCGGCCATTAAGGTTTTCAACTGGACCGCAACCATGTTCCGCGGCTCCATCAGCTACGAAACGCCGATGTTATATGCCTTCGGCTTCATTGGTCTGTTCACCATCGGCGGCTTGACGGGACTGTTCCTGGGAACGCTGGGCACCGACGTCCACCTCACCGACACTTACTTCGTAGTGGCCCACTTCCACTACGTCATGGTGGGCGGCATGGTGGTGGCCTACATGGGCGCACTGCACTTCTGGTGGCCGAAGATCACGGGCAAAATGTATCCGGAAGGTTGGGGCAAGTTCTCCGCCTTGCTGGTGTTCGTCGGATTTAACTTGACCTTCTTCCCGCAGTTTATTCTGGGGTATCTGGGGATGCCGCGCCGCTATCATGCCTACGCGCCCGAGTTCCAGGTACTGAACGTGATGTCTACTGCGGGCGCTACGGTTTTGGGTGTCGGGTTCCTGATTCCTCTAATCTATCTGCTATGGTCGTTGAAGTATGGCAAGGCGGCGGGCAACAACCCGTGGGGCGCAAAGGGGCTGGAATGGACCACTCAGTCGCCGCCGACCACTTTCAATTTTGACGAGACCCCGATAGTCACTGAAGAAGCCTACGCATACGCAAAACACCAGGAGGAGGCGCACGTTGGCTGATACGCACGCCGTTGCTACCGAGCATCCGCCGCAACTACGTCATCACTTCGATGACATGCACCAGCAGTTCGATTCGGCCACCTTTGGAATGTGGGTGTTCCTGCTGACCGAAATCATGTTCTTCGGCGGGATGTTTGGCGCCTATACGGTCTACCGGAACATGTATCCGGAGGCTTTCGCCGCCACCAGCAACTTCATGAACCCGGCCTTTGGCGCGGCCAACACGGCTGTCTTGATCGTGAGCAGCTTGAGCATGGCGCTGGCCGTTCGCGCCGCGCATCTTGGCCAGCAGAAGTGGCTGCAATGGAACCTGATCTTCACGATGATTTTCGGCACCGCCTTCCTGGTGATCAAGGCCTTCGAATATCACGAGCACTGGGTGGACATGAAAGTTCCGCTATTCCCCGGCCACTGGGCCTGGGATGGTCCGCTCGCCCCCCCACAGTTCGCCCATCAGGCGCAGATCATGTTTTGCTTTTACTTTTTCATGACCGGATTCCATGCCCTCCACATGGTGGTTGGCCTCGGCATCATGACAACGATTTTGATGATGGCGCGCAAAGGCGCGTTTGGCCCCGACTACTACACGCCGGTGGAAGTTTCGGGGCTCTACTGGCACTTCGTCGACATCGTGTGGATCTTCCTCTTCCCCCTGCTCTACTTGATCGGACACACCAAAACCCTAATCTGATATGCATCCAGTCACTCCTGTTCGCACCTACGTCCTGATCTGGCTTACGCTCACGATCCTGACCTTCGTCACCTTTTACGTCTCGACGATCAATCTCGGCCCGCTGAACGTGGTGGTCGCGCTCGGGATCGCGGCATTCAAAATGTCGCTGGTGATCTGGTTCTTCATGCACGTCAAGACCGACAATCCGCTGACCAAGCTGTTCGTCTTCGCCGGCTTCTTTTGGATCGCGATCCTGCTCGCGCTCACCTTGGGCGACTATTACTCGCGCACCTGGATGCCCGGCGGCAAGTTCTGGTAGAAGCTCAGGACCCGGCTTTCAAACTCTCCTGGCGCTGCACCGAACGCGCCAAGTGTGCTCCGCTCTAGGAAGGAGCCATAAAGTGGCCCAGCGGCGATTGTTGGCCGCCAGAATTTCCGAATGTTCAGGTGGCGTCAGCCCGTTGCCAAACCTCCAAAATCGGACACTAATCGCCCGAAGCTGCTCTCTCCACGCTTGCGCCGATCTCGCGCTGACGCCGAATTACGACCCGCTGCGATGCGAAATCTGAAGCGTCACTTACGCTCGTCGCAGGAAAGGTTGTTCATGGAGTAGCGGACGGCGCCGATGACATCGTCAATAAATGTAGAAAGCGACGTTGCTCTGCAATGTACCGCTTGACGTGGTCACCTCAATTTTTCCCGACGTCGCTCCCGTTGGAACAACGGCTGTGATCAAACTCGCTGATTTCACCGAAAATGTCGTTGGTACGCCATTGAACGTGACACTGCGCGCACCGATGAGACCCGTCCCAAGGATCTCGATCGTGGAGCCCACTTTGCCAATGGCAGGCAGTGTCTTCACAAACGGAGTCAGGCCGACGGCAAAGCGGAAAACCATGCCTTGCCCATACTGGCCGCCAGAG
>Ga0209415_10017621_pt1 | contig 11349 bp, 19 predicted proteins | sample PeaSoiSIISIP2007_FD_187696 | JGI IMG/M metagenome (GOLD analysis project Ga0209415, IMG submission 187696) | Peat soil microbial communities from Weissenstadt, Germany - SII-SIP-2007 (SPAdes) (version 2) | ecosystem: Environmental > Terrestrial > Soil > Wetlands > Peat | place: Germany...
TACGCCGCCAATGCCGCCGACTACGCCGCCGCCTACGCCGCCAACGCCGCCAATGCCACCGCCTACGCCGCCTACGCCGCCGACGCCGCCGCCGCCGCCGCCGCCCACGCCGCTGCCAATGCCGCCTACGCCGCCGCCTACGCGAAATGCGCCGTTCTTGTACGTAAACGGCTGAAGATTGCCCGAATTTCTAAATCACGCGATACGAAATAGACTTGACGAGAAGAAAGGAAAGACAATGGCGATTATCGTTACCTATCGACAATGCACGTTTCAGGAGGCTAAAGACATCGCCGCGATGAATAACAAAGAATATATCCCCGGCACGCTTCACCTATATAAATACGTGGATCGTGAATCAGTCCAGAGATTGAAGGCGGCCTTGCCTTTTGTGAAAGGAGAACAAACCTAATGAGAACTTTTGGACGCGATATTCCTCGCTTGTCGTGGCTAAATGCTAAAACCTTTCCTCAACAAGGCGACTCTCGTAAGAATCGCTCGGGACACGCCTCTGAAGAGGCCGCGGCACGCGTCAAGAATAGCCTCGGCGCTCTGACGCGGCAGGAATTGAAAGATAGGGTTGATGCAATGCGCCCGAAAATAGAGGAGCCCGCTATTAGCGAGCCTGTATTGACATTTGCACAGCCCGCCCCGCCCTCCCCTGAGGACATATCAATCTCGGAGTTGGCGAATGAACTTCTATAAACATAATCCTTAAGGAGAAAAACATGCCCAGAAAAGACACGCTCGCCGCAGGGGCGAGAACCGCGACATTCGCGGGCGGATTTGGAGACGGTGAGAACCTGCACAAGGTCTCCGACGAAGCACGCGACGACTGGAAGCCAGAAGCTGCGCCCGCGGCACGCCGCAAGCGGTTTATACCCGCGGGCGAAACGCTGTTCGTAAAGCGGGATGAAGCGAAGTTAGGCACGGGGATCATTGAACTGGCAGAATCAGTCGAAAAGGAACAGCCAGCACAAGGAGTCATTCTAGCCGTGAGCCGCGGGCACGAACATGATTACACCGAAGGGCATTACATCGCGTTCGGCAAGTACTCGGGCACGCTGTTCAAGTTGAACGGGGATGAATTTCTCTTGTTGCCCGCAGAAGACGTTCTTGGCTTCATTGAAGACGAGGAGACGATATGAGTGATGAACAAGTTGTCGTAGGCGATGCTGAAGCAGGGCGTGCCGCGTCCGTCAAACGGGCGATTAACAAATTGATTCACGGGGTCAATCAATCAACATTTGATCTCGCGGAAAATCTGTATGAAGTAAAGACGAATCAATACTTCACTGCGTACGGATACGAATCGTTCTCTAAATTCGTCAAGGACCTAAAAGGGCTGAAATACAGCAAGGGGTTCTATTTGACGAAAATTGTCAGCCTAATGAAGGGCGCTGCGCTCGAAAGAGAACAGTACGAACCTGCAGGGTTGACTAAACTTCGGGTAATCTCCAAGTTGTCGCTGGAAGGCGAGTTCAACGGGGTGCCAATGCCGCTCGTGGTTCGGGAATTAACCCTTAAAGCCGCGGCAATGGACTACGAGCAAGTCGTCGAAGAAGTTAACAAGATTCTCGGGCTTACGGAAGACGAGAGCATGGTGTGGCTGAACTTCAGTGTAAAGAAGAGCGTGCGGGACTTGGTAATAATTCCAGCCATAGAGTTGGCGATAAAGCATATGCCTGAAAGTCAAAAGGTAGATGACGAAGGGAATCACAGTGATCCGAGCAAAGGCGCAGCTATGGAGTGTATTTGTGCAAATTTCCTAGCCGACGAAAATTTCAACACTGAGGAGGGTACGACGCCGCTTAATGATGTCGCGGTGTCCTAACTAAAATATGGTCGAAGATAACGTGTTTGACTTGATGAGGGGCCGCTTAGTGAAGGGCCTACAATCGGCATCAATAGGAGCCCTCGCACAAAAACACTGGGCTCCGTTTCTGATTTCAATTTGCTTACCCGATTTTGAATATAATGACGGGGATAAGCGTAGCGCCCACCGCGGCATCAGACATGGGCGTAGCGATGGGTGGATTGCTAAAAAACTTGATCCGTGCAACCTTGAAGCGTGGCGGTCTTCGTACAAACAGCTTGTAACCGAAGTGCGGTGGGTGCCCGCGAGGGGGCCGAAAGATTCCCTACAACTGCAACACGTTCGGACACGAGAATTGGCTGAAATAGTGCTGTACTTGTTTTATTCTGAAAATCAACGGGCATTTATCGTGCGGTGGGCGTGGCCCCACGATGTTAAACGATTTGCCACTTCTTACCAATACGAGGGGGAAACTTCCAGAGCGATGCGATGGGACTATATGCTGTCGTGCGAATGGTTGCATCATTTGAAAGATTTAGAAGCGGCGTGCTTTACTAAAAAGGAAGGCTAATGAATGAGCTATCACTTTTCACAGGCGCTGGCGGCGGGCTTCTCGCAAGCGAACTGCTCGGATGGAGAACCGTTTGCGGCGTGGAAGTCAATGCCTTTTGCTGTCGACGACTCCTCCAGCGACAAAATGAAAGGCACCTCCCACCGTTCCCCATCTGGGACGATGTATGTACCTTTGACGGATGCCCTTGGAAAGGAATTGTTGATGTGGTATCAGGCGGGTTTCCTTGCCAACCTTTCAGCAACGCAACCCACGGCAAATCCACGGCCACGGACTTCTGGCCAGAAATGCTTCGAATCATTACGGAAGTCAACCCAAGATTCGTGTTCGCAGAAAATGTTAAGTTATCACCCATTGCACGCGCCGCAGACGACTGCGGAGTGCTTGGTTATAAAACCAAAATCGCCGCTATTTCCGCGGAAGACTTGGGTGCAGACCACACTAGGGAAAGATACTGGCTTCTTGCATACCCCAACATGCACGGCAAATTACACTGCCCCCAGCATGCAGAAGCATGCGTGCTGCCGTCTTTTTCTCCAAGCATTTGGGAAAGCAAGGAATCCGTGGGTTGCGGAGTGGATGATGGGCTGGCCAATGGGATGGACAGACTCCGCGCCGCTGGCAACGGGCAGGTTCCAGCAGTGGCAGCAGCAGCATGGACAATCCTAACGGCTGATTTACAAATCTAAGATTCGAGGTCATCTAATGACCAGACAATTAGACCCGACGCGTTCTAGTTCAAAAGCGACAGCACTCTCGACGAAATTCAAGAGTCGCATAATCGGACAGCCCGAGGCGGCTCAATCTCTTCTGAACGTCATCGAGAAGTTCCAGTCGGGGTTCTATGACCGCACGAAACCGATTGCTAGCTTGCTGTTTCTTGGACCGACGGGAACAGGAAAAACAGGCACGGTTGAAGCCTTCGTAGAAGGGCTCTTCGGCAAGTCAACCTCGATGATGAAAATAGATTGCGCTGAGTTCCAGCACAGCCATGAAATTGCGAAGCTCCTCGGGAGCCCCCCGGGCTATCTGGGACATCGCGAGACGCACCCGTACTTCACGAATGCATCTGTTCAGGGCTACCGAACGGCGGACATGCCGTTTACTGTCATCCTGTTTGACGAGATTGAGAAGGCGAACGACGCCCTGTGGACCCTTCTTCTGGGCGTCCTTGACAAGGGGCGGGTGACAACGGGCACGAACGAGGTCGTCGATTTGAAGGCGACGATTATAATCATGACCAGCAATGTCGGCTCGAAGGAATTAGCGAAGCGAATGGGCGACGGCGCTATCGGGTTTAATCCCGCGGGCGAAGACGTCAACCACGAAGAGGCGACTGCGATTACCATGAGCGCGGCTAGAAGGAAGTTCATGCCTGAGTTCCTCAATAGGCTCGATTCCATTATCATGTTCAACACGTTAACACCCGAGAATCTGGACGAAATATTTACGCTGGAACTCAACAAGATTAGAGACCGAATCATTTTGACATCGCTTTCGATCTTCGACATTCAAGTATCGCCATCGGGCAAGAAGCAGATTTTGCTCGAAGGGTACGACAAGAAGTACAACGCGAGGAACCTAAAACGGACGATGGAGCAGTACATCTCCTTTCCGCTTGCGCGGCTCGTGGCTACGGGTCAGGTCATAAACAACGACGTCGTCATCGTAGACTACCGCGAGGGGAAGTGGGGGTATCATGCCAAAGGAACAGTTGCAGGACAGCCTACGACAGGCGGTATTCCAACGGGACGAATGGAAGTGCCGCCGTTGCAACTCTCGAAGCAATCTCCATCTGCACCACCTGAAGTTCCGAAGCCATGGTGGAACCCATACTATAGAGAACTTGATAGTCTTATGTGCGAACTGCCACGAAAAGATTCATCGGGGGGAACTGACCGTAGAAGTACTGACAGACTCAAGTGGTGGAAACCACCCACAGGTTAGGTTTTGGAGAAAAAATGGATGACGCAACTCGATGTAGGGAATGGTATCATAAAAATAAGGAATGGTGGAATGTTAAACGGCGAGAGCAGCGACATGCAAATCGGCCTTTGTGGCACTACAACATTTCACGAGAGCGATATGACGGGCTATTTGCTCGGGGATGTTGGTTATGTGGCGAGCCTTTTTACGAAAAATAGCGGATTCACTAGAAGGAAAAGACTGATGACTTCGAAATGGGACAACCCGTACAAGATAAACGCATACCGCAGCGCGACGGACGCGCTCATCCTATATGAAGGGCATGTCCGCAACACGCCGCGGTTGTGGGCAAGTTTGTACGAAATAGACGATTGCCTGATTTCGGGCGATATCGGAGATGTGCTTCAAAAACTTAGGCAGGAGCAAAGAGAACATGCCCTACAAAAATCGAGACGATAAGAATCGTAATGGTCGAGAATATTGGGAAAAAATAGAAGGTAAACGACGGCGGGATGACTATGCTAAAAATCCAGATGCCCATTATTGGCGCTCTATTTAGAGGCGATTCAAACTGTCAAAAGAAAAGTATCAAGCCCTTTATGCTCTCGGTTGTTGGTTGTGCGGAGAACCATTTCCTCCTGCTGAAAATCGATACCCAGTGCATGTCGACCATGATCATAAAACAAACGAGGTTCGAGGACTGGCGCATGGCTCGTGTAATAACATAATCGGACATGCCAAAGAGAACTTTATCTTGTTACGACGACTTGCTAATGCTTTGGAGGCGCGATGTTCCAACAAAGAGAATATCAAGACCAAGCCATAAAGACTATTATCGATGCTTATGACGCGGGCATTCGCCATCAGCTTCTGGTAATGGCAACAGGTTGCGGAAAGACGGTAGTATTTGGACGGCTCTTTGATGCTATGCGGTCCCGTCTATCAGGGCAGATGCTAGTAGTCGCACACACCGATGATCTTGTGCGCCAGAATGCCGTGCGGATGGCTTCAATGCACCCGCAGGCGGTAATTGGGACGGAAATGGGAGAACATCGGGCCGACCCGATTTGCTCCGATATTATAAGTTCGAGCGTACAGACGCTTGGCAGGAAAGGAACGGCTCGCCTTGAAAAATTCAACTGGACTACCATCGACAAAATCGTTGTGGACGAGGCTCACCATTCGACATCTGAGTCCTATCGCCGCATCCTTGACAAATCAGGAAGTCTGTTGCCTGATAGCCGTACTCTTCTCTTGGGCTGTACAGCAACCCCGACGCGTGCTGACGGGACTGCTCTCGACACGCTATACGAAAAAGTCGTCTACGTTTACCCAATCCGTAAAGCCATCAACGAAGGATTCCTCGTCGACATTCGAGGATACCGCGTCCGCACCGACATTAGCCTCGACGGCGTATCAAAAACATCCAGTGATTATGCTGTCGGAGAACTATCTGAAAGGGTTAACAAACCGCTCAGGAACCAGCAAATCGTCGACGCTTGGAAACGACTTGGGGAAAACCGAAAGTCAGTTGTATTCTGTGCCGACATCAATCACGCCCGAGATATGGCAAGCACTTTCCGAGATTCGGGCTACAACGCAGAAGCTGTGTGGGGGGACGATCCAGAACGAGCGGGGAAGTTACAACGTCACGTACACGGCACAACCCCCGTACTATGCGTGTGTCAACTCCTCATGGAAGGATACGATGATCCAACGATTGCGTGCGTTGTACTGGCTCGCCCTACCCAAAGTCATGTCGCTTTTAGCCAGATGGTAGGGAGGGGGACGCGGCTCGCGGACGGTAAGAAAGACCTCATCGTGATCGACGTTGTAGATGGCACGGTGCCTCATTCATTAGTCACTTTGCCCACACTGATGGGTTTGCCTAATAAACTTGACATTAAAGGGGAATTGCTCACTAAAGCGGCTGACTTTATTGAGCAGATGCAGGTTAGCAATCCAGCCGTTGACTTCACGAAGTTAGAAGACATAGATGAGGCGAAGATTTTAGTCGAGAAGGTTGACATGTTCTCGATCAAGTTTCCGCCAGAAGTAGAGAATTCGTCCGAGTTGACTTGGTATAAAGCGGCAACGGGCGGTTACCGCATGCTGATTCCTAAAGAAGGAACGGGCAAGACGGGCTCCGTCCATATCTACGAGAATGCCCTAGGTATATGGGAACTCGACGGCCTGATTAAGGAAGAACAGTTCCACGGCATGCGATCCTCGTTCGAAGAAGCGATTAAGGTCGCGGACGAACAGGTTAGGAAGCGGGTCAATACCCAAACCCTTAGCTGCGTCAAGCGCGAGGCGATGTGGCATTCCAAGAAGGTGAGTGGGGGTCAGATGGCAATGTTGAAGCGGCTGTTCCCGCACAGGAGTTTTGATTTTAACTTGATGAATAGCGGTGCGGCATCCCGATTGATTTCCGAAAAACTGACACAGAGGGCGAAATGAGTACTCACAAGTATAAATGCGGGCATGCGTTCTGGGAGGATGATATAGTCAGAACCGTCAATCACGACGAAGACGTCTGTGAATCGTGCAAAGCTAAGAATCTCAGGGGCAGGAACCTTGAAATCAAACCCGCGGAGTATCAGCATCTACAGGTCAACCTTTTATCAAACGAGATCAAAGCTGATGTATTCCGAGCGGGCAAACTGTTCCCACGCATGAACAGCCCACACGAAGCCTCCGCGGTCATCCGTGAAGAGTTCGACGAATACTGGGACGAGGTTAAAGTCCACAATACATCAAAGCCTGACCGCGACACGCGCCCGCGGCAGCGCGACGAGTTGATTCAGTTGGCGGCTATGTGCATGCGGGCTATTCTGGACACGATTGATGGCCCGAAGGAGAAAGTATGAGTACTTGCAAACGTGGCGGCGCAACTTATAAACGGCATTCGTATAAGACTAAAAAAGTAAGAACGGAAGTTCAGCAATCACTAAAGGCTTGCGTGCATTGCGAACACCCTAAACCCATCAAGAAGGAGAAAGTATGAAATATACATATACCCAGAAAAACTTCACGCTGCTCGATGCTAACCGCGGGCTCCAACTTTTATGGGGCACGACTGACGACGACAATGTCGACCCCAATTACCTCGACCAGTTCGTCAAGGACCGGATTCAACTATACGGCATGCTCGGGAAAGAAGTCCGTATTACGTTGGGAATCGAATACATACAATGAACCCTTTTCTTGACTCACGAATCCGCGAACTGCATGTTGTTCGCTACGGCGTAGAGCCGACGGAACGGTATCTCGCTGTCATCGCGAATATTCCCTCACTGTCTGACAATAGACGCGGCGAGAATCACCACCTGCTAGCTCGGTCAATCTGGCCCGAATATGCCGACTTAAAAGCAAATCCATGGAATAGATTACGCGTATCGAGAGCGGTACACATCGCGTTAACGCAGTTGCAGGGTGAATTCGAGGGGCGGCTTCGCTTCGCGTCGGCGATGATGCTGGGGCAATCCGTGGAGGCATTGAGGGTGGCTGGCCGTAAAGGTGGAAAGGTTGCTGGGGCGCTCAACGTAATCTCCGGCCACATGAAGAAGTTGCGCGAATCTGGGGCGTGCCGTCGTGGCGGGAAACTAGGCGGAAAGCGGGTATGTAAATTATATCCCGAAATGATGGCAGAATGCCGACAACGGGGAGGAAAGACTAGCGGGAAAGCGGCGTTAGAATCCGGTCAATTGGCCAGTATTAAAGGCATGGGGGGAAGAATCCTCGCAAACAAACCCGGATTTTTTTCACGACTAGGCACCATTAGTCAGCATCGACGTTGGCATGTGAACCGCGTTGGGGGGTTTAATCCCAACTGCAAGTTGTGTTTCGAGGTCATATAATGACCGCGTCCGAGAAAGCCGCCGATGCTCGATTACGGCGAGTCTACAAAAAGACGCTAGCGGACAAGTTGAAAGAGATCGCGGCACAGGGCGGCGGCTGCGCGATTTGCGGGCGACCCTATCCCGAATACACGCTCAATCAAGACCACGCTCACGCGTGCTGCAATCCTCCGCGCAGCAAGAAGAACAGAGCGAAGTTTGTTTGTTGCGGACGATGTAACCGCGGTTGGCTTTGTTATCTTTGTAATCGTTGGGCGATTGGCGCTCTCGAATACATGGCGAAGGTTAGGATCGACCCCGAGAAGGCGTTCACTTACCTCAAGAAGTGGAAAGCAATATTGACGGAAAGAGGCTGCTATGAAAAAGAAAAAGGCAAGAAATTATAGCAAGCCGAAGCGGGCGTTTGATTCGGTTATGGCAGAATACCGCGTTTCGGAAACCGCTTTGATCGGAAGTGTTCCCCTCGGTTCCGCGTGCGGCGCGAAGTTCAAACGGAAGATAAAGCCGAGCGTCATAGAATTCCGAGCGGATGTCGTCAACGTTATAAAAGCAGTAATTCCTAACTCCGACGATAGGCTATGGTTTATGGCTGCTTACTCTTTTGATAGCCCGAATCCTATTTATATCGAGGTATTCGTGGGGTTGATGCTCGGGGATAGGCGGCATTCGTACGAGCAGCGGATGGGCCAACGATTCTTGGATTTGGGCATTTACCCAACCAAAAAATATTTCTCGGAGAAGCCACATGAAAAAACCGAAGTTTAACACGATCTTTATTCAAGATTGGGGGACGTTTTCGAATGAGACGCTAGTTTGTGTCAACGTTGATAAAGCACAAATTCTGCGCTATATGAAGCAAACGAGAATTAAACACGAAATTATTGCCCTATTCGAAGCAAAATCCGAAACCGACGCCCAAGCATTTGTTTGGACGCCCGTTAGAACAGGCTGCACTCTGTTATGGTTACGAACTTGGACGGGAGATTCTGAAGATTTAGATATCTTAGTTCACGAAACCAATCATCTCGTCTTTGATATATCGCGGGATAAAGGATTTAAAGACGAGGCCGAAATTCAAGCGTATCAGCAGGCATATCTCTTTTCTGAGATATTGGAGAAACTGACAAAACGCCGCGCAAAGTTCAAAGCACTTAATTCTGGAAACAAGAAGAGGAAAATGAATGGCAACAAAAATTCATAAGGGGCCGCTGATTGAATGTCCCGTATGTTCGGGCGTTCAGCCCGAGCGCAAGGCACGAAGCAATAAACGAACAGGCATCACCCCTGAAATAGCAGTTCGCCGTCAGGCAACGAGCGAACTCGGAGAAGAATCCACACGATTTCAAAAGGACGCCGTGTTTCAGAAGTACGGAATACATGATCCTGTTATCGATAGAAACGTAAAAAAACCAAGTTGGAAATCGGAGGTTGTATGGCAGAGAGAGATGAAGCAGTGGCACAAGGACATCAAGGGGATGGTACCGAGGCAGAGATTCCAAGAATCGCGTCGGGCATACACTCCGAGGATAGCGTCATCGACATTGAATCAGGACTTCCGACCGAGGCCGAAGTTCCAGAATCGCCCGAACCACCCGTATCAGAACCCCCGAACGCCGTCATTACCCCCGACGGAGTTCAGGAACTCCCCCCGTGGTTAATTGGCAGCGACGGGAAGCCGTTGCCAATCAATGAACGAACCCTTAGGTTGATTCGTGGAAAAACTTTTACAGTGCGGCACATCCTGCTCGAAGATTGTCAACATAAAATGGATATGCAGAACCAACCCAAAACAGGGTGCGAAAATTGTTGGTATCAATGGCTAAATCACCATGGAACCCTCGTGCAAACCGCCCATGAGTTCTACCAACAGTTCGGCAAGGAGCGACTCGTAGCGATGCGGGGAAAAGTTTTCGTAAAATATTTCCTGCGGTTTATGTCAACGGTCGCACACATGATTGAAGAGCAGAAGGCACAGGAGAAACTTAATGGTAATGATAACGAAAGATCAACTGACGCTCAGTTCCAAGGAAACGCCGAAGGAGAAAGAAAAGGAAGCACCGTCGAAGCCGCTGTCAGCGGAAGAGAAAGTCAAACTGGCGAAATCAGTAACAACCCAGCTTAACAACGAATACAAGGAGGGTGGCATTCTGGTCCAGAAGATGGGCAAGCGGTCGACGAGCCGCTGGCCGTCGTTATCGACGGACTTGCCGACGTTCGACGAACTTGTTCTCGGTTGTGGAGGAATGCCCAATGGAAGAATCATCGAGATATACGGTCCCGAATCCGCAGGAAAGACCGCCTTCTGCTTACATATTATCGGTTGTGCTCAAAAGGCAGGCGGACTTGCTCTATTCGTTGACGCAGAACATGCGCTTGACCTCAACCACGCAAAGACTCTGGGTGTGGATGTTGATAACCTTATCGTTAGTCAGCCCGACTATGGCGAACAAGCTCTTGAAGTCGTTCTGGCGTTCGTTAGGTCTCGTGCCGTTTCTATTATCGTGGTAGATTCCGTCTCTGCTCTCGTACCAAAGGCTGAGTTAGACGGAGACATGGGCGATAGTCACATGGGGTTGCAAGCGCGGCTCATGAGTCAGGCTATGCGGAAGTTAGCGGGAGAAGTCGCGAAATCGGGCACGATTGTCATTTTCATTAACCAGATTCGCGAGAAGATCGGCGTCATGTTCGGTAACCCCGAGACCACGACAGGCGGGCGGGCGTTGAAATTCTACTCGTCCGTCAGATTGGAAGTCCGTCGCTTATCTAATACTGACGGCGGGCAGTTGAAAGAGGGAGATATTCACGTCGGGCACAGGATGCGGATTAAGAACGTGAAGAACAAGGTCGGCTCGCCGTTCCGTGAGACGATATGTGATCTTAAATACGCGACGGGGTTTGATATAAAGAAAGATATGGTGGACTACGCAATAGCAACGGGAGTAGTCGTCGAGGGCACGAAAACTAAAGAGAAAGAAGGAAACGGCGTGCCGAAGGGATGGTACGGCGGCACGTTTGAAGACGGCACTCTGCGAAATTATCGCTTTGAGGGCTTGACAAACGATCCCGTCTTTGGTATATTGAAAGTAGAGGCAATGAAGGCGCGAGACGCCCGATTGGCGCTAGCACAGGAGGCTCATGACTGACACGGCGTACAAATACGGCACGGGGCTCATGCT
>Ga0209415_10017623_pt1 | contig 11348 bp, 14 predicted proteins | sample PeaSoiSIISIP2007_FD_187696 | JGI IMG/M metagenome (GOLD analysis project Ga0209415, IMG submission 187696) | Peat soil microbial communities from Weissenstadt, Germany - SII-SIP-2007 (SPAdes) (version 2) | ecosystem: Environmental > Terrestrial > Soil > Wetlands > Peat | place: Germany...
ATGACGGCACCGGTCGTCCAGATGTAGTGGACGTCGCCCTTGACCACCCCGTTGTTGATGATGTCGCCGTTGAGGTTCGGCAGGTACAGGTTCCCGACGGTCTGCGCCACCAGCAGCGTCACCACGATGGCGACCTGGCCCGCGTACGGCCGCAGGTAGGTCCGCAGCAGCCGGGTCAGCATGGCCGGGTTCCGGTGTCGACGGCAACGTCCATGCCAGCCACGATGCCGCTATCCGGGCTGGCCGGGCAGGGTCGGCAGGTCCGTCCGGGCGGGACCTTGGCCACTGTTACGCCCGTCGGCGCGCGCCTAGCGTCCCGGATGTGCGGCGCCTCCGGAGCACAGGCGCCGGGAGGCTGAATCGGCCGCCTCACGCAGCCATTCCGCCTGCTCCGGGTCCAGGTGTTCCTGGCGGGCGAGCAGTTCCCTGGTCTCCGCCTCGAGCAGACGTATCGTGGCCAGAATGCGTTCGGCATGACCGTATGCCATGGCTGTGTCTCCCTTGCCGGGCCGAGTTCACGCCTGGGCCACCTCGAGTTAGATCACGTGCCCGTCCGTTTACGGGCAAACATGGTGCCCCGGGCGGTGCGCGCCCGGCAGGGTCATAGGTCCCGGGAGGCGGCATCGGGAGGTCCCGAGGCAGCAGGCCACCCACCCGCGGATCCCGCTCGGCTCTGGTCCGGAGGGGACCAAAGCCCTGTCTTTGGCTGGCGGCCGCCTCTATCCGCGGCCGCCTCCGCGGCGTTGTCTGGGTGCTCAGGTCGGAGACGGACCTGGCAGGGAATGGGGTGATCGGTTCATGAACGCTGTTCAGACGATGTCAGTGCAGGTCGAGACTCATGGCCGGGTGCCAGACCAGATGCGCGAGCTGGCGGCCGCCAAGGCAGGATCGCTGCTCCGGTTCGCTTCCGAGCCAGTCCTCTCAGCCCGCGTAACGCTGGCGGTATCCGCTGACCCGGCCGTGCCGCGGCCCGCGGTCGCGCAGGCCACCATCGACCTGAACGGGCGGACGATACGGGCACAGGCAGCCGGCGAGACCATGCGCGCGGCGATCGAGCATATGGCGGCACGGCTGCGGGTCAGGCTGGACCGGTCGGCCCGGCGCTGGTCGGCCCGGCGCGGGACGCTTCCCGTCCCCGAGCCCGGCGAATGGCGTCATCAGAGCATTCCCGCGGATCGGCCTGCCTACTTCCCCCGGCCGGCCGCAGCACGGGCCGTGATCCGTCGGCCGGGCTACGCACCCTGCGCGCTGACCCCGGAAGAGGCAGTCGCCGAACTCGACCTGCTCGACTACGACTTCCACCTGTTCACGGAGCGGTCGACGGGGCAGGACAGCGTGCTGTACCGCGTGGGCGACCGGTACCGGCTCGCTCAGGCCCGGCCGAAGCCGGGCCTCCTCGGCCCGCTGCCGCCGGAGATCACGCTCAGCGAGTACCGGGCGCCTGTGCTATCCCTCGCCGAGGCCATCGGCCGGCTCGAGTGGCTGGGCCAGCCCTTCGTGTTCTTCGTGAGCCCGGAAACCGGGCGTGCGAGCCTGCTGTATCACCGCTATGACGGCCACTATGGCCTGGTCGGCCCGGACGGTACCGGCCGGAAGCGGTGACGGCTGCCGTTTCACAGGGCCACGAAACGGTAGCCGCGCGCGCGGAAGAACTGGATGATAGTAGGCAAGGCGCTGACCGTGGCGGGATTCCCGATCGGTTCGTTGTGCATCAGCACGATCGGGTGACGCAACTCGACCCCCTCCTCCTCGGCGAGCCGGATGATGCGGTTCACCCAGTACGGGGAACCCGAGCCCTCCGCCATCCAGTCCTGGGTGTCCACCGACCACAGCCACACCCCCATCCGGCGCTGCTGCGCGAGCCTCAGCGTGGTGGAGTCGTAGTCGCCGTACGGAGGCCGGAACGCGCACGGCATGGTGCCGGTGATGGACCGCTGCTCGGCGCTGACCTGGTCCAGTTCGGCCGCTTGCTGCGCGGCGGTCAAATAGTCCATGTCCGGGTGGTTCCAGGTGTGGTTGCCCATCGCATAGCCGCCCTTGACCTCGGCCAGGACCAGCGACGGCCGGGCCGCCATGTTCACGCCGATGTTGAAGAACGTCGCTGGCACCCGGTAACGCGCCAGGACCGCGAGGATGGTCGCGGTACTCTTGCCCGGTCCGTCATCGAAGGTCAGCGCCACGGTCTTGGCCCTGCCCGGGGCGTAGAAGCGGGCGCCGTAGGACGCGACCGGGCATCCGGCCGCGGCGGCCACGCGTACCGGGTCGGCCACGCGTGCTTGGGCGGCCCCGCCCGCCAGAGGCGTCATGCTCAGGCCGGCGGCCAGGACCACCGCGCAGGCAGCTGGTGAGATCGCGAACACGGCTTGCCTTCCCGCACGTCAGCCGTGGCCGGCTCCCGCGCTGGTCTCCTGGGCGATGTGCCGGGTAGACCAGTCACGGGCTCCGAAGGGTCAACGAACAGCATCTCGCCACCCCCAATGGCCTCACGGTGATGAGAGCCGGCGGCGGGCGGCGGCGCTAGGGTCAATGGTCACAAGAACGCGCCCGACCAGGGACTTCACGCTGGCCATTTGGGGGACGAACGCCTCTGGCAGCGGGCGGCCGCGATGCACAGCCTGATCACATGGAAGCCGTGGAGATCACGAGCAGGCAGCCTGGGAAAGACGGGGCTGTCACGCCAGCGCGGCGGTTCGTGGTCGTCGTCGGAGAATCCGCCAACGGCGGTTCTGCGTCCCGGATCGAGGAGCCAGACCGGCTGCTGCGTGTCTGGGCGCTGCTGCAGGCGACCAGCGAACAACTGGACGGCGCCACCCTGCCTCCGGAGGGGATCCCCGGACTGCAGCGGCAGCTCCGGGCGATCCACAGCGAGCTCGAGCGGGCGGTGTCCCCACCGCTGGCCGCGGAGCTCCGGCGGATTCTGCCATCGCATGACGCGATCCCGAGTGCCGGCGCGTTGCGAATCGAGTGTGCCGTCCTCTTGAGTTGGGTCGGAAGCCTGGTCGTGCAGACGCTGGCCGCGCTCGCGACCGCGCAGGAGCGACTGCAGCACGTGGGCTAAGCCGATCACTGAATCAGGGCGCGGGCGCGGGGGCTGGCCAGGTAGAAGTCGCCGGTCGAGGGATCGCGGAGGTACCGGACCTGCGGCTCAGCCCGGGCAACCTGGCCACGCCGCCGCAGCTAAACGTCGAGCGCCGCGGGACGGCCGCGCGCTTCGGGCGCCGGGCTGGGCCCGGCGCCCGTGCCGACTCATCACGCTGCCCGCGCGTGACCCTAGGGCCGCGCTGGCACCAGGGAGAGCATCGTTACCCAGCGCGTCGGCGGCCCGGCGCCGGATACTGGTACCCGCGCCGCCTGATGCTCTCGGCTCGCTGGGATCGTGTTCAGTGTTCGTGCTCGTACTTGAACGAGAGCTGCAGCTTGGTCCGGAAGGTGACCGCGCCACCCTCGTCCACGTGGATGTCCTGCTTGACCACCTCGGCCACCCGGAGGTCGTGGAGGGTCTCGCCCGCGGTCTTCACCGCCTGTGCTGCCGCGTCTTCCCATGACGTGGTGCTAGTCCCGACGAGCTCGATTACCTTGTAGACGCTCATAAAAGTCCTCCTCGTGGCGTCTGGTTTCCTGGCCCCATGATCGTCCAGATGGCGTGGCCGGGATAAGGCCGAAGGTCCCCAGACCGCGCAGGCCAATCCGAACGGATGGCGCCGCACCCCTCACGGAGCTTGTCGAGCCGGGGGAGACAGGGTGCCGAGCCTGGCGCGGATCTGGCCGCGGCCGCGGTGCAGGGATGATTTCACTGTCCCGACCGAGACGCCGGTCAGGTCGGCGATCTGCCGGTAACCCAGGCCCTTCACGTCGGCCAGGTACACGGTGAGCCGGTAGCCGGGCGGCAGCACCCGGATCGCCGCCACGATCTCGGCGTGGACGAGTCGCTCCAGGACATGCTCCTCGGCCGACCGGCCGTCGGCCGGGTTCCGTGACCAAGGCGGCTCGGCCTCCCGGGCGGTCAGGTCCGCGGCCAGCTGCGGCTCGCGCCGCCTCTTGCGATAGTCGTCGGCGAATGTGTTGAACATGATCCGGTACAGCCACCGGCCGAGATTCGTGCCGGGCCGGAACCGGTCCGAGGACGCCAACGCCTTCGCGAACGTCTCCTGGACCAGATCCTCCGCGTCCGCCGAGTTGCGGGTCAATCCGAAGGCCGCCCGGCCCAGCCAGGCCGCGTGACGCCGGATCGTGTCATCGGTCCACACCGGGCCGAAGTCAGCTGCCGCCGCGGTCATCGCATACCTCCGCACTTGCAGGCCTAGTGAGGGGCTTCTCCATCAAAGCCGGCTTGGGCACGCCGCGGCCAGAGTCTTAAGACCCTAATTGATCGCGCCGCTGGCGGCCACCGGGGCGGGCCGATGGACGGAGCGTGACCGCCGTGAGGATTCCCGCACCGATGACCAGTCCCGCCGCCAGGTAGAGGGCAGCGTGCAGGCCGGCCCCGAAGGCCTGGTAGGCCGCATTGATCACCTGCTGGACCACCGCCGCGTTTCCGGATCCTCCCGCCGACGAGGTTGTGCCGCTGGGCGGGACCCCGCCGGTCTCGATCGCGTTCACCACGATCGACTGGAAGCGGGCCGGTATCCCCAGGTGATTCAGCTTGCTGACGAGATCGGAGCGCAGCTGCGCGTTGACCAGGGCGCCGAGTACGGCCACGCCGGTCACGGCGCCGATCTCGCGGCTGGTGTTGGTCGCCGACGCGGCCATGCCGGACCGTTCCACCGGAACCGAACTGAGAACCGACGAGGTAATCGGTACCACCGTCCAGCCGATGCCGGCGCCGGTCAGGGCCAGCGCGCCGGCCAGCAGGGCGAAGTGCGGCTGCGGGCGGAGCGTGGCGCTGGTCAGCAGCAGCCCGGTCGCGAAACACAGGCAGCCGCCGCTGATCGACCAGCGCAGCCCGGCCGGGCTCTCCAAGATGCCCGCCAGCACCGACGACGTGATCATCAGCGCCGTCATCGGCAAGAAGGCGAGCGCAATACGGAATCCGGAATATCCGGACACCTCGTCTAGGTACAGCGCAGTGAAGAAGAAGATCGCGAATGTCGCGAAGTAGGAACAGAACGCGACGACATTCGCCGTGGAAAACTGCGCGACCCGGAGGAACCGCAGATCCAGCAGCGGATAGGCGGCGCGGTGCTCCCGCCACAGGAAGGCGCAGCCCGCCACCACGCTGCCGGCGAACAGCACGAGCACCGCGGGAGCGGTGAACCCGGTGCTCTCGCCGGTCATCACCCCGAAGATCAGCGCGGCCAGTGCCGCCGCGCCGAGCAGCGCGCCGGCGATATCGACCCGGCGGGCCTCAGGATCGGCGTTCTCCGGCAGGACGATCGCGGCCGCGATCAGCGTGGCCACCCCGAACACCAGGTTGAACCAGAAGATGCCGCGCCAGTTCCAGCCGCCGACGAGCGCTCCGCCCAGGACCGGCCCGACCGCGAGCGCCAGCCCCGCCACGGCGGCCCACACGCCGATAGCCCGGTTGCGGGCCCGCTCATCGGTGTAGAGATGCCGGAGCATGGACAGGGTGCCCGGCTCGCTGGCCGCCGCGCCGAGCCCCATGACGGCACGGCCGGCGATCAGCACCCCGGAATTGGGCGCCAGCGCACACAGCACCGAGCCGGCACAGAATACTCCGGTGCCCGTGAGCATGACCTTCTTGCGGCCGAACTCGTCGCCGATCATCCCGAAGGCCAGCATCGCGCTGGCGAACGTCAGGGCGTACGCGCCGACTATCCACTGCAGGGCCAGCACGCCCGCATGCAGGTCCGCCTGCACGCTCCCGAGCCCGACGCTCACGATCGTGTTGTCCAGGAACGTCAGGAAGAGCAGCGTGCACAGGATGGCCAGCGCGACCGGCCGGCCGCCGCCCTGGGGCACGCTCGCGCCGGCGGCGCGGTGCTTGACTATCGTCATCCGACTTCCGCATGATCCCGCTGAACGGTTTCCAGCAGCGCCGCCGCCGCGGCGTCGGCCTTGCCCGGCAGGCTTTCGATGCGGGCCCGCGCGGCCGTCAGGGCCGGGCGGGAGACGCGGTAATGATGGCCGCACAGCAGCAGGTCTACTGAATGCCCTCGCCCAGGGCTCGGCGGCATGATCACCCGTACCACGGGCTGTCCCGGGCAGCAGCAGGCCCGGTCCTCACGCCAGACTGATGAGTCGGGCAGGATGTCGTCCTGGGGCGGCGCACCGGATTCCGGCGCGCCGCTGTCGGCGCCTGAATACGGAAATCTCGGCTTCATGGTTCGAGCATCGGCGGCCGGTGTCCCAGCCTATAGAGACGTACTTCCCGGGCTTGCGGGCCGAAGGACCCGTCGGCGGGACCTCGGGGCGGCCGGCGGGAGACCTTAGGCCCTACTCTCCGATCCGTCGCGGTGCTTGCCTGCGAGCATGCCTCCGCTGCGGGATTTCCTGACGCGCTACCGGCCCGCGGGCTCCCCGGGGCCTGCGGCACGCGCGGGAGTGCCCGCGGATCGTTCCGGTGGACCGGAGTCAGAGGTAGCTCCGGTGCTGGCCCTCCTGGCCGATACCGACGCCGAATGCGGGCGCCTCATCACGCAGGCCCGGCGCGATGCCGGGCAGATCGTGGCCGCCGCCCAGTCCGCGGCGGCCGCGATCGCCGCCGATGCCGCACAGCGCGCCGGGGCGGTGCGCGAACAGGCGGCACGGCAGGTGATGACCGCGGCCCGGGAGCAGGCCGCCAGGACGGCGAAGGACGCCAGGCAGCAGGCCGCGCAGACCCGCGAGCTGGCTCACCAGCGCATGCCTGCCCTGGTGAGCCGCGTCGTCGGCATGATCAGGCAACTGGACGCCGATAACCCATGAGCGCTGGATGGGTCGCGGGCAGCGTGCGCGCGAGAGCCATGGCTCATCGCCGCGTGGGCCTGGAGGCTACCCGGCGGCTGGCCTCCTGCGATTCACTGAGCGACGCGTTGCGGATGCTGGCCGATACCCGCTATGGCGCCAGCATCCGGCCGGACCAATCCCTGGCCGCGGCGCAGCGCGAGATCGCCGGCACCCTCTTGTGGGATCTGCGGGTGCTGGCGGGCTGGCTGCCCGGGCAGGGCGTGCGGCTGCTGCGCATCCTGGGGGCGTGGTTCGAGGTGGCCAACGTCGACGAGCTGCTCCAGGTCATCGCCGGCCGGCCGGCCGATCCTGAATTCCGGCTGGGCGCGCTGGCCACGGCCTGGCCGCGGCTGCGCCGGGCCGCGAGCCTCGGCGAGCTGCGGGCCGCGCTGGCCGCCTCGGCCTGGCACGATCCGGGCGGCCAGACCACGCAGGCGGTACGGATGGGCATGCGCGCACAATGGGCGGCGCGAGCCGCGGCACTCGGCGATCCGGCCAGGACCTGGGCCGCGGGCGCGGCCGCGTTGCTGGTGGCCGGAGAGCGGTTTGCCACGGGCCGCGCCGTGGACCCCGCGGTCATCGGCGGCGCGCTCGGCCTGCTCGGACCTCAGGCGCCCAGCGCTGCCACGCTGGACGAGCTGGCCGCGGGCCTGCCGCCCCGGGCCAAGTGGGTACTCACCGGGATCACCTCGCCCGCCGAGTTGTGGCGAATGGAGGCAACCTGGCTGGCCCGGGTGGAGCAGGACGGCCAGCGGCTGCTGCGCACGTCCAGCCTGGACAGCGGGGCCGTGGTCGGCGCGGTGGCCGTCATGGGCTGCGACGCCTGGCGGGTACGGGCCGCGCTGGAAATCGCCGCACGCGGCGGCGGACCGCCGGAGGCCGTCGATGAGCTGGCTTGACGCGGCGGTCCCGGTCCGGATGAAGCGCGTGGCCCTGGTGGCCGCGGACGAGGCGCTGCGCGACGTTCTGGTGCGCGTGGCGGACTCGGCGGCGGTGGAGATCGGGCCGGCCGCAGGCGAAGCAGCCGCTCCCGACGCGGCGGGCGGCGGAGCGGGAATCCCAGGCGAGGCAGCGCGAAGGCTGCAGCGTTCCGGGCATCCGGTTCCCGAGGCCGCCCTGTCCGCCTCGCGGCCCGACCTCGACGCGCTCGAGCGCACGGGCCGCTATGACCTGCTGGCCGGCGAGGCTCAGCTCGAGGCCTATGCCGGCGCCGCGTTCCGGCGGTCGGGAGCGTCGGCGCTGGCCGGCTGGATCCCGGCCCGCCGGCTGGCCGCCCTGGCGGCCAGCGTGGCCGAGGTCGGCGGCGCCGTGGTCCCGCTCCCTTATCCGCCCGGAGCCCAGCCGCCCACGCTGGTGGCCGGCCGGCCGCTGCGGCGCTCGGTGTCTCCGCTGGTCCAGACGTACGGCACGGTGCCGTACGCGGACCTCGCCCCGGTCTGGCCGGCCTGGGCGGTCTATGTCCTGATGTTCGGCATGATGTTCGGCGACGCCGGCGAGGGCATCATGCTGGTCGGGGTCGCGGCGGCCCTGCGGGCCGGCTGGCCGCGCTGGGCGCGCCGGTTCCGGCAGGCGTGGCCGTTCGTCGGCGGTGCAGGGGTCGCGGCCACCATATTCGGCTTGCTGTACGGGGAATGCTTCGGGCCCACCGGCCTGGTGCCGACGCTATGGCTCAACCCGCTGGATCACGCGCTCACACTGCTCCTGGTGGCGGCGGGCCTCGGGGCGGTCATGCTCGCGGGCGCCTACGCGTTCGGCGTGGTCAACCGGTGGCGGGAGGGCGGCTGGCCGTCCGCGCTGTACGCGCCGTCGGGCGTGGCCGGGATCATGGTGTTCCTCGGCGCGGGAATCATTTTCGGCGGGTGGTACTCCCGCCAGGACCTGCTGCTCGCCCTGGGCGGGTTCCTCGCCCTGGCCGGGCTGGCCCTGGCCGCGGCCGGCTTCCTGGCCGAGGCGGGCGGCGGCGGCGCCGGCCGGCTCCAGGCCTCGGTGGAGGTCTTCGACCTGGTCGTCCGTCTGGGCTCCAACGTGGTCTCCTTCACCCGGCTCGCGGCCTTCGGCCTCACCCACGCGGCGCTCGGCCTGCTCGTCTGGGAAGGCGCCCGCGCGCTGTGGCAGCATGGCGGGGTCTTCACGGTGGCGGCGGTGATCGTGTTCGCCGCGGGGACCGCGCTGGCCTTCGGCCTGGAGGGCCTGGTCGCGGCCATCCAGGCGCTGCGCCTTGAGTACTACGAGCTGTTCTCGCGCGTCTTCGTCGACCAGGGACGGCCGTTCAGGCCGTGGCAGGTGCCGACGGCCACGGAGGTGGCCGCCTCAGGGGATTCCCAGGCCAGCGTTAAGGAGGGATGCACGTGACTTCCGCATGGGTAATCGGATTGCCCCTCATCGCCGGAGCCGCCGTGCTGGCGCGAGTCGTGACGCGACGCGGGCGATCAGGGATGTTCATTCTGGCCGGGATAGGCGGCCTGCTGATGGCCGGCGCCGTCGTGCTGCTCGTCGTCGCGCTCACGGCCGGGCCGGCCGGCGCCGCCGCGACCGCCGCCGCGGTGGGGGCGGCCAAGTCCGCCGCCGCGGTGTCGGCGACGTCCTCAGAGACGGGGGCCTTGCTCGGGGCGGCGATCGCGGTCGCGGGCTCGACCATCGGCGCGGGCATCGCCGTGGCGTACGCCGGCGCCGCCGCTTTGGCAGTCATGAGCGAACGCCCGGAGCTGTTCGGGCGGGCCATGGTCATCGTCGGCCTGGCCGAAGGGATCGCGATTTACGGCCTGATCATCGGGATCATCTTGATCGGGAAGGCGTGAGCGGCCATGGCACGGGCAGCGGTCATCGGCGAAGCGGTGCGTACGGCGGGCTTCGCCCTGGCCGGCGCGGTCGTGCTGCCGGCGGGGAGCCCGGAGGAAGCACGGGCGGCGTGGGACTCGCTGCCGGCTGACATCGCGGTCCTCGTGCTGACCCCGCGCGCTGCGGCCTGGCTGGGCGAGGCGCCGCAATCCCGCCGCGACGTCCTGCTGGCGGTGATGCCGCCATGACCGGCGCGGCCCAGACCGCGGCGCTCGCTCCGGTCCGCGCGTACCTGCTGCGCCAGGCCAGGGCCGAGGCCGACCGCATCGCCGAAGAGGCCCGGAGCACAGCAGCCGCGATCCTGCGCCAGGCCCGGTCCGCCGCGGACGAGGCCGTCGCGCTCGCCTCGGCGCAGGGCCGGGCGGATGCCGTCCCGGCCGCGGCCGCCGAGCAGGCCCAGGGCCGCGAGCAAGCCAGGTCGATCGTGCTCGGCGCGCAACGCGAGGCGTACGACGAACTGTGCGCCCGGGTCCTCGCCGCGGCCTGCGGCATGCGGGACGAGCCGGGCTACCGGCGGCTGCTCAGCCGGCTGCTCACCATGGCCGCGCGGGCCGCCGGTCCTGACGCGGCGACCGCGGTGCGGCCGGAGGGGGGAGTGGTGGCGCGGTCCGGCGGCATCGTGGTCGACTGCACCCTCCCCAGGCTGGCCGGCGTGGCAGTAGACGAACTGGGAGACCAGGTGCGGGAGCTATGGATCCCGTGAGCGCGAGCCCGGCGCGAGTCGCCCGGGTGAACGGGCCGCTGGTTGAGGTGACCGGCCTCACCGGGGTCGCGATGTCCGACATCGTCGAGCTCGGCGAGCATCTGCTGCCCGGCGAGGCCGTCGCGATCAGGGCCGACGTGACCACCGTGCAGGCGTACGAGTACACCGGGGGCCTCGCGCCCGGCCAGCCGGCCCGGTCGCGTGGCGAGCCGTTGTCGGCGCGCCTGGGCCCGCATCTGCTCGGCGGTATCTTCGACGGGCTGCTCCGGCCGCTCGACGGCGCACCGGCCTGGCTCGAGCCCGGCTATCCGTTCCGCCCCGTGGCCGGTCAGGAGTGGGAGTTCACCCCGCAGGCGGAGGCGGGCACGACCGTCGGCGAGGGCGCCAGCCTGGGCTCGGTGACGGTCCCCGGCGGTCTCGGCTACCTGGTACTCGTGCCACCCGGCGTGCACGGAGTAGTGGACAAGGTGCGCGAGGCGGGCCCCGTACCCGGCGACGCGCTGATCGCGACCGTCTCGGGTTCGGACGTGCACCTGACCTCGAGCTGGCCGGTGCGGCGCCCGCGGCCGTACCGCCGGCGGCTCGACGCGGCGTCGCCGCTGGTCACCGGGCAGCGGGTGATCGACGTGCTGTTCCCGGTGATCAAGGGCGGCAGCTGCGCCGTGCCCGGCGGGTTCGGCACCGGCAAGACCGTGCTGCTGCAGCAGATCACGAAGTGGTGCGACGCGGACGTGATCGTCTACGTCGGCTGCGGGGAGCGCGGCAACGAGCTGGCCGACATGCTGACCGAACTCGCCGAGCTGAGCGATCCGCGCACCGGAGGCAGGCTGGCCGCCCGGACCGTGGTCATCGCGAACACGTCGAACATGCCGATGATGGCCCGCGAGGCCAGCATCTACAGCGCCGCCTCGGTCGCCGAGCA
>Ga0209415_10017626_pt1 | contig 11345 bp, 14 predicted proteins | sample PeaSoiSIISIP2007_FD_187696 | JGI IMG/M metagenome (GOLD analysis project Ga0209415, IMG submission 187696) | Peat soil microbial communities from Weissenstadt, Germany - SII-SIP-2007 (SPAdes) (version 2) | ecosystem: Environmental > Terrestrial > Soil > Wetlands > Peat | place: Germany...
AGAAGGTCTACGACCCGGAGATGCCGGTCAACATCTACGAGCTCGGCCTGATTTACGGCGTGGATGTAGACGCCGGTGGCAGGGTCGCAATCCGTATGACCCTGACCGCGCCCAACTGCCCGGTGGCCGGATCGCTGCCCGCCGAAGTCGAGCGCGCCGCCCGCGCGGTGCCGGGAGTGACGGGCGTAAAGCTGGAACTGACATTCGACCCTCCCTGGACCAAGGACCGTATGTCCGAAGCCGCCAAGCTGGCGCTGGGACTGGAAGACATCATTCCGATCGCGAGGATTCGAAGATGAAGTTGAGTGCGAACGAGGAGTACGGCCTGCGGTGCATGGTCCGGCTGGCGTATGCGGGCTTTGAAGGGCCGGGCCTCACGATTCCCGAAATCAGCCAGGCTGAGGGCGTGTCGCCGGCGTATGCCGCCAAAATCCTGCGCGTTCTGCGAAAAGGCGGATTCGTGAAAGCCGCGCGCGGCAAGGAAGGCGGCTATACGCTGGCGTATCCGGCGGAATCGATCGTTATCGGCGACGTCATGGAAGCCCTCGGCGGCCGCCTCTTCGAGAGCGATTTCTGCGACAGCCACACCGGCCAGGCCGCCATCTGCACGCGTTCCGTGGATTGCTCTGTGCGGTCCCTCTGGCGCGCCGTGCAGGTAGCCGTCGACCAGGTCCTCAGCAAGGCGACGCTGCGCGATTTGTTGCAGAACGAAGAAGAGATGAATACCTGGGTCCGCACCATTCCCGGCCCGAACGGCATTCGCGTGTTGCAGTAAATTCGGGTGCTTTAAGGGGATGGCGCTAGCGTCGCTTCGAGTATTGCAAGTATTGCGAGTATTTCGTTAATGTGGTACCCTGATGTCATGACCGTAGCCATACGAGAGCCGATTATCTTACCCGAGACCGAGCGAGAACAGGTCCGGGATCTGGAGCGGATGCTCGACCTCGGCGCACCAGCGCTGGTCAGCGCGTCTGGCGAGCGGCTAGTGGTTCCTCCAACGGTTTATGAGGTGCTCCGGAAAGTGGTCGAACTCATGGCGCACGCCAAGCCGGTCACCATTTTGCTGGATAATCAAGTGGTCACCACTCAGCGTGCGGCGGACTTGCTGGGCATGTCCCGGCCGTTCTTCATCAAGCTGCTGGAGATCGGCGCAATGGCCCACCACCGGGTTGGGAATCAGCGTCGCGTCTACTTGCGCGACGTCCTTGAATTCGCCCGGAAGCGTGACGAAGAACGTCAGTCCGCTCTCGACCGTCTCTCGCGGCAAGCATTTGAGGCCGGGCTCTACGACCGCAACGAGATGCCGGAAGGCGGCACTGATGAGTGAGCGGGCCGAGTGCGGGCCAACTTCAAAGAAGTCCGAGACGTAAAAGTAGTCCTGGATGCCTGCGTTCTCATCCCGATGCCTCTGGCCGACACTCTACTGCGCCTTGCCGCCGGCCAGAGACTTTACCTGCCAAAGTGGACCGATCAAATCATGGCCGAGGTCAACCGGAACCTGACGGAGAAGCTGGGCCTGACAGACGAGCAAGTCGCCTACCGGGAGAGCGAGATTCGGCGCCACTTCCCCGAAGCGTGGGTGGAGGGCTACGAAGATCTCATCTTCGAAATGACCAACCATCCCAAGGATCGCCATGTGCTGGCCGCCGCGGTCCGGTGCAATGCGGAAGTCATCGTCACGCACAACGCAAGGGACTTCCCCAGAACATCGCTGGAGCCCTTTTCGATCACGGTGATGGGACCGAGCACGTTCCTTCGCAACCTGTACGATCTGGATCCTGAGGCGATTGCGAAGACGCTGAAGAGCCAGGCTTCGTCGATCAAAAGGCCAGTCGAGTATGTGCTGGAAAGGCTGAGTATCAACGCACCGGGCTTCGTGAGCTTTTTCAGAAAGATGGCGCCCCCTCAATCCCGGACTGAAGCGGACAATTGATTACATGTCCGCAGAGCTAGCCCAGCCGAGTGTCGAAGATCCCCCGTGCAGCTATGACGATACCTGCGAAATACGAAAACGACGTCTTCAGGCCCCTGGAAAACGTGCAAATCAAAGAGGGCACAGTCGTCGAGGTGCTTGTTCCCGCAGAGCCAGAACCGGCTGGCAAGCGACGCTCCATCAAAGATCTTCAGTTCTACGGCATGTGGAAGGACCGCAAAGACATCACCGATGGCGTCGCGTACGTGAATAAGCTCAGGGACAACCACGGACACCCTCGCGGCTAGCGGGGCGGCGCATTCCAGCATACACTCGAGGTATGCATGCCCTCGGCATCACAGAGTTCCGCCGCCGTTGTCTTTCCGTTCTGGAGAACCTTCCCGAGGAGGGGGTCACGATTACGAAACGCGGCCAGCCGCTCGCCCATATCGCGCCGGTGAACCCACCTCGCAAGGGCCAGCGTGTGCGGCTACCGCTGCTCAAAGGCAAGGGCCGTCGCGGGCCACTTTGCCCCAATACCGGGACGCCCCATGAACTCGTGATTTGAGTGGAACGCCGGCTGGGAGCCCGGGGGAATCTGCCGAGAATGCGTAACAGCAATCAAATTGTCATTAGGCGGGGCTTTACAGCACTGCTATAATAGGACCAGATGGTTTTCAGAAACCCGCCCATGCGGGTTGTCGAAGATTCGATCCGCCCCCATCTAATGCCCGGTCTTGTCTCGTTTTTTCCTTGGAGGTACCCAGCACCCACTCAATGAAAGCCAGCGTCCGCATTCAGCGAGGCGTCGAGAGCCTCTTTGGCACCCGCGATGAGAACATCCGGCTGCTCGAAGCCGGATTGACCGTCCACACGCAACTGGTCGACAACAACCTTGAAATCGAAGGCGAAGCCGTAAACGTCGCCCGCGCCGAGAACATCCTCGAAGACTACAACACGCTGGTCCGCGAGGGTCACACCTTCAACAACGGCGACCTCAACAGCTACCTGCGCGTCGTCACGTTGGACCCGGAGGTCTCCCTCCGCGCCCTCGTTCGCAGCGGCAAGCAGCGCAATTTCGGCAAGAAAATGCTGGCGCCGAAATCCGTCAACCAGCGCCGCTACCTGGAAGCCATCGAGCGCAACGACATGGTATTCGGCGTCGGCCCCGCCGGAACGGGCAAGACCTACCTCGCCGTGGCCATGGCCGTTTCCGCGCTCATCAACAAGCAGGTCTCGCGCATCATCCTGACCCGGCCCGCGGTGGAAGCCGGCGAGCGCCTGGGATTCCTCCCCGGCACTTTGCAGGAAAAAGTCGACCCCTACCTGCGCCCGCTCTACGACGCGCTCTACGACATGCTGGAGAGCGAACGCGTGGAGAAACTGCTGGAGCGCAACGTCATCGAAGTGGCGCCCATCGCCTTCATGCGCGGCCGCACGCTCAACGACAGCTTCATCATTCTCGATGAAGCGCAGAACAGCACCCCGGAGCAGATGAAGATGGTGCTCACTCGCCAGGGCCTCAATTCCAAGATGGTGGTCAACGGCGACATCACCCAGATCGATTTGCCCAACGGACGCCGCAGCGGACTGATCGACGCGTTGGATGTCCTCAAGGGCGTGGAAGGCATCAGCTTCGTGCAGTTCGACGACAAGGACGTGGTCCGCCACGCGCTGGTGCAGCGCATCGTCAAGGCTTACGAACGATACAACGACACCGTCGGCGCGGGCCGGCAGCTTACCTTGAAGCTGACCGAACCCACGCCCGACAGTAGCAATGCCAACGGCAATGGCGACGGAAAGCCGGAGGCGGTGGCCTCCCCTGCTCCCGATACCGCTCCCCAAGCCTGAGCCACCGCCATGTCGTCCCCAGAAGGCAGTACGGTTACATTTCGGCGTGTTCCCGCGAATCTCGCCCGCCGCTCCATCGAACGCTTCGCGTGCAAATTGCAGATCGAGGTTGCCAAGGGCCGCCCGTTCGACTGCGTGGTCACCACCGATGCCGAGCTGCGCCGCCTCAACCGCGAGTTCCGCGGCCAGGATTACGCCACCGATGTGCTCTCGTTTCCGGCACCAACAACACAGGCAGGAATGCCTGTGCCACTCGGCGACATCGCCATCTCCCTCCCCCGCGCCCGCGCCCAGGCCCACGAATTCCGCCACTCCACCGAGCGGGAAATCCAGATCCTGATGCTCCATGGCCTGCTGCACCTCCTGGGCCTCGATCACGAAACCGACCGCGGCCGGATGGCGCGCGTCGAAAAACGCTGGCGCGTCCGTCTGGGCCTTCCCAACGGCCTCATCGAGAGGGTAGAGTCATGATGCCGGCAGTGATCGTCGCCACCTGGATCGCCATTCCGCTGCTCGGGCTGGTCTCGTTCGTGCAGCATCTCTACCTGGAGAGCATCCGATTGCGGACGCGCGACCTGCCTTCGCTCAAGTTCTTCAAGGACACGCTCGAAGACAAGCTGGGAATGAAGACCGAACAGGGCGCGGCCTCGTTCTCCGTCATCAAACACACGTTGCTGGTCCTGCTGGGCACGCTATTCTTCGCCTGGTTCGCCGATGGCAATCCGTGGCAGGCGGCCACATTCCTGCAGGCCGCGCTGACGGTCTGGCTTGCCATGATCGCGGTGTCCTACGCGCTGCCGCAACTCCTGTATCGCCGCACCAAGGGCGAGTGGCTCGTCCCGCTGGTGCCCTTTCTGCGCGGTCTGGCATTCGCCGTCCGTCCCTGCATCGTGTTCCTCACGTTCTTTCAGTCTCTGGTCGACCTGGCCGATGCCGGCGCCGCGGAAGTCGAAGCGCCCACTCCCGCCGAGAACATCGATGCGCTGATCGACGCCGGCACCGAAGAAGGGCTCATCGCCGAGGAAGACCGCAAACTCATCCAATCGGTGGTCGAGTTCGGCGACAAAGTGGCGCGCGAAGTCATGACCCCGCGGCCCAACATCGTCGCCATCTCGGCCGACTCCACGCTCGAGCAATTGCGCCAGATGGTCATCACCGAGCAATACTCGCGCTTCCCCGTCTTCGAACAGAACATCGACAATGTGATCGGCTTCGTGCACGTGCGCGACATGTTCGAGCTGGAAGAGTCGCAGCGCGAACGCCGCACCGTGCGCGAGTTGGTCCGCCCCATCATGTTCGTCCCCGAAACCAAGCCGGTCAACGACCTCATGCGCCAGATGCAGCAGGAAAACAGCCACATGGTGATCGTGGTCGACGAGTACGGCAATACCGCCGGCCTGGCCACCCTGGAGGACCTGCTCGAAGTCATCATCGGCGAAATCCGCGACGAGCACGAACCCGACAGCGACGTTGCCGAGGACGGGCAGGGCGGGTACATCGTCTCCGGAAACTTCGATCTCAGCCGCGTCGGCGACCTCTTCGAGTTCTTCCGCCCGGAGGAGGAGATCGAATCCACCACCGTCGGCGGCCTGGTCAGCGAGTGGCTCGGCCGCGTGCCCAAAGCCGGAGAGTTCGTGGAGCGCGACGGCATTCGCATCGAAGTGCTGGCCTCGGACGATCTGCGCGTGGAACAGGTTCGCCTCAGCAAGTCTCAAACGGTCGCTCAATGAATGAACATTTCAAGTCCGGATTCGTCTCCCTGATCGGGCTGCCGAACGCCGGCAAATCCACGCTGCTGAATGCCCTGGTCGGCCAGAAGGTGGCGATCGTCGCGGACAAGCCGCAGACCACGCGCACCTCGATTCAGGGCGTGTTCACCAGCCCCCAGGCGCAGATCGTTTTCATCGATACGCCCGGCATCCACAAGGCCGATTCGCCGCTCAACAAGCGCCTGATGGACACCGTACGCGCGGCCCTGGAAGAACGCGACCTGCTGCTCTACCTGGTGGATGCCGCGCGCACCTTTGGCGAGCAGGATCGCCGGGCGCTCGACCTGGTGCGCAGGACCGGCACGCCCGTGGTGCTGGTGCTCAACAAAATCGACCTGGTGAAAGAGAAGGCGCGCCTGCTGCCATTAATCGACGAATACCGCCGGCTCTACGATTTCTCGGACTACGTGCCGGTCTCGGCCGCGCGCGGCCAGGGCCTGGACGACCTGCGCAAGATCATTATCGATCGCCTGCCCGAAGGGCCGGCATACTTCCCCGAGGACCACGTCACCGACCAGCCCGAGCGCTTCCTGGCGGCCGAGCTGGTTCGCGAGAAAGTGCTCCGGGCCACGCGCCAGGAAATTCCGCATTCCGTGTCGGTCATGGTGGACCGTTGGGAGGAGACTCCCGAAATCACGCGCATCTATGCCACCATCCGGGTGGAGCGCGACGGACAGAAGGGAATCGTGATCGGCGCGAAGGGCGCGATGCTCAAGCAAATCGGCACGCTGGCGCGCCAGGAAATGGAGCGGATCTTCGGGGTGAAGATCTATCTCGACCTGCATGTTCGCGTGCAGCCGGGTTGGCGCGAGAAGGCGGCCTTTCTCAATGCGCTCGACTGGCGTACAATGACCGGTGAAGATGATTTCTAAAATTTGTGCTTCGCTCATGCTGATTTGCCTGGCCGCCAGCGTCTGCCTGGCTGCCGACAAACCGATCACCGACGACGCCATCGTCGACCAGGTCCGGATCAAGCTCTCCGCCGATGCCGAGGTCAAAGGCGGCGCCCTGCAGGCGGAATCCAAACAGGGAGTGGTCACCTTGACCGGCACCGTCGAAACCTCGCGGCAGAAGGACAAGGCGGCCAAGTTGGCGAAAAAGGTCAGGGGCGTCAAGCAGGTGATCAACAACATCGAGATCAAGAAGCACGGGTGATGCGCCGCGCCTGTCTCGCGATCGTGGTCTTCGCGGCCTTCGCTCCGGGTGGGGCTCGGGCGCAGGACTTCTCCGAAATCAAGCTGGAACAGCTCACCAAGGACTTCACCTTCACCGAAGGGCCCGCCTGGTCGCAGAAGGATGGATACCTGATCTTCAGCGATACCCCCGGCGACCGCCTCTTGAAGTGGGTGCCCGGCCAAAAAATCGAGCTTTTTCGCCCCGAAGCTCACGGCCCCAGCGGCAACGCCTTCGACGCCGAAGGCCGCCTTTACACCTGCGAGACGCGCACCCGGCGCGTGACCCGCACCGACAAGAAGGGCGCCATCGAAACGCTCGCCGAGAAATGGGAAGGCAAGCGCCTCAATGCGCCGAACGATATTGTGGTCAGCAGGAATGGCCACGCGTACTTCACCGACCCGGCCTTCGGTTGGCAATCCGATCACCGCGAGCTGGATTTCTACGGCGTGTATCACATCCCTCCGAAGGGCCCCATGAAGCTGGTGGCCAGGCCCACCGGGCGGCCCAACGGCATCGCGCTATCGCCCAACGGCCGCATTCTGTACGTGGTCAATTCCGACGAGCGCAATGTGCGGGCGTACGACGTGGACCGGAACGGCGACACGTCGAACGAGCGCGTGGTCATCTCCGGAATCGCGGGGGTGCCCGGCGGCGCGCGGGTGGACGAGAAGGGGAATCTGTACATCGCCGGCAACGGCATCGCCATCTACTCCCCCGATGGCAAACTGCTCCACGTCATCGAAGGTCACGCCCGGTCCTCGAACTGCGGATTCGGCGAAGCGGACTATCATACCCTCTTCATCACCGAGCGTGGGTCCGTCTATCGCGCGCGGCTGGATGTAAAAGGGGCGTATTGAAGTGCGGGGGTTAGGGGTTGGGGATCGGGGGTTGGGGGCTAGTGACCGGAGGTGAGGAGTCGCGGGCCGGGGGCCGGAGGGGTGGTGCGGGTCCGGGCGCGGCTCTGGACGACCGGCGGTATCCCAAGCGGCCGATGGTCGGGGTGGGCGCGATTATTCTCCGGCGCGACCGCATTCTCATGGCGCAACGCGGCAAAGAACCGCTCAAGGGCTGGTGGTCTCTGCCGGGTGGAGCGCTGGAAATTGGCGAGTCCCTGAAGGACGCCATCTGCCGCGAGGTGCGCGAGGAAACCGGCCTTGAGGTCCGCCCGCTCGCCGTCTTCGAAATCTTCGAGCGCATCATGCGCGATGGCGCCGGCGTCCCCGAGTACCACTACGTGCTGATCGACTACCTTTGCCGCATCACCGGCGGCACGCTCTCGGCGGGCGACGACGTTAGCCGCGTGGAATGGGTCCGGCGCCGCGAGTTGCCGGACCTTCTCATCACCGAAGGCACGCTGGGCGTGATCGAGCGCGCGTTCGACAGCCGCGGCAAGTAGTCTCTTGGGCGGCCGGTGTCCGAGGCCGAAAACCTCCGTCCCACATGCGGACGGGCCGCGATTGGCTCCTGGTGAATTCAGGCTCCTTACCGCATTCTCGTGCTGGCCTCACGCGTGCCATAGTGATGCGCGGAGGGGAACCGATGCGCTATTTATTGCTCCTTGCTTTCGCGATGCCGGCCTTCGCCCAGAAGGCCGAGACCGATCAACCGGTCCTGCAGACGCTTCTCGCCGAGGTCCAGCAACTGCGGCTGGCGATTGAACGTTCCACGCTGTTGGGCACCCGCGCCCAGATTGCCTTGAGCCGCTTGCAGATGGACGAAGGCACGGCGGCCAAGCTCTCCCAGGAACTCAGCGAAGTCCGCAGGCAAGCCCTCAGCATGGCGACCAAGCGCGCCGAGTTATCCGAGCGGACCAAGGACCTGGAGGCCAGAACGCCGCCACAGGGGATGACGCCCGAGCAATGGCAATTTGAGATCAAGCAATCCAAGATCGAGTTGGAGGAAATCGCCGCGGCTGAGCAGGAAAGGACTGCCCGCGAAGCGGAACTTGTGGGCCAATTCCAGGCAGCGCAGAATCAGCTCGCGCAATCGCGGGCGGCGATCAGCGAGATGGAGCGGTCTTTGGACGCGGCGATTCAACAGTTGCTCAAGCCGCACTGATCACGCGTGGTGCAGCCGCCGCGCGGCATCCACGCGCGCCGCGCGCCACGAGGGAATGGCCGCCGCGGCGACGGCAATCACGCCGACTGCGAGAGCGGCGGCGATCATCGTCGCGGGATTGCGCGGCGGGATGCCGAAGACCAGTTCGTCGAGGCCGCGGGCCGCGGCCCATCCGCCGGCCACGCCGAGCGCGATGCCGATGGCCGCAAGGCGCAGTGCATGGAAGCTGGTCCAACGCAGGATGGTCGACGGACGCGCGCCCAGCGCCAGGCGCAGGGCAATCTCGGACTCGCGGACACTGACCCAGTAGCTGAGCAGCCCGTAAATGCCAATGGCCGCGAGCAGCATGGCGAGCCCCGCGAACATGGTCAGCAGCAGCGTGCTGAAGCGGCGCCGCGCCAGCCCGGCGCCGAAGGCCTGTTCGAACGTGGCGAACTCGCGGAGCGGCAGATTGCGGTCGTGCGCCAGGACGAGCGAGCGTACCGAGGGCATGAGCGTTTCGGCATTGCCCGCGGCGCGGACCACCATGGCCATGTTGTTGCCGCCCTGCTGCGCGAAGGGCTGGAAGATTTCGGGCATCGGCGGCGCATCGAGACCCATTTGCTTGGCGTCGCCAGCCACCCCGACGACTTCCAATAACCCGCCTTCCTGGTATGGCCCTCCGACCTTAATCTGGCGCCCGATGGCGGATTCCCTGGGCCACCAGGTGCGCGCGAAAGTCTCGTTGACGATCGCGACTTTCGGTTCATTGGGGGGGCCGTTGGCGCGGTCGGTGTCGTTGAACTCGCGCCCCTGGCGGAGCGGAATCCGCAGGGTCTGGAAGTAGCCCGCATCGGCCGTATTGAAGAGCGCGATGGGCACTTCGTTCTGCGCCGGAACCGGGCGGCCGGGGATGGAATAGAACCAGTCGCCGCAATCGCCCGCGCCGGGCGGACAGTGGACCGCGCTGGCGGCCGCCACGCCGGGGATCGCGCGCAGGTCCGCCAGCAGGCCGGCGTAGAAGTTGGCGATGGCCTCGGGGCTTCGATAGGCCGCCGACGGCAACTGCAGGCGGAAGGACAGCGCCTGCCGCGGCTCGAAGCCGGGGCCGCTCGACTGCGCAGCCAGCAGGCTGCGCACCAGGAGTCCGGAGCCGAATGCCAGCATGAAGGTAAGGGCCACTTCGGCGACCACCAAAATATTGCGCATCGACTGACGGTGTTTGCCGCCGCCGGTCAGGCGCGAGCCCTCTTTGAGCACGGTCATCAGGTCGAGTTTGCCCGAGGTGATCACCGGCGCGAGGCCCGCGATCAGCCCGGAGGCCAGCGTGATTGCGCAGGCGAAGAGCAGGACGGGAAGGTCGAGGGTGGTTTGGGCGAGACGCGGGATGTCGCGCGGCGCCAGGGCAACGAGCGTACGCAGTGCCCAGTACGCCAGGACAATTCCGGCGAGCCCGCCGGCCGCTGCGACGACGATGTTTTCGGTGAGCAGTTGGCGCACCAGGCGAAGCCGGCCGGCGCCGATGGCTTTTCGCACGGCCAATTCACCGGCGCGCGAGGCATTGCGGGCCAGCAGGAGACTGGCGACATTGGCGCAGGCAATCAGCAGAATCAGCCCGGCCGCGCCCATGAGTATGAGGAGCGTGCCGCGCACGTCTCCCGTGACGTACTCCGCGAAGAAGCGGCCGAAGCTGCGGTGCTGGTTCTCGGGGCCGGGATCGACTTCGGCCAGGTGACGCATGACGGCGTCGAGATCGCCCTGCGCCGCGGCCAGCGTGACTCCGGTCTTCAAGCGGCCGAGCATGCGGATGGAGCCGTGACGGGTGCGGTTCAGGTTGTTGCCGGTCAGCCTGCCGAGGGAAACGTAGTAGTCCACGGGCCAGGGTTCCCACAGCGGCGCGGCCACTCCTGCCACCAGATACGGGTTGCCGTTGAACGTAAGGCTCTTGCCGACGATGCCGGGGTCGCCGCCCAATTGGCTCGACCAGAAGCGGTGGTTCAGCACCATGACCCGCGGCGCACCCGCGCGGTCGTCCGCTTCGTCCAGAAGGCGGCCGAGCAGGGGACGCATACCGAGCAGGGCGAAGTAGGGTGCGGTTACTACGAGGCCGCGCGTTTGCAGGGGTTCGTTGCGGCCGGTCAGCGTAAGGTCGGTGAACTGGAATGCAGCCATCGACTCGAAGGTATGGTTGCTGTCGCGCCAGTGTGTGAAGTTGCCCCAGGTGACGCTGATGCCCGAAGCTCGTCCAGTGGATTCGCCGAACCAGACCAGGCGTTCGGAATCGGGATAGGGCAGCGGCTTCAGCAGTACCGCGTGCACCACGCTGAAGATCGCGGTATTGAGGCCGATGCCCAGGGCCAGAGTGAGGATGACCACCAGCGAGAAGGCTGGCGAACGGCGCATCGCGCGGAATCCGTAGAAGACGTCTCTGAGCAAGTTTTCCATGATACCCCCTGTCTATGGTATACGCAGGGGTCCAGACCTCGGTTCGCAGAAAAAGGCAGGCCACAAAAAGCGATGGCCTGCCCCACAGGGCAGCAGAGCCGCAACCAAACCGGAGGGCGAGGAGCCAGAAGTCAGGGGCCTGAAGCCAGAAGGGG
>Ga0209415_10017627_pt1 | contig 11345 bp, 15 predicted proteins | sample PeaSoiSIISIP2007_FD_187696 | JGI IMG/M metagenome (GOLD analysis project Ga0209415, IMG submission 187696) | Peat soil microbial communities from Weissenstadt, Germany - SII-SIP-2007 (SPAdes) (version 2) | ecosystem: Environmental > Terrestrial > Soil > Wetlands > Peat | place: Germany...
TCGGGCATTAAAGAGCCGCCAAAAAAGAAGATAAAAGAGGAAAAGAAACCGAAGCCCGGCGGGAAGCCGGAGAAGAAGGGCGATTCGAGCGAAGCGGTCGTGGCGGAAAAGCCCGCGGCCGGGACGCCTGCGAAGTCAAGCTCCGTCGCGGCCAAATTGAAGGCCTCCGCCGCTGCCAAGAAGAAAGCCCGTGGCGCAGCTGCGGCGAAGCCAAAAGCGAAACCGGCAAAGAAGAAGAAAAAATAGGAATCGATGGCGGAATTAGACCCGCGTCATATCCACATTCTCGAACGGTTCGCCGGTGCCGGTTTCTCGATCACAGCCTTTCCCATGTACGCTTCTGCGGTGGGCGTGCGCAAAGGCGAGTGTGCCGCGCTTTTGGAACCTCTCCCGGACGGAACCCTGCGACTCATCGGCTCGCCTTGTTATCTGATGGAAGGGAATTTGAGCGTTCGCATTCATGACGCCAACGGGGATTGGTTTGTGTGGAAAGGCAAGCGCGTTCCGGCTACGCCTGAACGTGTGGCGGAATTAGCCGCTCTGACTGACGGAATCCGCTCCCTGCTCGATGTGATCTGACGCGCTCTCCTCGGCGTGCTACTTCCGCAACATCCGTAACGTCCGTGCCGGGTAGAGCGCCACCAGTTGGCCCGACGCCGGCGAAAACATTTTCATCTCCAGGCACGCAATTCCCGCTCGCTTAAACTCCGTCACCTGCGATTGTGCCCGCAAGATATGGGCGAGCACCTGATGAAGATGCGGCTCGTGGCCGAAGCACATCACCTGGCGCGCCCGGAGTTTCGCGAGTTCGCGAAGAAGTTCGGAAGGCGGACTCGCAACCTTGAGGGCGTCCGTCTGCTGAATTTTTGGTACGGAAAAACCGAGGACGTCGGCAAAAATCTCGGCCGTCTGCATGGCTCGAATCAGCGGGCTGGAAAGCAGCGCATCCGGATGTTCACCAAGCGCAAGGAATCCTTCCGCCGCTGCGCGTGTCCGCCGCCGCCCTCGCGGCGTCAAGGGTCTCTCCGCGTCGGGCGGACATTTCGGTTCGCTGCGATCCACGGCGATGCCGTGACGTACCAGGTAGAGGCGCATCATGATCTCGGCCTCCAGTTTTCAATTTCGATCGGCCCGCGCGGCGCGAATAAGGATTGCGCGATGTCCGTAATGATTCCTTCCCGCACCCCGACTCCCGGCACGATGAATTTTTTCGCGCCCAGCCATCGTCCCACCGACAGCAGCACGATGGCCGCAACTCCCATCACTTCCGCGCGGTCCCGGCGAACCTGAAACATTCGTTTCCGGTGCTCGACGTCGAGCCGCAGAATCGTCCACAAACGCTCGCGCAAGTACATCAGGCTAAGCGCTGGATGCCCATTGCGTCCAGCGCCCGTCGCGAGGCGCGCCAGTGTTTCGGCGTTGCCTCCGCATCCCACGACGTAGCCGGCCGCGCGCGGCGCCTTTCTCCCCAGCGCGCTGGTGATGATGTGCTCCACGTGCTGCTGAATTTCAATCGCACGATGCTCCGGAATCGAGCCTGCGGCCCCATACTCTTCCATCAGGCGAACCGCACCGAGCGGCAGCGTCGCGACGCGCCGGATTCCGCTTCCGCGCAGCCAGTTCAGCTCGAGGCTCCCTCCGCCGAGGTCCAGAATTACGCCGGGATACGGGCCGTGCCGCAACGCATGTAGGACCGCCGTGCGCACCAACCGGGCTTCCTCGTCGCCGGGAATTCTCTCCAACTCCAAACCGGCGCGCCGTCTCACCAATTCCACCAGCCGGCCGCCATTGCGGGATTCTCGAGTCGCACTGGTCGCCACAGCGCGGTAGAGCTGCACCCCGCTGCGTTCCATGCGCTCTCGAAATTCGCGAAAGCCATCCACCGCATCGCGAATCGTCCGCTGGGTGATCATTCCCCCGGTAAACGCGTGATGCCCCAGCCGGATGGGCAGGCGCAGGGTCTCCACCTGTTCCCATTCCGTGGGCGAATGCACGTCCGCGACAATCAGCCGGATCGCGTTCGATCCCGCGTCAATGGCGCCGATGCGTAGCGGTTTTCCGAGTCTCAATGCCACAAGTGAGCTAGGGCCGAAGACGGAGTGTAGCGCGTGCCGGAAATTCCGAGAAGGGCCGCAATGCGCTTCCTCAGCTGATCGTTTACCGCGCGAACGCTCTGCTCGCCGTTCACTTCGATAAATTTGTGGCGCTTGGAAAGCGCCTCAAATTGGCTGCGAATTTTTGCCTGATAACGAATGAACGACTGGAAGAGATCGTTGGAAAGCGACATGTCGCGCCCGGATTCCCAATAGCTGATGGCGTGCGACTTCCTGAATTCGCGCTCGAATGCGGCCTCCGGCCCCACGTTCAGCCAGAAAGTCAAATCCGGCCGCAGCGCCATCTCGTACAATCCGCGCAGGTAGCCGCGCTCGATGCCGCGGACCGCGGCGCGCGCGATCAACGTGTAGAAATAACGATCCGAAAGCACGATGAAGTCCGACCGCATCGCGGGGATAATCCGGTGCTCGAGTTGATCGAAAAAGTCCGTAGCGTACATCAACGTGAGCGTCATCCGCGTGATCGTGTTCTCGGCGAGTAGCGTGTCGATGTCCTTCGCCACCAGAAACGAGCGCCGCAGACCCATGGTCTGCACCGCAAAGCCCTGCGATTCGAGCCACTCCGTCAAAAGTGAAATTTGCGTCGAACGGCCCGAACCGTCCGTGCCCTCCAGCACGATCAAGGTGCCGCCGAGGCCCTCCGCCTTCACCCCGGGAAGGGGAGCGCCGTAAAAGCGCGCAATTCCAGGATCAATCTTCCTCAGCGTTTTCTTGGCTGCCGCTGCATCTGGCGAGACGGGGCGTTTCGCGGAGAGCCGCGCGGGCGTTTCGCGTTTCATCCTTGCACCTCGACGTGTCGCTTCGGCGCGAAGGGTGCCAGATCCACGCGCTTCGTCAGAATGTCCCGCATGTGGCGTTGCAGTTTGTTCACCGGCAGGGTCCCGTCCATCACCACGAATCGATCCGATTCCACCATCGAGTCGTACTGCTCCTGAATTCGCGCCTGGAACATTCGGAAACTCTCCGCGCGATCCAGCGAAAGATTCAAGTCCATTCCCGCTTCGTAGTACTTCAACCGCGGCCGCCCCGCGATGATTCGGTCCACCGCGACGTCCAGCGGGGCGCGAAAATAAAATGTTAGGTCCGGGATGGGCGCGAAGCGATAGAGATTGCGCAGCCAGGCTGCCGGACATCCCCGAGCCACGTCTCGCGCGAACGCGGTGTAAATATATCTGTCGGCCAGAACGAGATAGCCGCCGTGCAGCAGCGGCAGGATCTGGCGCTCGCAACGATCGGCGAAATCAGCGGCGTGGATGAGCGAAAAAGTGGCAGGCGTGAGCAACCGGCGCTGTTTCCCTCGCTTCGTCGCGGATTTCACCAGCGGAGAAGAGTTCCACTCCGTGAAATGAATCCGGTAGCCGCCAATCTCGAGCCAACGCTTCAAGAGATACAGCTGCGTGCTCTTGCCGGAGCCGTCGATCCCCTCCACAACCACGAGAGCCCCGGGATAGTCTCTGCGCCCCCCGAGCAGCATGCTTCTCCCGCGCGCTTCGGCCAAGGTTTGTCGTATTGAAGGTTGCGCACTCATCGATCTTGAATCATCATGTCAGCCCCAGCGTCCTCAGTAGGTTAGGGATCTTAGCGTCGCCAGAGCCGCCACCAAGGCGAACCGCTCTTCCTCACCGGCTCAGACACGGTGACTTGATTTCCACAATTCCAACCCTGTGCGGCGTAAACATATCCGCCTTGCATGAACAAATTGTTACAATTCCGTGACTCAGGGATAAAAGCCTTCTTCTTCCACATAACTTCCCATCTTGAACCCTAACGCCAAGTTGCAAACAAAAAGCACGCAAGGCAAACTAGGCTCGTGACCGAGCGCTACGACATTATTTGCATCGGAGCTGGCCCCACGGGCCTTGCCACCGCGATCGAGGCGGTTCGTGCCGGAATGAAAGCCCTGGTGATCGACAAGGGCTCCCTCTGCAACTCAATCTTTCATTATCCGGCAAATATGGTGTTCTTTACCACGCCGGAGCTGTTGGAAATCGGCGATCTGCCCCTCACCAGCCCTTCGGAGAAGCCAACGCGTGTCGAAGCGCTTAAGTATTATCGCAAGTGCGCCGAGCACTATCAACTTGAGCTGCGCCTCTGGGAACGCGTCGAGGAAGTCTCGGGCAGCGACGGCAATTTCACGATTCGGACCCTGGACGCGGACGGGAATCGCCACGTTTACCCCACGCGCAAGGTCGTCGTGGCCACCGGCTACTACGATCTTCCCAATCGCCTGGGGATTCCCGGCGAAGACCTCTCGCACGTTTCGCACTATTACACCGAGCCTCACGAATTCTGGCGGCGCGATGTGGTGGTTATCGGCGGAAAAAATTCAGCCGCGGAAGCTGCGCTTGACCTCTATCGTGCCGGCGCCCGCGTGACGCTGGTGCATCGCAAGTCCGAACTGGGCAGCACAATTAAGTATTGGGTGCGGCCCGACATCGAAAATCGCATCAAAGCCGGCCAGATTCGCGGCTTGTTCGAGACGCGGGTCACGCGAATCGAACACGGAAAAGTCTGGATCGCAAATCATGACGCCGAGCGCGAGATCCCGGCGGAGCAGGTCTTCGCGCTGACGGGCTACCACCCGGACTTCGATTTCCTGCGTAGCCTGGGCGTGAAGTTGGATCCCCAGACAAACAAACCGGCGCTGAATCCCCAGAGTCTCGAAAGCAATGTGCCCGGACTATTCCTGGCCGGCGTCGTGATCGGCGGTAATGCCACCAGCGAAATCTTTATCGAAAATGGCCGATTCCACGGCAAGCAGATCGTCCGTTCCCTCACGAACCAAGCAACCGTGTGATGCCGCCGGCAGTTTCTATTTGTTTCTAGGCATCGTTGAAGAAATGCTCTTCTGAGGACGGTTTGCGTGAAATTCAGACGGCTGCTAAACTAAACCTCGATGGCCAACATCATCAGCGAAGCCGGAGAGACATTCGTCGCCCTGGTCAAGGGTTTCAGCGTGACCTTTCGCAATCTCTGGCGCAGGACCGTAACCGAGAATTATCCGGACGAGCCCGTTCACTTCCAGCCGCGCTATCGCGGCATTCACGTCCTCCAGCGTGATGAGGACGGTCTGGAAAAATGCGTCGGCTGTTTCCTGTGTGCGGCTGCCTGCCCGGCGCATTGCATTTACATCGAAGCGGCGGAGAATACGGATGCCAAGCGAATCTCCGCCGGCGAGCGCTACGCCAAGGTCTATAACATCGATTATTCGCGCTGCATCTTTTGCGGCTACTGCGTGGAAGCCTGCCCGACGGACGCCATCACCCATGGCCACGGCTTCGAGCTCGCCACCTATGACGTCAGCGCCCTGGTGAAGCGAAAAGAAGATCTCCTCGAGACCACCTCTGCACTAGAGTCTCGCCCGAACTAACGCTTTCAAATTGGTGGCTGATTCTGGGATCAGCCCATGGCGATATGCGGAATCTATTTCTTGCCCTTCTTTGTTTTCGCAGTTTCGATCGGCGCGCTCGGTTCCGTCATGCGGTAGGGATCCAAAATCTCCCGCAGAGCCTTCTCGTCGAGCAGCTTCCGCTCCAGCGCAATCTCAGTGACTGTTCGTCCTGTCTTGACGCTTTCCTTCGCGATCTCTGCGGCCGCCGCGTAGCCGATGTAGGGGTTGAGCGCCGCAGCGAGAGAGATTGTCGCGTTGGAATAGAAGCGGCACCGCTCCTCATTCGCCACAATACCGTCCACGCACTTCTCGGCCAATACGCGCATTGAGTTTTTCAGAATTTCCGCCGAATGTAAGACGTTCCAGGCCATAGCAGGCATCATCACATTCAGTTCCAGTTGCCCCGCTTGAACTGCGAGCGCCGTGGCGATGTCCGCGCCAACAGCCTGGAAGCTCACCATGGCGGTCAGCTCCGCCATCACGGGATTCACTTTGCCCGGCATGATCGAGGACCCAGGTTGGAGCGCCGGCAACCCAATTTCGGCAAGCCCTGTATTGGGTCCGCTGGAAAGAAGTCGCAGATCGTTCGAGATGCGGATTAGTTCCAGGGCCAGACTGCGCAGCGCGGACGAGGCCACGGAAAGCGCAAGGTTCGATTGCATGGCATACCGCAAATCGTCCGTGGGAATCAATCGTTGCCGGGAAACCTTGGAGAGCTCCGTTACAACAAGCTTCTGATATTTTGGGTGCGTGTTGACGCCCGTGCCGACCGCTGACCCGCCCAACCCGACTTCTCGCAGCAAGTCTTGCGCCTGGTGAATCACGCCAGCGCAGCGCCGCAGCGCCGTCGCGTAGGCGGCAAACTCCTGCCCCAGGCGCACTGGCACCGCGTCCATAAGGTGCGTTCGCCCTGACTTCAGGATGTGATCGAATTCCTTTCCTTTGCGCGCAAACGACTTTTCAAGAATGGCGATCGCCTCGAGCACTTCGTCAAGCAGAATGACGGCGGCCAACCGCATCGCAGTGGGGAAAACGTCGTTTGTGGACTGTCCAAAGTTTACGTGGTCATTCGGATGACAAAGCGCATAGTCCCCGCGCTGGCCACCGAGCAATTCGATCGCTCGGTTGGCGATCACCTCGTTCGCGTTCATGTGGAAGGAAACGCCGGCGCCGGCCTGATAGACGTCGACTCGAAAATGATCGTCGAATTTTCCGGCAACGACTTCTTCGGCCGCGCGCACGATCGCGCCGGACTTCTTCTTGTCCAATAGTCCCAATTGTTCATTCGCAATCGCGGCGGCCTTCTTAATCATCCCGACGGCGCGAATGAGCTGGAAATGAGCTTTCAGCCCGCTAATCGGGTAATTGTCGATTGCCCGCTGCGTCTGAATGCCAAAGTACGCTTCGGCAGGAACTTCCCGCTCTCCGAGCGAGTCCTTTTCTTTTCGCGTAGTAGCCATGGCAATGCGCGTCCTGTACCCTCCTTTGACCGGGCAATCCACGGGTATGTGGATCCGCCATTGGGAGCGTATCCCATCGTCCCCAGGATAACCCTTTCTTGGCTTGTTGCGGTTCTTTAGCCACAGAAAGCTCCGGTTGCCCGAGCCGCTGGCCCACGGCCCGCGGAAGTTGTCCCCCAATTAAGCGCCCCGGGCCGTCCCGACTCTCTCACGTCGCCAAGAACTCTGCAAATGCCCAAGCCCTCTATCGTCCGGAGTGGCCCAACTGCAGGTAACATAATCAAGCCGCAACAATCCCTTCCCGAGCAACCCTGCAAGCCGGGTCTTCGCCGTCACCGATGTTCAAGTCGATATACTTAATCGGGATCGACGTATTGGAGATGATTGCAAAGTTTTTTAAGGGTGTGAAACTGGAAGATGGCAATGTGTTTATCATTACATTACTGCTATTGGATATGTAACGCCAGCGAGCCACATTTCCCTAGTTGGTGTTGTGGTGGGTTTGAAAGGTTGGAGGGCGGAGGTTGCGGGGTCAAGTGCAAGTTCAGGAGGCGTGCTAACCGCGAAGGTTCGCATGGGAGGGCCGAGAGGGATGGGTTGTTAACGCGAGGCAAGGACCGGACTCCCGGCGGTCAGGAACCGCGGCTGAGGATGAGCTATCACGCATTGGGGAAACGGTGGTCAAACGGGCCACGATGCGGCTCTTTGCCAGCTGTGGACAATGGGTACGCGCCAACTGAGGCCGCGGCCGAAACGCAGTTGCGACGTTTGAAGCTGTATTCGGGTGCGAGCCTCCTCAAGGGCTCAGGTCGCACGACCAGGCGTGAGGTTTTTGGGAGCCGCCGGGATCCGAAACTGCAAAGTATCGCACATTTGCCGGAGAAGAGAGTGGCGGGGTCGCGAATGGACAGAATCACGGGAGTGAAATTCGTTTGACCCTGTGCGGCAGGCTGCTCTGCGCAAAGCTGGCCGGGGACCGGGAGACGTCGGAATTGATTCGGTTGGCCCTATGGCGCGAGCCATCACGGGCGAAATTTGGGCGGGTTCGCAAAGGCGATTGCGTGCCGAGTGTCGCCTCGACGGAGTAAGCCGAGAAATGCGTGGCGTGAATGGTGACACGCTTTAGTGACTAGAACTGAATGCGCGGCGACAAAGTTAGGGAATTGAACGGGCGCGAGCGGAATTGAGAGTTGCGTTGAAGATCGGGAGGAATGGTCCGGTGAGTTTTGTTGAAACGCCGGCGCGCTACGTGTGGACGGAACAATTCTCTAGCGATCGATCGTGTACCGCCGTGGGTGCGGAATTGCCTTGCGCAACGACACGCCTGGAGCGGGGACAATTTGAAAAAGCAAGATTAAGCCGTCGCTCAGGTGGGGGAAGGGCACGCGAAAATAGGCCCCAATCGCGGTGTTTCGAGTCATCGAGTGCCGAACGAGACAAGCGATGCGAAATGCAGTGCGCGCCTCGTAATTCCGAAACGCTTGAATGCGCCGTGCGATTCGCTGCTGGACAGATGCAATGCTGGAGGCCGCCGGGAAGTTGTTCATGGCAAGTATTCATCGAACCGAATTCCGGGGCGTAGCGAGCGCGACACGGCGTTGCGCGCGCGAAGGAGCACCGCGGTGAAATGGACGGGAGCAAGATCGTCGGAGTGTTAGCGAAGAAAGAGAAGGGGACGGTCGTACCGATGAAACGGCAGCGGACCAAAGTGGAGCAAGGAGAAGTTTGGCGGGAGAGCGCGGGCGATGCTGCAAGAAAATCCGACTGACGGCAGAAAACAACTTGAGAGTCACGAACGCGAGGGGCTCAGGGCTGGGCAGACCTTGTTGCCCTCGCGAAGCGGCGAGAACTTACGCGCCGCCGTTGGCCGCCCGGGGGCGCGGTTTCACCTGGCGCACGAGCCGCGGACGAACTTCCGGCAGTTGAAGCTCGGGGAGAGGCACTCCCGAAACGGGCACGGGCGCCGTACTCTCCAGCGTGCCCTCCACGTGCGACGGCTCGACGCGTATCAGCTCCGGGTGGTTGAGCAGCCAGCGGGCCAGCATCGCCTGGGTCGTCTCTTCCAGCCACTGGTCGAGGAGCGTGCCGATTTCGCGGCGGAGATTCGCGGCATGGTTCAAGCGACTCAGTTCGAAGCTTTGCAGCGAAGCGGCCGATGCGCTGGAAAGATAGGCCCACGGTGGATCCAATTGTTTGGGAGGCATGTCGCTAGGCTCCAATTGAGACAATAGGTGACCATTGTACCAAAGGATTGTACAGTATGTAAAGTACTTAACCGTGTAGCAACTCGTTGGTGAGGGATAACACCCAGCTGGGCTCGCACAACAAGTTGAGGGTGTATGCGCAGACAAACGGTCTGCCGAGCGTGCAGCAATTGTTCGGGAGATTACGAAAATCCGGACCTGACGGCGCCCGCAATAGGGGAGGGGGATGTGGAAAACTCGGCCCAGGATTCCGCCGAACGCCCAAACGACCGAGGCTCGGATGTGTTGGATAACACAGGGGATGGCGGACATTTTGACGCCCGCAAAACATTATCGGACGTAAGGGGGTGGACGAAGCCCCATCCGCAATAGCGCAAATACTTTATCGGACTTTGCAGGTTTTCGCGAAAAGGAGGTAACGAACTATGAAACAGAGCATGCAGCGCATGCGGCGCCAGGAATACACACCTGGTTATACAGACGCCGGACCGATTTCCGCAGACAAGATCGTGAGGACGCAGGTCGAAGTGATCCGCGACGTCATGCTGGCCGCGGCCGATTGCGATACCTGGTTGACGCTTGGGGAAATCGCGCATCTGACGCGTTTCGGCGAGGCTTCGATCTCGGCTCAACTGCGTCATTTGCGTAAGCCGATGTTCGGCGGCTACCGGGTGCAGAAGCGCCGGCGGCCGGGAGCGGGGGAGACGATGGTGATCCGGCAGCGAAGAATTCCGTCGGGAAGGGGAGTGGCCCTCGGCGCGGCGGGCGACGATCGCGTAATTGTGCCGGCGCGCCCGAAGCGCGGCGAGCGGCGCGATCTGTGGGAGCGCGCCTACGGAATCCGGCCGGGCAACTGGGAATATCAAGTCGCGCGGGTCTAGTGCGCAGGGCAGCGATCGGTCCTTTTGAGTATTGCGACGAAAAATAGGCGGACCAGCGAAAACGCGGTCCCACTCCCGGGAGGTGAGCATGCCGAAACGTGTTCTCGATTTCGACGCGATGTGGGCGTCGGACAAAATCGCCTCTTGCGCGCCGTGGGCGCAGGCCGAGTACGCCTGGTTCTACGGCCTGGCCGACGCTTCCGGCAGCTTCGAGTTGACGAACCTGCGCGTGATCTGGGGACGCGTGGCCGCCATCCGCACCAATCTTACGATCGAGCGGCTCGAGCAAATCTTCGACGAGTTCATCGCGCGAGGGCTGCTCTTCACGTGGGAAGAGAGCGGCAAGCGTTACGGCCACTGGACCGGCAGCGACGTGCCGGGGCGATTGCCGCCGCCGTCGTGGCGCGCACGCCTGGAAAAATTGGCGCCGCCGGTGCCGCAGAAGCAGCTCGCGGCGTACGTGGCGAGATTTTCGCGCGGGACAAAACCTTCCGCCGCGGCCGCGCACGTCGCCGCGGAATGGCCTGGCGCGGACGCCACAAAGCCGCTCAGCCCAGGCCAAGAGTCACATCCAGCACAGGGTTTAGTAGGACAGGCACTCCTGCCTGTCCTAAATGTTGCGGCGAGGCGAGGTGCACAGGACAGTCAAGAGTGCCTGCCCTACTCACACCTCAACCACAGCCTTGAGCCGCCTCAAGCACAGGGTTTGGATTTGGACTTGGAAGGGAATCGGGAAGTGGAAGGGAACGCGGTGGCCGCGGCATCGTACGCAACGCCATCCGCAAGTGTTCCGGCCGCAGCCGATCAAAATACCCAAACGAATTTATTTTTTTCTGCGGAGAAAATCGCGGAGCCTACGACGCAGCAATCCCAGCAGCGTGGCGCGACGACACAGAGATTCCCGCAACAACCGGCTTACGCTGCGCGCAGTGCGCGCGACATCGAAGTCGCCAAAGCGCTCTACGTCGGCGCCGGGCCGGTGTTGGGGCCGCACTCCACCGCGCGCGTAAAGCCCGAAGCGCTGGAACGCGCCCGTCGCACCGAAGAAGCCGCAGCCGCCGCACGCAACGCCCGTCGCGCACGCCCGGGGTGATTTTAGTAGGACAGGCACTCCTGCCTGTCCAGGTTTTCTGCGCAGTGGCAAAAGGGGGTGGACAGGCAAGAGTGCCTGTCCTACCCGCACGCTTCAAGACACGGCCAGGGGAGGATCTCTATGCGCGGAAGCAAACGCGCCCAGCGCCCGGCGAAGGGCAGCTTGGCGCAACCGGGCCGGTCCGCCCAGCGTGCCGCGGAAA
>Ga0209415_10017628_pt1 | contig 11345 bp, 9 predicted proteins | sample PeaSoiSIISIP2007_FD_187696 | JGI IMG/M metagenome (GOLD analysis project Ga0209415, IMG submission 187696) | Peat soil microbial communities from Weissenstadt, Germany - SII-SIP-2007 (SPAdes) (version 2) | ecosystem: Environmental > Terrestrial > Soil > Wetlands > Peat | place: Germany...
GCATCAACGACCGGGGCCAAGTGGTGGGAAGCTCCCTGGACTCCAACTTCAACTGGTCCCATGCCTTCATCTGGCAGAACAACGTGATGACCGACCTTAACACGCTGTTTCCCGCCAGTTCCAACCTCTTCCCAGTGATGGCTAACAAGATCAACGAGCGCGGACAAATCTCGGGCATGGCAATCGTAATCAGCGGGCCGGATAAGGGGAACATCCACGCCTTTCTGGCAACCCCTGCACACCAAAGCATGGGCAAGTCGGTGGCAGAGGTCGCACCTACACACCCGAAATCCAATTTGCCCGCGAATGTTGGCGAACAGCATTTGCAGAGATTCGGACTCGTCCACTTCGGCCGATAAAGGGTATTTTCGAAGCTTCCGCACCATGCATTCCAGCCATATGCTGCGCGAAGGCGGAAGGCCGGGGATTGTGCGGGACAACATGGGTCACGCGAATATCGACGTGACCCAGAATGTTTACAGCAAGAGCTGGCCGGTGGCCCACTCAAGCCGTTCTTTGGCTTGAGTGGGATTTTCTCAGGCGTAAGCTGGTCTTGTGCCCTGGGGACTGAGCCAAAGAACGGCTTGAGTGGCCACCGGCCCGGTCACTAGTAATGGATCACTCCTACAAACCCCGCTGAGATAGACGAAGCGATGCGGCGCTTGCCAACGTGCGAGTGCGGAGATCCTTCGTTGGGAGTCCCCGGCTTTGCCGGCGACTCCGCTGCCTCAGGATGACATCGGAGGGAGAAGGTGGGGACGACGAGGTCGGCGGTCGCAGCTTTCAGGGCGTGATCTCGACGAGATCGCGCGGGCTACCTGCTCCTGTCAGTCAATGGAATAATCGAAGTGATGAATGGAAATCGTTGGGGAGCTGAGGGTCCGCCTTTAGAGGCTTATTCGCGGGTCACAGACCCGGAGCGATTCGCGTCCCTGCACCAGGTTGCGGCGGAGTTGCTGGACCGATTGGAACGGGAGTTCGACGCCGAGCGTGCGGAGGGATATGGTCTTGACCCTGAGTTGGAGCAGGGCTTCAAACTGGCGCGCCCGAGCGTTAGCCTCGTGCCGAGAGGCGCCGGCGCCGCGCCCATCGTGGTTGCGTTCTCGACCTTTCCCGGGATCGCTGTCCGCTTGGGTCGCTGGTGCACGTCCGCTTTCCCCACCTGCGGATGCGATGCGTGCGATGAAACGGCCGAAGGCGAAATCGAACGTTTGAATTCGATGATCGACAACCTGACCGCAGGCCGCTTCCGGGAAGCGATCCGGTTCTCCGCAGAAGGGACCCCGTGGCAAGAGTGGGAGTTCGGGTCCGATCGCGGGCGCTGCGCAAAGTCGCGGCTCGATCCGGATCGCGCTCGCCAGCTAGTGGCCGCAGGGGATCGGTCCTTGTACGAGTGGAGGCCGTGGCCCAGGCGGAGATGAGCAGGGCGGAATCCGGTCAATCGGGGAACAGTCCCAGGTCTCTGGTTGAACTATCGCTCCGGGACTTCCACACGGGGTTCGCTGAGAGATTTTGCTTTGTGCGTCGCTAGCTTCGGGGTTGCCCAGACTGCAAACCGGTATCCGAGCAGCACCGTGAGAACAGCAGCGTATTCTAGCGGCAGGTGGATGTCCGCCTTCACCAGCCACCAGTAATGAATTACTCCGGCGATGGCGCTGAAATAGATCAGGCGATGCAGGGCTTGCCAGCGCTTGCCGCCGAGACGCCGGATCCATCCCTTGGTCGAAGTTAGCGCCAGTGGGATGAGCAGGACGAATCCGGTGAATCCGACTGTGATGAATTTGCGTTTGGCGATGTCGTGCAGCATCTCGTGCAGGTCGAAGAATTTGTCCAGCCAGATGTAGGTCAGGAAATGCAGGGTGGCGTAGAAGAAGGCGAATAGTCCGAACATGCGGCGATAGCGGATCAGCCAAAGCTGCCCAGTCAGCTTTCGAATGGGTGTGACTGACAGCGTGATGAGCAAGAACCGCAGAATCCAGTCACCAGTCGCGTGAGTGATTACTTCGATGGGGTTCGCGCCCAGCGCGTGGTTGTAGGCTTTCCATCCCAGGAGCGCCAGCGGGATGAGGCATGCGAGAAAAACTACGGGTTTGAAGCGGCGAATCATCTCGTTTTCGACCAGTTTCAAAGTTGCTGTGTCTAATTACGAACTGTCATCCCGAGCGAAGCGAGCGATCCGGGTGTTTGCCTGCCACGGCAATATCGGTAGTGTAGGCAAGAACCGAGATCCCTCGCTTCGCGAGGGATGACAAGTGTGTTCTTAGTTCACGCTACATACGAACACGGACTAGCCTCAGAAATTCTTTTTCAAATCCATGCCGCTGTACAGGCTTACTACCTGATCGTAGCCGTTGAACATCAGCGTCGGGCGCTTCAGAAATTCGCCCAGCCGCCGTTCTTTTGCCTGGCTCCAGCGGGGATGATCCACATTCGGATTCACGTTTGCGTAGAATCCGTACTCGTTCGGAGCCATTTCGGCCCACGTGGTCCGCGGCTGGCTGTCGGTGAAGCGAATCCGCACAATCGCTTTGCCGCTTTTGAATCCGTACTTCCACGGCACCACGACGCGTAGCGGAGCGCCATCCTGGTTGGGCAGCGCCTCGCCGTACATTCCGAAGCAGAGGAGAGCCAACGGGTGCATGGCTTCGTCCATGCGCAAGCCCTCGACGTAGGGCCAATCGAGCACTCGTCCTCGCTGGCCCGGCATCTGTTGCATATCCAGGATGGTCGTGAACTCGACGAATTTCGCTTTGCTGGTCGGCTTCGCTTTGTTGATCAGTTCGCTCAGCGAGAAACCCACCCACGGTACGACAATTGACCAACCTTCCACGCAGCGATGCCGATAAGTCCGCTCCTCCGGTGCGGCCATCTTGATAATAGTGTCTACATCGAGAACCTGTTTCTTCTCCACTGCTCCGTCGATGGTTACAGTCCACGGTCGCGTTTTGAAGTTCTTGGCCAGACCTGCGGGTTCATACTTGTCCGTCGAGAACTCGTAATAGTTGTTGTAATTGGTAACGTCTTTGAATGGCGTGATGGTTTCTTTGGTCGAGAATGAGCTTGGCTTGATGCCTTCAATTTTGGCATTGGCCTGCGCGGTCGTTGAAGGCGACACCAATTCACCCAGACTCACGCCTGTCGCAGCCGCGGCCCCGGCCAGAGCAGCGCCCGCGAGAAACTTGCGGCGGTTCAGATACAAACTCTTCGGAGTAATCTCAGACGAAGGAATATCAGCGGGCTTCTTGATTAGCATGAGAACGTCCTTACCTTAAGTGTACGGGAACCAAGCCTCCGTGGATTGGCGGCTGGCCGGACACTCTACTCGATAGGACGCACGGTAGCTGGAAAAGTTGCAATGTTACGAGTCTCGCTCTACACCCAGACGTTGCAAGCAACGTCTCTACAGTACATCTTCTTCTGTAGAGACGTAGCTTGCTACTTGTCTAGCCCACAAACCGGCGATCTAAGGCTCGGCTCAGCCGCGTTCGCCCAGCACTTCTCGCACTTTGCGGGACAGCATTTGCAGAGTAAATGGCTTTTGCAGGAAAGCGGTATCGGGATCGACTACGCCTTCGTGTCCGATGGCGTCTTCGGTGTATCCGGAAAGATAGAGCACCTTGGTCTGGGGACGCCACGCGCACAGCCGCGCGGATAGCTCACGGCCGCTCATCCCCGGCATCACGACGTCGGTGATCAGCATGTCGATCTTGTCCGAATAATTAGAAACGATCCGCAGTGCCGCCTCGCCGTTGTCAGCCTCGAGCACTTTGTATCCCTTCGACTCCAGGGTTTCACGGACCAGTTGGCGAACTGATTCTTCGTCCTCGACCAACAACACAGTTTCTGAGCCGCCGTTCTGTGACGACGAAGTTCCCGCCGTGCCCACGGGTTCCAAGGCATCTTCGACGCGCGGCAAATAGATCCGGAAAGTCGTGCCCTGCCCCGGCTCGCTCTGGACCAAAACGTAGCCGCCACTCTGCTTGATGATGCCGTATACGGTCGAAAGCCCCAGGCCAGTACCCTTCCCTTTTTCCTTGGTGGTGAAAAATGGCTCGAAGATGCGCAGCTGGGTTTCTTTGTCCATACCCTCGCCGGTGTCGGTTACTGAGAGCACGACGTAAAGACCGGGATGAATGTAGGAGTATTCGCGGCGAACGTCCTCATGGTTCAGTCTGGCGTTGGCGCTCTGAATAGTGATTTTTCCACCATTCGGCATGGCGTCTTTGGAATTGACCACCAGATTCATGAGGACTTGCTCGATCTGGCCCGCATCGGCACGGGTTCGGCCGAGATCGGTTGCGAGCTGCGTCTGCAACTCAATGTTCTCTCCGATCAAAGGACGCAGCAGGCGCTTTATGTCCTCCACGATAATGTTCAGGTCCACGACCTTCAGTTCCAGCAATTGCTTCCGGCTGAACGCCAGGAGTTGGCGAGTGAGGGTGGTGGCCCGATCAGTCGCCTGGTGAATCGCTTCAATCTTCGGATGCAGAGGGTCGTTTTTCCTGGTGTGCTCGAGCAAGACTTCCGCATAACCGCTGATTACCATCAGCAGATTGTTGAAATCGTGGGCCACCCCTCCCGCCAAACGTCCCACCGCTTCCATTTTCTGCGCCTGCCGAAACTGGTTCTCCAGCACGCGCCGCTCCGTAATATCTTCAGCGATAATTTCCACAACCTCGGCCGTCTCCTCCGGGTTGTTAACCACGCGACCACTCAAGCGCACCGTAATCGCGCTTCCATCCTTGCGCTTCCAGCGGACTTCCACGTTGTCCAGGCGTGCCCCGCGTCGAAACTCCGCCATCACCCGCATCTGTTCGCTCGGATCAACGAAGACATCCAATTTCGGATCCAGGGCAAGAACCTCTTCCGCGGAGTCGTAGCCAAGCATCGTGATCAAGGCCGGGTTCACATCGAAAAACCTGCCCTCGAGGCTGGATCGGTAAATCCCATAAACCGCGCTCTGCACCAGCGACCGGTAGCGGGCTTCCGAGCGGCGCAGCGCTTCCTCGTTGCGCTTGTATTCAATTGCGCTGGCGAGTTGTTGTGAGACGAACTGCAGAATCTCTTTTTCTTTGTCACCAAACCGCACATTGCCGCTGTAGCTCTGCACCGCCAGCACGCCGAAGCTGTTATTGCCGACTTTCAGCGGCACCCCCAGCCAGTCCAGCGACGGAGCCCCGATCGACTCCACTTCGCCCTGCCGCGCCAAGCTGTCAAACACCTCGGGAGTGCACAACAGCGGCTCCCCGGTTCGCAGTACGTATTCCGTCAGACCTTTGCCCAGCTTCTTGGCAGCGGGCCTGGAGTCCAACTCATCCTCAAAATAGGGAAAGGTAAGCAGTTGGGTCAGCGGATCATAAACCGCAATGTAGAAATTGCGCGCATACATCAACTCGCCCACAATGCCGTGAACCGCGGCGTAGAACTGTGGCAGATCGTCTGCCGAACTGGTTTTTTGCGTGATGCGATACAGCGCCGAATGCAGCGCCTCCGCTCGTTTCTGTTCCGAGATATCGCGATAAAGCACGCACATCGCGACCTGCCGCTCATCGATCACAATCGGAGCCGCGGAGATAAAAACGTCCAGCAACGAACCGTCCTTGCGCTGACGCTTGGTTTCGAGGACAACCTTCTGCCCTTTCACCAACAGCTCCGCAATCCAACGCGTCTCCGCGCTCCGGTCCGGCGGAACGATCAGCGAATCGATCCGTTCGCCCAGCGCCTCCGCCGGACTGAATCCAAAAATGCGGGTGAACTCACCATTGAGGCGGGTAATCCGGTACTCCGGGTCCAGAATGCTGATCGCTTCCGGCGCGCACTCCACCAACTGCTCCAGGTACGCTCTTTGCAACTCAGGGCTGTCGGTGGCAAAGCTGGGAGTGATCGCTTCGGTCGCGGCAGGGTCCGAGAGTGCCAGCGTGCGGCGCTGAAGTGCCTCCCGGAGAAACTGCGCGCGTGAAAGCTCAGCCGACGTCGCTGGCTGGGTGATGTTGTCACCCATTGATTCCCCCTCGCTGCAAAAACCAGAGCTGATTTCTGGATGGTAGATGGCCGGGCCAGTTACTCGAAAGTTACGGAGGTAATTCTGGAAGGGAAGAACGGCACAAGATGGATGAAAACTCTGCTACTGCCCGGTCGCCAGCATTTCGCAAACCCGGCGAAGCACGTCGCGCTGTTGTTCATTGACCGCGAGAAATTCAAATCCATGCAGCAAACCAATGCGGTAGCGCACCAGGGCACGAAGCTTCAGGGGATAAGCCGCTAAAGGCAAGGAAAGCTCCATGGAAACAACTTCGCCAACTTGCAGCTCGCCGGTCATCGTTCCGCCGACTCCATCCTCGCCCAACTCATTCGACCGTCCCCACAAGGATGTGGTTTCGCCCGAGCGAAAGATCTGCACCGAGAGCCGCATGTCGACTTGATAGCGTGGAAACCGGCGCGCGCTATGTTTAGCAGGTTTCGGATCGGGGATAAAAGCCTCCGCTTTGTTTTACTGCGACGTCAGCAACTCTAATTTCCGTGCAAAAGGTATCCGGGCTCCAGCGGCAACTTTCCACTAACCTTCAACACTGTCACTCCTCCGCTGATCGAATACACATCCACCAGGCCCACGGCTCCGGAAATCGATTCCACCTTCTTCACAACGGCTTCATCGGATTCCACCACGACGATCGCCGGATGGTCGGCCCTGCCATGATTGGCGCTCGCGATGGTCGCCTTCACTTCGTCCTTCGACATGCCGTAGACCTTCTCCAGCAGCAGCTTCATTTCTGGCGCCGCCGGATCGCGCGTGATGAAGCTGACCGGCTTGCCATCCGGCCACCGGCTCACTTGCCCCTTGCACACCTTCACAAGTTCGGGCAATGTCATCGCCGCCACCTCGTTCGATTTGTTGGAAATCAGGGCCAGATCCTTGCCCTGTGCCAGTGCCGCACAGCCCAGGACTGTCCATCCTAGGACGACCAGTGCGGCTGCCAGCAAGCGTCGCGAGTGCACGTCCCCTCCAATCCACTGCGCCTTTGAGGTTGACTGTCTCCGATTCTCGTCGAAGTCGCCGAGCCGCTCAATGACAGAACGAATGGGTACCACCGGAGACAACAAGCGCGGGGCGTCGCGCCACCGTTTCCTCGCGCGCTCCAGGCTGCGGTAAAATATCTACTCCGTGCATCGTCTGGCCCAACCTGATCATCCTTAGTAACCGAAGGAGAATACAAATGGCGCATCAGCTACCCGATCTACCGTATGACTATTCTGCTCTGGAACCCGTGATCGATACTCAGACCATGAAACTGCACCACGACATGCATCACGGGGCCTACGTCAAGAATCTAAATGCTGCTTTGGAAAAATATCCCAACCTGCAATCCAAGAGTGCCGAGGACTTGATCCGCGATCTCAACGCTGTCCCCGAGGACATCCGCGGCGCCGTCCGCAACAACGGCGGCGGGCACGTGAACCACACCATGTTCTGGAAGATCATGAAGCCCAAGGGCGGCGGCGACCCCAGCGGCCCGATCGCGGAAGTCATCAAGAAAGCTTTCGGCAACTTCAAGGATTTCCAAACCAAGTTCAACGATGCCGGTGTCAAACAATTTGGCAGCGGCTGGGTCTGGCTGGCCGGCAAAACCGGAGGCGAAGTGCAAATCATCAGCACGCCCAACCAGGACAACCCAATCTCCCAAGGCCTGTTCCCCATTTTCGGCAACGACGTTTGGGAGCACGCCTACTACCTCAAGTACAACAATCGCCGCCCCGAATACCTGGCGGCCTGGTGGAACATAGTCAACTGGGATGAAGTCAACAACCGCCTGAAAACATTCCAGAGCCATCACGAACCAGCGCTAGCGGGACGCTAAAAAAAACAGTGGGCCGGGTCCAAGACCCGGCCCTGTTTTGATCGGTGAGAATCCGTGAAGATCCGTGGCTGGTTTTCAGAATCCAACTGACAACTGCGAACCGGGAACCGAGAACTGCTTTTCTGCATTTCCTGTGCACCGTCTGTGGAAATTAAATTGATCGTGACCAGAAACTTTCTTTTCCCAATTTTGATTTCTCAAAAAAACCGCAACGCAACATAGCCGAATCAGTCCTCTCCACTGATTTTCTCGCTCCCGATCCATCGCACAAATTCGGCCTGTGCATTTTCCTCGACTGCACCAAACTTTGGTAATTGACCTCGACCCATCGCACGCGTAGATTCGTCCTCGTCCTCAATCACATTTTCAGCCAACAAAAAATTAACCACGCCTCCGGCAACGAGGCTGAGCTGGAGAGAGCAGAAATCGAAATCGGCAGTCGCAAAGCGAAAGCGCCTTTTCATTCTCCCTCCCCCCGAAGGGTGATGAACGTGAGAAAAACATCCGCCGCATGGAAAATTTATCGCACGCGCTTCTTGATCAAAGCCCGCCAACTTACCCAGCCGCTGCTGTTCGTCGATGCACTTGGGCGGGAACATTGTGGCCAGCCCGGCGACTATCTGGTCGAGTCCTCCGACGGCGCCCGACGCATCGCGCCCCGGCTGATTTTTGAAGATGTCTACGTGGCCATGGGTCCAGCCGACGAGCATTGGCCCCCTCGCCTGGAGCCAGCCGTAGCACTCCCGGCTCCAAAACGTCGTATGTCCACCAGACCCGCAGCCACTGCCTAGCAGGAAAGGTTGGAAGCGGTCGCCCGATGGAGGACGGGCGTCCCCGCCCGTCAGGCGGAGCGAAGCTCCGCAGGCAATCGCGAAGCACACGTAGCCCCGACGCCTCGTCCGGGCACCGAGCAAAGCGAGGCCGACTCAAAAGCTCTGGTAGCAAGGGAAAGACAGTACCACGAAGCACCAGCCCCGCAGGGGCGGCCGATGACAGCCCAGGACGGAAGTCCTGGGTAAGCCAGAAAGGAGATTCAGGCCACGCAAAGATACTCATCAACCAGTGCACAACGCGGCCCGAACAATGCAATCCCCGCTGCGAAAAACCGTCCTTGTGGAAAACCGGTCCGCCAAACCCGCATCTGCACAGTCATTGCTTTGAGATACAATATATAGTGATTACCTCTTGACAGCCACAACGGGCGGGAGTACTGTTGCCATCCCATAGGGCAGTAAACGCCTCCGGAAACGGAGACGCAGCGATGCAAAGGTAAGAGCAAGTAAGTGTAAGAAAACAGGGGCGGACGTCGTGGCCGAGGTGACCAGCGCCGCCCCGCCAACTCAACTAGGGGTCAAAGCGTCAGGAATTCCTGAAGCCAGACGCCTGAAGCCCGAAAAAAGTGCGGTGGCCGTTTCCCGGTCCGGTTTGCCCGGACATCCCCACGGGGAGCGACAACAGTTTGACAACCAGGTTGTGGAAAATGCCTCGCAAAGAGGGCTCGCAGCCCTCTTCTTTCGAGGTGATATTGAGGAGCCCAAATGGAAGGTCTGGCACATCTGGTCGCAGAATCCCTGGTTCGCCACGGCGTTGAGCCCAGCTTCGATCACCGTCGTCTGCAGTGGTCGAAGTGGTTTCGCTGCCAGGACAGCTTCAGCCTCGTGCTGGCTCCTTGCAAGCCAGGGCTTTTTGCCCTAGGTGAGGAAGTGATCGCTCCCGGCGAGCTGGCAGTGGGCGAGGGGAAAAGAATGTTGGCCCTGTTCCAGATCTCAGAAGCTGAGGATGTCGGTATGGCGCTAGGCCGACTGTTTTTGTCCGGCAACCCCGCCCGCGAGCGCTTTGCCAGCGGACGCTGCTTCGCCCGCTACGTGGTAATAGAAGACGCAAACCAACGCCGGACCGCCCTAACCGCGCTACAGCGCTGGATGGCCTCCTCGTCGGAAGCCGCAACGGGAGTCCAGCAAGCAATCTCAGACGACAACCACGTAGCCCAAAACAATGACGCACCCCGCGACGCCCACGTAGCCCCGGACGCCCCCATCCGAGGAGCCGAGCAAAGCTCGGCCGGTTCAACATCAGCTCACGACTCGGAAGACACAAGGTTCGTATCGGGGCACGACTTCAGTCGTGCCGAAAGCTCAACGATATCAACCGCGGCTTTAGCCGCCGATGCGTCGCCGCAACCTCAATCATCAAATAAACAGGCCCAAATCGGGCCACCATCGCCAATCCCCTCCGGTTTCTAGGCATTTCCGGACCGAGACTGGAGTAGAAGTGTTGGCAGGAATAAAAATCTCGATGGAGGACGGGCGTCTCGCCCGTCAAAGCCGCGAAGCGGCGAAAGCTAAGACCCACGGCGAACCGTGGCCAAGGTAAGAAAACCAAGCCGCGTAGCGGCGAAATAATGCAGCCCACGACGCAAGCCGTGGGGTAAAGACAGGAAACGGACAAGCCCCAACGGGGCGAAAGAGTGATTTGATTCACCACGGTGTCAGATTTCGGCTTTTGGGTGGCGCAGCGCTTCCAGCGCTGCGATCCAGGCCAGCAAGATGTTCGGCTTCAGCCGCTGAGGTAAGGTTTCGCAAGGATCTTAAATAACAGCGGAGCAAAGACTCCGCAGGAGAAAAAAGAAATGTCGGAAGCAACTGTAAAAGGAGCCCACACCAGCACCGAAACTCAGGTCGCCACCGCAAAGAAAGCCCCGGGCTTGACCTTCCGCCGCTTCTTCACCAAGCCCGGCGTTTCCCCCTACGACGAGATCGAATGGGAACGCCGCACCGCTCAGATCACCGATGCTCAGGGCAACACGATCTTCGAGCAAAAAGATGTCGAAGTCCCCAAAGACTGGTCGATGACCGCGACCAACATCGTGGCCAGCAAATATCTTCACGGCACTATTGGCACGCCCGAGCGCGAGTCCGGAGTCCGCGCCCTGGTAACTCGCGTCGCTGAAACCATCCGCGACTGGGGCTTGGCCCAAGGCTATTTCAAAACGGCGGAAGATGGCGCCACCTTCCACGAAGAACTATCCCACATCCTGCTGCGCCAATACGCCGCCTTCAATTCGCCAGTCTGGTTCAACGTAGGATGCGACCGCATCGAACCCAACTCCGACGCCCGCAACTGGCACTGGAACCCGACAGCCGGAAGAGTAGAGTTCGGCGTAACCGGCTACAGCACTCCGCAGTGCTCCGCCTGCTTCATCAATTCGGTGCAGGACTCACTCGATTCCATCCTGACCCTGGCCAAAACCGAAGGCATGCTCTTCAAGTGGGGATCAGGCACCGGCACCAATCTCTCGCCATTGCGTTCCTCGACCGAAGGTCTGAGCGGAGGCGGTATCGCCAGCGGCCCCCTCAGCTTCATGAAAGGCTTCGATGCTTTCGCCGGAGTAATCAAGTCCGGAGGCAAAACCCGCCGCGCCGCCAAGATGGTCATCCTCAACATCGACCATCCCGACATCATCGACTTCATCGAGTGCAAATCGAAAGA
>Ga0209415_10017629_pt1 | contig 11344 bp, 8 predicted proteins | sample PeaSoiSIISIP2007_FD_187696 | JGI IMG/M metagenome (GOLD analysis project Ga0209415, IMG submission 187696) | Peat soil microbial communities from Weissenstadt, Germany - SII-SIP-2007 (SPAdes) (version 2) | ecosystem: Environmental > Terrestrial > Soil > Wetlands > Peat | place: Germany...
CATGTCCTTGCCCTGCCCGAAGACGTTGCCGGGATCGGCGCCGACGGCGGGGGTGGTCATCGTGCGCGCGGCCGGCGGCGTGGAGCCCGAGCGCTGCACGCCGGTGTTCATGTAGGCCTCGTTGTCGTAGCAGATGAACAGCACGTCGTCGTTGCGCTCGAACATCCCCGACAGGCAGGCCATGCCTATATCCACGGTGCCGCCGTCGCCGCCCTGGCCGACGACACGGACCTCCTCGCGGCCCTTCACCCTCAGCGCCGCGGCGATGCCCGTGGCCACGGAGGGCGCGTTGGCGAACAGCGAGTGAAGCCACGGCATCTGCCACGAGGACTCGGGGTAGGGCGTGGAGAAGACCTCCAGGCAGCCGGTGGCGTTGGCGGCGATCAGCTGCCCGCCGGTGGCGCGCATGGCCGCGTCGAGCGCGTAGCGCGCGCCGAGCGCCTCACCGCAGCCCTGGCAGGCGCGGTGGCCCTTGGTGATCGAGTTGCTGCGGTTGGGGTCGGCCTGCACCGTGCTCAGCTCGGGGTCGAGCAGGCGGTTGCCGGCGGCGTGGCTGCCCACCTGGTAGAACTTGATCGGCCTCGTGGCCATCGCGTGCGCCGCCCCGCCGGCCGTGTCCGGCCTGCCGTCCAGGGTGTCGTGATCGCGCGGCATCGCCTACACCGCCCCGGCGGCAACGATGCCGAGGTCGCGCAGCATGTTCTCGGCGTGCGGTCCCGAGCGGCGCGTGGCGCGCGTGCGCGCAAGCTCGCGCTCGACCAGGCCGCTGTCGAGGTCCAGGAAGGTCAGCTGCGCAAGCCGCTCGGCGGCGGCGTCGCCGAGCAGGCGGCAGAGGGAGTCCCTGCCGATCGGACGCCCGCCCAGGCCTGCGATCACTGTGTATAGCTGCGCATCGGTGCCGGCCAGCGCGTGGCGCACGTCCTGGGAGACGATCCCTCCGACACCCACGGCCAGCGCCTTCTCGAGAACCACGACGCGCTGCGCACCGGAAAGCGCGACCCCCACCTGTCCAACTGGAAATGGTCGGAAGGCCTTCAGGCCCAGCGCGCCCACGCTCATCCCCTGCTCGCGCAGCTCATCGACCGCGTCCTCGATCGTGCCGAGCACCGATCCCAGCGCCACGATCACGGTGTCGGCGTCGTCGCAGCGGTAGCCGCGCACGAGCGCGTCCTGCTCGCGTCCGAGCTCCTCGCCCAGCTCGGCGCACAGGTCGGGGATCAGCTCGAGCGCCTGCAGCTGCTTGGCGTGCGCCAGGTACTTGACCTCGGTGAACGCCTCGGGGCCGACCATCGCGCCGATCGTGATCGGCTGCGCGGGGTCGAGTACCTGGCGGGGCTCGTAGTGGGGCAGGAAGGCGTCGACCTGCGCCTGCGTGGGCAGATCGACCCGCTCGTAGGCGTGCGTGAGGATGAAGCCGTCCATGCAGACCATCACCGGCAGCGACAGCTCCTCGGCCAGGCGGAAGGCGAGCACGTGCATGTCCACGGCCTCCTGGTTTGACTCGGCGTAGAGCTGCAGCCAACCCGAGTCGCGCTGTGACATCGAGTCCGAGTGGTCGTTCCAGATGTTGATCGGCGCGCCGATGGCGCGGTTGGCGACGGTCATCGCGATCGGCAGACCCAGGCCGGAGGCGTTGTACAGCGCCTCGACCATGTACAGGAGCCCCTGGCTGGCGGTGGCCGTGTAGGTGCGCGCGCCCGTCGCGCAGGCGCCGATCGCGACCGACATGGCGGCGTACTCGGACTCGACGTTGACGAACTCGCAGGGCGCGAGCTGACCGTCCTTGACCATCGCCGCCAGCGCCTCGACGATGTGCGTCTGCGGGGAGATGGGGTAGGCGGGGATCACCTCCGGGCGGCACAGCGCGACGGCGCGGGCGACGGCGCGCGAGCCCTCAAGCTGCTCAAGCATTGCTGGGCTCCCTGAGCTCCCGGGCGACGAAGGCCGCGCAGTCCTCGGCGGCCGCGGCGTTGCCCTCGCCGAGCGCGCCCGGGAAGCGCGTGCGCACGGCGCGCGTGAGCGACCCCAGCGAGACGACGCCGGTGAGCGCCGCCAGGCCGCCGAGCAGCGCGACGTTCGAGCGCGGCCGGCCAAGGCGCTCGCGCGCGATGTTCGAGGCGGGGACAGTCAACAGCCGCTCGTGGCGGAAGTCCTCGGCCCACTCGCCCAGCCCGAGCGCGTCGAAGGAGCGGCCGGAGTCGATCAGAACATAGCCGTCGGGCCGCAGCCCGCCGAACAGATCGACGTGGTGCAGCAGCGTGGCGTCCTGCACGATCAGCGCGTCGGGCTCGGACACGGGCTCGCGCGTGCGGATCGGCCGCTCGTCGATGCGGCAGAACGCCACGACCGGCGCCCCGGTGCGCTCCGAGCCGAAGCTCGGGAAGGCCTGCGCGTGGGCGCCGTCGTCGAAGGCCGCCAGCGACAGCAGCTCGGCCGCCGTGACGACCCCCTGCCCGCCGCGCCCGTGGATGCGGATCTGGAACATCGTGGGATCACGCGGCTGCCCCGGCGTGCGCCGGCTGCGCGGCGGTGGCCGGCGGGTGCAGATCGTCGGCCTGCAGCACGACCTTCAGCGCGCCGGAGTTGGCGGCGTCGGCGAAGGTGTCGTAGGCGGCCATCGTGTCGCCGAGCGGGAAGCGGTGGGTGGCGAACAGCGAGGGATCGAGGCGTCCGCTTGCGATCAGGCGCAGCAGCTGGGGGATGCTGTAGGTGTCGACCAGCCCGGTCGTGATGGTGACGTCGCGGATCCACAGCTTCTCCAGGTGCAGGTGCGCGGCCTTGCCGTGCACGCCGATGTTGGCCACGCGCCCGCCGGGGCGGATGAGGTCGGCGGCCAGCTCGAACGTCTCGGGTACGCCGACGGCCTCGAAGGCGACGTCGGCGCCGAGGCCGTCCGTCAGCTCCATGACCCGCGCGAGCGCGTCCTCGCGGCCGTTGTTGATGACGGTGTCGGCGCCGAAGCGCGTGGCGCTGTGCAGGCGCGAGTCGGCGAGGTCGATGGCGACGATGTTGCCCGGCGTGTAGAGCTTGGCCGTGAGGATCGCCGCCAGGCCGATCGGGCCGGCGCCGACGATCGCGACCGTGTCGCCGGGGGCGACCCTTCCGTTGAGCACGCCGACCTCGAAGGAGGTGGGGAGGATGTCGGCGAGGAACAGCACCTGCTCGTCGGTCAGCTGGTCGGGCACCTTGTAGACGGAGTTGTCGGCGAAGGGCACGCGGGCGTACTCGGCCTGCAGGCCGTTGATGAGGTGGCCGAAGATCCAGCCGCCGCCGCCGAGGCACTGGCCGTAGCGGCCCTCCTTGCAGAAGCGGCAGCGCCCGCAGGAGGACACGCAGGACACCAGCACGCGGTCGCCGGCGGCGACCGTGGTCACGCTGGCGCCGACCTCCTGCACGGTGCCGACGGCCTCGTGGCCGAGGATCGTGCCGGGCGTGGTCTCGGGCACGTCGCCCTTGAGGATGTGCAGGTCGGTGCCGCAGATGGTGGAGCTGTCGATCCGCACGATCGCGTCCGTGGGGTCGAGGATGGTGGGGTCATCCACGCTGTCCCAGCCGCGCTGGCTGGGGCCGTGGTAAACAAGTGCCTTCATTTCGGTCTCCTACCTTTTTCGCGGGGCGAGCGGGTCACTGTCACGAAGGTAGGCCCGCGCGAGCGGTCCGGCATCGGGGACTTCTCCCAGGCCGGGTGCGCGTTACTACGTAGATCGGGGCGCGTCGCCCGGCAGCTGCCCGCCGCTGATCTGGGCGTAGCAGGCGCGGTGGTAGTGCTCGGACGCCGTGGCGCCGATCTCGGGCTCGGCGAGCCGCGAGGTTGTGCGCGCTCGCCCATCGAAGAGCGCCACGAGCGGCTCGTAGACGCCGATGACTCCGCCGCAGTGCTGGCATCTGAACTTGAATGTGCTCACGTGCGCTGCTCCTATCTGAAGCTAGCCGCCTGCGGCAGGCGCGATCCAGCGGGGAAAGGCACCGAGGGAAGGCGGCAAAATACGGACCGGACGCTGGTCGTTCTCTGCTTGTGGTCAGGTCAGCAGGGCGGGCAGCGACCGCTGCGAGGGGGCGGGGGCGAGGCGGATGCGCGCGTCCACGATCAGCGCCCCTTCGGGGCCGACCACGACGGGGTTGGCGTCCAGCTCGGCGATCTCCGGGTGCGCCTCCACGAGCGCGGACAGGCGCAGAAGTACGTCTTCCACGGCGGCGACGTCGCACGCGGGCGCGCCGCGATAGCCGTCGAGCAGCGGGAAGGTGCGCAGCGAGCGCAGCATCTCGCGGGCGTCGAGATCGGTCAGCGGCGTGATGCGCACGGCGATGTCGCGCAGCAGCTCGGCGCTGGTGCCGCCGGCACCGCAGGCGATGACGGGGCCGAAGCTCTCGTCGTGCACGACGCCGAGCAGCAGCTCGACGCCGGGGGTGGCCATCGGCTGCACGACCAGGCCTTCCAGACGGTGCCCGGCGCGTGTCACCGCGGCCTCGATCTCCCTGGCTCCCGCGCGCACGGCTGCGGGCCCGTCGAGTCCCAGGCGCACACCACCGGCGTCGCTCTTGTGCAGGAGGCCGGAGGCGACGGCCTTGAGCGCGACCGGAACCCCCAGCTCGGCCCAGACGGCCGCGGCGGCGTCGGCGTCGGGCACGACGCGGGTGGCGATCAGCGGCAGGCCGTAGCAGCGCAGCAGCGCCGAGGCGTCCTGCGGGGCCAGCCAGCCCGTCGGGGGCTCGGCGGTGAGCGCGCGCTCGACGATGGCGGCGGCCGCGCGCGGGTCCAGGCCGCTCAACCGCGCGAGCACGCCGGCGGGACGCGCGCGCCAGCGGCCGTAGTGGGCGGCGTGGGCGAGCGTGCGGGCGGCGTCCTCGGGGAAGGCGAACGAGGGCACGCGGGTCCTGCCGGTGCTCATCTCGGCGGGTGTGCCGTCGCTGCTCATGAACACGGCCGTCAGCGTGATGCCCTCGGCCTGGGCGGCGGCCAGGCGGATCTGGTGGGCGACGTCCTTGGCGCGCGTGACCAGCGGGGGCACGAAGATGGCGACGATGGCGTCGCAGACGCGCTCCTGCGCGAGCGCTTCGATCGTGCGGCGGTAGTCCTCGGCGGAGGCCGTGGCGACCATGTCGATGGGATTGCCGAGCGAGGCCTCCTCGGCGAGGAAGCCGGCGATCCGCGTGCGCGTGGACTCTGGCAGCGGCACTACCTCCAGGCCCCCGGCCTGGCAGGCGTCGGCGCAGAGGATGCCGGGGCCACCGGTGTTGGTGACGATCGCAACGCGATTGCCCCTGGGCACGGGCTGCGTGGCGAGCAGTGCGGCGACGTCGAACAGCTCGTGCATCGTGTCGGTGCGGATCACGCCCGCCTGGCGGAAGAGGGCGTCGACGGTCACGTCGGAGGCCGAGACGAGCGCGCCCGTGTGCGAGGAGGTCGCGCGTGCGCCAGCGGGCGAGCGCCCGCTCTTGACGGCGACGATCGGCTTCGAGGCGCTGACGCGGCGGGCGATGCGCGCGAAGCGGCGGGGGTTGCCGAAGGACTCCAGGTAGAGCAGCACGACATCGGTGCCGGGGTCGAGCTCCCAGTACTCGAGCAGGTCGTTGCCGGAGATGTCGGCCTTGTTGCCGATCGAGACGAACGAGGAGAGCCCCAGGCCGAGGCGCTCGGCGGCCTCGAGGATGGCGATCCCCAGGCCGCCACTCTGGGAGAGGAAGCCGACGCGGCCCGGCAGCGGCGCGCGCTCGGCGAAGGTCGCGTCGAGGCGGACGTCGGGCGCGGCGTTGAGCACGCCCAGGCAGTTCGGTCCGATCAGGCGCATCCCGGAGTCGCGGCAGATCCGCAGCAGCTCCTGCTGGCGCGCAAGGCCCTCGGCGCCGGTCTCGGCGAAGCCGGCCGAGATGACGAGCAGGCCGCGGACGCCGGCCGCGGCGCATTCGCGCGCGACCTCGGCGACGTGGGCGGCCGGGACGGCGACGACCGCCAGGTCCACCGGCTCGGGCAGATCGCGCACGCGGGCGTAGGCGCGTCGGCCCTGCACGGTGTGTACCGCTCCGCTGTTCACCGGATACACGGTGCCGGTGAAGCCGCCGCTGAGAAGGTTGTGCAGGATCTCCCCGCCGACGGTCCTGCGTCGCCGCGAGGCGCCGATCACGGCCACCGAACGTGGCTGCAGGAAACTCCGCAGTGCGGCGATGGCGGCGGTCTGCTGGCGCTCGTCGAAGCGCTCAAGCGCCTGCGGCGAGAGCGAGGTGGGCAGTTCGATCTCGATGATGTCGCTCTTTGCGTGCTGCTCGACGGGGAAGCCGCTGTCGCGGAAGACGTCGATCATGCGGCGATTGTGGGGCAGCACCTCGGCGGTGAAGACCGCGATGCCGTGCTCCTCGGCGACGGCCGCGAGGTGGGCGAGCATGATCGTTGCGATCCCGTACCCCTGCCAGGCGTCGGAGACCATGAAGGCGACTTCAGCACGCTCCTCGCCCGTGTGGATGTAGGCGCCGTGAGCGACAATCGTGTGCTCGGTGCCGGCGGTGGCGACGAGCGCATAGCGCTGGGCGGGGTCGATCTCGACCGACCAGTCGGTGGCCCAGTCGAGGTTGACGGCGCCGAAGAAGCGAAAGCCGATCGACTCCCGCGACAGCCCCTCCAGGAAGGCGCGGATGGCGGACCGGTCCTCGGCGTTGACCGGGCGCAGGTGAAGCGTCGAGCCGTCGCGCAGCGCGACGTCCACGTCGCCGGCGCAAGCGGGGGCGAGGGTCATCGTCAAAGCATGGCCCGCGTGGCGCGAGGGGCATCGGTGAAATCCCGCAGCCCTGGCCGGGGATACCCGGATGTTCGGCGGGCGTGCGGTTGCAAGAGTGTGTCGGGATGAGCACCGCTGCCCCCGGTCTGGCCGCCACGCGGCCGTTCTCCGAACTGCGCCGCACCGACGTGGACTACGCCGGCGGCAAGGGCGCCAACCTGGGCGAGTTGACGGCGGCGGGTCTGCCGGTGCCGGGCGGTTTCGTCATCGGTGCGCCGGCCTACGCGCGGTTCTGCGAGGAGACCGGATTGCGCGGCCGTCTCGATGAGATTCTGCGGGCGGTGGACGTCGAGGATGGCGCCGCGCTCGAGGCCGCCGCGACCGCGGCCAGACAGGCCGTGCTCGACACGCCGATGCCGGCCGCGCTGCGCGAGGCGATCGTCGCCTCCTACGAGGCGCTCGTGAGCGCCGAGCGCGCGGGCGGCCATCGAGATGTCGCCGTCGCGGTGCGCTCCTCGGCGACGGCCGAGGACACCGCCTCGGCCTCGTTCGCGGGCATGAACGAGACCTTCCTGAACGTCCGCGGCGTCGACGCGGCGATCGAGGCCGTCAGGCGCTGCTGGGTCTCGCTGTTCGGCGCGCGCACGATCTACTATCGCGGCTCGCGCGGCTTCAGCCAGGCGGGCATGGACATCGCCGTCGTGGTGCAGGTCCAGATTCCCTCCACGCGCGCGGGCGTGATGTTCACCGTGGACCCGTCCGGGGGCGACCGCGGGCAGCTGGTGATCGAGGGCTCGTTCGGCCTCGGCGAGGCCGTCGTGTCCGGCAGCGTCTCGCCCGACCGCTACGTGGTGCGCAAGCGCGACCTGGCGATCCTCACGCGTTCGGTGCGGCCGAAGGAGCTGGCGATCGAACCGGCCTCCGGCGGGGGCACGCTGACCAGGGAGCTGAGCGCGCAGGAGAGCGGGCGTCCGGTCCTCGACGACGGCGAGGTCGTGCAGCTGGCCGAACTGGGCCTCCAGATCGAAAAGCACTACGGATCGCCGCAGGACACCGAGTGGGCGTTCGATCCCGACGGCCGCCTGTGGATGCTGCAGAGCCGCCCGATCACGACGCTCGCGCCGGACGGCAGCGTGGAGGGCGCCGACGGACGCGTGGGGGAGGACGCCGAGGCGCACAAGCGGGACGGCGGCCGTCCTGCCGGAGAGGTGCTGGTGCGCGGACTGGGCGCGGCGCCGGGCCGCGCGAGCGGTGGCGTGCGGCTGCTGAGCGACCCCCACGAAACGGCTGCGTTCCGCGACGGCGACGTGCTGGTGGCGCACATGACGACGCCCGACTGGGTGCCGCTGATGCGCCGGGCCGCGGCGATCGTGACCGACTCCGGCGGCATGACCTGCCACGCGGCGATCGTCTCGCGCGAGTTGGGTATCCCCTGCGTTGCCGGTACGGGGGAGGCGACGCGCAAGCTGCGCGACGGCGAGCTGGTGACGGTGGACGCCACCCACGGCGTCGTCATCGAGGGCGCCGAGCCGGCGGCCACGCCTGCGGCGGGCGCCGGCGTCTCTGGCAGCGCGTTCGCCGGCGGCGGGTCCTCGCTCGTCGGTGCCGCGCGCGCCTCCTCGCCGGTCACGGCCACGCGCCTGCTGGTCAACCTCTCGGAGCCCTCCCAGGTGGAGCGCACGGCGGCGCTTGAGGTCGACGGCGTGGGACTGCTGCGCGCCGAGCTGATGGTGATCGAGGCGCTGCAGGGCACGCACCCCAGGCAGCTGATCGAGGAGGGGCGCACGGAGGACTTCGTGGCACGCATGGCCGACGCCCTGACGACGTTCGCCGTGGCCTTCGCGCCGCGCCCGGTGACCTACCGCACGATCGACTTCCGCACGAACGAGTTCCGCGGCCTGCGCGGCGGCGAGCGCTTCGAGCCGCAGGAGGCCAACCCGATGATCGGCTACCGCGGCGCCCTGCGCTACATCCAGGAGCCGGCGGTCTTCGCCCTGGAGATGCAGGCCGTGCGGCGCGTGTGGGACGCGGGCCACGAGAACTTCCACGTGATGCTTCCGTTCGTGCGCACGGCCGAGGAGCTGAGGCGCTGCCGCGCACTCGTCGCCGACGCCGGCCTGCTGGAGCTGCGCGGCTTCGAGCTGTGGATCATGGCCGAGGTCCCCTCGGTGCTGTTCAACCTGGAGCGCTACGCCAAGCTCGGCATCGCCGGCATCTCGATCGGCTCCAACGACCTCACGCAGCTGATGCTGGGCGCCGACCGCGACTCCGAGGTGCTGGCGGCGACCTTCGACGAGCGCGACCCCGCGATCGTCGACTACCTCGCCCAGCTGATCCCGCGCGCCCGCAAGCTGGGCCTGCGCACCTCGATCTGCGGCCAGGCCCCCTCCGTGCACCCCGAGTACGCCGAGCTGCTGGTGCGCCTTGGCATCGAGAACATCTCCGTCAGCGTCGACGCCGTGGACCGCACCCGCCGCCTGATCGCCGCGGCCGAGCAGCGCGTGCTGCTGGACGCGGCGCGGCGGTAGGGGGTAGGGCTCAGCCGACTGGTAGCGCTCAGCCGACGCTTGCGTGCGCCCGCCCGCCGCCGGCGGGCTGGGCAGCGAGCTTGGCGGCGCGCAGCGCGCGCTGGACGTCGGTGATGGAGAGCAGGCCGACGGGCAGGCCGAGCGCGTCTACTACGACGGCGCGGCCGACGCGGGCGAAGGCGGGGCGCTCAAGCAGGGTGGCGACGTCGTCGTGCTCGTGGACGAGCAGGGCGGGGTCGCGGTCGGCCAGCTCGCCGACCCACTGCTGGGCGCGCTGCTGGCGCGTGAGCGCTTCGATCTGCGCGAGGGCGATCAGGCCGAGCGCGCGGCCGCTGTCGTCGACGACGGGGAAGGCGGTGTAGCGGTAGGGGAGGAAGAAATCGGCGGCGGCCTGCGTGGCGGAGGTGCGCTCGGGGATGCTGACGACGGGCGTGGACATCAGCTCGCGGGCGTGCAGGCCCGAAAGCGCGGCCTGCACCTGCGCGCCGACGGCCTGCTGGCCGGCGGCCATCACGACGAAGAAGCCGATCACGGCCAGCCACAGGCCCGTGGGGGCGCCGCCCAGGAACTCCAGGCCGCCGAGGAAGATCATCAGGTAGCCGAAGCCGCGCCCGACGCCGGCGGCGGTTTCGGTGGCGGTGACGATGTTGCCGCGGCGGCGCCACAGCAGCGAGCGCAGGACGCGTCCGCCGTCGAGGGGGAAGGCGGGCAGCATGTTGAAGACGAAGATCAGGCCGTTGACGAGCACCTGGTATTCGACGAGCGCGCGTACGGCCGCGGGTGTGGAGGCGGGCAGCAGCAGCGCGGCGACGCCGAAGCAGGCGGCGACGACGAGCGTGACTGCGGGGCCGGCGAGCGCGTAGCGCAGCTCGTCGTCGGGGTCGTGGGCCTCGCCGCGCATCCGCGAGACGCCGCCGAGCAGCCACAGGTCGATCTCTTCGACTTCGATGCCGTGGCGGCGCGCGACGAGCGCGTGGCCGAACTCGTGTGCGAGGATGCTCGCGAACAGCAGCAGCGCGCTGGCCAGGCCCAGGGCGTAGGCGGCGCCGGGGGCGATGCCCGGGACGGCTTCGGGGAAGTAGGAGGCGCCGAGCATGTAGGTGATCAGCGCGACGATCGCCAGCCACCACGGGCTGACGCCGACGGGGATGCCGGCGATGCGGGCGATGCGGAAGCTGCGTCCTGGCACGCCTGAGACACTACGAAGCGCCACCGCCGCGCACCTCGGTGCTTGACCCCGGACGGGGTCAGTGGAAACTACTTACCGATGATCGACCTGCACTGCCACATCCTGCCTGAACTCGATGACGGCGCTCGCGACCTCGACGACAGCGTGGCGATGGCGCGCCAGGCCGAGGAGGACGGCATCGCGGCGGTCTGCGCGACGCCGCACATCCGCCACGACCATCACGTCCCCATCGCCGAGATCGCGGGCCGGGTGGATGCGCTCGCAGCGGAGCTGGCCGCGCGCGGCGTCGGCGTGCGCGTGGTGCCCGGTGGCGAGCTGGCCGAGACCGAGGCCGGCCGTCTGAGCGACGCCGACCTGGAGCGGGTCGCGCTCGGCGGCGCCGGCGGCTGGGTGCTGCTGGAGCCGGCGCCCGGCCCGCTGGGCGTCGGTCTCGAGGCGCACGTGGAGCGGCTGGCAGCGCGCGGCGTGCGCAGCGTGATCGCGCATCCCGAGCGGCACGCGGGCGCCGACTTCGAGCAGCGCCTGCGCGAGTTGAACGAGCGCGGCGCGCTGATCCAGTGGACGGCCGAGTTCGTCGCCGGCGCGGCCCCGGGCGACCTCGCGCTGCGCCTGGCGCAGGAGGGCCTGGTGCACCTGCTGGGCAGCGACGCCCACTCCTCGCACGCCGGGCGCCCGGTGCGGCTGGCGGCAGGGTTCGCGCGCCTGGCAAGCGTGTGCGGGCCGGAGCGGATGGCGTGGATGAGGGAGGAGGCGCCGCGCGCGATCCTGGCGGGAGACGCGGTCGCGCCGCTGCCGTAGCGGCTCCAGCACGGCCACTCGGCCATGCCGCTCCGGGGCTCCAATACGCCTTGCCGCTCACGCCGCTTCGGTAAGCGCCTCCAGCTCGACGCTGTCGATCAGCCGCTCGACGACCTCGC
>Ga0209415_10017630_pt1 | contig 11344 bp, 7 predicted proteins | sample PeaSoiSIISIP2007_FD_187696 | JGI IMG/M metagenome (GOLD analysis project Ga0209415, IMG submission 187696) | Peat soil microbial communities from Weissenstadt, Germany - SII-SIP-2007 (SPAdes) (version 2) | ecosystem: Environmental > Terrestrial > Soil > Wetlands > Peat | place: Germany...
AACTTCGCGCCACAGTCCCATGTTTTTGTCGGGAGGGGCGGGATTCCAGTCGACGAAAGTGATGGCGAGATCGTGATCGGTGGGCGCGTAGGCCTGCACTGCGAGCACGTTCTCGGCGCCCGGCTTGGCGACGGCGGTCACGTTGAATTCATAAGTGCGCCAGGCCCCGGCCACGTCGTCGGACCTGGCGACCTGTTTTCCGTTGAGCCAGATGTTGGCGCGATAATTGATGCCGTTGAACTTCAACCAGACGGTCTTGCCCTTATAAGACGCAGGCACGGTGAACTGCTTGCGATACCACCAGGATTGGGTGAAAGGACTGTCGGGCGCCATCGGGATATTGGAAAAATTGCCGCCGATGGGATAGTTCATGCCCGGAAAGTCGCGCAGGTTCATGCCGAACAGGGGATCGGGGAAAGTCTTGTCCTTGACCAGCGCAGCCACCACGGTGGTGGGCACCGTCGCAGCGTGCCATCCCTTGGGAACGAATTGCGCCGTGGAGATGACTTCTCCCTTGGCTTCGACCTTGGCGGAGGTTTGCAGAGACCAGCCTTCGCGCAGAGTTAGTCTGCCATCGGCAGCATGCGGCAACGCTTCAGTCTTGCCCTGGACTTTGGCAGGAGCTGCCGTTTTGGTTTGGGCGAGAAGAGATGAAGCCAGAACGAATTGAGCGACGACAAAAAAAACAAGAATGACTGCCAGCTGCTTGCCTGAGTTTCGTTTGCCTGAGGTCATGGCGCTCCTGTCAGTGGTGGTTCAATCGCAGATCATGCCTGTGGTGGATGGTGCCTATGTTAGATCAATCGGGCGAAACCGCCCCGGAAAAGGGATAACACTAATATTAATTCGTTTCAATAGCGGACTTTTGCAAGAGCGCGCGCCGTGGTTCGCGGGAGTGGTGGGCCGAGGCAGTGCGTTCGGCGGCCTCCGCTGCGAGCGGCGCTGCGCTGGCGAGCGAGGGGATGCGGTCCGGCGAACTCAGCCCAGCTAGTTTATAATAAAAAATTCGCCTCTCTAACTTTCGCCTTTCAGTTCTGGAGTGATACGACAATGATTCGATTTTTGCAGACCCAGGGAGCAACTAAGAAGATTATTCTCAGCGGCATCCTTCTCGTGATTTGCGCTGCCATGGTGATCACATTCATTCCTGGCGGCCTGACCGCAGAACTGTCGGGAACCCTCGGGCAAGACGTCATCGCGAAGGTGGACGGCGGAGACATCAGTGCCGAAGAAGTGCACACTGCCGCGCGGCAACTGGCGCAGCAGCAAGCACAACGCTTTGGCGAGCAGGCGGCGAAGATCATGCCGTTTCTCATGCAGCAGGCAACCCAGCAGGCCGTCGAACAGTTGATCAGCCGGCAGGCTCTGATGAGCGAAGCCGGGCGTATGGGCCTGCGCGTCACGCCGGAGGAAGTGCGAGACGAACTGCAGCACGGGCGCTATTCCATGTACTTTTTCCCTGGCGGCAACTTCATTGGCCAGGCCGAATATGAAGACTTTCTGCAGCGCAACAACATGACGATCGCCAAGTTTGAGCAATCGGTCGGCGACGATATCTTGATCACCAAACTGCAGGCGCTGATTGCGGGCACCGCCAGCGTGAGCGACGCCGAGATTCACGAGCAGTTCATCAAGCAGAATGAGAAGGTCAAGTTTGATTACGCGGTCTTGAAGCAGGACGACCTGCGCAAGGGCCTGCACCCGACGGATCAGGAGTTGAAGGCGTTTTACGAGACGCACAAGGCGGGCTACGCGAATTCGATACCGGAAAAACGCAAGGTCAAGTACGCGGTGATCGAGACCAACAAGGCTGACGCGGACGCGCAAATCACGACCGACGATCTGCGAGGGTACTACGAACAGCACCGCGAGCAGTACCGCGTACCCGAACAAGTGAAAGTCAGTCACATTTGGATCAAGATGCCGCTACCGGGCGCCGATGGGAAAGTGGACGACAAAGCTGTAGCCGAGGCGCAACACCGCGCTGACGATCTGCTCAAGCAGTTGAAGAGCGGAGCCAAGTTCGAGGATGTGGCGAAAAAGTATTCGGAAGATCCGGGAAGCGCCAACGTCGGCGGATCGCTGGGCTGGATCGGAAAAGGCCAGATGACGGCCGAGTTTGAGAAGGCCGCCTTTGCGCTGCCCAAGGGGCAGACCAGCGATGTGGTGAAGAGCCTGGATGGCTTCCACATTATCCGCGTGGACGATAAGCAAGAAGCGCACGTGAAGCCGCTCGATGAGGTGAAGAGCCAGATCGAGCCCGTCCTGAAGCACCAGAAGGGGCAGCAGATCGCGCAGAAGCAGGCGCAGACGCTGTTGAAGCAGGCTGGCACGGTGGGATTGGACGCAGCGGCGGCAGAGCAGCACGTGCCGGTGATCACCTCGGATTTCTTCGGCCGCAGAGATATGCTGCCGGGCCTGGGGCCGGCTGCGCAATTCATGGATGCGGTATTCAGCGCGACGGAAAAGTCGCCGCCCGATGTGGCGCCAGCTTCGCAGGGCATCGTGGTGTTTCAGTTGCTGGCGGTGAAGGCAGCGGCGACGCCGACGTTTGACGAGATTCGCGGCAAGGTTGAGGACGAATTCAAGAACGAACGTGCCTCGACTCTTCTTCAACAGAAGGTGCAGGAATTGTCGGACCGCGCCAAGGCGGAGCATGATTTGAAACGCGCCGCGAAAGAACTGGGCGCGACCATGAAGACCAGCGACTTCGTTCTGCCTGACGGTCAGGTGCCGGATGTGGGTTCGATGGCGGGTGCGGCCTCAGTGGCCTTCAGCATGAAGCCGGGAGAGATCAGCGGTCCGGTGAACGGCGGAAGCGGAAGTGCAGTGGTCCTGGCAGTGCTTGAGAATCAGCAACCCAGCGATGCGGACTATGCCGCTAAGCGGGATCAACTCCGCGATCAACTGCTGCTGGGCAAGCAGCAGGAGCGATTCGCCCTCTTTGTTTCCAGCCTGGTTGAGGAGATGACGAAATCTGGAAAGATTAAGAGAAACGCTGACGCGATCAAGTTGCTGACGAAGAGCGAGCAGGGAATGTAGCGGCGGTGACATGTCCTTTCCGCGCGCCGCAGGCATTTTGTTGCATCCCACGTCGTTGCCTTCGCGCGGCGGGGTTGGCGATTTCGGGCCGGCCGCGTATCAGTTTGTAGACTTTCTCGCTTCCGCCCGCCAGGGCCTCTGGCAGGTTCTGCCGTTGGGGCCGCTCGGCTACGGCAACTCTCCTTACTCCTCAACTTCCGCCTTCGCGGGAAATCCGTTGCTTATCAGTCTGGAACGGCTCGTCGAGCGTGGCTGGATCGAATCGACAAAGTTCGATCTGGCGAGCTTCGACGAGGCGAATCCGGCCTCCGGTCCCGTCGAATACGACCACGTCTTCGCGCAGAAGATGCCGCTGCTGTTTGAGGCGGCACGAAACTTCCTGCGGACGGCGTCGGGCGAAGCCTGGCAGCGTTTTGAACAATTCCGCGTGGAGAATCATTGGTGGCTGGATGATTTCGTTCTCTTTGACGAGCTGCGCGCCCGGCAGAAACTTGAGAGCTGGAACCGGTGGCCTCGGTCTCTCGCCCATCGAGAGCCGGCTGCGCTGGAGAAGGCCCGCGAGGAGTTGGCGGCCGACATCCAGATTCGCGCTGCGTTGCAGTTCGCTTTCTACGAACAATGGCGGGCACTTCGGCGGTACTGTTCTGAGCGGGCGATCCGCATCGTGGGTGACGTCGCGATTTTCATGAACCACGACAGCGCCGACGTTTGGACGCACCGCGAACTATTTCGCCTGAACGAGACGCTGGAGCCGGAAGTTGTCGCCGGCGTGCCTCCGGATTTTTTCAGCAAGACCGGACAGCGTTGGGGAAATCCGCTCTACCGCTGGGATGTAATGAAGGAACGCGGTTATGAGTGGTGGATTCAGCGCCTGCGCTGGGCGACGCAAAACTGCGACTACATCCGGCTCGATCATTTCCGGGGGTTCGACCAGTTCTGGGAGATTCCCGCGAGCGAAGACACGGCGGTGAATGGCCGCTGGGTGGACGGGCCGCGCGACGACCTGTTTCTGAAACTCCGCGAGGCGCTCGGGGGCTTGCCGTTTTTTGCCGAAGACCTGGGATACATCACTCCAGAGGTGCATGCGTTACGCGACCGGCTGCAGATTCCAGGGATGTCCGTTCTGCAATTCGGATTTGGGGATGAAGGCGCGCACATTTACCTGCCGCATCGCTCCGCGGGCAAGGTTATCTACACCGGCACGCACGACAACGATACGGTTGAGGGCTGGTGGCGCTCGGGAGCGGCGGAGCATGAGCGCCGCAACGCTGAAGGCTATGTTGGTCGTTGCGACGATGGCATCCATTGGGCGTTCATCCGCGCGGCGCAATGTTCGCCGGCGAGCCTCAGCATCATTCCATTGCAGGACGTGCTCGGGCTGGGCAGCGAAGCCCGCATGAATACTCCCAGCCTGCACGGCGGCAACTGGCGGTGGCGGTTTGACCAAGGCCGGCTTACCAGCGAGTTGGCCGCGAAACTGGCTCTTCTGGCTGGATTGAGCGATCGTTTGCCTAAGCCATTCGCTGAGCTGGGGAACGAAAACTTCGCCGCCTGAATTCGATCGCGCTGATCTCGATTGTGAACAGAGCGTTACAGGCGGCGCACTTTGCGCTTCCGCGCAGATCGTGTATAGAGAGAACGGGAGTAATGGCGTGAGCGACGCGGAAGTCAAACCTAACATTAAGTCGGACACCCGACCGAACGCCAAGCCGGCTAGCGACGCGATCATAGAAGCCGTAGGGGTGGAGAAGTCCTATCCGCAGGCGGATGGGACTCGGATTCAGGTTGTGGGCTTGACCAATCTCCAGATCGAGCCGGGGAAGATTGTGGCCTTGCTGGGGCCTTCGGGCTGCGGCAAGTCGACGCTGCTCCGCATGTTGACTGGGCTGTCGCAACCGTCCTCGGGAACGCTGCTGTGGCACGGCAAACCGCTGGACGGCCAGATGCCGAATGTGGCCATCGTGTTCCAGAGTTTTGCTTTGTTCCCCTGGCTCACCGTGCTCGAGAACGTGGAAGCTCCACTGGAAGCCAAGGGCGTGCCGGATGTTGAGCGCCACAAACGCGCTCTGCGCACGCTCGATACGGTGGGGTTGGACGGCTTTGAGACCGCATATCCCAAGGAACTGTCGGGAGGCATGAAGCAGCGCGTGGGATTCGCGCGTGCTCTGGTCGTCGAGCCGGAAGTCTTGTTCATGGACGAGCCCTTCTCGGCGCTCGATGTGCTTACCGCCGAAAACCTGCGCGGTGAATTGTTGGAGCTTTGGCTAAACAAGAAGATGCCCACCAGCGCCATTTTCATCGTGACTCACAACATTGAAGAGGCGGTAATGCTCGCCGATCGCGTGATGGTGCTGGGAAGGAATCCGGCGCGCATTCGTTCGGATTTCAATATCCGGCTGACGCATCCGCGCGACCGCAAGTCAGCCCGCTTTGTGGAACTGGTGGATTACATCTACAAAGTCATGACCGAACCGGAGGTCGAGCACACCTTGCCCGACGCCGAGACCACGGCCGAGATCATTCTGCCCACCGGCGGGCTGACCAAGGACGCACTGAAAGATGCGCTGAGGAAGCAGGAAGCTCCCGTCCGCACCACGCGATACCAGATCCTGCCGCATGCGCGCGTGGGCGGGATCGCGGGCCTGGTGGAACTGCTGCACGACCGCGGCGGGCGCGAAGACCTGTTCCGCCTGTCGGAAGAACTGGCGATGGACGTGGAAGACTTGCTTCCCATTCTCGAAGCTTGCGTGCTGCTGGGGTTCGCGTGGCTGAAAGAGGGCGATGTTCAGATCACGCCGCAAGGCGTCATCTTTGCCGATGCCGACATTCAGCAGCGCAAGGTTTTGTTCCGGCAGGCATCGCTGGACCACGTCACCATTCTGAAACAGATTGACAGCATCCTGAAACGGAAGTCGGATCACTCGATCGCGGACGAGTTCTTTCACGACATTCTTGACGAACACTTTTCGGAAGACGAAGTGCAGCGCCAGTTCGAGACTGCGATGAACTGGGGCCGCTACGCCGAGATCTTTGACTATGACCGCGAGAAGGGCCGGTTGGTGCAGACCGAGGCGCCGGCGTCCGCGGAGCCGGTGGCTGCACCGGCAGCTGAGACACCCAAATCCTGAACGAGAATTCCTGAGCCAGAATTCCTGAACAAGAATTTCTGGTTCGAAACGCGATTCCATGAAGAAATCGGTCAGCCTGCGAGGCTTTTCGGCGTATCGAATCTGGACGCAACTGCCCAGCCTCGAGATCTCCTACCTGCCCGACGTGCTGATGTTCGGCGCCGGCATCGCCCTGTTCTATGGCGTGCTGGTTGTGGGGCGGCACTGGCTCGGCCCATTCACGCCGGAAGTGGAAATTTCGCGCAGCCCGTGGGCCCTGGCCGTCTACGCGGGATATTCGCTGCTGCGCATCACCATCGCGTATGTTCTGAGCCTTGCCTTCACGCTCGTCTACGGATATGTGGCAGCCTACAACCCGCGGGCTGAACGGTTCATGATTCCGCTGCTCGACGTGTTGCAGTCGATCCCCGTGCTCAGTTTTCTTCCGGGAGTGATGCTGGCGATGGTGGCGTTGTTTCCCGGCAGGCAACTGGGAGTGGAGGCGGGTGCGATCCTGCTGATTTTTACCGGGCAAGTGTGGAACATGGCGTTCAGCTTTTACGCTTCGCTGAAGAGTATTCCGAACGAGATGCGCGAGGCGGCGAAGATTTATCGCTTCAGCTGGTGGCAGCGGTTTATTGAAATGGAACTGCCCTTTGCGGCAATCGGGCTAGTGTGGAACTCGATGATGTCGGTGGCAGGCGGCTGGTTTTTCCTGATGGCGTGCGAAATGTTCGTGCTGGGCGACCGCGACTTTCGCCTGCCTGGGCTGGGTTCGTATCTGCAGACTGCGGCCAGCGCGGGCGATACACGGTCGATCCTCTGGGGTGTCGGCACCATGATCGCGGTGATCGTGCTGCTCGACCAGTTCATCTGGCGCCCGGTAATTGCCTGGGCAGAAAAATTCAAGGTGGAACAAGTCGAGAGCAGCGACGCTCCCCGGTCATGGGTGCTCGACTTAATCCGGCATTCGCGCAGCCTGGCGCGGATTCGCACCAGGACAGTGCATCCACTGACTGAACGCGTGATGCTTTATTTCTCCCGCGTCCGTTCCGGTGACGAAGCTGTGCAGCGCAGCGCGTGGAAGGTCTGGCTGGCGCGCGTGCTGGGTGTTGTTGTGCTGGCGGGGATGAGCTACGGCGTCGTCCGCGTGGTCATGATTCTGACCGGACTGCAGAAGGCGGAGTTACAGGAAGCTGCCATCGGCCTGGGCGCAACCTTCCTCCGCGTGAATCTTACGTTGCTGCTGGGCGCGCTGTGGACGATTCCCGCGGGCGTCGCCATTGGCTTCAATCCGCGGCTGGCGCGGATCGCGCAGCCACTGGCACAAATCGCCGCTTCGGTTCCCGCGACCGCGCTCTTCCCCGTGGTCTTGCTATTGCTGATTCGTATTGGCGGCGGCCTGGGGATTGGCTCGATCGTGCTGCTGCTGCTGGGAACGCAGTGGTACATCCTGTTTAACGTGATCGCTGGAGCGATTGCGATCCCGACGGACTTAAAGGAATGCTGCTCCGTTTTTCGCCTGCAAGGGATTCAACGCTGGAAGAGGTTGATCCTGCCGGGAATTTTTCCCTATCTTGTGACCGGCATGGTCACCGCTTCGGGCGGGGCCTGGAACGCGAGCATCATTGCCGAGTATTTCCACTTCAAGGGCCACATCTATACCACGGTCGGGCTGGGAGCGACGATCTCCCAGGCTACCGATGCCGGCAACTTCGACCTGCTGCTGGCTGCGACCATGATGATGGCCGCGACGGTGGTCACCATCAATCGTCTGGTATGGCGCAGGTTGTATGCGCTCGCCGAGACGCGATACCGGCTGGAGACTTGATCGCAAACCGCGATTGGAGTGATTACCTCCGGTTACTTTCCCGCTTCCTCCAACCCTCATTTCATCAGCTTTTAATCTGCGCTTCATCCTGTCGCAATACGCCTGCGTTATTGGTATGAAATGCCATCAGACCATTTGCACGCGGATCAGACGCAGGGCGAAGTGTTGTCGCGCGTGGCTGACTTTCCCGGCCTGGCAGGAAAATTTGCTCCCGTTGAAAAAGTGAAAGATCTGTATCGCCGAGTGCAGCGATCGCCGGATGGATTTCGACTCGAGAACTTGCTCGCCGAGATGCGAGTCCGCCTGAGCGTTGGCGCCACTGATCACGCGCGGATTCCGGCGAGCGGTCCGGTGGTTGTGGTTGCGAATCATCCATACGGAGTGTTGGATGGCGCAATTCTTACAGTACTGCTCACGCGGGTGCGGCCGGACGTAAAGGTGCTGACCAACTTCCTACTGGCGGACGTGCCGGAGTTGCAAAAACATTGCATCTTTGTGGATCCGTTTCAGAGCGACCGATCGGTGGAGTCGAACCGGCGTGCCTTGCGCGAGGCGTTGGCATGGCTGCAGCAAGGCGGCATGCTCGCCATTTTTCCGGCGGGCGAGGTGTCGCAGTGGCAGATGCCGGCAGGGCAGATCGCCGATCCGGCGTGGAATGACACGGCGGTGCGGCTGGTTCGCAGGACAGGCGCGATGGCGCTGCCAGTATATTTCTGCGGGCACAACGGCGTCGGGTTCCAGCTGCTGGGCATGATCCATCCCAAGCTGCGCAGCGCGTTTCTGTTGCAGGAATTTCTGCAGCAAGAAGGCAAGACCGTGGAAGTGCGTGTGGGCAGTGGCATTCCAGCGGACGCGCTGGAAACGATCCGCGCCGATCGCGAAGCAACAGAGTATTTGCGCTGGCGGACCTATTTGCTGGCGCGGCGAAGCAAGCCGGAAGTGCCGTGGCCGGCGGCTCTGCGGTCGAAGTTTGCCTTCAAGATTCAGGAGCCAGTTGCGGCTCCGCTGCCGGCGGACGTACTAGCGGAAGAGGTGGCGCGCCTGCCGCAAGACCAGCGTCTGGCGGAGAACAGTGAGTTTGCCGTCTACCTGGGATCGGCGCATGAGATTCCGCTGCTGGTGCGGGAACTGGGGCGGTTGCGTGAAGTCACCTTCCGCGCAGCGGGCGAAGGCACGGGGAAAAGCCGGGACCTGGACGCGTTCGACGATTACTACTCGCACATTCTGTTGTGGCACAAAACGAAACGGGAATTAGTAGGGGCGTACCGCGCCGGCAACACGGCGAAAATTGTGGCGGAGCGCGGGGTCAGCGGGCTTTACACGAATACTTTATTCCGCTACGACGAGCGAATCTTCCAGAAGCTGGGTCCGGCGCTCGAACTGGGGCGCTCGTTTGTGCGGCTGGAATACCAGCGGCAATTTGCGCCGCTACTGCTGCTGTGGAAGGGCATCGCCCGGATGGTGGCAAGGCAGCCGGAGATTCCGGTGCTGTTTGGCGCAGTCAGTATCAGCAATGACTACAACGAAGCGTCGCGCGAAATGATTTACCACTTTTTCGAAGCGCACATGCAGGAGGACGAACTGGCGGGACTGATTGAACCGCGGCGTCCGTTTCGCTCGGGGCTGTTGCGCCGGTGGGATTGCCGCGGAATGCTGCATGCGCTGCGCGACCTGGATGAACTCTCTGAGCCTATTAATGACGTGGAGGCCGACGGCAAGGGTCTGCCGATTCTGTTGCGGCAATACGCCAAGATCGGCGGCAAGCTGCTGGGCTTTAACGTCGACCGCAAGTTTTCCAATGTTCTTGATGGGCTAGTGGTGGTGGATTTGCGCCAGACCGAGCCGGCGGTCCTGGAGCGTTACATGGGGCGGGAAGGCGCAGCGCAGTTCCGGCAGGTGCACGCGGCAGCGGCCACTTGCTGAGCGACGTGGCGGCTCACTTTGCGGGGCGCAGCTGGGTTGCATCCTCGGGCAAAGCACAGGCCTGCGTCGCGTCCTTCAGCGAGTCTTCCAATGCTTGTCCCAGCCGGGCGAGTTCCTGCTCACTCATCAATTCCTGCATGCGCTCAAAGAGCTGGCGTTCTTCTTTGCGAATGTGGGCGGACATTGTCTTCCCGAATGCACTCAGTTCGTCCGCCGACATGTTGCCCGCTTTCGCGTTGGTGAAAAATTCGCGTAATGCGGCGTGATCGGCCAACAATTCCTCCACCAGCGGAATCAATTCCGGAAACTTGCTCGCGGCGGGGAACAGTGCCAGCTCTTCCGCAGCGAAATGAAAGCTGATTTGACTTTGGAAGAGTTGCACGATTTCCGCCTGCCACGCGGCTAGATCGGCAGCGCCAATCGGCATCGCGCGATCGATGCGAACGCACAGGGCCAGAACGTGCTGGTGCTGGCGCGAGAGTGGAATTAGATTTCTGTCGCGCAGCATAATCGATTCACCGCCTTAGGAACTCTCGCGCACTAGTCCGGAAGCGGTTGGCTCGACTGCCGGTTCCGCAGGTTCGGCGGGACGCACAGTCAGCCAGTCGGTGCGGACGCGCTGCCATTCCTGAATCAGCATTCCGTTGGCTTCGAAGAAGCTGCGAATACGGTAGCGTTCCCAGCCCGCGACTTCCTCCAGAATCGGCGCCAGCACGGCCAGCGCGCTGCTGCTGAGCACCGTGCGTTTCGCGATTTGCGAAACATCGGTCGACTCCGAGACGGCGATGGTGAGTCCATCGCGCGAGTTGATGTGGAGCATGACGTGAATATCGGAACTGCCGTCGCCGGTGTAAATCACATGGTCGGGACCGGCGACCTGCTGCACCAGCAGATGATTCAGAACTGCGACTTTGCCGTAGCCTGCCGTGGCGCGCACGATGGTGTCGATCTCGCCCGACGGCTTGTAGCGGAACTCCGTGCCGAAAATGTGATCGGGCGGGACGATGTCTTCCAGCGCCGAAAGAATCACCTCGACCGGCGCCGCCGACAGAACATAGAAATCGAACTGGTGGCCGTCGATGCCCGCCTCGAGAAGCTGGTAAAGCAGTTTGATGTCGCCTTTCAGGCGAATGCGCTTGCCCACCTCGCGCAGATGTTCCTTCCGGACTTTGGCTTTGAACTCTGGATCATGCAGCAGCAAGTACGCGAGTTCCGCACCTTGCTGCACCAGGTTGATCTTGGCCATTCCCTTGGCCTTGCGTTCGAACTCAGCGGTGGGAATGCCGACCAGTTCGGCGAGGACGTAACCGGAATCGTTGAAGGTGAGCGTCTGGTCGAAGTCGCTGGCGAAAATGTAGCGTTTTAGAAGCTTATCTGCCATGTTTATTCGATTCGCGTCAGCGTTGCGACGCCCCATAAAAAGAATTGATTGCGATTATAT
>Ga0209415_10017631_pt1 | contig 11344 bp, 11 predicted proteins | sample PeaSoiSIISIP2007_FD_187696 | JGI IMG/M metagenome (GOLD analysis project Ga0209415, IMG submission 187696) | Peat soil microbial communities from Weissenstadt, Germany - SII-SIP-2007 (SPAdes) (version 2) | ecosystem: Environmental > Terrestrial > Soil > Wetlands > Peat | place: Germany...
CAGCCAGAAGACACCGAAAGGGGACACCCTGCGGGAAGAGCAGGTCCCGCACCACAAGGCTGCCATGCAGATGGTCTGCGAGGCGCTCACCGATCCTGCATTGGGAGCCCTCGGCGGCCTCAATGAGATTGCCGGCGTAGGCCACCGGGTAGTGCACGGGGGCGAACAGTACGCCGCCTCCACGGTCATCGACGAGGACGTCGTGAAAGCGGTGGAGAAGAACATCGAGCTGGCCCCGCTGCACAATCCGGCCAACCTGATCGGCATCCGCGAGGCGCAGGCCGTGCTTCCAGATGTGAAGCAGGTGGCGGTCTTTGATACGGCTTTTCACCAGACCATGCCCCCGGCAGCCTACCTGTACGGCCTCCCGTACGAGCTGTACGAGAAGTACAGGATCCGCCGCTACGGCTTCCACGGCACAAGCCACCGCTACGTGGCCTCCCGCGCAATGGAGGTCCTCAAGCGCTCCCCCGAAAACACAAATGTCATCACGTGCCACCTCGGCAACGGCGCATCGGTGACGGCAATCGAGCACGGACTGTCCATCGACACCTCCATGGGGTTTACGCCCCTGGAGGGCCTGATGATGGGCACGCGCAGCGGAGACATCGACCCGGCCATCATCGGCTTTCTCGAGCAGCGCGGGTACAGCTCGACCGAGGTCAATGCGCTGCTCAACAAGAAGAGCGGGCTCCTCGGCCTCTCGGGGATTTCCAACGATCTGCGGGACCTGGAGTCGGAGGCAACAAAGGGAAACCAGCGCGCGCTCCAGGCACTGGAGGTGTACGCCTACCGGGTGCGCAAGTACGTGGGCTCATACGTGGCAAACCTGGTCAAGGTGGACGCGCTGGTCTTCACCGGCGGCATCGGTCAGAACGGAGTCCGCATGCGGGAAAGAATTTGCCACCGGCTGGAAAACCTCGGTATCTTCATGGACTACGCGGTGAACACCGCGCTGGGATCGGGAGAGGGGGTGGTCTCCACGCCCTACTCACCCATTGCGATCCTGGTGATACCGACGAACGAGGAGCTTCAGATCGCCATCGATACGTACAATCTCATCTTCGGCGCCGAGAAGGTCTTCCGCAGGCGCCAGAGCGACGTCTCACTGTAAATATGGGGGTTCATTCATGATTGAGCTGGATTTCACGAAGCTCGACGGGCTGGTCCCGGCGGTTGCGCAGGACTGGCACACGGGCGAGATACTGATGGTCGCTTTCATGAACAAGGAGTCATGGGAGCTCACCTTGAAAACGGGCATCATGCACTACTGGAGCAGGTCCCGCAGCAAGCTCTGGAAGAAGGGCGAAAGCTCGGGCAACATCCAGGAGGTAAAGGAGCTGCGGATCGACTGCGACGCAGACTGCGTCCTGGCCAAGGTGCGCCAGATCGGAGACGCCGCCTGCCACACCGGCTACAGGAGCTGCTTTTACCAGGTGGTGGAGGGCGGGACACTCCGCGTGGACGGCGTACGTGTATTCGACCCTGCTGAGGTCTACGGAGAGAAGAAATGAAGGATTACCTGATCAAGCTGGGCGTGCCCAAGGGAAGCCTTGAACGCGCTACCATCGAGCTGTTCCAGAAGGCGGGCTGGAAAATCTCCCTGTCCGAGCGCTCGTACTTCCCGTCCATCGACGATCCCGAGGTGAGCTGCAATCTCGTCCGCGCGCAGGAAATGGCGCGCTACGTGGAAAACGGGGTGCTGGACGCCGGGTTGACCGGCATGGACTGGATACTGGAGAACGAGGCGGACGTGGAGATCGTCACGGACCTCGTGTACTCCAAGGCCAGCACGACAAAGGCGCGGTGGGTGCTTGCGTGCCTGGCATCGTCCCCGATCGAAAAGCTTGAGGACTGCGCGGGAAAAACCATTTCCACGGAGCTCGTCGGCTTCACGAAGAGATACTTCGCGGAAAGAAACATCCCGGTGAAGGTCGAGTTCTCCTGGGGGGCCACGGAGGCAAAAGCAGTGGACGGCCTTGTGGACGCCATCGTGGAGGTCACGGAAACGGGCAGCACGCTGCGCGCCAATGGCCTGAAGATCGTGCACACCCTGCTGGAGACCAATACGAAGCTCATCGCCAACAAGGCGGCCATGAAGGATCAGAAGAAGAGACGCAAGATCCAGCACATCGCCCTGCTCCTGCGCGGCGCGCTTGCCGCGGAGAACATGGTCGGCCTCAAGATGAACGTGCCGGAGGCGAGCTTCGAGGAGATCGTCAAGCTTCTCCCCAGCCTCACCTCTCCCACAGTGGCGCGGCTGCACAACGCCGCGTGGTTCTCCGTGGAGGTCATGATCAGCGAGTCGGTGGTCCGGGAGCTGGTGCCGCGCCTCATCGAGAAAGGGGCGGACGGGATCATAGAATATCCCCTCAACAAGGTGGTGAACAGGAGCGACGCCCTGTGACCCGGAGAGCCACGTGAAGCAGTACCTGGAGCTGTGCCGCCACATCCTTGCCCACGGTACCGACAAGCCGGACCGAACGGGGACCGGCACGCGCAGCGTCTTCGGGTGGCAGATGCGGTTCGACCTGCAGGCGGGTTTCCCGCTTCTCACCACGAAGAAGCTCAATTTAAAGGCGATCATTCACGAGCTGCTCTGGTTCCTCCGCGGGGAGACGAACGTGCGCTCCCTGCAGGATGCCGGGGTCCACATCTGGGACGAGTGGGCGGACGCACGGGGCGAGCTCGGACCGGTCTATGGCCGGCAGTGGCGGTCCTGGCCCGCGCCGGACGGCGGCTCCATCGACCAGATCACCAGCCTGGTGGAAAGGCTGAAGACGGAGCCGTGGTCACGGCGGCACATCGTGTGCGCGTGGAACGTGGCGGATATCGACCGTATGGCCCTTGCGCCCTGCCACTGCCTGTTCCAGTTCTATGTGGCGGCGGACAAGCTCTCCTGCCAGCTCTACCAACGGAGCGCGGACGTGTTCCTCGGGGTTCCGTTCAACATCGCCTCCTACAGCCTGCTCACCCACATGGTGGCCCAGGTGTGCGGGCTGCAGGCCCACGAGTTCGTTCACACCTTCGGGGATGCGCACATCTACACCAACCACTTCTCCCAGATCGAGCAGCAGCTGACACGCGAGCCGCGGCCTCTCCCCCGCCTGAGCCTGCGTCCGGACGTGCCGGGCATTTTCGATTTCAAGTTCGAGGACTTCTCCATCCAGGGTTACGACCCCCACCCGGCAATCCGGGGCACAATCTCCGTGTAGGAGCGCGTAAGTGCTATGGCAAGCAAAAGACCGTCAGGCCCGGCGCGTGGAAACCGCCCTTCGGGCGGTGCGTGATAGGCCCGTCATGACTGTGTCCCTCATTGCGGCCGTGGCTGCCAACCGGGTGATCGGAAGCAAAGGTGCCCTGCCGTGGCGTCTGCCGGATGACCTGGCGCGATTCAAACGCCTCACCATGGGACATGCAGTGATCATGGGGCGCGCCACATTCGCTTCCATGGGCAAGCCCCTTTCCGGCCGGCAGAACGTCGTGCTCACACGGGACAGCGCGCTGCGGATACCCGGCTGCGCTGTCGTTCATTCAACCGATGAGGCGCTGACGGCGGCAGGAGACCAGGAGACATTCATCATCGGCGGCGCCGCGATCTATGCTTTATTCCTGCCTCTGGCGGACCTGATGTACCTCACGCTGATCGATGTCGAGGTGCCAGGGGAGACCCTGTTCCCTGACGTGCGCTGGGAGGAATGGCGCGTCCTGCGCGAAACTCCGGGGCGCGTCGATCCTCGCTCACCTCTGCCGCACAGGTTCGTGGACTATGCGCGCGTGACATAGCCGCGAATTGTCGTCGACGAGCTCTCCGGTTATAATGGCCGCATGATGCCGCCGGCCGCCGCGATGGATTTCAGCGGAAAGATCGTACTGGTCACGGGCGCGTCGGGGGGTCTCGGCGCGGGAATCGCCCGTGTTTTCGCCGAGGCAGGTGCCCGGCTCGCGCTCCACTACAAGGACAACCGCGGGAAGGCGGAGACTCTTCGCCTCTCCCTGCCCTCCCCGGAACGGCACTTCACCGTGCATGCCGACGGATGCGATGAATCGTCCGTGGGCCGGTGTTGGGAGGAGATCGCACGAATGGCCGGCGGAGAGGCAGTCGCGGCGCTCATCAACAACGCGGGGATCTACCCTTCTGGAACGCTTCTCGGCACCGACGCAGCCGCATGGCGCGCGGTCATCGACGCGAACCTCACCTCGACGCACTTATTTACACGAGGGGCCGCAGCGCTCATGACATCTGGCGGGGCCATCGTCAATATTGCGTCGGTGGAGGGCATTCGTCCCGTGATCGGCCACGCGCATTACTCCGCCGCGAAGGCGGCCGTCATCCAGTACACCAGGGCAGCGGCCCTCGAGCTCGCGGCCCGAGGCATCCGGGTCAACGCGGTCTCCCCCGGCCTCATCCAGCGCGAGGGCCTGGAGCGCGCCTGGCCTTCGGGCTACCGGCGATACATCAAGGCCGCTCCCCTCGGGAGGACCGGTCTTCCGGAGGAAGTCGGTTTTGCCTGTCTCTTTCTCGCCTCTCCGGCTGCCTCGTGGATCACCGGGGCGAATCTCCCGGTGGACGGCGGCGTCAGCGTCGTCTCCGCCCAGGATCCTCTCACACCCGAGTGAGGGCTTCGATAATACCGGCATAGCCCGGGAACCTCGCGATGAGCTCCGCCCGTGGCACTAGGGCGAAGCTTTCTGATATGAACTCAGGAGCCATCGTGGTCCCCAGCAGGGCAAACCGCCCTCCGGGGAGCAGCCGTGAGCCCTGGATAGCGCCCCCCGGGACGACGGCCTGCGGCGCCTCTCCCGTCTCGAGGCTGTTCCCGAGAACGACGCGCTCGTGAGACCCGTTCCCATGGAGAAGGTGCAGCTCCACCGGATCACCGCGGTAGAAATGGTAGATCTCGTCGATGTCGAGCCGGTGAAAGGCCGAGAAACCTTCCCTGGCCGACGTCAGCAGGTAGTAGATAGCCGAGCCGCAGGCACGTCCATCAGCTCCCTGCCGCGAGGTCCAGGTTCTCCTGAAGAAACCGCCCTCCCCGGGGAGGGGTTCCAGCTCGAGCCGGCGGATGATGTCCTCTGCCGTAAAGCGCTTCACGATGTCTTGACCGCCCCGGCCAGGATGGCCCCCACGGTCTTTTCAACGAGGGAAGCGAGAACAGGCCTCTTTCTCTCCGAGATGGCCAGCACTTCCTCCTCGGTGATGGGCTGGTCCAGGATGCCCGCTGCCATATTGGTGATGCAGGAGATACCCAGCACCTTGATGCCGCAATGGACGGCCGCGATGACCTCGGGGACCGTGGACATGCCGACGGCATCGGCCCCGAGCACCCTCGCCATCCTGATCTCGGCCGGGGTCTCGAAGCTGGGCCCCGCGAACCAGGCATAGACGCCGGTTCGCAGGCCTATCCCCAGGCCGGCGGCAGCGCGGGCAGCTATCTCACGGAGCAGCGGATCGTAGGCGCGCGACATGTCGGGGAACCGCACCCCGATGCTTTCGTCGTTCGGACCGACAAGCGGATTCTGGCCGCAGAGATTGATGTGGTCGGTGATGAGCATGAGATCGCCGGGGGCAAAGTCACGGTTCACTCCGCCCGCGGCGTTGGTCGCGATCAGGTATTCGATTCCGAGCCGCCTGAACGTTCTGACTGGAAAGGCGATCCTTCCGACAGAGTGGCCCTCGTAATAGTGGAAACGGCCCTGCATGAAGAGGACTGGCGCGCCCGCCAGTCTACCCGAAACCAGTCTCCCCGCGTGACCGGGGGACGTGGAGGCTGGGAAGTGAGGAATATCGGCGTAGGGGACGGCCACGGAATCCCCGGCCCGTTCGGCCAGCGCGCCGAGCCCCGAGCCGAGCACAATGACAAGCCGGGGCCGCGTTCCTATCCTGGAGCGAATGAAATCAGCTGCCTCGCCGATCCCGTCCGGGCCCTCCACCTGCGCCGTGTCTGTCCTGCCTACTTCTTGATCCCCAGCTCGGCGAGCGTCGTGGGGACCTTGATCTTCCCGGAAGCGATGTCGGCCTTGGCCTTTGCCACGGCGTCCTTCACAGCCTGGGGGACGATGGCGTCGTGCTGGTGGAACGGCGCCAGGTCAATGGCGCCCTCGGCCAGCCCGAAGACGCGGTTCTGCCCGCCCTTGAGCGTGCCCGCAACAAACTCTTTGATGGTCAGATAGACTGAGGCGGTCGTGCCCTTCAGCGCGGACGTGAGCACGTAGTCGGGTGCAGCGGCGTTCTGATCGACGTCAGCGCCGATGGCAAAGACCTTGCGCTCGCGGGCAGCGTCAATGACTCCCATGCCCGTGAGGCCGGCGAGCTGGATGACGATGTCTGCGCCCTGGTCCATGAGGGCGAGAGCGGCTTCCTTGCCCTTGGCCCGGTCCCCGAAGCTCCCGACCGTGATCGAGCGCACGTCCACGGCCGGATTGACCGAACGCGCTCCCGCGATATAGCCGGCGTAGTAGCGCTCCACCGGCGGGATATCCATGCCGAGCACGGCGCCGATCACGTTCTTGTTATTGAGCATGGGCGAGTTCTTGTAGTACCTCGACGTCATGGATCCGGCCACGATGCCGGCCAGGTAGCCGGCCTCCTGCTCGCGGTAGGAGACTCCGACGAGGTTGCTCGGAATCGCGTTGAAGTACGTGTGGTCGATTCCGGCGTACATGGTCTTGGGGTTCGCCTTGGCCGCCTCCTGGATCTGCTCGATCATGAGGAAGCCAACTCCGAACACGAGCTGGGCGCCGTCCTCCGCGAGACCGGTGAGGTTCGGGATGTAGTCGGTCATGGCGTGCGCTTCGACTACCTTGACCCTGATAAGGCCCTCGCTCTCAGCCCTCTTGATCCCCGCATACACGCCGTCGTTGAACGAACCGTCACCGAGTCCGTTCTGGTCAGTGGTCATGGCAACGAAAGGTTTCGAGCTCTGGGCGCCGAGGCCTGCCGTGATGGCCACCGCGAAAATGATCGCAGCAACGAATACTCTCTTCATCGCGCACCTCCTTGAAACTGCAACTCTACTCTCCATTGCCCTCTACCGTAAAGTCCTTGCCTACCGCCGCGGGCGGCCGCGACTTGCGCACGAAACCCGCCACCGCCAGAATGGTTGCGACGTAGGGAAAGACGAGGAATACCTCGGAGGGCAGCCTGATGATGCCCAGGCTCTGGGCGCGGAGCTGGAACGCGTCCACGAATCCGAAAAAGAGCGAGGCCAGCAGCGCGCCCACGGGGCGCCATCCTCCCGCGATGTTGGCGGCAAGCGCGATAAAGCCGCGGCCTCCGGTCATCCCCTCTGTGAAGGAATCCGCGTTCTCGATCGAGAGGAAGGCGCCGGCCGCGCCGCAGAGCACGCCGGCCAGGAGGATTGCCGTGTATCGGACCCGCAAGACCGAGCGGCCCAGGGTCTCGAGGGCCATCGGGTGCTCGCCGGAGGCGATCATGGAAAGGCCGAGCCTGGTTCGCGCGTAGATCCACGCCCACAGCACGGCAGCCAGGAGAGACAGGTAGACGATGGGAGTCTGATCGAAGAGCGCCGGACCGATAAAGGGAACCCGGGAGAGGAACGGGATTGCGAGCCTGTAATCCTGCAGGCTGTGCGCGATCGACGGCGATGTTCCCTGGTGCCCGTAGACCACCACCATGAGGTAGCGGGTGATCCCGAAGGAGAGGATATTCATTATGGCGCCCGCAACCACGTGGTTCATGTGGAGGCTGACCGCGGCCCAGGCGAAGAGGAGGGAGAAAAGGACTCCTCCCGCTGCGCCGCCCAGGAGTCCGAGCCAGGGGCTGCCGGTGAGCCAGGCCGCCCAGGCGGCGCAGAAGGCGCCGACGAGCATGACGCCCTCCATGGCGATGTTGGTCACGCCGCTTCTCTCGCACACCACGGAGGCAAGCGCGCCGAGGGACACGGGGGCGGCAAGCCGGACAGTCGCCCCGAGGAGCTGAGGAGTGAAGAGATCCGCCAGAAGCCTGCTCACGCGTCCGCCCCCGTGCGGCCCCGGGTGAAGCGGCGCAGCAGCAACCGGCCGAGCCAGCCGCCTATCTTCTCGTAGATCACCTCGGCCAGAAGAAGGAAGAGCACGGTCCCCTTCACGATCTCGATGATGGCGTTCGGCGTCTGGGCAGTTCGCGCCATGAACTGGCCTCCCGCGTCGAGGACCCCCCAGAGGAGCGCCGTGAAAATGATGAGAAGGGGGTTGTTGCGGGCCAGGAGCGCTATCGAGATGCCGTTCCATCCGTAGCCCGCGTTGAGGTCCTGGAACATCCGATGGTCCAGCCCGAGGTCCTGGGTCACCCCTGAAAGAGCGGCCAGCATTCCCGAGATGAGCAGGGACGCGACGGTAATCTTCCCGACGGAGATGCCCGCGGTGCGCGCCGCCACCTTGTTGTGACCGACGGCCCGGATCTTGTAGCCGAGACTCGTCTTCATGAGGATGAAGCGCACGAGGAACGCACAGGCGATGGCGATGATGATTCCGATGTGCAGGCGGTAGTTGGCTGCCGGAAGGAAATCCTTGAACAACGGAAGCCAGACCTGCTGCGACACCTGGTCGGTGGCGCCCGGGTGGGTCGTGACGGCGGGATCCCCGCCGTTGGCCCTGATGAACATGGGAGCCAGCGTGCGCACCGCGTAGGCGCACATCATCGTGGTGATGACCTCGTGGGCGCCGGTCCTCACCTTGAGCAGGGCCGGGATCCCGTTGAGAGCAGCTCCCATCGCGGCACCGGCCGCATAGATGACCGGAATGGCGACGAGAGGCGGCAGGTCGAGGCGGAGGCCGAGCCAGGTCGCCGCCATCACGCCGATGTAGTACTGGCCTTCCGCCCCGATGTTGAACAGTCCCCCCTGGAAAGCGAAGGCCACGGCGAGTCCCGTGAAAATGAGGGGCGTGGCGTTGAGGACCGAGACATTCCAGTTCCTGACAAGGCCGCCGTAGAACAGGGCCTTGTAGGAAACGATGGGATCGTAACCCGTGAGAGCCATGATGAGCGCCCCGAAGAGAAGAGCGGACGCGATTCCCCCGACCGGGATGGCGGCGCGCGCCAGTGCGCGGCGGACGGCCGCGGTGAATGCCTGGGCGCCGAGAGAGAGGCGGCGCTCGATGACAATGAGAACCAGGGACAGGAGAAGGAACCAGAGCCCCCAGAAATACGACGCGAGACAGAGGAGGGCTGCAGGGGCGCCGAGCGCGATCGCTGCGATTACAAGGATCCGGGGAGCGGGGGAAAGCTTCACGACGCGCTTCTTTCCGCGCGGCCGCCAATCATGTGCGCGCCGACCTCGGCGTCGTTCGTCGCGGAGGCTGCGCTCTCGAAGACGACTTCTCCCCTCTGGAGCACGGCGATGCGGTCGGAGAGCGCGAAGAGCTCGTCGAGCTCCATGGAGACGAGAAGGATGGCAGCACCTTCCTCCCTGAGCCCGAGGATTCGGCGGTAGATAAACTCGATTGCGCCGACGTCCAGACCTCGCGTGGGCTGGGAGATGAGCAGGAACGCGGGAGAGCGGGAGAACTCGCGCGCCAGGACGACTTTCTGCTGGTTTCCCCCGGAGAGCGTGGATGCCAGAGCGTCGGGCCCTTCCGCCCTGATGTCGTAGGCTTCCATGAGGCCCTTGCCGCGGGCGCGCATGGCGGCCGGATCCAGCAGGCCGCCGCGGCTCAGGGGCGGAACATCGCTCCGGCCGAGGGCGAGGTTTTCCGCCACGGTGAACGGGAGGATCAGACCCTCGCCGCGGCGGTCCTGGGGAACATAGCCCATGCCCGCATCCAGGCGCCGCCTCACGCTCCACCGCGTGACGTCATTTCCCTTGAAGAGGATGCTTCCCGAGTCAGGCTGGGCAAGACCGGACACGACCTCGCAGAGCTCTCTCTGGCCGTTTCCCTCGACGCCGGCGACCCCGACGATCTCTCCATGCCCTACAGAGAGGCTCACATCCCTGAGGGCGGCAACCCCCCTCAGGCTGCGGGCGCGCAGGTTTTCGGCCCTGAGAATCGGCTGAGCAGAAGGACGGGATGCCGGACGGCGGACCTCGAGGACTACGTCGCGGCCGACCATGAGATTCGCGAGCTCCGCAGCCCCCGTGACCTCGGTGCGCCGCTCACCGGCCAGCTCGCCTCTCCTGAGCACGTAGACCCGTCCGGAGAGCCGCTTCACCTCCTCCAGCTTGTGGGTGATGATGATGATGGACGTGCCGCTTTCGGCCAGACGCTTCAATACGGCGAACAGCTCCTCCACCTCCGCCGGCGTGAGCACGGCGGTCGGCTCGTCGAGGATGAGGATCCGCGCGCGGCGGTAGAGAGCCTTGAGTATCTCCACCCTCTGCTGCAGCCCGACGGAAAGATTTTCCAGCCGCGCATCAGGGTCGACGGCAAGCCCGTATCGTCGGGAGAGATCGGCCACGGACCGCCTGGCTTTCCCGTATTGCACGTGTCCCCACCGCACCGGTTCTTCACCGAGGATGACGTTCTGGGTGACTGTGAGCGTCGGGACGAGCATGAAATGCTGGTGGACCATTCCAAGCCCCCGGGCGATTGCCGCGCGCGGGGAATCGAGCTGCACCAGCACGCCGTCGATGAGGATCTGCCCCGAGTCAGGCCGGTACAGTCCGAACAGCATGTTCATCAGGGTTGTCTTGCCGGCTCCATTCTCCCCCAGGATCGCGACGATCTCCCCCTGGAAAAGGCGGACCGAGATCGACTTGTTCGCAATGACGCGGCCGAATGTTTTGTTGATTTCGCGGGTTTCAAGGATGGGAACCCCGGAGGGCATTCCGTCAGATAACACGCCGGCACGATTGCGTCAAGAAACGCGGCGGCGCGGCTCGCGGCCTATCCCTCCTTCATCCGGATGATGACCACCATCGCATGGCCGCCCTTCTCGTTGATAAACTCGTGCTTCCCCATGCCGGCGGGGATGATCGCCGCCTGAAGGCGTTCGATCTTCGTCGCGCGCTCGGGGTGGGCGAGGGAGCGGATTGTAACCTCCTCGCCCTCGGCAAGGGTCGCGATCTCCATGAACTTGCCCTCCGTGTCGTTCTCATGACGCCGTGTGAAGAACAACCGTTCGATGTGGAATGGCATCTCGGGGAGGGTCGTGTACTGGTCCTTTCGCGTCTCCCCGTCACCCGAGAGAACGATCGGCCGCGCCCGCAGGTGATTGCGCACGTACTCCTCGCGCCGCCACCTGTTGTTTGCGTATGAATGATCGAGGTGCATCCTCATCCGCTTCCCCGTCATGGTCTTGGTCTCGTCGTCCCATGTCGGGCGCGCGTAGTCGAATGTGAAAAAAGAGTACTCGGTGCCTGCTACGCTCGGGCCGGTATCCATCTCGAGGATCATCTGGTTGCCG
>Ga0209415_10017632_pt1 | contig 11343 bp, 10 predicted proteins | sample PeaSoiSIISIP2007_FD_187696 | JGI IMG/M metagenome (GOLD analysis project Ga0209415, IMG submission 187696) | Peat soil microbial communities from Weissenstadt, Germany - SII-SIP-2007 (SPAdes) (version 2) | ecosystem: Environmental > Terrestrial > Soil > Wetlands > Peat | place: Germany...
CGCCATGGCGTCGAACTCGATCGGGCCGTTCTCAAAGGCGCGGAGCCGACGCCGGCGACGTCTCGTCAGGCAGGCGGATTGTGGGATAGCCTGGAGCCGCTGGGCAAGACGCTCAGCGAACTCGAAAAGGCGCTGAGCCGGGAAAAACCCGGATGCTCGCAAGGTGGGAAAACGCAATGCCGCCAAAGCCGCCCCGTCGGACGCGTGAGCGGATCCTCGAAACCGCCCTGGCGATGTTCAACCAGTTCGGAGAGCCGACGGTGGCGACGACGTCGATCGCCTTCGAGATGGGGATCAGCCCCGGCAACCTCTATTACCACTATCATTCCAAGGAGCAGATTGTCGCGGATCTGTTCGCCGAGTTCCGGCGCGAGATCGAGACGACTCTGACCGCGCCGGAGAAGCGCCTGCCGAACGCCGAGGACTGCTGGCTCTTTCTTCACCTCGTGTTCGAGGCGATCTGGAAATATCGGTTCATCTATCGGGACGTCAACGATCTCGTCGCCCGCTATCATGTGATCGAGGTCCAGTTCCGGCGCATTCTGGCCCACAAGATTCGAGTCGCCGAGCAGATTCTCGGCGGTCTGGTCAAGGGCGGACAGATGCGTGCGGAGCCCGCCGAAATCGCGACGCTGGCGCAGAATATCGTGCTGGTGGCGAGCTACTGGATGTCGTTCGAGTTCGCCCGCGATCCGAAGGCCGTTCAGGACGACAGGACGCTGGCGCGCGGGGCCTTTCATGTGATCGCGCTGGCCGCGCCCTATCTCGAGCCGCGCGAGCGCGAATTGTTCAATCACCTGGCGAAGCGCTACATCGCCTGAGGAGGACGCCGTGACGGCGGTCAAATGGAAGCCATTTCCACATCGCGCTCGGCGCGTATCACGCCGAGATCGTCAGCAAGATCGGCGCAATGCTCGCCGGCCTCACATACGGCGCGAGCAGGGAGGAAGCGCTCAGGCGCTTCGCGCTCGCCCGCAAGCTTCTGCCCGATTCCGCGATCGCCCGCATCGAGGAGGCGAACGGTCTCGTCATGTTGTTCGGCAAAGCGAGACTCGCCGAGGCTCGGATACTCTACCAGGAAGCCGCGCATTGCGCCCCCGCCGACGCGATGCAAAAGCTCGACGCGGAGCACGCGCGGGAGGAAGCGGACGGCTAGGCCGATTCCTTCTCCCCGCGCGACGGGAGACGGGGGCGAGACGCCGTTTCCCCTGCTGCCGGCTTCTCCCCCGATGGCGGAGGGTCGAGCAGCACGTAATAGAGATACTGTTCGAACTCCTCGGGGAAGCGGCTCACCACCGCCTCCGGGTCCGGGGTCAGGGCGTCGTCAGTAATGAGGCCGAACTGGACCTGGCCGGCGTAGGAGAGGATCGACACGCCCATGCCGATGTCGCCGGACTGCGGCACCCAGAAGAGCATCTGCGTGAGCCTGCTGCCGGCGACCGTCAGCGGCTCGGTCGGGCCCGGCACGTTGGTCATCACCGCGGTCGCGCGGCTGGCCAGCATGTCGGAGAGCTGGTCCTGCACGATTTTCGGCAGATAGCCGAGCGCGGCGAACACGCCGAGCGTCACGGCCGGCTCATAGGAGGTCTTCAAGTCTAGCATGCGCTGGCGCACCATTTTCAGCCGCTCGAGCGGCTGCTCAACGCCGACGGGCAGCAGGACGGCGACGATGCCGAAACGGTTGCCTAGCTCAAGGTCGCCCGGCTCGCGCAGATCGATCGGCGCCAGCGCTCGGATTTCGACGCCTTCAGTCGTGTCACCCTTGTCCGCGAGATAGCGGCGCATGGCGCCGGCGGCGCAGGAGAGCAACACGTCGTTGATCGAGCAGCCGAGCGCCCGGCTGACGGCCTTGACCTCCGGCAGCTTCATTGGCTCGCACCAGGCGACGCGCTTGGAGCCGGTCGGCTTGCCCTTGAACCGGGTCGCGCTGTCGCTCATCATCGACAGCAGATAGCCGAGCTCGCCCGCAACGCCCGCGCCGTGGCGCAGATAGTCGACGACGCGCAACGGATCGCGCGCGAGACCAAACGCTGTGCCGAGGGTCGAAGTCGCCTGATTTCCGGCGTTGATCGCCGCGACGACCGGGGTCATCAGGGTCTGCAGCCAGCCTTCGTCCTCGTCCGGGGGCGCCGCGAGACGGGACTTGCCCACCGGCCCGTCGACCAGCGCCATGGTGACGCCGACCAGCGCAGCGCCGTCGGCCATCGCATGATGCCAGCGCAACACCACGGCCGCGCCGCCCTCGTACTTTTCGACGATGTGGATTGTCCAGAGCGGATGGTTGAAATCGAACGGCTCGGAGGCGAGGTCGCCGACGAAGCGCTCGAGCGCCTCTTTGCCGCCGCGTCCCGGCAGCCGCACCCGCTTGATGTGGTGGGCGAGGGCGAGATGAGGGTCGTCGCGCCAGTAAGGTCCGCCCGGCAACTCGACCTTCTGGCGATAGCGCCGATAGGTGAGGTGCCTCTCGAAGAGCTGATTCTCAAGCCTGTCGAGCGCGACCGGGCCTTCCAGTATCCAGACCGTGACGATCGTCATCAGGTTGTGCGGCCGATCCATGCGCAGCCACCACGTGTCGACCAGCGACATGCTCTCGCTGCGGCTCATTTTTCATTCCCCGAGCTTTTCCCCATCATAGCGCGTTCCTGCGAAGGCAAAAAGCAGTTCCAATGCATTTTAGGCGGCCCAGCCCACGGTTCCAGTATAATAAGGCTCCGATATGTCGAAGGAAGCCTTTCACGACCTGCTGCTCGCCGAGCTCGACAGCTCGGCGTCGTTGCGCGCCCGGTTCGCTGACGACGCGAGCCTTGGCGAACGCCGGGCGTTCCTGCGCAGCTGGCAGGCGGCGCGTCTTGCGCGTACGCATCAAGACCTTCTGGAGAGTCCTCGCTTTCACGACGCCGCGGAATTCTTTCTCGTCGATCTCTACGGACCCAAGGACCTGAGCCGCCATATTGAGGAGGTGCGGCGAATGGTTCCCGTGATGACGAAGGTTCTGTCCGAATCCGGTCTTGCGACTGTCGCGCATCTCATGGAGCTCAACATTTTGTCGGAAAGCCTGGACGGGGCTATGGTCGAGGCGCTCGGCGCGGACGCGGCGACAATCACCATCGCGACATATGGCGCGGCCTATCGCAAGGTCGGCTGCGCCGAGGACCGCAAGCGCCAGATCGATCTCATCGCCCTGCTCGGTGAGGCGCTCGACAAGCTCGGCCGCCAGCGCTTCATCGGCATGGCGCTCAAAATGATGCGCAAGCCCGCCGAGCTCGCCGGCCTTGGCGAGTTGCAAGGCTTCCTCGAGCGCGGCTATCGCGCCTTCGGCGCCATGCGCGGCGGCGCGAGCGAGTTCGTCTCGATCGTCGTCGCGCGCGAGCGGGCGATCTCCGAGGCGCTTCTCGCGGGCGACGACACCCTGCTGGGACGGGGTCCGCAAAGCTAGGCGCGGCGTCCGCCGCGCGATGCGGAGACATGCGGTGCGCTTCGACCAGTACTGCCGCTGCGCCGATCCGATTGACCGGGATCATTGTTGCTAGGCGACTTCCTGCTATGCTTGTGATGAGGGTGTGCGCTTGACAGTCTGGTTTCGGAGGGAGGGAGAGGGCTTTACGATGGCGCCAAGCGCACGGCGGAAGGCTGACGAGGGTGGGAAGTCTGACGGGTCCGGCTGGGTCCTCGTCACCGGCGCATCCGCGGGGATCGGTCGCGAACTCGCCCGAGCCTTTGCATCGAAAGGGCGCGATCTCGTTCTCCTGGCCCGGAGCCATGAGACGACCACGGAGCTGGCGCGAGAACTTGTCGCGAAGAACGGGGTCAACGTCAAAACGATCCCGGCGGATCTCAGCGTACCTGGAGCGGCGCAGGCGATATTCGACGGCCTCAGCGAGAAAGGCATTTCGGTCGATATCCTCGTCAACAACGCCGGCGTTCTGTTTGAGGGCGATTTCTCGAGCACTCCGCTCGAAGATCATCTGCGGCTGTTGCAAATCAATGTCGTCGCGCTGACAGTGTTGAGCCGTTTATTTCTTCCCTCAATGCTGCAGCGTCGCAGCGGCCGCATTTTGAACGTGGCCTCGACTGCCGCCTTCATGCCGGTCCCTCGGTTGGCGGCCTACGCAGCGGCCAAAGCCTATGTCCTGTCGCTGACCGAGGCGCTCTCGCAGGAATTGCGCGGTTCCGGCGTGACGGCGACGGCGTTATGCCCTGGGTTCACCGACACCTCGATGATTCGTGGATCCCGGCTTGGCCAATCGGTCCCCTCGATCATGGTCATGTCCCCGGCGGCGGTCGCTGAGCTAGGCTGCGCGGCATGCCTCGCGGGCGAAACAATTTGCCTTCCAGGCCTCGCCAACAAGCTTATCGCGAGCGGAACGCCGCTCTTGCCCCGCGGCCTCGTGCGGGCCGTTGGCGGAATGATGACCGGCGAGGGCTGGGGCCGGATCGCGAGCGCCTGGCGCGCCGGGGCCTCGCGGTCTGACAAAGGGGGCAGCTCATGACCGCGGTGCGCGCGAACGGCATAACCATCGAGTACGAAGAGTTCGGCCCACCCGACGCGTCGGTCATCCTCCTGATCATGGGCCTCGGCATGCAGCTTGTCGCCTGGCCGAACTCGTTCTGCGAAGGACTCGCCGTGCGGGGCTTCCGCGTCATTCGCTTCGACAACCGTGACGCCGGCCTCTCCAGCCGGATTCGCTCGGCCGGTAGAATCGCAACGAGGGCGATGATGGCGCGGGCATTGCTTCGTCTGCCGGTCCGCCCGCCCTATACGCTCAACGACATGGCGGCCGACACGGTCGGTCTGCTCGACGAGCTCGGGATCGCCAAGGCGCATGTGGTCGGCGCGTCGATGGGCGGCATGATCGCGCAGATCGTCGCGATCGAGCATCCGGAACGCTTAAAGAGCCTGACCACGATCATGTCGAGCCCCGCGCCGCTCTTGCCTAGGCCGAAGGTGCTGCGCGCGCTCCTCCGTCCCCCGCCACGCGACGAGGAAAAGGCCATCCGCCGTAAGATGGAGTTTTTCCGTTTGGTCGGCGGCGCCGGCTATCCGCCGACCGAGGCCGAACTGCAGGCGAGGGTCGGACGCTCGGTGCGCCGCAGCTATCGCCCCGATGGGCTCGCGCGCCAGCTCATCGCCATTCAGACCGCCCCGAGTCGCCTGCGAACGCTCCGTCGCGTCGCGGCGCCCACGCTGGTGCTGCATGGGACCGACGATCCGCTGATCCCGAAGGCCGGGGGCGAGCTAACCGCCGCCAACATCCCGGGCGCCCGGTTGCGCATGATCCCCGGGATGGGCCATTTTCTGCCGGAAGCGCTGATCCCGCTTCTTGTCGAAGAAATTGCTGAGCACTGCCGACATGCCGAGGACACGGCGTCGGCCGGGGCTCGTCGCCTTGCCGTGGGTTCGCCATGAATCGTCTTTCCTTGCTCGACGCGCTCTTCCTCTACGCGGAGACGCCCGAGACGCCGATGCATATCGCGAGCGTGACGATCTTCAAGCCGGAGCCGCCGCAGGACGACCTGTTCGCCCGCTTTCGCGAGCATGTGGCGGCCCGACTCGATCTCCTCCCCTCGTATCGCCGCCGGCTCGAGTCGACGCCGCTCGGCATCGACCATCCGGCCTGGGTGATGGAAGACAAGCTGGACCTCGACTACCACATCCGCCACGCCGCCCTGCCGAAGCCCGGAGGGATGGAGGAGCTGCGCACGTTGATCGCGCAGCTGCACGCCATCCCGCTCGACCGCAGCCGCCCGCTGTGGGAGTACCATTTCATCGAAGGGCTGGAGGACGGAGGCTTCGCCGTCTACGCCAAGGTGCACCACAGCACGATGGACGGGATCGCCGGCATGGCGACGCTCGGCGTCATCTACGATTTTGCGCCCGGCGCGGAGCATGAAAGCCTGCCGGAGAGGATCGTTCCCCCGGACGTCGAGCCGTCAGACACCATCGAGCTGACCAGCACGGCGATCGGCGATTTCGTCCGGCAGGGCTGGCGGGCGGTCACCTCGCTGCCCGGCGTCGCCAGGGCGCTGACCAAGGCCGCGCCGAATTTCGGCCGCGACGCGCGCTTCCTCTACAGCTACGTGAAGGACATGCCCCGGACGCCCTTCAATAAGGCTATTTCCGGTCAACGCGTCTATGCGACCTCATCGCTGCATTTGCACGACGTCAGAGCGCTCGCCAAGTCGCGGGGCGTCACGATCAACGACGTCGTGGTGGCGCTCTGCGCCGGCGCGCTGCGGCGCTACCTCGCCGAACATGCCGCGCTGCCGGAAAAGCCGCTGACGGCCGGCGTGCCGGCGTCGCTGCGGCCTATCGGCAACGCGCAACTCAACAATCAAGTCGTGTTCACCCTCTCCCGCCTGCCGACCGACGTCGCCGAGCCGCTGCCCCGGCTCGCCGCGGCGCAGGCCGCCGGCCAGGAGGCGAAGAGCCTGTTCGCCGACATGCGCGACCTGGTGACGACCGACGTCTCGATTCTCGGCGCGCCCCTCCTTGTGACGGGCTTGGTCAGGCTGTGGGCGGGGGCGCGCGCGTCGAACTACCTCGGGCCGTTCTTCAATACCGTCATCTCGAACGTGCCCGGACCGAGGCAGACCATGTATTGCGTCGGAGCGCCGGCCACACACTATTTCCCGGTCTCGATTCCCTACCACGGCTGCGCGCTCAACATCACCGTGCACAGCTATCTCGACCAGCTCGATTTCGGCCTCGTCGCCTGCAGCGAGACCGTGCCCGACGCCCAACGCATCGCCGATTACATCGTCGAAGACTTCGCCGCGATGCGCAAGGCCGACGCGGAGCTGAGCCGGCCCGAGGCGATCGAGACCATCGCCGTCGCCGCAAGGCCCGCTGTTGTCGCCGCGCACAAGCCGATCCAACTCGCCGAGCCGAAGATCGAGGCGCCTGCGCCGAGGCCCGAAAAGGCGAGCGCCCTGACGCGCGACATCGAGGCGCTAAGCGCGGCCACGGAGGCCTTGCTGCGCAAGGTGGAACAGAGGCGATCGCGTGCGTTACAGGCGAAGCCATCGCGGCTGAAGCCGCATGTCGCGGAGGCCGCGACCCGCAAGGCGCGTCCAGTCGAGCGGGCGAGGGAGGAGGCTCCCGCCCCGCCGTCGGTCAAGCAGCCGCGCAAAGCTCGTCGCGCGCGCCGCAAGGGCGTGGCGCCGGCTCGAGCCGGAGACTAGCAGCGATGGCGAAACTCGCGGGTGAGATAGCTCCGCCCTCCGTGTTTCTTCTCGCCATGGAGCCGCGCGGTCTTTTCAGCGTCGCGCAGCTCATCGCCGGGGCGCCGCTCCTGGCGATGGCGCCGCGCGGGACGCCTCAGGCGGTCATCGTCCTGCCGGGGCTCGGGGCGACCGACCGCTCCACCATCGCGATCCGCCGTTACCTCAAGTTTCTCGGCTATCAGGGGACCGGCTGGAATCGCGGGCGCAACGTCCGACCCGCCGGCGCGGACCTGCCGGGCGTCGTCGCTCAGATCCGCTCGCTCCGCGACGCGACGGGGACCCCGGTCAGCCTCGTCGGCTGGAGCCGCGACGGCATTATCGCCCGCGAGGCGGCGCGTCTTGCGCCCGAGGCGGCGCGCATGGTCGTGACCTTGGGCAGTCCGTTCTCTGCGCCAGGGGCGTCGAATGTCGGCGCCGTTTGGCGGAGACTGACCGGCGAGGCTTTCCCCGAGCACACGCAGGAGCGGATGCGCGCCCTTGCCGCGCCGCTGCCTGTTCCCTCTACCTCGATCTACAGCCGTTCGGATGGCGTTTGTGGCGTGGCGGGCGTGTTGGCAGACGGAAGGACCTCAAAGCGAGAACGTGGAGGTGCGCGGCTCGCACACCGGTCTTGGGTTCAATCCTGCGGCGCTCTGGGTCATCGCGGACCGGTTGGCGCAACCGCTCGGCGCATGGACGCCGTTCCGCCCGAGCCCCGTGGTCGCTCGCTTATTTCCGCGGAGCGAAGAACTGTATTCCCGGCAAAGCGAGCCCCATAGTTGACATTTTCGTGACAATATTGATTGCGTCAAAGTTTGCCTGGATAGGCGCGACACAGTGAATCGTTTAAAGAATTAGCCAAGAGAGGAAGCGTCATGCCTGTCAAAATCGTTCCGCCGACGCCTTCGGCCTATCCCTATCCGCTGCTCATCAAGCATCTCCTGCACGCCCCGATGGTGCGCTCTCCGGATCAGGAGATCGTCTACCGCGATCTCCGGCGCCACACTTACCGGACCTTCCGCGAGCGCATCGGGCGGCTCGCCAGCGGTCTTTCCCAGATCGGCGTCGATCAGGGCGACGTGGTCGCCGGCCTGGAATGGGACAGCGACCGCTATCACGAGTGCTACTTCGCAGTGCCGATGATGGGCGCTGTCCTGCAGACGGTCAATGTGAGCCTTCCGCCCGAGGACATCGCCTACACGATCAACGACAGCGGCGCGACAACAGTTCTGTTCAACGCCGACTTTTTGCCGCTGGTGGAGAGAGTCAAGGATCACCTGAAGGCGGTCAAGACCTACGTCCTCATGCACGACCGCCCCGAGCCGCCGAAAACGGACTTCCCGATCAAATGCGAATATGAGGCGCTGCTGTCGCTCGGCTCGCCCTACTATCCGTTCCCCGACTTCGACGAAAACGCCTGCGCGACCACCTTCCATACGACCGGGACGACGGGGCGGCCTAAGGGCGTGTTCTTCAGCCATCGCCAGATCGTGCTGCACACCCTGACTGGCCTGGTCGAATACGGCCTCACGCCCAGCCAAGGCCGCTTTCATCGCGACGACGTCTACATGCCGATGACGCCCATGTTCCATGTTCATGCCTGGGGCTGCCCTTACACCGCGACGCTCTCGGGCGCGAAGCTGGTTTTCCCCGGCCGCTATACGCCGGAGATATTCCTGAAGCTGATCGAGACCGAAAAGGTGACGTTCACCCATTGCGTCCCGACCATTCTGCAAATGCTGCTCGCGGCGCCGGGGAGCGAGAAAGTGGACCTGTCGCATCTGAAGATGGTGGTCGGCGGCTCGGCCCTGCCGGCGTCGCTGGCGCGGGCGGCCTTGGCGCGCGGGATCGATGTCTTCTCCGGCTATGGCCAGTCGGAGTCCGGTCCAATGCTGACCGGCGCGCATCTCAAATCTCAGCATCTTGGCGGAGACTTCGACGAGGAGGTCCGCTATCGAACTTCGGCGGGCATCGCCGCGCCGATGGTCGACCTGCGGGTCGTCGACGAGAACATGGCGGACGTGCCGCACGACGGCGAATCACATGGCGAGATCGTCGTGCGCACGCCCTGGCTGACCATGGGTTACCTCAACAACCCCGAAGCGTCCGAGGTGCTGTGGGGTGGCGGCTACATGCACACCGGCGACGTGGCCTCAATCGATTGCGACGGTTATCTCCGCATTTCCGATCGTCTCAAGGACATCGTGAAGAGCGGCGGCGAGTGGATTTCGTCGATCCTTCTCGAAAACATCATCATGGAAAAGCCTGGCGTCCGGCGCGCGGCGGTCCTCGGAATCAAGGACGTCAAATGGGGTGAGAGACCATTTGCGCTGGTCGCTCTCCATGCCGATCATGTCGACAAGATTGGCGAGGACGACATCCGCCTCCATGTCGCGTCCTATGTCGAACGGGGCATCATCTCGAAGATCGCAATTCCCGAGAACGTCAAATTCACCGACGATCTTCCGCTGACCTCGGTCGGAAAGGTCGACAAGAAGAAGTTGCGAGCGGATTATCTATGAGGGGGGCAATCAGCGGCGCCCACGCGCGCCAACACATGCTGAAGCGCTATGAGGTCATTGTTGATGGGCTCCAGCCGCCGCGTGCGGCGAAGGACTGTCCGCGCGGGCGCGCGTCGCCGTGAGCTTTCCCGGGTCGCGATAGACAAGCCGGCGCCAGCCTCGGCGGTGGAAGGGCCGCCACTCGCCTTCGGGTTGAGCCAGCCGGTCGGCGATCGCATAGAGCGTGGCTGGATGAGCGCCAAGGCCGATGTGGCTTGAGTCAACTACGATGTTTTCGGCAAGTTCGCGACGCGTTTCTACGCTGCACTGCCAGGAGACAACCCCATCAGTGCGGCTCCAGATCGACGTCGTCGGCACGGGCGGTGGAGTCCGCAGCCGCCCGTGAAAATCATGCGAACCGATTCGGTGGCCGCTTGCAAGCTCATACAAACGCCAAGCATTCGTCTCCCGCGGATGTCCGGTGAACGGCGAGCCCAAGGTTATGACGAGACGCACCATTTCGGGCGAGTGTTTGGCCAATTCGCGCGCATAAAGGCCTCCGAGGCTCCAACCGACGATGCTGACCGAGCGCCCCTGCTCGGCCCAGAGCTCCCGCAGGGTGTTATGCGCTCTTTCCAAAACCCCCTCTCGCAGCCCACGGTTGACGCCCTGTCCCCAGCCTCTTGGCGAAAACCCGCGTGACCGCAGGAAGCGCCGCAGAATGATGGTGCTCGCGTCGCCAACGGCCAAACCGGGAAGCACAAGGATCGGATGCCCGTCGCCGCGCGGGGCAGCGGGCCAGACTGGGCGCAGCACAATGCTCGCGTAATGTTCCCAAAACGCACGCACTTCGAGCAACTGCAGCAAGATCCCGGGGGCGCGGCCATGCTGCGACGACGATCGTGCATAGGCGCTCATTGCATTCCCCCCCATAGCTCTTGTGCCATGGTGGTCGGCCGGATGTTCCAGGTCAAGATGCCGCCGCGAATATTCTGGACCGCCTGAAACATCCTGGGGAATGCAATTTTGTCGAGTGACCTGCGCCGCGGCCGGCTGGGATTGGATTAGCGGTAGTAGGTTGGTCGCATATCGCCGCGTCGAGAAGCTGCAACTCCACGACATCGTGCGCTATGCCTAGCGGGTCTGCTCGCCTTCCAGGAAGAGGACGGGCGATCTCCTTCGGCCGCGACGACGACATCGGCCGCATCATCGAGTGGCTCGAGGCGCCCCACGCCCTGGGCGGCGCCAAGCTCAAAGCCCCACGCCGAGATCGAGCCCGGCTCGCCGATGGGCGGACGTTCAAGCGGCGCGACAGTGCGCTGGAAATTGCGCAAAGGCTGGCGCCTCCGTCCTGCTTCACGAAAATTTGGATCGCATGTCCGAACCGCCGCCGGAAACGCCAGCCGCCAAGGCCATCCGCCTCCGCGATCGATGCAGAAGGCATTCCTGGACGGCGCGAGGTAGACCCGACCGCTCCACCGACGTCACGCCAGGCCACTCTGATGTTCAGGTGGTGTGTCGCAGACCGATCCAAAGCTGGTCCCTCGGCCGTTGAGGCGCGATAAATGCCAATTCTGAACAAGGGATGGTTGCGAGGCCAGCGCGTTGTCGGCGGTCAGGGAGCGGCACCGAGGGACAA
>Ga0209415_10017634_pt1 | contig 11342 bp, 9 predicted proteins | sample PeaSoiSIISIP2007_FD_187696 | JGI IMG/M metagenome (GOLD analysis project Ga0209415, IMG submission 187696) | Peat soil microbial communities from Weissenstadt, Germany - SII-SIP-2007 (SPAdes) (version 2) | ecosystem: Environmental > Terrestrial > Soil > Wetlands > Peat | place: Germany...
AATACCGTTTAAAGACTTCGCGCTGGTATCTCGCATCGTGAGGACGGGAGGGACACCCGCGCGACCGTCGGTCTAGAGCGGGTCCTTGCGACGGGCCGTCGCCACGGCCCAGCAGGGGAAGGTGAGGCTAGTGGGGGCCGCGAAAGCGAGCAGTCCCTGGGCCGTCGTGGGCGGCAGGGCGAGCTGGAGGCCCAGGACCGGGGCCGTCGCGGTCGGGGACGCGTGGCTCCAGACGCTAACGCCGTTCAGCACGATCAGGCCGACGCTCTCCGGCCCGACCCGATAGGAGGTGGGCGACGGCGCGGTCCAGGTCGAGGTCCCCGGCATCGATTCCGCGGGGCTCCACACGGTGAACGAGCCCGAGCTCGGGCTGACCCAGGGGAGCCGCAACTGGAACGAGAGCGTGGATGTAACGTTCGTGTTGGCGATCAGGATCGCGGTGGCGCCTCCGGACCCCGCGCGGGTCGCCAGAACGTAGAACCCTCGCGCCGGGTCCGTCAGATCCGACGCCAGCACCTCCGACCGGAGCGGCTCCAGGAAGGTGCGGTACAACGTCCCGACATCGGTCGGCTGGCCCGATGGGGACAGCATGGAGCCGGCGTAGCTGCTCTCGAACGCGTAGAGGTCGACCTGCGATAGGTTGAGCTGGAGCGCCTGGGCGAACTCGGCGGCGAGGTACGGCACCACCGCGAACCCGGCCATGTACGCGTTGTCGGGACCCCCACCGGTGCCGGAACCGAGCTCGCTGACGATCAGGGCGATGTGGCACAACGGGCACGCCGCGCCGATGGCCGCCCGGTCTGTCGGCACCCGCACCGAGAGGGCGCTGTTCCCGGACAGGGTCGAGTAGAACTGCTGGACGGAGACGCTCGAGGCGCTCGCGCCTCCGGCCGGGTAGACGTGGATCGAGATCGCGCTGAGATTCGGTCCGTTCTCGCGGACCGCCGCCGAGATCCAGCTGGACTCACCGTACGATCCGGTCCCGACCCCCCCGAGGCCGATGAGGCGGGCCTGGGGATCGACCGTGCGGATCGCTGCGATGTACTGGTGCAGGACGATCGCGTAGGTCGATGGGGTGGCGTTCTGGTCCTGCGACGCCGTCCACTGGTTCCAAGGCGAGCCGAAGTGGGTCCAGATCGACGGCTCGTTGCCGATCTCCCAGTAGTCGGGCGTGAAGCCGACGGTCTGCTCGATGTACGCTACGTAGTACGCCGCCGTCGAGGGACGGTCGATCTCGGCCGGGAGGCCGATGATCGCGTGGCAGGCGACCGATCGGCACCACTGGGCGAAGTCGGAGACGTCCGAGGGGGGTACGTAGGTCGTGCCGTCCTCGTTGTAGATCTCGTTCGACGTGACGTTGTAGCGATCGACGACCGCCCCGCCGGGCCAACGGACGAACTCGAGCCCGCTCGCAGCGTAGGCGCTCGACGCGTCGGCTCCGAGCGAGCTGTACGGTCGAACGTTGACGCCCCAGAACCCCGCGGGCTCCGAGCTCGCCACCGTCGCATTCGCAAGCGAGAGGGTAGGCCCCGCCGCCGCGCCGGGGGCGGGAGCGAGGAGCGGGCCGGCCGAGGGGCCGAACCCGCCGTTCGCGCCCGTCGACGGAAGCGTCAGGAGCCCCAGGAGAAGGAGGGCCGCGAACGGGAGGATCGCGCCGGCGACGCGCCACCGGCGGTGCGCGAGAGAGCGGACGGGCCTTCCGGCCGTCGGATCGCGGGTGGAAGGGGGAATCCGGGCCGGCACGCCCATCAGCACTTATACGTATGGATACGTATTGGTATTTGAATCCCTCGGCGGCCCGCCGAGACGGAGGGTAGCGTCAGGCGCGGCGCAGTTTGCCGACGATCGGTTCCTCGAGGACGCCGCTCTCCTCCAAGCCGTTCAGGAGCTCCTCGGCCCGGTCCCCGTGGAGGCCGCGCCGCTCGGCGAGCCCGAGCGCCTCTTTCAGGTCGGCATACCCGTCAGCCGAGCGTTCGGCGAGATCGTCGACGATGTCGAGGAACGATGCCTCCTGGGCCCGTACGGCGGCCGATGGCGGGAGGACCGGGGAGGGCGCCGGCGTGTGGGTCACGCGGACGTTCCCAGCGGGAGCCGAGACCGGCACGGGCGGTGAACCCCCTCCGATCTCCCGGAGGACCGAGGCCAGCGGAGCGCGGAACGTAGCGAGGTCGATCGAAGGGTAGCGCGCCACAGCCCTCGTGGCCCCGGCCCACCAGAGCGGCGGGACCCCCGCTCGAGCGGCGGACTCGGCGCTCTCGGGACCCCGACCGCCCCTAATGTCGTCCAGGAGGTCGAGACGTCGCAGGGTCTGGCGAAGGGTCTCGGCGAGATCGAGGCGGTACTCCTCCTCCGCGATCGCACGAACGGCCTCGACGCGGATCGATCCGTACGCGGCCCCGTCGCGGCCGGAGTACAGGTGGGCCTTGCCGACGACGAGCGAGCGCTGCGGGTCGCGGATCGCCTGAAAGGCGCCCAGGGCCCGGGGCTGGAACCCTCCCGCCGTCACGCTGAACGACCCCGTCGGGTCCGTGAGCCGCGCCCGAAGGAACGGCGCGGCGGGGTCCTTCCCGACGGGCTCGGGTACGCCGAGCGTCCCGACGACCAGGACCCGGTTCATCCGGGCGCCGAGCGGGGAGAGGACGTGCCGCACCGGCCGCTCCCCGACACCGGTCTCCTCCTGGACCGAGGCCAGGAACTCGTGGGCGAAAAGGCGCCAGGCCGTCTCTCGGCCGGTCATCGCGGGCCGTCCTCGAGCTCGGTCCGAAGACCGGCCAGGTCCCTCGGTCCCCCCGCCGGGACGATGCGGACCTCGTCGGGGTACATCGTCAGACCGAAGTCGTCGGCGCTGGCGCGGCCCGTGGCGACGAGACGACGTCCGAACAGCGCGGTGTGGATCCCTTCCTCGATCCGCCCGGGGTCCGGTCGCTCGCGAAGCCCGGCGAGGGCCGCCTCGAGCGTGCCGCCCCAGAGCCGCTCGGTCGCGATCCGGTCGAGGTTGAGCGTCAGCGCGCCGGTCCCGTCATCGAGGACGACCCGGGCCCTAAGGTCCGGGATCCCCTCGACCGCGCCGTGCGCCCGGCAGAGCCCGTTCGCGACGCCGCGGCCGCACGTCGGGCAGCGGAAGACGAGGCCGCTCGGTGGGGAGAGCCCTACGACGGTGCCCTCGACCGTGGCGTGGCTCGACCCGCGCCCCGCCTCGAGCAGCCCGATAGCGGTCGCGATCGGCGTGCGCCATTCCTCGAGGGACGGGAGCTCCGACCCCTCGGAGGGCTGGACGTGGGCGCGTTCGTCCAGGATCATCTGGGCCTGCCCGCGGAAGACGCCGACGTACGCGCCGACGATCCGGACCGCCGCGCCTTCGGAGAGCCGAAAGTCCGACCAGGCGGTGAACGGGATCGAGCCGCTGCGGTCGAACGCGACGCCCTCGTGGAGGAGACGCCGCTCCTGTCCGACGCTCACGGTCTTCGCCTCGACGCGGGCGATACGGACCTGGAGCCGGAACCCTTCGTCCCCGTCGGCGAGCTCGGCCACGGTCCGGACGGGAAGCTCGTCCTCCTTCAGCTCGGGAAGGTCGGCCTCGGAGGCCGGGGCGACCCGGGTCTTCCAGGTGAACGTGATCTCCGGCCGTCCGCGGAATTCGCGGAGCTGGATCGGCCCGGCGCGCAGGACCATCCCGCGCTCGACCTCCTCGGCGGGCGGATCCCACCACGTGAACCGGACGGTGGCGGTCCCGTCGCTCAAGAGCCCGGAAAGGACCGGCCGTCGGCCGCCGTCGCTCCGGCGGGTGATCTCCCGGCGCTCGGCCGAGACGACCCGGGCGACGATGATCACCGGCGCGTCCATCGGCCGGAGGTCCCGCAGTCGCAGCTCGACCGGGGCGTTGGGCGAGGCAGGCTCTCCTTCCGACATCCGTGACGCGCCCTCGCAGGCGGGTCCATCGTGTCCCGACGGATAAAACCGTGACCGAGCGGGCGAACGGTGGGGGCCGAGGGCGCGAACCAAGACAAGGCTTTTCCGCCGCCCCTCCTCCCCTCGGTCGGTGGGCGTCAGGTTCCAGGCGCGGTTCGACCAGGTCGTCCGCGCGCGCAAGTCGCTCCTGTGCATCGGCCTCGATCCGGACCCGGTCCTCCTTCCGAAGGGGCTCCGCCGGATGTCCGAGCGTGCGGGTCTCGCCAAGTTCCTCGAGGGAACGATCGCCGCGACGTACCCGTACGCCGCCGCCTACAAGATGCAGCTCGGGGCCTACCTCGCGTTCGGGACCGACGGGATCGAGGCGCTGGCCAAGCTGCCTCGTCGGATCGGACCCACGCGCCTGCGGATCTTGGACCTCAAGGCGAACGACATCGCCAACACGATGCGGCTCTTCCACGAGGGCGTGTTCGACCGCCTGGGCTTCGACGCCGTCACGGTCACGCCGTGGCTCGGGTGGGAGACCCTCGCCCCGTTCGCGGAGGATCCGGACCATGGGTTCTTCGTCGTCGCGCACTCCTCCAATCCCGGCGCGCCCGATTTCCAGGAGATCCCGACCCCGCGCGGACCCTTGTGGCTCGCGGTGATCCAGGAGGTCCGGCGGCTCGCGCAGGCGAACGGCAACGCCGGCGCGGTCGTCGGGGCGACCTACGCCGAAGCGATCCGCCTCGCCCGGCAGAACCTCGGGAACGGCGTGCCGATCCTTGTCCCCGGCGTCGGGGCCCAGGGGGGGCAGCTTTCCTCGGTGGTCCGCGACGGGGTCGATGCCCACGGGCGCGCGCTCCTGATCAACGCCTCCCGCTCGATCATCTATGCCTCGGCCGGCCCCGACTGGAAGAAGGCGGCCGGGGTCGAGGCGAAGCGGATGATGGAGCAGATCAACCAGTTGCGAGCAGGGATCGGTACACGTTGAGCAGCTGCGCGGCGACGACGTTCACCCCGTAGCGCTCCTCGGCCCGGCGGCGCGCCGCCGTGCTCATGCGGGCGCGGCGTTCGGGATCGTCGAGCAGCTCACGGATCTTGGCTACGATGTCCGAGACGAGCAACGGCTCGACGAGCAGTCCCTCGACCCCCGGCTCGATCACCTCCCGCACCCCCGGCATGTCGGCGATCACGACCGGTAGCCCGGCGGCCATCGCCTCAGCGACGGCGAGCCCGAACCCCTCGAGCCGGTTCTGAGAGGGGAAGACGAACAGGTCGGCGGCGCGCAGGAACTTCGGCAGCTCCTCGTCGGAGACGTTCGGGCAGAACCGGACCCGGTCCTCCACGCGGAGCCGGTGGGCGAGCGACGTGAGGTTCGGCAGGGTCGGGCCGCGGCCCACGACGAGGAGGGTCACGTCCTCCGGGAGGGCCGCGAGCGCGTGGAGCAGGACGTCGATCCCCTTGTGCGGGACGAGCCGACCGGTGAAGGCGAGCACCCGCTTCCCCTCGAGCCGGAGCCGGGCGCGGATCTCGCTGCCGTCCTCGTCCGGCCGGAAGCGCTCGAGGTCGACGGACGATGGGATCACCTCGAGGGGCCGGTTCCGGAGCGCCGTCGAGGTCCGGCCGTAGCTCTGGGTGTGAACGATGAACCGGTCGATGCGCCGGAACGTCGGGGGGAGGAAGAACCGACGGAAGGTCCCCGTGAGGAGCCCACCGATCGGGCCGGGGATGTACAGATCGCAGTGGTAGGTCAGGCAGACGGGGGTCGTCCGGCCGCGGAGCCCCCGGACCGCAAAGAACGCCGTCAGCGGGGGCGGATAGTGGAGGTGGATCACGTCCGCCGGGACCGACGCGAGGAGCCGCCCCGTTCCCGTATCGAGGGGGGTGTTGTACCAGACCGCCCGCGTCGTGGCCCGCAGGATGCGATAGCCTTCGAACGATTCCGACGCCGGCAGCGCGGGATCGTACCGGGACGTCACGACGGTGACGTCGTGGCCCTCTCGGGCGAACTCCGAGGCAAGAGCTCGGACGTGGGACTCGACGCCGCCGGCGTGCGGATAGAAGAACGGGCTTACCTGGACGATCCGCACTCACGCCCTCCCGGCCCAACGGCAGGGGCCGAGGGATCGAGACCGCCCGTCCCCGACATCACGCGACGGGCTTCGGCCGCAGAAGCGACACCGGACCCGATTCCCGGGTCTGCAGGAGGTCCGCCGGCGCCATCGACGCGACGTCGAGCCCTTTCATGGCCTCGCCGAGGCCGGTCGAGACGCGAGCGAGCTGCTCCGGGTCGTCGTAGTGGAGCGACGCCTCGACGATCGCGCGGGCGACCTTGATCGGGTGCTGCGATTTGAAGATGCCACTGCCGACGAAGACGCCGTCCACGCCGAGGAGACGGCAGAACGCGGCGTCGGCGGGCGTGGCGATGCCCCCGGCCGCGAAGTTGACGACGGGGAGGCGTCCGCGCTTCTTCACGTCGGCGACGAGCGCTTTGGGGATGCGTTCCAGCTCGGACCAGGCGGTGATCTGATCGGGCGTCATCTTGCGGAGGTCGGCGATCTCCGACGAGATCTGGCGGATGTGTCGGATCGCCTCGACGACGTTTCCGGTGCCCGCCTCGCCCTTGGTCCGGATCATCGCGGCGCCCTCGTCGATGCGCCGGAGCGCCTCGCCCAGATTGCGCGCACCGCAGACGAACGGCACCTTGAACCCCTTCTTGTCGACGTGATAGAACGGGTCGGCCGGCGTCAGGACCTCCGACTCGTCGATCATGTCGACCTCGAGCGCCTGGAGTATCTGCGCCTCGGCCAAGTGCCCGATGCGGCACTTCGCCATCACCGGGATCGACACGCGCTCGCGGATCTCCTTGATCTTGGTGGGGTCGGCCATCCGCGCGACGCCGCCCGCGGCCCGGATATCGGCCGGCACCCGCTCCAGGGCCATCACGGCGACGGCGCCGGACTGCTCGGCGATCGCCGCCTGCTCGGCGGTCGTGACGTCCATGATGACGCCGCCTTGCTGCATCCGCGCGAAGCCGCGCTTGACGAGCTCGGTGCCGAACCGGAGCTTCTCGACGGGGTCGCCCATGGTAACCCGTTGGACGCGGACGGCGTATAAGAGACTGCCCCGCGCGGGGCGAACGGCGCCGGAAACGCCCATAAGGACCCGGGGTGTTGCCGCTCCCGCAGGGGGAGCTGTGGACCGGCTGAGAGGACGGGCATCGCCCGTCGACCCCACGAACCTGCACGGGGTAATGCCCGCGAAGGGACCGCGATGCGTCGGTTTCTAGACTCCTCCGCGGAGACGCGGAGTCGATGAGCCCGGAGATCCCGAACACCCTCTCCCGGCCCCGGCCGCGCCGCCGGGCCGGTCGGACCCTGCGGATCCTCGGGGCGACGGTCGTCGCGCTCGTGGTCGTGCTCGCGGGCTACGGAACGTACTCGTACGTCGCGCACCTCCCCGCGCCGGGCACCACCGAGCTCGTCGTCTACACCTACCCCTCCTTCTTCGGGGGCGGCTGCGGGTCCAATCTCTCCTCGGTGCTCGCCCCGTTCGAGTCGGCCCATCACGTCACGGTCACCCTCGAGTGCTCCGCGACGCTCTTGGCGACGCTCGAGAGCGAGCGCAACTCCCCCTCGGCCGATGTCGTCATCGGCCTCGACGAAGTGACGACGCCCGAGGCCGTGAAGGAAGGCCTCCTCGTACCCTACGCTCCCCCGGGGCTCGCCAACGTCCCGTCGGACCTGGTGCGCGAGCTCGATCCCGGCCACCACGCCACCCCCTACGAATGGGGGTACCTGTCGATCGACTACACGCCGGCGTTCGCCAACGCGACTCACGGCGCGATCGGGAACGCCACGTTCACCGACTTCACGAACAACACGACCTGGGCCAAGGGCCTCCTCACCGAGGACCCGACGCTCGACATCACCGGGGAGGAGTTCCTGCTCTGGGAGATCGCGTTCTACGAGAACGTCCTCCACCAGGACTGGACGACGTGGTGGAAGGCGGTCGCGCCGTACGTCCGCCTGGCCCCGGACTGGCAGACGGCGTTCGACGAGTTCTCGTCGCCCCCCAACAATCCGCCGATGGTGGTGAGCTACACGACCGATGCGGCGTACGCCGCGGCCTCCGGCGCTCCCGGCTCGCTCAACGGCACCGTCACGAGCTGGGGGGGCACGTCGTACGGCTGGCGTTCGGTCTACGGGATGGGGATCGTCAACGGCTCGGCCCACTTGGGGCTCGACGAAGCGCTCCTCGACTGGTTCCTCGGCGGCACGGTCCAGTCGGCGCTCCCGACGAACGAGTGGGAGTACCCGGCCAACGATACCGCCGTGCTGCCCCCCTCGTTCGCCGCCGCCCTGGCGCCTTCCGGGATCGTGCCGCTCGACGACACGATGACGCCGAGCGGGATCGCGGCGAACCTCACGGGCCCGAACGGCTACCTCGACACCTGGCAGGCCCTGATGAACCAGTACGGATGACGCGACGACGGGGTCCAACGCCGCATCTCCTGCCTCTGATCGGGTTCGTCGCCCTGTTCGGTCTCCTCCCCGCGGTCCTGCTGTTCATCGGCGGCTGGTCGCAGCTCGGCGCGAACGGCTCCCTCAAGGCCCTGTCGGACCCGCTCAACCGCCAGGCGGTCGAGAACTCGCTCGTCCAGGGGAGCCTGTCGGCCGTCGCGGCCGTCGCCGTCGGCTACCCGGTGGGAGTCCTGTTGGGCCGCTACGAGTGGCGCGGCCAGTCGACCGCGCGCGCCCTCCTCGTCGTGCCGTTCCTCCTGCCCACCATCGTGGTCGTGCTCGGGATCGAGGATCTCTTCGGTCCGTCGGGGGCCGTGTCGAGCGTCCTCCCAGCGCTGTCGATCTTCGGAGCGGGGCTGCCCGGGATCGTCGCCGTCAACGTGTCGTACAACGCACCGCTGGTCGCCCTGCTCACGGCCGTCGGCATCGAGTCCGCCCCGGTCGACCTCGAGGAGACCGTGGCCACGCTCGGGGGCTCGCCGTGGCGTCGGTACCTCGTGGCGTGGGGTCCGTCGTCCTGGCGGGGAGCGCTCGCGGGCGGCCTCCTGGCGTTCGTCTTTTCGGCCCTCGCGTTCGCGGCCCCGTTGCTGCTCTGCGGGGCGCGCTGCTACACGCTCGAGGCCCGGGTCTGGTCGCTCGCCGAGGTGCTGCTGTCCCCCGGCGAGGCCGCCGTCGTGGCCTCGGCGATGACGCTGCTGCTGCTGGTCCCCCTCCTGATCTACCTCGTCCTCGTCCTCCGGCCGCCGGTCGGGGCGGGACCTCGGGGCGGGCGTCGCCCGAGCCTCCCTTGGCGATCGCCGACCGCCTGGCCGCTCCTCGGGATCGGGCTCGCGGTGCTCGGAGGGTTCGTGCTCCTGCTCGGCTCGGTCCTCGTGCGCGGCGTGACCGCGCGCGCGACCGGGGGGAGCGCCGGCAGCGCCTGGTCGCCGCTCTTCGGCGCGAACGTGACGCGCGAGCTCGGAATCTCGACCTTCGGCGCCCTCGGCAACTCCCTGTTCTTCGCGGCCGTCGCCGCGACGATCGCGATCGTCCTCGGGATCCTCGCGGGATTCCGGAGGCCCTCGGCCCGGGAGACCGGTCTCCGGGCCTATCTGTTCCTGCCGCTCCTCATCTCGCCGATCGTCCTCTCGTTCGGGCTCGCCACCTTCTGGCGACCCCTCCTGGGCGGGAACGGCTCGGTCTGGCTCTTGATCGTCCTGAGCCAGGCGACGCTCGGGCTCCCGTTCGCGCTGCAGGGCCTCGACGTGGCGCTCGCCTCGGTCGCCCCGAGGTTCCGGGAGTCGGTCGAGACCCTGGGCGCGAGCCCGTTCGTCGCCTACCTCGAATCGGAGCTGCCCCTCGTCCGGCCGGCCCTCGTCGCGGCCGGTCTGTTCGCCTTTGCGCTCGGCCTCGGCGAGTTCACCGCGACGTACTTCCTCGCCACCCCGTCGTTCACGACGCTGCCGGTCGAGATGTACCGCCTCGAGGGCCTTCGGCAGCCCGGGCTCGCCGACGCCATCGCCGCGTTGCTCGTCGTCGTCAGCCTCGCGACCTTCGCCGCGCTCCAGCGCGTCGGCGGGAGGGTCCTTGCCTGAGGGCCTGAGCGTCCGGGGCCTCGCGGCGAGCTGGGACCGACGGCCGGTCCTCAGCGACGTGAGCTTCACCGTCGCGGAGGGCGAGTTCGTGACCCTCATGGGCCCGAACGGGTCGGGGAAGTCGACCCTGCTCCGATCGCTCGTGGGGCTCGAGCCGATCGACGCCGGCGAGATCCGGCTCGCCGGCCGCCTCCTCAACGGCGTGCCGACCCACCGACGCGGGATCGGCCTCCTGTTCCAGGAACCGACCCTGCTGCCGCGGCGCACCGTGCGAGAGAACGTGGCCTTCGGTCCGGAGATCCAGGGGATCCCCAACGCCGAGGTCGACGCTCGCGTCGACGAGATGCTCGAGCTGCTCCACCTCGCGCCGCTGGCGGATCGGCCGAGCCACGCGCTCTCCGGCGGCGAGCGTCAGCGCGTGGCGCTCGCCCGTACCCTCGCGGCCCGCCCGTCGCTCGTGCTCCTCGACGAGCCGTTCGCGTCGGTCGATCCCGAGATCCGGGCGGAGCTGCGGGCCGAGTTCCGTTCCGTCCTCCGCTCCCGCGGCATCGCGGTCGTCCACGTGACGCACGACCGCGACGAGGGCCTGTTCCTCGGCGACCGGGTCCTGCTCCTCTCCGAGGGCCGCCTCGTCCAGGTCGGGCCGCCGGACGAGGTCTACCAGCACCCGCGGACCCGCGCCGTCGCCCGGTTCCTGGGCTACAACGTCACCGCCGGAACCCGGGGGGCGCGCGCCGTCCATCCATCCGACGTGCGACTCGGGGCCTCGGGGGAAGGCCTTCCGGGCCGGGTGCTCGCCTCCGGCTCGGTGGGCCGCGGCTGGGTCGCCTACGTGGACCTGTCGAACGGAGAGCGCTGGGAGACCCGGGGGGGCGAGGATCGTCCTCGTCCTCCGGCGGGGGAGGCCGTGACCGTCCGTTGGACGAGGGACGTCCCGCTTCAGGACTGATGGACCCGCAACGGTTTCCTTGCCGAGGGCCCTCGCCGGGCGTGGACCTCCCCCGATCCGGGCGTCGCCGTCGCTCCCTCACGGGACTGCTCGCCGTCGTCCTGGCGACGGCCGCGTTGGTCGGGGCGCTCGCCTGGGTCCCCGAGGGATCTGCCGCCGTTGGGGGCACTCCATCGAGCGGCCTCTCGGTCCTGGCCGACGCGACCCCGATGGCCGGGACGATCCCGCTGGCCGTCGCCTTCTCCGCCAAAGCTTCGGGCGGGTTCACCCCCTACACCTACAACTGGAGCTTCGGGGACGGCACCCCGAACGCCACGACGGAGTTCGCCAACCACACGTTCCACTGGGCGTCGGAGTTCCGCGTCAACGTCACGGCCGTCGACGTTCTCGGGGAGATCGCGACGA
>Ga0209415_10017635_pt1 | contig 11342 bp, 4 predicted proteins | sample PeaSoiSIISIP2007_FD_187696 | JGI IMG/M metagenome (GOLD analysis project Ga0209415, IMG submission 187696) | Peat soil microbial communities from Weissenstadt, Germany - SII-SIP-2007 (SPAdes) (version 2) | ecosystem: Environmental > Terrestrial > Soil > Wetlands > Peat | place: Germany...
GTGCGCAGGACCCCCGAGTGGTGCTCCTTCAGCCGTTCGATCACCTCGCGGTTGGGATGTCCGTAGCTGTTTTCGAAGCCCGCCGAGATCACCGCAAACGTCGGATTGACCACGCCGAGAAACGCTTCCGTGCTGGAGGTCCGGCTGCCGTGGTGGGCCACCTTGAGCACGTCGGTGCGCTCGAGTTCGTTGGCCTGGAGCATGCGGTACTCGATCGGCCGCTCCACGTCGCCGCTCAGCAGGAACGAGTGGCGGCCGTACCGCACGCGCAGCACCAGGGAGTCGTTATTCTTGGGCGTATCCTCGGGAACGTAATCGGAAAACGGCGCCAGAACCTCGATCTCCGCCCCGCCGTAAGCGAAGCGTGCGGGCGATTGGAGCGGCACGATCTTGACGCCGTTCTTGGCCGCCTTCTCGCGCAGGGTACACCATGTAGGACTCTCGGGCGTGACCCCGGTCCACAATTCCCGCGGATGAAAATCGCCGGTGAGGGCGGGGAGCCCGCCGATATGGTCCTCATGCCCGTGCGAGAGCGCGATCACGTCCACGCTGCGGATCGAGCGGTCCCACAGATAGGGCGCAACCACATCTTCGCCGATATCCAACTGCGCGCGCGACCGGCCTCCGAATGCCGGGATGCCGCCGCCATCCATCAGCATGCGCTTGCCGTCGGGGAACACCACCAGAATGCTGTCGCCCTGTCCCACATCGATGGCGGTCATCTCCAGTTGGCCCGGCCAGGTCTCCGGCGGAAACGGATCCCATAGCAGCAGCGCCAGGAACCCGGCCACGGCCAGGCCGGCGCCCGCGCGCCACCAGCGCCCGCGCGCCAGGGCGGCGGCGATCAGCGCCGCGGAAAGTCCCACCCCCACCCACACCGGAGGAGTGGGAATGCGCCAGGCGGGCTCGATGCCCGCGTGCCAGCTCACCACCCTCTGCGACAGCCACAACAACACGCCCGCGATCTTCGCCACCCAGCCGAAGCCCGTCGAGATCGTCACGAATCCCACCGGAACCACTAGGCCCATCAGCGGAACCACGAAGGCGTTGGCGGAGAGGCCGGAGAGCCCCACGCGATGGAAATAGACCACCATGGGAAGCGCCAGGCCGGTCTGCACGACCGCCGAAACCACGGTGATTTCGTACAGGAAGAACAGGATTCGCGCGGGCGCCGTGACCGCCGTCGCCGCCGCGCGGCGCGGCACACGCAGGCCGCGCAGCGTCTGAACCAGCAGGCGCATCTCGATGCGGAACTGCGCCACGCGCGGGGCCAGGTGGAGATCGCGCCCCGTATCGTCGAGATCGCCGAGGGCCCGCCCCAGCGGTCCCGACGTAGCGCCGATCAGCGGCGTGGCGAACGCGCCCAGGAATCCCACCGCCAGGAACGTGAGCTGGAAGCTGGCCTCGAACAACTGCCCGGGATCGACCACCAGGAAGGCCAGCGCCACCGCCGCCACCAGGTTCAACGGCCGGCGCTGGCGGTAGAAGTAGCTGCCGATCATGAACAGCGTCAGGCCCGCCGCCGAGCGCGTACACGGCGCCTGCCAGCCGGTCACCACTGCGTACAGCCACGCCGTCCCCACCGTGATCAACAGCGCGAGGCTCTGCGGGACGAAGCAGATGCGCAACAGAAAAAGGAAGAAGGCGGCCAGGATCGCCACGTGTGTCCCGGAGATTACCAGGGCGTGAAAGGTGCCGGTGGAGCGGTAGTCGTCAGTCCAGACCCTTTGCAGTTGGTAGGACTGTCCGATGAGGAGCGCCTGCATCATGCCGGTTTGATAGTCGCTGCCGTGGTACAGGCGCTCGATGCGCGCCAGCATGCCGGCTCGCAGGTCCATCACAGCCTTCTGCAAGCGCGAGCCGCAGCGGCCCGGCAAGACGCGCACGGTGTCGGCGGCGCCCGAAGCGGTCCAATAAATCTCCTGCCGCGACAAGTGATGCGCATAGTCGAAAGCGCCCGGGTTGCCGTAATTGCGCGGCTTGCGCACGCGCGCGTCGAGCTCGATATTCTGCCCGTAGCCGAGCGGCGGAAGGGGCTCGTCGCCCTTGGTGTAGAGCGTGACCTGCGCGCGGGCGTGCGGCGCGAGCTCCAGGAGGAAGCGCTCGCGCTCGCCGGAGATGGCGGGCGGCTCGACCACGCACCCGCCCAGGATGACGATTTCGCGGCCTTCGGCGTCGAGTTCCGGGGGCGGCCCGGGAGCGTGCGCCAGGGCGGTCAAAGCGCCGCCGCAGAAGAAGCCCAGGCAGCAGCAGGCTCCGGCGATGGCACGCGAATCGCGCCACAACGCTACGACGCCAAGCAGCAGGAATGCCGCGATGGCGGCAAACAGCTCCGAAGGATGAAACGGTACGAAACGGGAAACCAGGATACCCGAGGCGATAGCAGCCAGGGGCGCCACCAGCGGGTGCCTCACTTGACGCCGATTGTAGCACCAGGCTGGGGAGTGGGGGCGGGGACCGGGGGCCGCGGCTGATGGCCCGGGTGACGGGGTGACGAAGTTTTGCGGCTGTGTCGATTTGTTATGCATGCGGCTGGAACCTCTTCTGTTTCCGTGGGTTGCGGAGGGGAGTCGGAATCGGGTGACGATGATTCGTCATTTTGTGGAAAATCACCGTCACCCGGGTGGGTGGGGAGACGATGCGGTTAGGTGACGCATGCTAATCGGGTGCGTCAGTTCATTTTCCATGGAGTTTTAACCCATTCTGTTTCTGTAGATTGCGGAGAAAGGTCGAGATTATGTAACGCATCGGGAGGGTCGTTTTTGCAATATGAGTCACAAACTTTGGCGCGGTGACCGGTGATTCGAGTCGGTTCCATAAATGCTCCCTCAAAAAGAAAAGCCGCCCAAAATGAGCGGCCGGTTTTGGTTGCAGTCGATAACTTACGCGGTGCTGCCGGAAACGGATCGCACCGCGTTTCTTGCGGGCCAACATACGAGGCGCCGGGAAAACGCAACTTTACCTGCGCTTTTGGGACGACGTGGAAAGAAACCAAGGGACTTGCGCCGTTTCGACCGCAAGGAAACCTGCGGTTTGGGTCCGTTTCCGAAGAATGACGCCAAACGGTTTTTGTTCCCTTCCCCGGTTGCGGTCAGGCTTGCCGATGCCTACGCGGGGCGCAAATCTCTTCCTGATTTAAATCTAGCAGACAGATGTGCGGAGACCGTACGCGGGCGGTGCGTAGGCGGGAGTAAGTGGTTTTGGAATCAGTGAAAGTGGGGGTGAAAAATAAAGTTCGTTCCAGCGTGACCGTGATTTTTTGAGGGGCGGAAGCGGGGGTGTTTTTCGGCGGCCAGGCGGAAAACCGGGATCGAGGAGCGTAGGGGACTCGGCCCCGCGACGGAGGAGAGCGCGAAAGAGCTCCTGGCTCATGTGAAGGGCGAGAAGACGCTTCCCAGGCGCCGGGAGTCATCGCGAAGAATCGCGAGGCGGTGTTGAAGGCCGCGGTCTCGCTGACGGTAGTTGGCCAGTTCGTCCTTGCCAGACCTGAGGTATGACGACAATACGGCCAAGTCATCGGCGGACGGAGGGAGTGACACGGCAAGCTTCCCAGATCGGGACTTCGAGGCCAGCGTGGGTTCACCCCTACGAGCAGGGCGCTTCCAGTCGACTTGGCGGCCCGGGGCCGTCAGCGCCGCGCGCGCTTGCCATTCGGCGTCAGAATTGAAGTCGAACAAGCTTGAATGCCCGATTCTATATCGACCCTGCAACCGGGTTGCCGCATATTCATAACCACCAGGTGGAGGAGGCCGAGGTAATTGACGTCTTGGAGGGACCGGGAGAGGATCGGGCGGGACTCCGTATTTGTGATCACGGCTTACGAACTGACCGGGAAACCCAAGGTGGCGTATCGCCGGCGCCGAAAGAAGAAACACCGATGAGCCAGAATAAATTTCCAGAGGGATGGGATGAGGGCAGAGTACAACGGGTACTTGCTCATTACCAGGAACAGACCGAGGATGAGGCCCTAGCGGAGGACGAGGCGGGGTTTGAGCCCTCCGAGACGGTCATGAACGTTCCTCGTGATCTCGTGCCAAAAGTTCGGGAACTGATCGCGAAATCCCAGGGTTAACCGGCCACCTTCCAGATCGCGGTTTGGGGGCGGTGGGCGCCCCACACGCACCCTCGGCAGTTGCGAGCACGTGATACCTGTTGAGTAGAGGGCACGCACTCGCCGGAGGCGGCAGGTAGAATGTCATTGGCCTGCGGACAAAATCCTCCGGCGAGTACTCAGCGAGACCGCTGATGCCGCCAGCCGTTTTGACGACCTGTGCCATTTGCTCGGCCACTTTTGAGAAGAATCCTCGAAATTCACGCCGGATACAGGTAATAGGGACATCGCGTGCGGGTTCGTCGGATCAATCTGAACCGCTCTCTCCAACGCCCGGATGCGGTGCATGCGTTGGAGCGGCGTCTCCGAAGGGAGCGACATCGCGGATCGGAGCCTGTCCTCTGAAACATCGTGCCGGATCTGCTTCGAAATCGAACGTGTGAATTCCGATGAGTAGGATTGTTCAGCCTGCGTCACGAGCTCGATAGCCTTGATCGCATCGCCCTCCCGGAAGAGTGTCTGTGCTGCAACGGCCTTGCGTGAAGTCTCCAAACGCTCCTCCGCCTGATGGTACGCGGCCAGGGAAGGCTTGTACAGGTCTACCGATCTGAGGCGTGCTGCTGCGGCACCATCGATCTCTCCTTTCTCGATCAGGGCCAAGGCGGCATCCACAATCGTCTTGGCTGCCTGAATGTTGGCCGTCAGGCTCGCCAAGGCTTCGCTCGCGGATCTGTTAGAGGGGTCAAGCCTCAAAGAATCGCGGATAAGAATGTCGGCCTTGACCGGGTCGCGGTTCATTTCCTGCCGACCCAACTCGTCCTTGAGAATCGATGCGCTTTTAGAAATTTCACGGCATTTCTTTTGATATTTTGAGCTGCTTGTATCCTGAGTAAATGCCGAGCAATAGGCCTCACTGGCTTCAGTGAGCTTATTCTCCTTTACAGCGGTCTCCTGCCTCGTAGGATGCCCGCGCGGCCCTCTTGGCAGGGTCATCTGCGCGGGAACGAGGGCGCCGGCCTCGAGGTGTGGTTCAGCGGTCCGAATCGCGCCACAACGCCACCATGCTCAGCAACAGGAATGCCCCGATGGCGGCAAACAACTCCGAAGAATGAAACGGTACGAAGCGGGAAATCAGGATACCCGAGGCGATAGCAGCCAGGGGCGCCACCAGCGGGTGCCTCACTTGACGCCGATTGTAGCACCCGGCTGGGGAGTGGCGGCTCAGTGTGGGCGCATCTGGAGGATTTTCCGTGGGCCGATCCGTGGGCACGAGTGACCACGGCGCTACCCAACGCTGTCGCCAGAGAGTTGGCATGGCACTGCACGCCAATACGGGCTGCCCTGGAAGATCGTGGCAACCATCGTGCGGCGGGCGGCGAAGTTCGGCTTGCAAAACCGGGCACGGCCTCCCGTGCACTCAAGCTCTGAAATCGCGGAAGTGGCTAACGCTCCACGGAGATTTCCCCTAGATCGTACCATCCGTCGGGGCCGCGGCCGGCGATTCCCAGGGCGATCGCCGGCAGGTGCGTGCGCGGGTCCAGAAGCGCCGTCTGCACGCGATACTTTCCCGCCGGCAGCTTCGGAATCGGGACCGGCTCCTCTACCAAGGCATCGCCGGGCAGCCACTTGCGCACGTCGGCGGGCAACTCGACGGCTGCGTCCGATGCGCCGTGAAACCGCAGCGCCAGAATATACGGACGGTAGACCGGCGCCACTCCGGCGTTCACCCACCACATACGGAACAGGGCATCCGCGCCGGCGTCGACCTTGGCCGGGTATTCGAGACGCCGCAATTCAAACCGGTACCCCATGCGCCTCTGAAACTCTTCGAAAGCGTTCTTCCAATCCGCGGGAAGCGCGCTGGATTTGACATTCAGCGAAGTGACATGCCAGCGCAGCGCTTCGCCGAGGATGTAGTTGACGTCCGAGCCCTGCCGTTTCCAGGACTCTGGAACACCGCAGGTCTCAAACGACACAGGGAAGCGCCGCCAGACGTCGCCGATGCCGGCGCGCACGATCTGCTCCGGGTAGAAATCGAGCATGTGGGACCAGCGCGCGCGCATGTCGCCCAAGCAGTCGAAGCGCCAGCCCGCTCCTTTGGCGGTGCCGTAGTGCAGCGCCTCCGGCTCATCGAAGTTCATCAGCAGCGGAGTGGAGGGGAAGGCCTCGAACCAGATGTCGATGAGCGCCTTCTGGTGCGAGAACGCGGGCATGAAGTTGCTCCATCCCTCACCCCAGTAGCCCACCGACGAAATGTCCACCGAGTCGAGGCGCGGGTCGCCGTCGTAGCGCCGGCCAGCCGCGCGCACCAGGTCGCTCCAGTGCTTGAGATAGAGCGGATCCGCGAAATCCGGTTCCCAGGTCGCCTCACTCTCGGGGTTGGCGCGCTTCGCCCCGCTCTGACGATACCACTCGGGCAACGGGTGCCTCTGGTCGTATGGCATCAGCCGGATGGCGAGTCGCTGGCCGTGGCCCGCGGCCTGTTCGAGCGCGCGGTCCAGAATGGCCCAGCGGACATCGCCCTTCGCAGGCTCGATGGTTTGCCAGAACCAGCGGCAGTAGGCGATCGTGGATTTCGGAAAATCGGGTGCGGCTCCCGCGGCGAGCGGGCCGGTCGGGCCTTCTTCCGACCACTGGACACCCGCATTCAATGGATCGCCGTTGTAGCGCTGAAACGTCTGAATGCCCATCCCCGGATTCACCAGTACGTCGTTGATCCGCGCCGGGTGAACGACCGTGTTCTGACCCCAAGCCAGCGAAGCCAGGCCGAGGGCCGCGATCATGTAGTGAATAGCCATACCACTCCCCTTCCGTCCAATCGTTGAAATCACGGCCGTGACCCAATCATGAGCCCGGTGATTCCCGGCAGGCGCGTGTGGCGGATCTCCCGGAAACCCGCCTCGCCGAGCCATGCGGAATATTCCGGCTCGCTGTAGCTGCTGCCGCCGCGCGTGCCCACCAGCATGTTGAGCGCGAACATCGCGGCGAAGCGGGGAGAAGTCTTGTCCGCCTCCAGGATGAAATCCTGAATGACGACGCGGCCGCCAGGCTCGAGCGCCTCGCGGCAGCGGCGCAGCAGGTCGAGATTCTCCCCGGGGTTGAGCATGTGGCAGATGGCCGAGACCAACACCAGGTCGTATCCTTCGCCGAGCCGGTCGGAACGCAGGTCGCCGGCGCGGACCTTGACGCGGTCCGCCACCCCGGCCTCCTGGATGTGACGTTGCGCGATGGGCTCGACGGTGGCCAGGTCCAGAATGTCGGCCCGCAATGCGGAGTTGGCCCGGGAGAAAGCAATCGAATAAGCACCCGACCCGCCGCCTACGTCCAGCATGCGTCGGACATTCTCCGGGCCCACCGCGCGCACCACCAGCGGCGCGCGTTCCGAGGCGTTGCGGTGCATGGCGGCGATGAAGGCCTCGGTCCAGTTCTCGCCGCGGCCGCCCAATTCCGCGACGGCGCCGCCGGCGCGCACGCAGTCGGTGAGCGTCGACCAGCGCTGCCACAGGTGCGCGGTGTGCAGCAAGGCCGGCCGGGCGTTGTCGCGCGACCCGGCGGTGAAGTACCGTGCGGCCGCCGGCGAGTTGTGAAAGACCCCTTCCTGCTTGATCAGCAGGCCGAGGGACGCCAACGCGTTCAGGAGCATCCCGGTGGCGCGCGGGTCGGTGCGGAGCGTGGCGGCCACATCCGCCGCGCCGGCGCCGTCCCCCACGGCCGTGAACAGGTCGAGCTCCAGCGCGGTGAGAACGGCGCGGCTCTCCTGAAACCCCCGGATGCGCGCGTTCAGGTCGTCGGGGAGGACTCCGGCGGCTTCCCGGGCGCGGCGCGCCGCGAACATCTTCTCGCGGTTGCTCAGGATCTCCGCGCGTAGAGCCTCGGGATCGGTGCGGGCCAGGCGCTCTACGGGCGTGTCCTCCTGGAAATGCGAGCGGACGATCTCCGGCACGTCCGCCGGGGTCACGCCCGAGTACCAGATGCCTTCGGGATAAACCACCAGGTTCGGCCCGTGCTCGCACAAGCCCAGCGAGCCGCACGCCGTCACCTGGACATCGTCTTCCAGCCCGCGCGCGTTTACCTCGTGCCGCAACGCCTCCAGGACCTGGACCGAGCCCCGCGCCGCGCAGCACGGCGCGCCTTCGGGCTTCTGCTGGTCGCAGACAAATACGTGAAATCGGAACGGCTGCATGTTTCTTTCTCCGGCTTCACAGTAACAGATTTGCTTGTCCGATTTCCCAAGGCGAGCCGGACGTCGCCACCGCCCAACAACCTGCGAAGTTCTATCTTAGAGATGAGGTCCTGTGCGCGGCAAGGGATTATCCGGGTGTGGGCAGCCGAAGCCAGCGGAGGCTCGGATTGCCCGCCATGTGTCCTCAGCGATGCTCCTGGGCTGGTTCGCGGTTTCCGCGCTGATGGCTTTCCCGCTGGGCGCTGCGGATGTTACCTTGTACGGCCGGGTCGTGGACGAAAACGACGCGCCGGTTCGCGCCGCTCGCGTGACTGTGCGTCCCGCCGCCGTTTCGACGATCGCCGCGTCCGCGAATTCCTGGGAAGCGGATACCGATCCCACCGGCGCCTTTACCCTCGCCTTCCCCGGACCGGGCGACTTTCTGGTCAGTGTCGCGCGCGAAGGTTACTACGAGCTGAAGGACCGCGCGGTGCACGTCGAAGCCGCGCAGGAGCTGACGTTGGCGATCTCGATCGTCCGCGAGGTGTTTCAATCCGTGAACGTCAACGCGGAAACCTCGCCCGTCGACGCGGGCCAGACGCAAAGCCAGGAACACCTCACCGGCACGGAAGTGAACGATATGCCCTACGCTAACAGCCACAGCCTGCGGAACTCGATGCAACTCATGCCGGCCGTGGTCCAGGACGCTGCCGGCACTCTGCACGTGAACGGATCCTCCGAAAACCAGGTCCTCTATCTCCTCAACGGTTTCAACATCACCAACCCGATTTCCGGCCAGTTTCAGACTCTTCTGGCGGTGGAAGGCATCCGCTCCGTCGACCTCTCTTCGGGCCGCTATTCGCCGGAGTTCGGAAAGGGGGCGGCGGGCGTGCTGGGCGTCAACACCGAGAATGGCACGGACGCTTTTCATTTCACGGCCACCGACTTTGTCCCGGGGTTTAATATCCAGCAAGGTCTACGCCTCGGAAACTGGTATCCGCGGTTGGGGGTTTCGGGGCCCATCGTCCGCGGTCGAGCCTGGTTCTCCGACACTTTCGATTCGGAATACAATCAAGCGCTGGTGACCGGACTTCCCAGCGGTCAAAACACTCGTAGCGGGTGGGCCGTCAGCAACCTGCTGCACACCCAGGTGAACCTGACTCCCTCCAACCTTCTGTTCGCCGATTTCCTGGTGAACGTCTCTAACCAAGGCCGGGTTGGACTCGGCCCGCTCAATCCCGTGCCGGCCACATCCAATGTGCATACGCGCCAGTATTTCGTCAGCATCAAGGAACAGAAGTATTTGGGCCACGGTGCGTTGGTGGAGTTCGGCTATGCTCACAACGATTTTTCCAGCGTGCAAACTCCTCAGGGCCAGAGCCTGTATGTTTTCTCTCCCCAGGGCAACAGCGGCAATTATTTTGTAAACTCCAAGCAGGCGGCCGCGCGGGATCAGGGCCTGGTTGGGGCTTACCTGCCGAAGTTCCGGTTTGCTGGCTCCCATCAGCTCAAGGCGGGCGCGGATGCCGATTGGCTGCATTACAACGCCGATTTTCGACGCACGGGCTACCAAGTCCTCGGGCTTTCCGGTCAACTGATCTCGGAGACGCTGTTCCCCGCTCCCGCCAGGTTCCATACCGGCGATACGGAAATGTCCGCCTACCTGCTCGATACGTGGCGCGTGTCCAAACGGCTTCAGCTCGACCTGGGCATTCGACAGGATTGGGACAGAAGGGTGAGCAGCATGGCATGGTCTCCGCGGCTGGCCTTTTCCTGGTCTCCGTTCGCATCGGGCCGCACCAGAATATCGGGAGGGTATTCAATAACGCACGACGCCGTCACCATGGATATGCTGGGGCGCCCGCTGGATCAGACCGCCGTCACGACGCGCTACAATCCGGACGGCACGCCCGCCGGGTCTCCCGCGCTCACGACCTTCGCGATCGGCAATGCCCCCCTGGCTCTGCCTCGCGCCAGCAATTGGACGCTGGATGCGGATCATCAACTGTCTACGCACGTCTATGTGGCGGCGAAGTATCTGCGGCGGCGCGGGACGGATGGGTTCGCTTTCATCAATTCGCTCGCCCCGGATGCCCCGCCGTCGCTGCTACCCTTGCCGAGCGCGGAGTCGGCCGGGATTTATCAGCTCACGAATCTTCGCCGCGACGACTATGACTCGATCTCGATCTCGGTCCGCCAAACCTTGTCCGGGCAATATGAATGGGCAGCGTCCTATACCCACTCCCGGGCGCTCTCCAACGCGGTGCTCGATCCCAGCACTGCCCAGCCGTTGCAGGTGCTCACCAACCTTGTGCCGATGCCCTGGGACGCGCCCAACCGCATCCTGGCATGGGCGTACCTGCCTTTGCCGTGGAAGAATTGGGCCATATCGGCACTGGCGGACATGCGGACGGGGTTTCCGTTCTCCGTTCGGGATCAGACCGGGATCGTCGCCGGCGCGTTCGACTCCTATCGCTACCCCTTGAATTTCGACCTGAACTTGGCGATTGAGCGGATGGTTACGCTACATGGATATCGGTTCGCGCTCCGCGGCGGGATGGACAACATCGCCGATCGGGCCAATCCCACCGCCGTAAACAACGTGATCGGCGCGCCGCAATTCCTGCAATTCCTGGGCAATGAAGGCCGCCATTTCGTGGTACGGATCCGCTTCTTCGACCGCGCCGGAAAAAAATAGATCGGCTTGGGCCGTGTGTGGGCGGATTGGTCCATGTGGGTGGCCATCAACGGTCGGGAGCGCGTTTGTCGTCACCGATCCCGTGACGCTTCCCATAACCGGACTTCGCGTTCGTTTGGCTGCACTTCGACGGGAAGGGCGTTATACGGTCAAGTGGCATCGCGGACCCGGGCCGACTTTATGGGGAGTAATCTAGCGGGTGCGTCAACTCCAGGTTGCCGACGATCCGCCAGAATCAGCCGATCGGTAACACCCGCCTGCCACTGATGGACCGTAGCGGTCCGGTCGGCGTTGTTGTGTAACCGCCTCAGTGACTTGGTTGGCCAACAAGGGACTTAAGGGTATTACAATCCTTAACGTCAGACCTCCTGATCTCGTGAGAGGTGGACTGGTGAGAGTCGGGCGGTAGCAGGAGTTCCGGCGGGAATCGC
>Ga0209415_10017636_pt1 | contig 11342 bp, 14 predicted proteins | sample PeaSoiSIISIP2007_FD_187696 | JGI IMG/M metagenome (GOLD analysis project Ga0209415, IMG submission 187696) | Peat soil microbial communities from Weissenstadt, Germany - SII-SIP-2007 (SPAdes) (version 2) | ecosystem: Environmental > Terrestrial > Soil > Wetlands > Peat | place: Germany...
CCCGCCGAGCAGCCGCCTGCACCCGCCGACACCGTGCCCGCCGACACCGTGCTGGCTGACAGGGCACCGGCCGGCGCCGCGCCTGCAGCCGACGCCAGCCCGGCGCAGGGCCAGACTAGCCCGGCGCTCACCGTGGCGGTCACGGCTATGAACCTGCGGGCGACCATCATGAGTCTCCTTGCCTCGGGCTCCTGCCCATCGTGGCCCGGCGGGCATTCCCGCGCCACCCCGCCTCGTAGAGTGGCGTTTCCCGATGCCGGCCGCGGACTTCGCGCTGTCAGGCCATCGCTACCAGCCGTGCCCGCGCCAGCGCCACGGCCAGCCATGCAACAGTTCCGCCTAACGCATCGTTGGGGTAGATCCGAGGTGGTGGCATGGATCTCGATGATGCGCTGACGAAAGCACCGGCCGGAGCCGTGTCGGCTGCCGACGCCAGCCCGGCGTCAGCTCCCGTACGCGAGGATCACTGCCCGGCCGTTCAAGCCGAGGACGCCGTGGTTGGGATACGTCTGTCCGACCCCGATCGCCCGCGGTCCGCCGGGGACGGCCGCCAGGGCGCCGAGCGCCAGGACTCTGCCGTGAGTACCGGGCAGGGCGACGAACCGCAGCTGCCCGGCCGAATAGTGGAGCATCGTGGAGGCGCGGAACTCGAACGCGAGGATCGGTATCCACAGGCCGCCCTTGCCGTCGGGAATGACGTGCCCCGGATTGGCTGCCTGACTGTTCAGCGCGAGGCGCCGCCAGCTCCTGCCGTCGAAGTGCAGCACCGCCACCGGGCCGCCGATTGACTCGCGGCTGCCCGTCGCGATCGCCCAGACGTTCGTCGGCGACTGGGCGTAGATGCTGCTCAGCCGGGGATCGCAGAGCCGAGGGTGGCCAGGGCAGGTCGGCAGCATGCGGGCTACCGAGGTCCGTGACCAGCTATGCCCGTTCCAGTGGGCCACCCGCGTGGTGCCGACGGCCCAGATGCTGTTCGGCGACAGCGCGCTGCCGTCGAGCAGCCCGCGACCCGAGGGCACCTCGGACCAGCGGCCGTCGTAATGCCAGGTCCCGCCGCGACCGGGACCGCCGAAGACCCAGGCGTCATGTCGGCCCAGCGCGACGACGTCGCTCAGCTCACCGGGGAACGTCCCGGTCACGATCCAGCTCCGGCCGTTCCAGGACAGAGCTCGTGACCGCGTGAAATCGGACGTGACGGCCCAGACGTCATCGGCGGATGTCGAAGCCGCGGAAACGACAATCTCGCCCGACTTCCCGGCGAACGGTGCCCGGGTCCAGCGCGAGTTGCTGAGCCGCCAGGCGGTCGGCCTGGCGAACCTGACCGCCGTCGCCGCTGACTCGAACGCCCAGGCGCCGCGACGGCTGGTGGCGGTCACCGCGGTGAAATCCAGGCTATCCGTACCGCGAACCGTCTTGATGATCTTCCACGACGCCGGCCCGGCAGGTCGGCCGGAAGCGGCGTCGGGCCGTCCCGGCATCGCGGACGCCGCCGGCGTGCCCAGGGTCAGCGCCGGGAGTGCGAGCGCCGCGCTCAGCGCGGCCGCCGCCGCGATGACGCTCAAGGAGCGAATACGACCTGCGGGCATCGCGAACCCTCCGCTTCCTGCCGATCCCGGCCGGCATTTCGTCAGCCAGGCAGCCATCACCAGATCGCGACCGCCAGCATCAGGAACTAACCATGCGGTCAACCGGAGCGGTGCGACAGGGGACAACGGCCGCCGGGTCGGGGACCTAGGGCCCAGGCGCCGCCGTCAGGCAGGCTCGGACTCCCCGCCGCCTGGCTTCCACGGGCCGCCTGACATCACCCGGCGCGCATACTCGATCACGGCGTCGATGATCGCGTCGGCCTGCCGCCGGGTCCTGGACGCGGCGACCTCGCGCGCGCCCTCGCCGATCAATGACGTGAGGATCGCCGCGTAGAGCCGGTCAAGCGAGGTGTCCGACAGCTGGAGCAGCGCGTCGTTCTGGCTGATCCACTGATGCGTCCTGCGGCGCTTCATCAGCTCGAAACCTGGCGGCCCGTCACCGGAGACGAACAGCAGCGCCAGGTCCCTGCGCAGCCAGCTGCCGGTGAGGAACGCGCGGGCGCCGACCGAGAACAGCGCGGTCGGATCGGCCTGGCCGGCCTTGCGCGCCTGGACGACCGCCTCGCTCGCGGCCTTCTCGTGGGCTAGCTGGTGCTCCTGCCACAGGGCGAGGAAGAGCTCGCTCTTGCCGCCGAAGTGGTGGTACAGGCTGCCCACGCTCGACCCGGCGCGCTCCACCACGTCAGCGATGCTGGCACCGGAGAACCCCTGCTCCGCGAATACCTCGCGGGCGGCGTCAAGCAGCGCACGCTGGGTGTGCGCGGTCCGGCTCCACTGCCAGGCGCCGCTGGCCGGCCTGGCCGTCGGCTCTTTCGCCATGGAAGTCACCGGTCCGTTTCCTGCGCCTGGATGCGCAGCTTTATCGTGCCACCTCGCCGTGGCCGCCTGACCATGCCCGGCGGCCGGGCGCGGCAGCCTTGACAGCCAGGGCTGCCCGCCTAGAAGCTAATTCCAGAAGATAATTCTAGTAAATAATTAACAACTCGCCCGGGCTCGATGCCGCGGGGCAGGAGGTCAGGTGAGCCCGGATGGGACGTCTCGACGGGCGGGTCGCGATCGTCACCGGCGCCGGCCGCGGGATCGGCAGGTCCGTGGCGGTCCTGCTGGCCAGCGAGGGAGCGTCGGTCGTCGTCAACGATCTCGGCGTGGCGGTCGACGGGTCTGGTAGCGACGCCGGGCCGGCCCAGCAGGTGGTCGACGAGATCAGCGAGTCTGGCGGCAAGGCGGTCGCCAGCGGTGCCGACGTCTCCGACCACGCGGCCGCCGACGGCCTGGTCGGGACCGCGATCGAGGGGTTCGGGCGGCTTGACGTGCTGGTCAACGTGGCCGGAATCCTGCGTGACCGGATGGTATTCAACATGACCGAGCAGGAGTGGGACGACGTGATCCGGGTTCACCTGCGGGGCACGTTCAATACCACCAAGTTCGCCTCCGCGTACTGGCGCTCGCTGCGCGATGAATCGGCGCAGAACCGCATCATCAACTTCACCTCGGTCTCCGGGCTGCACGGCGCTCCGGGCCAGCCGAACTACGCCGCGGCGAAGATGGGCATCGTCGGCCTCACCTACTCCTGCGCCAACTCGCTGGCCAAGTACGGCGTCACCGTGAACGCGATCTCGCCGGGGGCGGCCACCAGGATGACCGCGTCGGTGCCGACCGAGCGCCGCAGGAGCAGGGCGGCGCCCGACGAGTGGTCGCCGGACAATGTCGCTCCGGTGGTCGGTTACCTGGCCAGCGAGCAGTCGGGCTGGATCACCGGCCGGATCCTGCACTCGTCGGGCTACGAGGTCTCGCTCTACAGCAACCCGGAGCCGCTGATCAGGCTGATCGGGACCGGGCCGTGGGACGCCGACCGGCTCGCCGCCCAGATCGAGCGATCGTTCGGCCCGCTGCTCGGCCGGAAAGCGTGACCGCCGCGCTGCCGGGGGAGCCGGTGCCCGTGCCGGGCCAGACCGAACCAGGGCGGGCCGCACCGAGCAGGGCGGCGGTGAGGGAGTCGGTGCCCGCGCCGGGCCAGCCACCGTCGGCGCCGGGCAGGCCGGTGCCCGCGCCCGGCAAGCCGGTGCCTGTGCCGACGCCTGAGACGCAGCCGTTCTGGGACGGCTGCGCGGCCGGGGAACTGCGGATCCAGCGGTGCCTGGACTGCGCGAAGCCGTACTTCTATCCCCGGCCGGTCTGCCCGGAGTGCGGCTCGGCCAGGGTGGAGTGGTTCACCGCGAGCGGCCGCGCGACCTTGTACTCGTACGTGATCAACCATCGCCCGGCGCCCGGTTTCGAGCAGGACGGGCCGTATGCGATCGCGGTCGTGGAACTGGCCGAGGGGCCGCGGATGATGACCAGCCTGACCGGCGTCCCGGCCACGCCCGAGGACCTCGTGCTCGACATGCCGCTGCGGGTCGCCTTCGTGGCGCGGGGCGACCTGAGCCTGCCCGTGTTCGCCCCGGCCGGGCAGGAGAGCCGGTGAGCCGGAGTACCGGCGCGATCATCGCCGGCGCCGCCGAGACCGACCAGATCGGGAAACTGCCCGGCCATTCCACGCTGCAACTGCACTGCGAAGCCGCGCTGAACGCGGTCGCCGACGCGGGCCTGACGCTGAAGGACATCGACGGGATCGCGACGGTCAGCTCGCCAGGGCCGGTGCAGGTCGCGCACTCGCTCGGCATCGTTCCGCGCTGGATCGACGGAACCGGGGTCGGCGGCACGTCGTTCCTGCTGCACGTCAGGCACGCGGTGGCGGCGATCGCCGCGGGCCACGCCAGCACGGTACTCGTGACCCATGGCGAATCAGGACGGTCACGGGTGGGCGCCACCCGTTATCGCCCTGATCCCTCCTCACCGGCCGGGCAGTTCGAGTCGCCGTACGGCACGATGGGCGCGACGACGCTGTTCACCATCCCGGCGCTGCGCTACATGAAGGAGACCGGGCTCACCCACGAGCAGCTGGCCTATGTCGCGGTGGCGCAGCGGCGCTGGGCGGCGAAGAACCCGCGGGCGGCGTACCGCGATCCGATCACCGTCGACGACGTGCTGGCATCGCGGCTGGTGGCCTATCCGTTCCATCTGCTCGAGTGCTGCCTGGTCACCGACGGCGGCGGGGCGCTGGTCGTCACCGCTGCCGACCGGGCGGCCGACTTCCCCAGGCCTGCCGTCCACGTGCTCGGCACCGGCGAGTCGGCCGAGACCCCGCTGATCTCACAGCTAGCCGACTTCACCGAGTCCCGCGCGTTCCGGCTGGCCGGGCAGGCCGCCTTCGCCGAGGCGGGCATCACGGTCGGCGATGTCGGGCACCTGATGATCTACGACGCGTTCGCGCACGTCCCGATCTACGGGCTGGAGGCGCTCGGCTTCGTCAAGAAGGGCGAGGCGGGCCCGTTCATCGCCGACGGCAACACCGAGCCGGGCGGGTCGCTGCCGCTGAACACCAATGGCGGCGGCCTGTCGTACACGCACACCGGGATGTACGGCATGTTCGCCATCCTTGAAGCCGTGCGGCAGGTGCGCGGCGAGGCCGCCGCCCAGGTCCCCGGCCCCGAGATCAGCGTCGTGCTGGGCAACGGCGGCATGTTCGCCACCTCGGGCGTGCTCGTGCTCGGCCGCCAGCCCCGCTGAGGGCGCCGGCTGGCCACCGCTGATGAACGCGAGCGCCGGCCGGCCTGACCTGGAGGCGCCGGCCGGCCTGACCTGGAGGCGCCGGCCGGCCTGACCTGGAGGCGCCGGCCGTATCGGCGGGCGGTCCGCGCCGGATTCGGCAGGCCGGCGTTCGGAGTTAATGTGGTCCCGGCGGCGGCGTGCTCTGGTCGCCGGCCGTTTCCGGTGGGTCGGTCGAGCGGGCAGGAGGAGATCGGATGACGGACAATTCGGTGGCGATCGTCGGTGGCCGGGTGGTGCCGGTCATCGGGGAGCCGATCGACGGCGGGACGGTGCTGGTCCAGGACGGCAGGATCGCCGCGGTCGGCGCCGGCCTCGCCGTTCCCGCCGGTGTCCGGGTCATCGACGCGGCCGGATCATGGGTGCTGCCGGGCTTCATCGAGGCGCACGGGCACGTCGGCGTGCACGAGGAGGCGCAGGGGTGGGCAGGCCAGGACACCAACGAGACGACCGACCCGGTGATGGCACAGGCGCGCGCCATCGACGCGATCAATCCCGCCGACCTCGGCTTCAGGGACGCGATCGGGGGCGGCGTGCTGGCGGTCAACGTCAACCCGGGCTCGGGGAATCCGATCGGCGGGCAGACTGTGGCGCTCAAGTGCTGGGGCCGGACCGTCGACGAGATGGTGCTTCGCCAGCCGTCCGGGATGAAGTCGGCGCTCGGCGAGAACCCGAAGCGCGTGCACGGTGAGCAGCGCAAGATGCCGAGCACCCGGCTGGGCACGGCCGCCGTGATCCGCGGCGCGCTCGTCGACGCGGCCAACTACCTGCGGCGACTCGAGAGCGAGCAGCGCAAGCCCGAGGACGAGCGCAAGCCGGTCGACCGCGACCTGAAGCTCGAGGCGCTGGGAAGAGTGCTGCGGCGGGAGATTCCCTGGCGGCAGCACTGCCACCGCGCCGACGACATCGCCACCGCGATCCGGATCGCCGACGAGTTCGGCTACGACCTGGTGATCGACCATGGCACCGAGGCTCACCTGCTCGCCGACATCCTCGCGGCGCGGGGCATCCCGGTGATCATCGGGCCGTTGCTGACCAGCAGGTCCAAGGTCGAGCTTCGCAACCGGTCGCTGGAGAATCCTGGCCGGCTGGCGCGGGCCGGCGTGACGATCGCCATCACGACCGATCATCCGGTCGTGCCGATCAACTTCCTGGCCCACCAGGCCGCGCTTGCGGTCAAGGACGGCCTCGACCACGAGACCGCCCTGCGGGCGCTCACCATCAATCCGGCGCGCATCACGGGCATCGACGACCGGCTCGGCTCGATCGAGGCCGGCAAGGACGCCGATCTCGCGATCTGGTCGGGTGACCCGCTCGACCTGCTCAGCCGGGTGCGGCGCGCCCTGATCGACGGCCGTGAAATCTACACCGTCCAGAACGGCGAGGCGGTCTTCGTCGATCCCTGACGCCGCCGCGCGGCGGTCTGCGCGGCGACGAGAGCGCCTCCCGCGACCTCCAGCGGCACAAGCTCGGGCGTGCCCGCTCGCCAGCCGGTCAGCCACCAGGGCGCGAGTCCTGCGGCGAACCCTGGCGCGACGATCAGGAAGATCGCGGTTCCCGCGGCGGCCGTGGGCTTGCGCAACGACGTCACCTCGCTCGTCGGACGGGTCGTGCCTGGCGCGCGGGCCGGCGTAAGTCGGTGGCGTGCTCGCTGGCGGCCCGGCCCACGATCTCGGCCCGCTCGGCCTTGGTGCGGAAGGTCACGCAGGTCCGGTCGGCCCGGAACAGGTCGTCGGAGAACTCGAACGGCACCCCGGCGGCCGTCGTCGATGTCCGGGTGATCGCGAGCAGCGGCGCGCGGACCGGGACCTCGAGCAGCGCGGCCTCGTCGTGGCCGGCCTCGACCACCTCCAGGTGCTCGACGACGTCGGTCGGCGTGATCCCGTAGTGCCGGTCGAGCAGGTCGTAGATCGACTCGCCGAGTGGCAGCTCGAGCAGACCGGGAACGAGATCGGCCGGCAGCCTGGCGCGCTCGAGCGAGATCGGCACGCCGTCGGCCAGCCTGATCCGCACGATGTCGACGACCAGGCTGCCGGCGGGCAGGTCAAGGTGCGCCGCCGTCGCCTCGTCGGCGCCGGTCATCGTGGCCGACAGCACCTGCGTGCCGGCCACGAACCCCTGGCGGCGCAGGTACTCGGGCAGCCCGACGATGACCGACAGATCCCGGTCAACCTTCGAGTGCGCCACGAACGTGCCGCCCGCCCGGCCGGGTACCCGGCGCACGACGCCCGCCTGAGCGAGCACGGCAAGCACCTGCCTGAGCGTGGAGCGGCTGACCGAGAGGCGCGCTGCCAGCTCGCGCTCGGTCCCGAGCTTGTCACCTGGGCGCAGCGCGCCAGAGGAGATCATGTCGAGCACCCGGTGCCTGGCCTCGTCGACCAGCCTCAGGTCAGACCCATCCGGTGAGCGCAGCTCAGCGAACTGATGCTCCCCGATGTCAGGGATCTGGCTCACCCCATGGCCTGCAGCGACTCGGGGACGGTCTGGCCGCCGTCGACCACCAGGGTCTGGGCGGTGATGTAGCCGGCCTCGTCCGAGGCGAAGAACAGCGCCGCGTTCGCGATGTCCTCGGTCGATCCCAGCCGCCCCAGCGGGATCGAGGCCTCCATCGCCGCCAGGTAGTCGGCGCCGAGCTCGTCCAGGCCCTCGGTGGCGATGTTGCCCGGCATCACCGCGTTGATGGTGATGCCCGACCGGGCGAACTCGAGCGCGGCCGAGCGCATGAACCCGAGCTGGCCCGCCTTGCTCGCGCCGTAATGCGACCAGCCCGCGTAGCCGGTGATCGGCCCGGTGATCGACGACGTCAGGATGATCCGGCCGTGGCCAGACTCCTTGAGCGCCGGCAGGGCCGCCTGGACTATGTAGAAGGTGCCCTTCAGGTTGGTCGCGAGCACCTCCTCGAGGTCGGCCGGCGTCATCTCGGTCAGCGTGGCAGCCGGGAAGACGCCCGCGTTGCAGCACACCACATCCAGGCCGCTGTGCATCTCGACGGTGGCCGCCACGACGCCGGCGCAGCTAGCCGGGTCGCTGACATCGCCTGGCAGGTAGCTGACCTTGCCGCCGGGCGGGGTCCGGTCCGCCGCCGCCGCGGTCAGCACCTCGGCCGTCCGCTCGCCGTGGTCCCTGTTCCGGCCGGTGATCACCACGTTGGCGCCGGCCTTCGCGAAGCCGGCGGCGATCCCCATGCCGATGCCCTTGGTACCGCCGGTCACGAGCACGGACCGGCCGCTGATCGATGTGAACATCCGGTACTCCCTGACGTCTGAAATTGCTTACTTGGTGGTGAGCAGGTAGCGCTCGGCGATCTCGCAGCAGCCGCGGGTGAAGTCCGCTCCGAGCTCGAGCGCCGCGTCGGCGAACCGGTGCGAGCCGACCCAGGCGACCAGCTGGAGCCGCCGCAGCAGGATGAAGGTGCCGATCTCCGCCTCGTCGGCGGCCGGCAGCGGCAGCACCCGCCGGTAGCCGCGCAGCCACGCGTCGCACAGCGCGGGCACCCGCGGGTCGTGCTCGATGAAGCTGACGGCGGTGGCCAGGTCGAACATGAACCAGCCGAACCCGGAGTCGTCGAAGTCGATCACCTGGATGTCGTCGCCGTCGACCAGCAGGTTGGCCAGCCGGACGTCGGCGTGGATCAGCCCGAACCGGTCGGGGCCCGTGCCGTACCTGGCCAGCCGGCTGGCCATCAGCGCCGCCGCGCGGGTCAGCACGTCAAGCTCTTCCCTGCCGACGCCGATGCCGTCCTGCCAGCGCCCCCAGCGAGGCGTCGCCCCGACGCAGCAGTCGAAGTCCCAGGAGAACCTGACGAACCCCGGTGGCCGCTGCCAGCCACGGGAGTGCCGGTGCATCCTGGCGCAGATCTCGCCGAGCACCTCGAACCGGCCGGCCAGCTGGTCCTCCGGCGGCTCGGTGCCTGGCAGCCACTCGAACAGCACGGCCTGCCGCGTCAGCCCGTCGATCTCGACGTCGATCACCTCCCGCCCGTCCGTCGCGCGGTAGACGGCGGGAGTCAGCAGCCCCTCGTCCCTGCGCAGCGCCTGGAGCCAGGCCAGCTCGGACTCGATCGCCCCGGGCGGGTGGTAGCCGGTCCGGTGCACCCGCAGGACCGCGGTACGGCCGGCGGCCGGGTCATCGATCCGGTAGGTCGCGTTCTCCGACAGGCTGAGCAGCGAGATGTGCGCGTCGGCCGGGTAGCCGAACGGCCCGAGAGCGGAGCGGGCGAACGGGTCGTAGCCGCGCAGCACCGCTTCCTGTGAGTTGTCGGTGACGCTCAATGGTCCCGCCCCTCGATGCTGGCGAGCAGCCGTTCGATCTCGCTCGCGGCGGTGGTCACCCCCGCGGTGGTGCCCGCGATGTAGAGCCGCCCGGAGGCGCCGATCATGGTCACGTCCACCAGCGTGTTCTCCGGCGCCGCCTTCTCCGCCTCGTTGGCCGCGACGGCGGCGAACAGCGCCGGCGTCATCTCGCACACCAGCAGCGACTGGCCGGGCAGCAGCATCGAGGCCTGCCGCGACCGATTGATGATCACCGCCTGCTGATCGGTGACGTCCTCGATGATGTCGCTGTACCGCAACGCGGGCCGCAGCTGGTCGGCGGCGCTGCGCCCGATGCCGTCGAGTATCGCCTGCCCGGCCCGCCGGACGGCGTCAGCGCTGGGGGAGTGCACCTCGAGCACGCCGAACTGGCGCTCGACGAACAGGATGCCCGGCTCGACCGAGGGCTCGGCCCGCAGCGCCAGGTCCGTCACCCGCTCGATGGCCAGGCCAGGGGCCACCTCGACGATCAGGGCGTGATCTCCTTCGGCCGCCGGGTACCCCCGTGCCCTGGTCGGCGTTCCCAGGTACGCGGCGAACTGCCGTCGCAGGCCCGCGATCGGCAGGTACACCCGCAGCTCGACGCGGGTCGTGATGGCGGCCGTCATCGCTGCCCCGCCCTTGCGCCACCGCCAGCCGTCACTCCGAGACCACGAAGTGCTTGCCAAGCTCACCATGGGGGCGCGGGATCACGTGCACGGAGACGAGCTCGCCCACGCTCGACGCCGTCTCCGCGCCCGCCTCGGTGGCCGCCTTGACCGCCCCGACGTCGCCGTTGATGATCACCGCGACCAGCCCGTCCCCGACTTCCTGCCTGCCGACGATCACCACGTTCGCCGCCTTGACCATGGCGTCGGCTGCCGCCAGAGCGGCCACGTAGCCCTTTGTCTCGATCATGCCCAGTGCGTTCTGTGCCATTGGGGATTTCCTTTCCGATTACGCTGAACCTGAATTACGGCAAGACCTCAGATTTGCTCTAACGGGCAGCACCTGCCGATCCAGGCGCCTTGCCCGATCGGCTGCCGCGAGATCCCTTGCTGGCCTTGTTGTCGGCGGGTGTGGCGTCAGCGGCGTCGGCGGGCTCGTCGATGGATCCGATGATGAGTGCATCAACGGGTGGGCGGTCCGGCAGCCAGCCGGACGCGACCGAGCCCTGGGCGATCAGCACCCGCTCGCCGAGCCCGGTGCCGAGCACATCGAACGCGACCAGGCAGTCCCCGGACTCAACGACCCTGACCTGAAGGAAGGCGCCGCTCGGCAGGCCGTCGATCCGCTTGGTCGACCAGACGTTGCCGACGACTATCGCTTGCAGCATCAGCGCTCCTTCTCGATCGGGACTCCGAGAGCCCGTGCCTTGTCCCTTGCCAGCGGGGTGAGCACCGCCCGCGGTCCGAGCACCAGCCGGGCGCCTGCCCTGGCGGCATCAGCGACCGCGCGCTCGGTGACCGCGCCCTTGTCCACCCTGCGCACCGCGCTGGCCGCCGCACCTTGTGCCTGGGCCGCCAGCCGGAACCTGGCTCGCCCGCTGATCAGGTCGTTCCTGAGCCTCGGGTTACCGGCCAGCTTGAGCACCCGCAGCACGAACGCGTGCAGTTCGTCATCGGTGCTCAGCCGCACGGTCCACGCCTCAGCCCCCGCTGCTGTGCCCGCCGGCCCGGCTGCTGTGCCGCCCACCGGCCCGGCTGCTGTGCCGCCCGCTGGCCCGGCTGCTGTGCCCGCCGGCCCGGCTGTTGCGCCCGCCGACGCGGTCCCTGTGCCCGCTGGCCCGGCTGCTGTGCCGCCCGCTGGCCTGGCTGCT
>Ga0209415_10017637_pt1 | contig 11342 bp, 14 predicted proteins | sample PeaSoiSIISIP2007_FD_187696 | JGI IMG/M metagenome (GOLD analysis project Ga0209415, IMG submission 187696) | Peat soil microbial communities from Weissenstadt, Germany - SII-SIP-2007 (SPAdes) (version 2) | ecosystem: Environmental > Terrestrial > Soil > Wetlands > Peat | place: Germany...
TGGGAATCCTGGCAGATATGAGCCGAACGGAACGCCTTCAAGGCAGACATTCGGCACTGCCTTTCGCTTCTCAGCAGACCGCACCCGGCGAGGCGCCGTCTTGACGCGCATCAAAGACGTGCATTTTTTTCTTGGTCTCGAACGTGCGCCGACTACGCGCAACCGCCTGAGCGATCGCGATGCCGCATGTGGCATGCTTTTGCCGCCATTTCGGACCTGGACCGCGCATGTAATGCAGCTCCGGGCGATACGGATCGGTGACTGACGCGATGGCGGCGTGCCGCCAATTCGCGACCGCCGCTCGAATCTTCCGACCGCAGCCGATGAGCACGGCCACCATCATGTGGCGCTCGTATCGCCTGACCGCAAACGAGAGCATGACCAAATCCTCCGCATGCATCGACGCGCGCTAGATGACCACGGGGTCATAGGAAATCGAGAAGGATGCCGGGCGCACGATATAGGAGAGCCATAGGGAACGCGGGAGCCGTAGGAAACTGCCCGATCGCCGGCGGGGGGGTGCGCGGAAACCGAAGATCTATCGACGAGCCGCCATGCGGCGCGCCCTCAAGATCCTTCGGCCTTGAGCAGAGCCAAGATGAGCAGCATCTCCAGGCCAAAGAGGGCGGCGAGCCAATATTCGAAGATCACTGTGCTCTCCCTTCACATCCGGTCGGCTTTCCTCAAGGTGCGCGAAGGTAACGCGCAATATTTCCGACCTTCTGCGAGCATGAATTGTGTATTCGCAATCACATATGTTTTCGAGAGAGAACCGGGGCCGGGTGTATAGGAATCTCGTATAGATGATGCGATGTCCTGCGCCCGATGCCGCATATGTGCGCGGCAACCGCCTCTTATGGCGCCAATATAACGTGGCGTTTCCCGCCCTCTCGTTTCTTTATGACCTTTGGCCCCATCTTGCCGGAGTCGCGGTAATTCGCGGCCGGTGGTGCGCAACAACACATTGAAGGAGACGTGTCATGGACGAACCGGAACCTCCCTCGTCGAGAGCTCGCGCGAAATCTTCCGTTTTCTTCATCGGCAAGGACAGCTGCGGCAACTGGGTCGTTCAGGACCAGCGGCACGTTTGCGGCGGCCTGTTCGTTGACCGCACCCAAGCGCTTCGCTTTGCACTGCTCGAAAATGGCAACCGGCCCCAAGCCGTCATCATGGTTCCCGGCGTTTTCGAGCTCGACATGGGCGGCGAGGCGCGCGCCGCGCATCTGCTGCCGCTTCGCTCCGATGCATCCCGCGAGCGGCGGGTCGCCTGAGGCAACCGTGATGACTGCCATCGGTCGACATGTTTCGAGATTGTCGGGCTACGCGCCCGCGCTGCCGACGCCGTTCGACGACGACGGCAACCTCGACGGCGCCACCTTCGAACAATTCTGCGAGCGCCAGGTCCAGGAGGGGGCCACCGCGTTGGTGGTCTGCGGCACCACCGGCGAGGCGCCGACGCTCAGCCCGGCGGAACAACGTACGCTCATTCGGATTGCGGTCGGCGTCGCACGCGGGCGGATTCCGGTGATTGCCGGCGCCGGATCGAATTCGACGGCTCACGCCATCGAATTGACCAGGGACGCCGAAGCGCGCGGTGCCGATGCGGTGTTGTCGGTGGTGCCGTACTACAACAAGCCGACCCAAGCGGGCCTGTACGCACACTTCCACGCCATTGCGCAATCGACCGGATTGCCGGTCATTCTCTACGACGTGCCGTCGCGCACGGCCTGCGGTCTCGCCGACGAGACGATCGTGCGTCTGGCCGAGATGCCGCAGTTTATAGGCCTCAAGGACGCAACCGGCGACGCCGCTCGGCCGGCGCGGCTGAGGTCGTGCGTCGGGCCGGCGTTCAGGCTGCTGTCGGGAGACGACGCCACCGCATTGGGGTTCCTGGCGCAGGGCGGCAACGGGTGCATTTCGGTCACGTCCAACGTGGCGCCGGGGCTGTGCCGACACATGTTCCTGGCATGCCGGCACGGACAGATGTCGAGAGCGCAGCGGTTGGCCGATCAGCTCGCGCGGCTGACGTCCGCGCTGTTTCGGGAAACCAGCCCGGTCCCGCTCAAATATGCGCTCAGTCTCCTCGACCTCATGTCGCCCAGGGTGCGTTTGCCCTTGGTCGAATTGACCGATCAGACCAAGGCCGAACTCTCCGTGATCGTGGCGCAAATGCGCGACGAGAATGCGGAATACATCGTCGGCAAGGCGTGCGCACCGCTGCACCGCTATCGCGCGGTCGCGGGCTGAGGAGAGCCGGCTCAGAACCGCAAGATCGCCGCCGGGTCAATCCAGGAATTCGACGCCGATCTGCTTGTCGGTACGCCATGCCACCCGGCAATGATGGCGCGAGGTCGATTCGAGCGACATGTAGATGTAGAAGTCGTCGGGAATCTCGTTCGGTGCATCGACTGCGAGGCGTGCACCCTTGCGGGATTCGTCCATCACCACGCATTCCCGCAGCTGCTCGCCCTTGGTGCGGGACAGCCAGCCGCAACGACGTACGGTCGTGCGCGGATCGGCTCGCTCGTTCTTTGCCTCTTGCACGGGGTCGGGGTCGGACATGGCATCGCTCGATTTTTTCGAAAAAAAGTGGACATGCCGAGACCAACACGGGAATTGCTAAGATTCTGTTTGCCGCGGGCGCGTACAATCGCCGCATCCCGGTTCCAGCGACTACGCCCGCATGCCGAGCCACGGGGGCGAAAATCCGTGATGACTTCACAACCCCGGGCGGAATTCGACGACAAAGGATAGACTTGTCCGGGTGCCGACTCGGTCCTCGCGGTTTCCCGCCGGCACGCATACGTGGTTTTGCGTAGCGTTTGGGACCATGGTGGCGGGTTCGAGACGACCCGGGAACGGCAACGCAGGAGCGTCACATGACACGAGCGGCCACATCGATACTGAGCGTGATCGTTGTCGCGGCTGTCTGTTCGATGCCGACGGTCCGGTCGGCATCGGCCATCACCGCCGACGTTGCAAGGAAATGCCGGGAGGTCGCCATCAAGGCCCATCCGCCGACCATCGCCGGCAGCAAGGCCGGGGCCGCGCAGGCCGAACGCGATTCTTTTCGCGCCTGCGTCGCTCAAGGCGGCAACGTCAAGGACGATGCCGTGAAGCAGGAGCCGAAGAAATAGGCTGCGCGTGCAGTGCAGCGTGCCGGCCGGCGGCGGTCGCGTCGCCCGGCGGAGATTTGCGGCCTATTTTGTCGCCACCGGCTCCCGTGTTATGCGGGCGGGAACGTGGTGAGGCGAAGCCGCGCCCGGGCACCCACGTCCATGGAGAATGTGACGGTGGGCACGCGCCCGGGGTCGGGCCGTGCGGGCGAGAGCTTCGCGTAGATTGTTGGAGCGTCCGATGGATCGTTGGGTGCGTGCCACCGTGAACAGCTGGAATGGGCTCGTTGCCGCGACGCGCAGCGAAGCCGCGTTTCGCCAAGAGCTGGTGGTGCTGATGCTCTCCGTGCCGCTTGCCTTCCTGGTCGCGACCGACACCTGGAAGCGTCTCGCGCTCATTGCCGCCATCCTGTTTCTCATCGTCGTCGAGCTGCTCAACACCGCCATCGAGAAGCTCGCGGATCATGTCACCCCCGCGCTCCACCCGGGGATCGGCCGCATCAAGGACATGGGCTCGGCTGCGGTCGGCGTCGCACTCATGGTCGCCGCCGTGACCTGGCTGGTCGCGATCGGCGAACGCTTCGCCCTGCTGTAAGCCCGCCGGGCTATCTGCAGTCGGGTTTCCCTCGTCGCGCCCCTCTCGGGGCGGCTTTTGGCCGTCTTGCGTCGGTGGATTTTCTGTGTCTTAATTCTGACATACAAAGTTCGCGGGGTTGTTACACAATGAGTTACGGGGGCCGCGAAGCAGCCGAGGCGGCTTCCTCCGATCCGGCCAGGATCGCCGACAAGTTCACCGATAAGATCACCGGCCGGATCACCGTTTGGAGTTGGGTGCGCGCAGCCGACTGGGGGCGCAGCCCGAAGCATTTTCTGTTTGCGCCCGACGGTGGCCTCAGCCGAGGTCTGGTGATCGGCGCCGCCCTGCTCATTACGTTGCCGACCGCGAACTATTTCTGGAAATACGAGGGCGGGGCGCCCCAATGGTTCTTCGTCTCGTCGGTCACCCTGACGCTCGCCGCCTGCGCGGTGCTGGTGTTCGGCCGCATCCTGGTCGCCGCCGTCCTGGTCAACGCGCTGGTCGGCATCGTGGCGACCGTCGCCTGGGCCAAGCATCAGGCCATGGACATGGTGCTCCATGCCTATGATCTCGTGTTTTACCTGAGCTCGTGGTCGACCGTCGGCTTCCTGTGGCGGGATTTCCGATCCCATGTCATCGCCCTGATGGCCGCACTGGTGGCGACCATCGTGGCGGCCGCGATTGCCTATCGGTTCGATACCAGGCCGGTGCGCCGCCAGACCGCATTCATCGCGGTCATCCTGCTCGTGTTCGTCTCCACCATCGCGGCCGCCGTGAAGGGAGAGCGTCGACACACCCAGTATTATTGGAACGGCCTGCACGTATCGTCGTTCTATTCGTCCTGGGCCGAGACGGTCGAAACGCTGTGGCGCGGCCAGCTGATCGAGGCGGCGCACTCGGCGCCCGGTGCTCCGTTCACGATGCCGACCGAATGCACGACCGCGACGAAACCGCCGCACATCATTCTCATTCACGAAGAGTCGGTGGTGCCGCCGGCGAACTTCCCGACGCTGCAATACGATCACCGCGTCGACCGGTTGTTCGCTTCCCATGACGGCAAGGTGCACCCCTTGCGGGTCGAAACCTATGGCGGGGCATCATGGCTGACCGAGTTCTCGGTCCTGACCGGCCTGTCGACCTATTCCTTCGGCGGTATGCAGCAGTTCGTCCAGCCCCTGATGGCGGACAAGCTGCACGATACCTTGCCGGAAGCGCTGGGCCGCTGCGGCTATCGCAACGTGGTGTTCTATCCGCTCGATCGCAATTTCGTGTCGAATGAGAAGTTCTACGCCTCGATCGGCCTGAAGGAGATGTTCGACGCCAAGGACCAGGGGGTCACCAGCGACACCGAGCGCGACCGGTTCTATTTCGGCAATGCGCTCGACGAGATCGCCCGCCACCTGCAGAAGTCCCGCCAGCCGCTGTTCACCATGGTCTTCACCATGGCGACGCACAGCCCCTACGATACGACCTACATGCCGGAGGAGGACGTGCCGGGAGGCGGCCCGGGCACCGATCCGGAAATGAACGAATATCTGCGCCGGCTCGCGATGGCGCAGACCGACTACGATGATCTGCGCCACGAACTCGCCCACCGCTTCCCGGGCGAGCGGTTTCTGATCGTGCACTACGGCGATCACCAGCCGATCGCCACCCGCGCTCTGCTCGGGGTCAACAACAAGCTCGACGCCGAGGACATATCGCTCCCGCTCGAGTCGCCGGGCTTCATCACCTACTACGCGGTCGACGGCGTCAACTACCGGCCGCCTCCGCTGCCCGACGTCGAGACCTTGGACGTGCCCTACATGCCGCTCGTCATCCTCGACGCGGCGCGGCTGCCGCTGTCGGATTCATTCCGCGAGCGGCAGAAAATCCTGGCGAAGTGTGAGGGGCGCTACTTCACGTGCAAGCCGCGCGACCCGATCCTCGCCTTCCACCGCCGCCTGATCGATTCCGGGCTGGTCGACGCCCACTGAATCCACGTGCTGCCGAGGTCACCTCAAGGTCGCTATATAGGCTGCGATGTCCTCCGACTCGGACCGCCGCGGCGAGAAGTTCATCCTGCGATGCGGTCCCGACACCGCCATCACCAGCGCGTCGAAGTTGAAGCCGAATTTTCGTCCGATCACCTCGAAGGGCGGCGATTCCGCAACCTCCTGCCGCCCCGATGGCCCCACGATATGGCAGGCGGCGCATTCCTGCTGCGCCAAGCGCCGGCCTGCTTCGGCGTCCGCCCCCAGCGCCGAAGACGCGGCGAGGGGAATGCCCAGACAACACAACAGCGCGGCCCATTTCATCGTTGATCTCCGTCGCATTAAACCCGTCTTCGCATCGACCGTAACGCATACTGGAGGACTGAACGGATCGGGACATTGATCAGCATCAACGGCGTCGAAAGTCCGGCGTCACGGGGGGCGGGGAGTAGGCACCCGTTTCGGCGTTCGTTCGGGATGGTGCTGCCGATCGGTTAGACCGAATCATGCGACCGCCGGCCAGCAGGCCAGCGGTCGGCGCGACGGTGCGCGCTACAGCGGCTTCGTCCGCTCGTTGAGCTCGATGTAGGTGCCCCACGGATCGGTGATGAAGGCGAGCGCGTCGCCGGTCTTCTCGTTCTTGGTGTACGGCCGGTCGAGCTTGATGCCGGCAGCCTCGAGCTTCTTGCAGAACGCCTCCAGGTTCGTCACGTCGAAGCCGATGTGATCGAGCACCCGCCCCTTGGTGGTGACGGTCGGGGTGTCGACCTTGGCAAACGACAGGTTCGCGCCCGGCACGTCGGCGGCGACGTTCGGGCCGCGCATCCCGGGCTTGGCGCCAAAGAACTTGGCGTACCACGCCTGGATCTCCGGAATCTGAGCCTGCGGCACCCAGAAATGGATGTGGTGATGCTGGATCGGGATTTTCTGGTTCTTGTCTTCCAGGATCTCGATCCTCAGCCCGTCGGGCGTGGTGACGAACGCCTGGTCCATCCGACCCGGGGCTCCGGGCTCCACCGGCACGCCGGCGGCCTTCCACTTGGCGGTCGATTCCTGGACATTCGGGACCAGGAACCCGACATGGTTCACCACCGTCCCGACGGTGCCGCCGGTCGCCGGCGCCGCACCCGGGCGCTGATGCAGGTAGACGAGAACGCCCGGGAATTTCACGATCTCGAAATCGCCCGGCTTGATCGCAGTGCCGCCCATGGCGACCAGGATCTTCTTGTTGGCTTCGACGTCGCGCGAGTTGAGATGCCAATGTCCCATCGTCACGCCCGCCTCGTTCGGCGGAAACGCCTGCGCGAACGGCGTCCCCGCCATCATGAGCCAAGCCGAAAGCGCCAGAATCATCGTACGCATCATCGCTTCCACTCCCCAACGCGCGGCTGCCGAGCACCGAGGCACCGCTTTGTGCTGATGTACCCGAGATCATTCTCGACTTGATGGAACTATAGCGGGTTTCCGGACGCCGCAAAAGCCGCGGGCGTCATCCGTCGGCGGCCGTCGCGAGCGTTGCTTGATTGCGCGGCTGCGGTGAACGTTTTTGCCAAAGGTCGCGCAGCACCATACCGCCGGCCATGGCGGCGACGAACGCGATGACGCGCGGCGACAGCGTCGCGAGGTTCTCCAGCGCCGGCCCCGGACACAGGCCGACGAGACCCCAGCCGGCGCCGAACATTACCGAGCCGACGACCAGAGGGCGGTCGATGCCGGTCTTGGTCGGCCAATCGCACTTCGCGGCGAGAAGCGGCCGTCCGCGACGCTTCGCCCAAGCGAATCCCGGGACGGCAACCGCCAGCGCCGCCATCATGACGACGGCGAGGCTTGGATCCCAGGCGCCGAAGATGTCGAGAAAGCCCAGAACTTTCTCGGTTCGGACCATGCCGGAGATCAGCAGGCCCGAGCCGAATATCAGCCCGCAGAACAGGGATGCGATGATCGGCATGGCTCAGCCCGCAAGCACGTGACGCGTGAACGCGACCACCACGAGCGCCGCGACCATGAAAATGGCGGTGGCCGTCATGGATCGCACCGACAGCCGCGCGATCCCGCAGATGCCGTGGCCGGAGGTGCAGCCACCGGCGAGCCGGGTGCCTCCGCCGACCAGCAGGCCGGCCGCGATCACGACGCCCCAGCTTGCCGGCATCTGCGGCGACGGCACCGCATACCCGACCGCACCGGCGACGAGCGGCGCCAGGATGAGCCCGGCCACGAAGGCGGCGCGCCAGCCCTTGTCATTGGTGCCGGGCCCGAGGAGGCCGGCAAAGATGCCGCTGATGCCGGCGATCCGGCCGGTCAGCAGCATCAACAACAGGGAGGAGAGGCCGATCAACACGCCGCCGATCGCGGCGGAGACCGGAGTGAAATTGGCCATGGCTTACCTCGCAGTGCCGCGGGCGCAGATGCGCCCGGTGTGGTGGTCTTCAGGTGGGAACAAGTCTACCGCAAATACACCAAATGTTAGAGCGGCGCCTTTAGGCTGATCGCTTAATCGACCGGCCGCAATCATGATCGGGCCCACCGCATGCTGATGACCCCTGCGCATCCTGAGCCTCCCGCGCTCGCGCTCGAAATCCGCGACTTGCGCAAAGCCTTCGGCCGCCCCGCGGTCGACGGGCTCGACCTCGCGGTCCGCTCCGGCGAATTCTACACGCTGCTCGGGCCCAACGGCGCCGGCAAGACAACGACGCTGCGCATGGTGGTCGGCCTGCTGCGGCCGGACTCCGGCGCGATTTCGGTGCTCGGCATCGATGCGCTCGCCGATCCGGTGGCGGCGAAGCGGCTGATGGCGTGGATTTCCGACGAGCCGATGATCTACGACAAGCTCACGCCGTTCGAATATCTCGAATTCGTCGCAGGCCTGTGGGGCATCGCGGCGGCCGATGCGCAGGCGCGCGCCGAAGATCTGATCGGGTGGCTCGGCCTCGGCCCGCACGCGCATGAACGCTGCGAGGGCTTCTCCAAGGGCATGCGCCAGAAGGTGGCGCTCGCCGGGGCGCTGGTCCACGCGCCGCGGCTCATCATCCTGGACGAGCCCTTCACCGGGCTCGACGCCGGGTCGGCCCGCCAGGTCAAGAGCGTGCTGCGCGAGCACGTCGCGGCCGGCGGCACCGTGATCATGACCACGCACATTCTCGAGGTCGCCGAGCGCATGGCGGACCGCATCGGCGTGATCGCGCGCGGGCGGCTGATCGCCCAGGGCACGCTTGACGAGCTGCGCCGGCAGGCCGGCCATGGCAGCTCGACCCTGGAGGACGCCTTTCTGGCGCTGGTCGCCGACGAGGCCGCATGAGCGCACCCGCCACCCTCACGTGGTTCGCGCGGCACGAGTTCCGCCTCGCCTGGCGCGACGGACTCGCCATGATGACGGCGGGGCGCCGCACCCGCGCCCGCACGCTCGTCATCGTGTTCACGGTGTTTGCGGTCTTCATGCATGGGATGGCGTTCGCGGTGGTGTCGCGCTTCGCCGAGGTGACGGGGTCGGACAAGACCATGCTGGTGGTGGTCACCGGCAGCCTGCTCCTCGCCTTTGCGCTGCTGTTGTCCCAGGCGATGGAGTCGGTGACCCGCGTGTTCTATGCGCGCTCCGATCTCGACCTGCTGCTGTCGTCGCCGGCGGCGGCGGAACGCATCTTCGCGGTGCGCGTCGGCACCATCGCGCTGTCCGTGATGGCGATGGCGGCGCTCCTCGCGGCGCCGTTCGTGAACGTGCTCGCCGTGCTGGGCGGTCCGCATTGGCTTGCGGCCTATGGCGCCCTCGTCGCCATCGGGGCGGCTGCGGCAGCGATTGCTGCGGTCGCCACCACGGCGATGTTCGAGATCATCGGGCCGAAGCGCACCCGGCTCATCGCCCAGATCGTGGCGGCGGTGATCGGCGCCGGCTTCGTGATTGCGCTGCAGCTCGCCGCGATCGTGTCGACCGGCACGCTGTCGCGCCTCACGCTGCTCGCCTCCGAACCGATCGTCGCCGTCGCGCCCGGTGTGGACAGCGCATTGTGGTTGCCGGCCCGTGCGGTGTTCGGCGACCCCGGCGCGCTCGTCGCAATGATCGGCGCCAGCCTGCTGCTGCTCGGCGCGTCGATTGCCCTGGTGGCGCCGCGCTTTGCCGGCTGTGCGGTCGCGGCGGCGGGCGTCGCCGGTGCGGCGACACGGCAGAACCGCCGCAGCGCTTTCCGCCCCGCAACGCCTGCCGCGACGCTGCGGCGCAAGGAATGGACGCTGCTGCGCCGCGACCCGTGGCTGATGTCGCAGACCCTGATGCAGCTTCTCTATCTGGTGCCGCCGGCGTTCCTGCTGTGGCACAGCTTCGGTTCCGGTGCCGAGGTGGTGCTGGTGCCGGTGCTTGTGATGGCGGCGGGTCAGCTTGCCGGCGGGCTCGCCTGGCTCGCGGTGTCCGGCGAGGACGCGCCCGACCTCGTGGCGACCGCGCCGCTCGGCGCCGCCGAGATCCTGCGCGCCAAGACCGAGGCCGTGCTGGGCGCCATCGCGATGGTGTTTGCGCCGCTCACGATCGCGCTTGCGCTGGCGTCGCCGTTCTACGCCGCCGTGGCGGCCGTCGGCGTGCCGGTGTCGGCGGTGTCCGCGGCGCACATCCAGCTCTGCTTTCGCGCCCAGGCCAAGCGCAGCCATTTCCGACGCCGCCAGACCTCGTCGCGCATCGCGACCTTCGCGGAGGCCTTCGTCTCCATCGGCTGGGCCGCGGCCGCAGCCCTCGCGGCGAACGAGATGTGGGTCGCGGCCGCGTTCCCGGCCGTGATGGCGGTCGGCATTCTGGCTGCGGCGCGCTATGTCAGCCCGCACAAAGGGTGATGGGGGGCGAGGGATTGCCTCATCCTCGTCATGGCCGTGCATAGCCCGTCGAAGACGGGCGTAAACGCCCTTGTGTCACGGCCATCCACGCCTTGATGGTCTGCCGTAAGGCGTCGATGGCCGTTGTGCCATCCGGCGCCGTCACGTCGATCGGGACGCCCGACAGATCGCATCCGCCCGCGCACGAGGGCCGGTCCGGCCTACCACAGCACGTTCTGATTCAAGCGGAACCGAACGTGCCTTGAACCAGAGACCGTCGGGCGATCACCAATAATCTATCACAGGATTACCATTCTCGTCCGGGTGCCACCAACGGGTACCGTGGGGATCCACACAGAACGGGACCTGTCCCACGCGGCAAGTGGACTGCGCGACAGGGTGGCGCTTTGGCGAACCGGCGCGGGCTTGGTGCGCCGGCTTGGCGTGGATATTGGCGGCCATCGCGCTGCTGCTAACGGTCGGCGGAGCGACGACCAGTGCGACAGATGTCAGCGTCAGCAAACTCAGCGATCTCATCTTACACTCCGCTCTTGCGAGGCTTTGCGCTGCACTCTGCCTTCTTATGCTTTGTCGTGAGGATAACCAGTCCGGTTCATCCGGGGGTCATGCCCGCAGCCTGTAGGGCGCGAAGGTGTAGGGCGCGAAGGCGGGGAGGGAGAAGTGGTTTCACATCAGCCATGCGGCATCCGGGTTCTCCTCGGGCACGGCCGCGACTGCGACTTCGATGGTGACATCGGCGTCGATCGCGACGGTTGTGGTCGGAGCTTCGTAGCCGGACTTCCACACGTCGAGGTCGAAGGAGCCCTTGGGCATCATCAGTTCCGCAATCCCGGAATCGCCGGTCGCGGCGCGGTAGGCGCCGAG
>Ga0209415_10017638_pt1 | contig 11341 bp, 12 predicted proteins | sample PeaSoiSIISIP2007_FD_187696 | JGI IMG/M metagenome (GOLD analysis project Ga0209415, IMG submission 187696) | Peat soil microbial communities from Weissenstadt, Germany - SII-SIP-2007 (SPAdes) (version 2) | ecosystem: Environmental > Terrestrial > Soil > Wetlands > Peat | place: Germany...
AAAGCAATCTCGCGCGTTCCAGCGGGGAGTGGCGGCATGGCGCGCAAGCAACTCAAGGTCGACAGCGTGGCGGAGGCTTATCTGGCGCTCTTGGCCGAGCGCGGGATCGAATATCTGTTCGCCAACGCCGGCACCGATTTCGCCCCGATCGTCGAGGCCTACGCCAAGGTGGCGCATAGCGGGCTTCCGACGCCGAAGCCGCTGCTCGCGACGCACGAGAATCTGGCGATGTCGATGGCGCATGGTTACGCCGCCGCCTCGGGGCGCGTCCCAGCGGTCATGGTGCATGTCAGCGTCGGCACCGCCAACGCGCTCTGCGGCGTTTTCAACGCGGCCCGCGCCAATGTGCCGATCCTCTTCACCGCCGGACGCTCGCCGCTGACCGAGGAGGGGCTTCCCGGCGCGCGCGACACCTATATCCATTGGGCGCAGGAGATGTTCGACCAGGCCGGCATGCTGCGCGAGATGGTCAAATGGGACTACGAGCTGCGCAACGGCGTCCAGCTCGAAACCGTGATCGACCGCGCCCTGACGATCGCCACCAGCCCGCCAGAAGGCCCGGTCTACCTGTCGCTGCCGAGGGAGGTGCTGGCCGAGCCGTTGCCCAGCTTTGCCTACGACTCGCCGACGCGCCATGCCGCCGCCTCGCCGCCCGCCCCTGACGATGCGGCAATCGCCATGGCCGCGCAGATCCTCGGCGCGGCGCAACACCCGCTGATCATAACCGCGGATGCCGGCCGCGACCGCGCTGCGGTGCCGGCGCTCGCCGAATTCGCCGAGCGTTTTGCGATCCCGGTCGCCGAGCACCGCCAGCGCCACCTCAATCTGCCGGCGGATCATCCTTGCCATCTCGGCTACAACCCCGGCGCGCTGCTCGGCGAGGCCGATGCGATCCTCGTCATCGATTGCGATGTGCCGTGGACGCCGAGCCGCCAGGCGCCGTCGCCCGACTGCAAGATCGTCCATCTCGGCGTCGACCCGCTGTTCAGCCGCTACCCGATCCGCGGTTTTGCCGCGGACGTCGCGATCGCCGCCGCGACAAGGCTGGCCTTGCCGCTGTTGGCCAAAGCGCTGACGCCGCTCGCCGCCGAGCCGGCGATCGCCGCACGCCGGCGGCAGATCGCCGAGCGGCGCGAGACGATGCAGGCAGGCTGGCGCAAAATGCGCGAGGAGGCGCGGGCGACGCGGCCGATCAACCCGGTCTGGGTCAGCGCCTGCCTCGCCGAGGCGCGCGATCCCGGCTCGGCGATCGTCAACGAATACACGCTCCTCCCCGAGCATTGCCCGTCGACCCGGCCGGGCGGCTTTTTCGGGTCGAGCCCGGCGGCGGGGCTCGGCTGGGGCGCCGGCGCCGCGCTCGGCGTCAAGCTCGCCGAGCCCGACCGGCAGGTCATCGCGGTGTTGGGCGACGGCTCCTATCTCTTCTCGAACCCGGTCGCGGTGCACCATGCGTCGAGCCTGCACCGGCTGCCGGTATTGTTCGTCGTCGTCAACAACGCGATGTGGGGCGCGGTGCGCCGCGCCACGCTCGGCATGTACCCGAAGGGCGAAGCCTCGCGCAGCAACCGCCCGCCGTTTATCGACCTCGACGCATTGCCGGCCTTCGAGCAGGTCTGCGCCGCGTCGGCCGGCTACGGCGAGCGGGTCGAGGACCCGGCCGAATTGCCGGCCGCGCTCAAGCGGGCATTGCACGCCGTCAATGTCGAGAAGCGCCAAGCCTTGCTCAACGTCATCTGCCAGGGCGGCGGCGGCGGGTGAGGGCGCTGCTGCGCGGCGTGCGGGGACCGCCATGACGGAGGGGCCGGTCGAACGCCGGCTCGCCGCGATCCTGGCCGCCGATGTCGTCGGGTACAGCCGGATCATGGGCGCCGACGAAGTCGGCACGCTGCGGCGGCTGCGGGCCTATCGCGGCGAGGTGATCGGCCCGGCCATCGCGGCGCGGCACGGCCGGATCGTCAAGACCACCGGGGACGGGCTGCTCGTCGAGTTCGCGAGCGCCGTCGATGCGGTCGCTTGCGCGATCACGGCACAGCGTGCGCTGGCGCTGCGCAACATGGGCGAGACGGAAGCGCAGCGGCTGGTCTTCCGGATCGGCATCAATGTCGGCGACATCATCATCGAGGCGAACGACATATTCGGCGACGGCGTCAACGTGGCGGCGCGGCTGGAGACATTGTCGCAACCCGGCGGGCTGTGCATTTCGCGGGCGGTGCGCGATCAGGTCCGCGACAAGCTCCCGGTATCATTCGAGGATTTCGGCGAACAGGTCGTGAAGAACATCGCGCGCCCGGTGCGGGCGTTCGGCCTCAGCCCGGAAGCCATCGCCGCCGCGCCGGACCTGACGCCCGACGCGGCCGCCGCGACCGTGGCACCGCGAGCCGGCCGCCGAGCTTGGATTGCCGCTGCGCTGGCCGGGCTTTTGGTTGCCGGGGCCGGCGGCGCCTGGTAGCTGGCGCGCGCGCCGTCGGCGGTTCCGCATGCGGCGCAGCCGGAAACCGCTCCGGAGCCTGGGGCGCGCGCCTCGATCGCGGTCTTGCCGCTCGCCTCGCTCAGCGCTGACAGCGGCCGGGATTATTTCGCCGACGGGCTGACCGAAGACATCATCGCGGCACTCGGCCGGTTTCGCGACCTGTCGGTGATCGCCCCGGCCGCGGTGTTCGCCTACAAGGGCAAGAACCCGACCCCGGCCGAAATCGGCCGCGATCTCAAGGTCCGCTATGTCGTCGAAGGCAGCGTCCGCCAAGCCTCCGACAGCCTGCGGGTATCGGTCAGCCTGACCGATACCGCGCGCAGCCAGGTGTTGTGGTCGGAGAAATACGACGCCGTCCCGAAGGAGATCTTCGAGGTCCAGGACCAGATCACCCGCCGCATCAGCGGTGCCTTGGCCGTCCGGGTGACGAGTCTTGAGCTCACCAGGTCGGCAGCCAAGCGGCCCGACAGCATGGAGGCCTACGACCTCGTGCTGCGCGGGCGCGCGCTGAGCGCCCATCTCACCCGGGCCGACAATGCCGAGGCGCGCGGGCTGTTCGAGCGCGCCATCGGGCTCGATCCGAAATACGCGCCCGCCTATGTCGGCCTGGGACGGGTCGACGTTCATGCCGTCACCGAAGGCTGGACCGCAAACCCCAAGCGAGGCCCTGGAGCGGGCGGAGGGCCTCGCGCGCAAGGCGATCGCGCTCGACGACCTCGATCCCGGCGCACACGCCCTCCTCGGCGACGCAGCGCTCTATTTCGGCGAATACGACCGAGCGCTCGACGAAGTGAAACGCGCCATCGATCTCAACGGCAGCGATGCACAGAGCTATGGCATTCTGATGGACGCCCTGCTCTTCCGGGGCGACCTAAAAGGGGCGATCGCGGCCGGCGAGACGCTGGCGCAATTCCAGCCCGAGTTGCCGGACGGCGCCGCCTTCCATCTCGCGGTAGGCTATGTGCTGGCCGATCGCGGCGCGGATGCGGTTCGGGTTCTGCAGCACGCGCTCGACCGCAACCCGGGATATGCTTATGGCAACGTCCTGCTGGCCGCCGCTTACGCCGCTTCCGGCCGTGAGCAGGACGCGGCACGGCAGGCCGAGATCGTTCACCAGCGATTTCCGCGCTTTTCGCCGGAAGAGTTCGGGTCGCTGCTGCGCGACCCGGGTCAGCGCGAGAAACTTGCCAACGCTCTCAAGAAGGCCGGGCTATAGCCGCCTATTTCGGCGGCTGAACCGTCTTCTGGCGCACCTCGGGCCAATTCTCGGTGGCTTTCGCGACAATCTCGGCGGTCTGTTCGCTGAACGTAGACACTGCTCGCGGCCCTCCGAAGACCCAAAGCTTGCCGTCCGAAATAGCCCACATCTCCGGATTTGCTTCGTATTTTATCCCGCGTGAGACCATGACGGTGCAATAACCGTTGAACCGCGGCGCGTAGTGATCCGGATCGGCGACGAACAAGGCTTTGTGCTCGGCATTCTTAAACCAGTAGGTCGTGCCGTCGAAAGAAGCCGAGAATTCGTCCGATCCCTTCTCGGGATGGCCATCGGTGAAATACGCGACCGGGTCGTAACCTTGCAGCGCAACCCGCTCGCCGGCGGGCGACATTTCGCCCGCCGCGTGCGACGCTCCGACAGGCGCAAGAACGCCGAGCAGCGACCAGCCCAAGATCGTGCGCCGCGACATGCCGCTCATCAGAAGCTCCTACGAAATCGACGCAAATCCGCCAACCTCAGCGTCCGGCCGAGGATAGGCCGGCTAGCGGCAAATGTCAGCCCTAGACGGCTGTTTACGGGGCAATGCATCGAGCGATAGGCGCTACTATAAACGGTCGATCACCTGCTAGGGGCGGCGCAGTCCTATGAACGGAAATTCCTATGAGTACGTGATCGTCGGGGCGGGGTCGGCCGGCTGCACGCTGGCCCGCCGCCTGACCGAGGATCAGGGCGTTCGCGTGCTGCTGATCGAGGCCGGCGGGTGGGACCGCGACCCGTGGATCAAGATCCCGCTCGGCTGGGGCCGCATCCTCGAAAAGCGGCTGCACGACTGGATGTATTTTACCGAGCCCGAGGCTAATGCCAACGGCAGGCGGATCGAATGCGCCCGCGGCAAGGTAATCGGCGGCAGTTCCTCGATCAACGCGATGGCCTATGTCCGCGGCAATCCCGGCGATTACGACCGCTGGGCCGCCGCAGGGCTGACCGGCTGGTCCTATGCCGAGGTGCTGCCCTATTTCCGCCGCCAGGAAAGCTGGGAGGACGGGTCCGGCCCTTATCGCGGCGGCGACGGCCCGCTCACCGTCGGTACGGCGCGGTACGCCGATCCGCTCGTCGAGGCCTGCCTCGCCGCCGGCCGCGCGCTGCAGCTCCCGACCACCCCCGATTACAATGGGGCTCAGCAGGAAGGGCTCGGGCGCATCCAGCAGACGATCCGCAACGGCCGCCGGTGCAGCGCCGCCGAAGCCTATCTGCGCCCGGCGCTCGCCCGGCCCAACCTCGTGGTCGAGACCGGCGCCCTCGCCTCGCGGGTCGTCCTCGAAGGCGGCCGCGCCGTCGGCGTCGAATATGAGAGGCGCGGCTTCGCCGGCGTTGCCCGGGCGGAGCGCGAAATCATCCTCTCGGGCGGCGTCATCAACTCGCCGCAGCTCCTGATGCTGTCGGGGATCGGCGACCCGGATTCGCTCAGGGCGCACGGCATCAAGGTGATGGCCGAGCTCCCCGGGGTCGGCAAGAACCTGCAGGACCATCTGTCGGTGCTTGCCGATTACCAGCGACGCGGGCAGGGGCCTTTTGTCGCGATGATGCGGCTCGACCGGGTGGCGCTCGCGCTCGCCCGCGCCTATTGCTTCGGCACCGGCCCGGCGAGCGAGACGCCGAGCGGCTGGACCGGTTTCGTCAAGAGCCGCCCCGATGTCGCATTGCCCGACATCCAGTTCCTGTTCCGCGCCGTGCCGGGGGGTGCCGGCCCCTATCTGCCGCCGTTCAAACCGGCCTTCGCCGACGGGTTTGCGCTGCGCGCGGTGATGCTGCGGCCGGAGAGCCACGGCGAGATCACCCTGGCCTCGGCCGACCCGAAAGCGTCGCCGCGCATCCGGCAGAACTTCCTCGCCACCGAAGGCGACCGGCGCACCCTGCGCGACGGATTGAAGCTGGTGCGCCGGATCGTCGGCGCGGCGCCGCTCAGCGCATTCGTCGCCCGCGAGCTCGCCCCCGGCGCCGACATAGAGAGCGACGATGACCTCGACGCCTATATCCGCGCCACCGCGGCAACCGCACACCACCCGCTCGGCACCTGCAAGATGGGCCCGGCGAGCGACCAGATGGCGGTGGTCGACCCGGAATTGCGGGTGAACGGGGTCGAGGGCTTGCGCGTCGTCGATGCCTCGGTAATGCCGGACTTGGTCGGCGGCAACATCAACGCGCCCGTCATCATGATCGCCGAAAAGGCCGCCGATTTGATCCGCGGCCGTGTGCCCCAGGCGGCGGCATAGAATGATGGCTGGACTGCCGAACGCGCAACTTGCGGTCATCGACCGGCGAAAGATCGAGGACTATCTTCTGGCAAGGAGCCATCCGGCGGGCCGCGCGTTTTTTCGCGGGTTTCGGGTTCACGGCGGCGGCGTGGCTGAGGTTGCGCGACGCGCTGCTCGACCATGCGCGTTCGGCGCCAATCGTCTCCGTCGCCGACACACTGTTCGGAAGGAAGTATATTCTGGAGGGGCCGCTAACCGCGCCTGACGGCCGGTAACCGCAAATCCGAGCGGTTTGGTTCGTCGAGACCGGCGAAACGGTGCCAAAATTTGTCACGGCATACCCCGTGCCCGGAGTCGAGCGATGATCAAAGAATTGGAGCCCGTCGTCCTGACCAAGGGCCTCCCCGAGCACGGATTGCAGGCGGGCGATGTCGGCTGGGTGGTGATGATCCACGCCGCGGGCGCGGGCTACGAAATCGAATTCGTTACCCTGAGCGGCGAGACCGTATCGGTCGTTACAATGCCGGCCGAGACCGTGCGTCCGGTGCGGGCGAAGGAAATCGCGCACGCCCGCACGGTGGCATAAGAACGAACGTGATCTGCCAAGGCAAGGGGATGACGCCCGCTGGAAAATATGTATCCAATTGTCAAGGATAGCTACCCTTTCCAGTAGTTTACTGCGAATTGAAAACTGCGAAGAATGACATATTGTTCTGGGATCGCATTACTGCAACAGACAACCCAGCAATACGACCTCTGATTTCGTTCATTAGGTCCTTAATCAGAAGAACACGCCCGCCGCCAACTGTCGGATGACCGTGTTCACCCGCGAACACCAGAAGCGCTATCTGCTCGGGCTCGGGTAGCTCGAAGCCCAGAAACAGGGACGGAATGAACTTTCTTCCGGCAGCAAACTTTGCGGCAAAACGTTTTTCGCGGTGATCCCACGACTCCGCACCCATCGATGGCTCTATGTGAACCAGATGCCTTTTTTCTGGATTGAACGCTACTACGTCCAACTCAGACTCATACCCGCCTTTCAGCCGCTTACCGACGTTGACATTCCGCCTCACGAAATATTGCTGAAATTCATACCACTCAGCCACGAGTTGCTCGAGAAAGTTCGGCATCGTTGTCACCATTGTAGCGGTCAAATCGAACCCGCGTCTTGACGGGCGTTGGAGGTGTCATCGCACTAGCCCCCGAAATGCCGCATGAAGTGCTGGTAGGTCTCCTCCGGCGCTTCCTCAGGCACGTAGTGGCCGCAGGGGAGGGCGCCGCCGGTGGCGTTGGTGGCGTAGCTGCGCTGCCAGATCGCGAGGACGTCGCCGTGGACGCTTTCGGTGTGGCTGCGGGCGCCCCAGATCACCAATAGCGGCAGGGTGATCTTGTTGCCGGCTTCGAAATCGGCCTTGTCCATGTCGAAATCGCAGGTCGGGCAGGCGCGGTAGTCGGCGCATGAGCCGACGATCGTTTTCCACGTAAAACAGCGGACGTATTCGGCGAACGCTTCGGGGTCGAAAAAGCCGAGGCCGAGCTGAGGTTCGAGCGGAACGCCGCTGATGAATACGACCGTTTTCGAGCATTTACCCCCTCGCCCGGGGCTTTTTTGACGACGGTGTTCGGCTTTGTCAGGATCGGATCGGCGCGTTTGGGCACGCGAGAGGGCCCCCCCGGCGTTGTAATGTCCACGTCGGACTCCTTGACGGTAGGATTCTCCGTGGGGAGCCTGGATCTCCTCGAAGTGCAGCCCGAAGGCAAAAAAAGAATGACCGGCAAAGATTTTGCTAACGGATTTCACCTGAGACCAGGAGATATTCTGTTCCAGCGCTGTGCCCCCACCACCTAGCACCCAATGACCCAACGCCAACGCCTCATCCATGCAGCCCACTCAACCCAAGATTAACCAGAAGCTTCTGCTTCGATTCGCAATCGGCCTTTTCATCTTGGCCGCGCTTGTGCTTGCCTTCTGGTGGTTCAAAATGCGGGAGAGCGACCCAGGCGGGTACCGGTCCCTCAACACGGCGGGCTGGGTCGCGGCCGTGGAGACCACGGCAAACGGGAGCCAGGCAGTCGTCTTCCTGAACGACGACGTGGGGACGATGATCAGCCAACCGAACGTGCCGGACAAGACCGACGACCGGGACATCGCCTGGCGGCCCGACGGCAACTATCTCTTCTTCGCCTCTAACCGGATTGACGACAAGTTCACGATGTTCCGTTGGTTCCCGACCGCAACCTCGGAGCCCGAGATGAGGAGCATCTTGGGCCTGCCACAACTCGCGCCCTATTTCCCGCCTTCGGATGCCAGTCTGCATGAGAACGCGACGGCGCTGCTCACGGTCGGCGGGCGGGTGATGATGTACGATCCCAAAACGCCTGCGCTTCGCCAGGTTCTGCCTCCGCCAGACCCGAAGCTAACCCAATCATCGGATCCCGAAGTGGGGCAGGAGAGCCCATTCGAGACGATGTACGAGCGGTTCGGAAGCAGTTTCCGCGTCGCAAAATGGACTCCCGATAAGAAGGCGGTCTTCGCAGTAATGGAGCGCGAGGATGGCGAACTGCTCGTCTATCAAAAGCTCGATTTCAAGACGCCTGAGGAAGGTCAGCCGCGCCCGGTTGCCCAGGGAGACAAGATCGACTTCGACATCGATCCCAATTCGGGTGCGGTGTACTTTGCGGTCGAGAACTTTCAATGGCCTCTCGGCGACGTCCCTCCGGATTTCGTCAAGGCCAACGGCAAGACGATGGTGCCGTTCAGGCACGCATTGGGAATCGTCGATTTCTCTCTGAATCCGCCTATTCAATGGATCCGGCAGAGCAAGGACGACAAGGTCTGCTTCGGCAGCGTCGCGGTAGCGCCGCAAGGCGACAAGCTCCTCGTGGTACAGGGGGCGTACGCGGGAAACGGAAACATGATGCCGGCGAGCCTGATGATGGCCGATCTGGCCGGGCCGGCGAGAGGAGCGATGGGACCGGTCTTGAAGGGCGAAGTGTACGAGCCATGCTGGTCTCCGGACGGAAAAAAGATCGCCTACGCGCAGCGCGATTCCAAAACGAGCCGGCCGATTTATGTATTCTCGGAGGGAGGCGTCGCCCCCCAACGCGTTTCTCCCGCTACGGGCATATTCGGCCACCCGGAGTTCAGCCCGCAGATGCCGCAGGGATGATTAGTTGATGCTTGATGCTTGATGCTTGATGCTTGGGATTGGAGTTAGGCGTCGGAGTCGGTCCCGGGGGGACGGGAGGTTAGAGAAGGCGTCCGAACCCGCGACGAATAATCCAGGCTCTACAGGAGGCTAGCTAGAGGCACCATGCATCAAGCATCAAGCATCAGCTTCGCTGCCATAATCAAGCCATCCCTGGGTTTTCGTTAAGGAGAAAGAATGAAAGTAAGTATCATCGGCGGAGGTGGCCGCGTGGGATCGGATGCCGCCTTTGCGCTTCAGCTCGGCGGCGTCGTGCGGGAGATCGCTCTCGTGGACATGAACGGAGAGATGGCGGCCGGCGAAGCTCTCGACCTGCGCCACGGATCGGCCCTAACATCGAACCAGAAGTTCAGCAGTTCGGCGGAATACGGCATCGTCAATGGGAGCGACTGCGTCGTCATTACCGCGGGTCTTCGCCGCAAGCCCGATGAGACGAGGCTTGAACTCGTCAACCGAAACGTTGGGCTTTTTAAGGGAATCCTGGGATCGCTCAAAGGATGCACCCTCAATCCGGGAGCGACGATCGTCGTGGTTTCAAATCCCGTGGACATTCTCACGCAGCTTGCGGCGACGGCGGGAATCGTGCCGGAGTCACAGGTCCTCGGCCTGGGGACGGTTCTCGACACCTGCCGCTTCCGGTCCCTTCTCGCCGACCACTTCAACGTGAACGCGGTCGACGTCAAGGCCCTCGTGCTCGGCGAGCATGGCGATTCGATGGTCCCGATTCTCTCTTCTGCGACGATCGGCGGCGTACCTCTTGCTTCGATCCCGAACTACGAGGCCGAAGTTCAATCGGTGTTCGAGTTCACGCGCAAGTCCGGCGCCGAAGTGATCCGGCTGAAGGGCGGAGCGGGGCGAGCAGTCGGCGTTTCGATCAAGGAAGTCGTTGAGGCGATCGCGCTCGACCGCGACGCGATCCTGCCCGTATCGACTTTGCAGACGGGCACGCTCGGAATCTCTGGGATCTCGCTATCGCTGCCGACGGTCGTCGGGCGATTCGGCGCCAAGCAAGTTCTGACTCCCGCCGTAAACGAAGCGGAGACGGCTGGGATACACAAGTCCGCCGAGAGCCTCAAGGCGGTGATGGCTCAGATCTCCTGAGCCCAATGCGAATAAGACCTATTGGTGAATACGATCCAATAGGTCTTACCCTGCCGAAGGTCAATCCTCTTCGACGAGCTGCGGATAATCCCGGAGGATAATGTCTCGCAGCATCTTGCGTCCGCGGTGGATCCGCGAACGAATAGTGCCGATCGTGGTGTTCTGCTTATCGGCGATCTCAGCGTAGCTGAGCTGGTCGAAGTCGCAAAGCTCGATCGCCGTGCGATAAAGATCTGGAAGTTTCTCCAGTGCGCCGCGAATGCCTTCTTGCAGCTCTTTGTGCTGTGTTTCGGCTTCCGCCGTGGGAGCGTGGTCCTCGATCTGGATTTCTTGCACCTCGCCGTCGGAAGGGCTGATCATGGAGTTGAGGGACTCCGCCTTCCGGATCGGGTTGCTGCGTCTGAGCGTGTCAAGGTAAGTGCGTTGCATGATGCGCAACAGCCAGTTTAGAAATGGCCTTCCCGGCAGGTACGAATCGAATCGGCGCCAGGCCTTCACGATCGTGTCCTGCATCAGGTCTTCAGCATCGAATTTGTTGCGCGTAAGCTGCAAAGCCATAGAATAGGCACGGCTTTCGGTCTCGCCCATGAGTTTCTCGAAAGCTCTGCGCTCCTGCTCCTCCGTCTCAAACGGATGAAGTTCTGCAATAGCCGTGCTCATTAGGTTCTCCTGTCTCATTTGCCGCAAGGATTAGTTGCGCCGTCAACATTCTAGCACAACCATTTAGATCAACCCGGGACCCGTTCGGTTCGCTCCATGTTCTGTGCAAATGTGGAAAAAAGACCCATCTCTATGTAAGCATAGGCGAGAAGTTGGAATCTGAATGAAGTTCCTGGTCATCACCAAGGACCCCGAGATCGAGGAAGCGGCGCGCAAAGGTTTTCATCCCTCGGATGAGATGGTTTGCTTCGCCGACTGGGCGGAGGCGCTCGAGCAAAGCGCGGGCGTGGACATGATGTTCGTCGACCTGTTGGCGACGCTCACCGAGCCGCACAAGATCGCGGGCTACGAGGAGTTCGCGATGGCGAAAATGACCCATTCCGTCGCCAGTGACGTCCCGTTGGTCTTGGTATCGCCTCCCGACGAC
>Ga0209415_10017639_pt1 | contig 11341 bp, 6 predicted proteins | sample PeaSoiSIISIP2007_FD_187696 | JGI IMG/M metagenome (GOLD analysis project Ga0209415, IMG submission 187696) | Peat soil microbial communities from Weissenstadt, Germany - SII-SIP-2007 (SPAdes) (version 2) | ecosystem: Environmental > Terrestrial > Soil > Wetlands > Peat | place: Germany...
CGGACGTGGCTCTGGCCGCGGACCTGCACGGTCGTCCCACTTGCCGAAGATCATTTTTCCGGCGGTGGTTTGCAGCACCGAAGTCACGGAAATATCCACCGTCTTGCCGATCATCTTGCGGGCATTGTCTACGACCACCATGGTCCCGTCGTCCAGATAGGCGACGCCTTGGTTGTACTCTTTCCCTTCCTTGAGAATGAAGACCTTCATGGTCTCGCCGGGAAGCACAATCGGCTTCAGAGAGTTGGCCAGCTCATTGATATTCAGCACCTCGACACCCTGCAATTGCGCCACTTTGTTCAGATTAAAGTCGTTGGTGATGATCTTGCCTTCGTACAGCTTGGCCAGCTCGATGAGCTTCAAATCCACTTCGCGGATGGCCGGAAAGTCATCTTCCACGATCTGAATTTGGACGGAAGCGATCTTCTGCAGACGCTGCAAGATGTCCAATCCACGGCGGCCGCGATTCCGCTTCAGGGAATCCGCCGAATCCGCGACCAGCTGCAGCTCGCGCAGCACGAACTGGGGAGTGACAATAATCCCGTCGAGAAAGCCGGTCTCGGCGATGTCGGCGATCCGGCCGTCGATAATGACGCTGGTATCCAGAATCTTGTAGCTCTTCCTGGACTGCTTCTCTCCCCCGAAGATTCCTCCCAGAGCCGCGAGATTGAGCAGGTCGCCCTTGTTGGCCCCCACAACCAGTCCTACGTACGCCATCAGCAGCATGACGATGATCTGCAGGAAGCTCTGAGTGTTGCTGGGCCGCACACTGTTACGAATCACCAAGGCAAAGAGATAGGCGCCGAAAATCCCCAGCACGCTGCCGATGGCCGCGCCGATCAGACGCGTGAGGCTGATGCGCCGCAGTTTCCATTCGAACAGTACGATCGCAAGGCCCACAGCCGCGCCCACGGCCGCATCCAGCCTGGCAGGCAGGTTGAAGGGCTGAATGAGGTAACAAGTTACAGCAACAATAAGGACAAATAAGAAACGGACCAGCACCAAGTCCACGGATCGACCTCCCCCAGAACCCACCCTGCGGCCAGTGCCGCAAGGCCAAGCCCCCACCGCCTGCCCCAAACCTGCCAGACAATCGGCAGTCAGTGATCGTCTAAACGGAGCCGATGAATGAATAATGAAACGGTGGCTCCGTCCTCCTCCCGGATTGCCGGCCGGGAAACCGTAGATATTCAGGGGAAGTATATACCTTGCTGTAAAGGCCTAGGGCCCGGAGACGCCAGGCTTCACGGCGGCGTACACTACGCCCATGAAAGCCGTTCTCGTCAACCGCTTTGGCGGTCCCGAAGTACTGGAGGTGCAGGAAACTTCTGACCCCGTGCCCACTCCCGGCGGCGAGATCGTTATCGTTAGGGTAGAAGCGGGCGGAGTGAACTTCGCCGACATTATCACCGCGCGCGGCGGTTATCCGGGCACTCCCAAACCTCCGTTAGTTGCCGGGCGAGAATTCTCTGGCGTGCTCGAGAGCAGCGGCCAGCGCGTGATGGGATACACGCAGTGGGCGGCCTTTGCGGAGCGCGTTGCTGCTCGGTCTGCACTGTTGTGGCCGGTTCCCAAAGACTGGAGCGCAGAGGAGGGCGCCGCGTTTCCGGTCAACTACTTCACCGCATACTTTGCCTACTGGAAAGCTGGCCTGCTGGAAAAATCATCGGGCAGCCCGCCGCGAGTTCTCATTCATGCGGTCGCTGGCGGAGTCGGTACTGCCGCGGTGCAAATTGGCAAACTGCTAGGCGTGGAGATGTATGGGACGTCTTCCTCGGATGAGAAGCTAGCCCGCGTCCAGCAGCTCGGGTTGCAGCACGGCATCAACTATAAGCAGCGTGATTATGAAGTAGCCATTAAAGATTTGACACGCGGGGAAGGCGTCGATGCCGTTTTTGAAATGCTCGGCGGTGAGCACACCGCGAAGAGTGTCCGCTGCCTGCGGGATTTTGGTCGCATCATCGCGTACGGAACCGCCACCGGGCAGCGTTCCCAACTAGACACGGGCACGCTGTATGCCAAGGGCGCAAGCGTTCATGGCTTGTGGCTGACCTATCTCTCCGCGAAACGGGATTTGATGGAACAAGCTTGGAAACAGCTCTCCGCCTGGACGGCACAGGGAAACCTGCATCCGATTGTAGGGCACGTGCTCCCCATGGAACGGGCAGCCGATGCCTACCAGCTGCTTCTGGAGCGGAAGAATTTTGGGAAAGTGGTATTGAGATTGAAATACGTTCAGTAGTAGGAAACTTTAAAGTTGCAGGAAGGGAGGCAGAGGCAAGAATGCTACTAACATTTGTTTTCCAGTCACGCGGTGCGTTCATTCAGCTGTTCTTCATTTACCTGATACTGTGTACCGTGCCGCTTGGCTTGGGGGCGTATCTTCTTTTCGCACCTCGCCGAGCTGGTAATTTTCTAAGTGACGCCTACGCAATCTTCCCGCACGTGAAGCCGGAAGACACATTCAAGAAATTGTTTTACCGCATGCTTGGCTTAGGATTCATCGCAGCGTCGATCTTCTACAGCCATCAGATTTACGGGCAACTCGTTAGGCCCATCGTGCATTACGTAATGAGCAACTAGTTAAAGGCGGCCAGTCACACAGGCCTCGGATTTTCACTTTTCGATCTGCCCGGCACGCAACATCCGAGACAAAACAGCGAAGCATTGTCTTTCCGTCTCTCCATAAACTTTGCTAACGCGGCTGCTTAGGACGCGTCCAACCTCATAATTGCGATTCTCCTCGCAATGGAAATCGCAATGAAACTTTTCCGCGTGGCAGAACGTATCCGGATGCAGTCTGAGATTGGACCATCAAGCCAGCCGGTCCGATTTTCGAGGGAAAGTTTCAGGGGTTAAAGGGACTGTCTCACTCTCGGTTTGGCGGCCCAGGTGAGGACAATCCCCGAGCAAAAGCGCGGAACCTCGCGGTCCCGCCGTTTTTCGCTTAACCCCGGAGCAGGATTGTAGGCCTTTCGCGGACAAACGCAAGTTTCCCGCGCCCGGCGAGTCCAGGCCGCCCAGAACCGGTTCCCGACGTTTTCGGGAGAAATGAGGAGTGGCATGAAAGCATCGAAGACATTGAAGGCCTTGCTCATAGGACTCTCTGTGCTTTTGGCGGCCAGCGCGTTTGCGGCCAATAAGGGCTCTCTAGAGGTCACTGATCCCGTCTCAGTGGCCGGCAAGCAACTTGCTCCTGGGAATTACACCGTGAAGTGGGATGTCGCCGGTCCGACCGTAGAGGTGAATATTTTGAAAGGCAACAAGGTGGTGGCGACTACGTCAGCCCGGGTGGTGGATGTGGATCGCTCGCCCGACCACGACTCGGCGATGGTTCGTGCGAACGGGGACGGCAGCCGTTCGTTGTCTGAGATTCGTTTCTCCGGCAAGAAGTTTGTTCTCGCCATCGGCGACGAAAGCGCCGGATCTTCCGGCAACGGCGGTAGCAGCGGCAGCGCCCGATAAATTGGAGGATTCTTTTCTGCATCGAGGGGAACGCACCCGCGTTCCCCTTTTTTCTTGCCGATCTTTATTTACTATTTACTATCGACGAGGTTCAGTTTGGAGGCGCCAACCGGCGTAGGGCGCGGTCAACTGGACCCACGCCCCAATCCTGACCAACTGCTGAAACTCAAGCGTCAGACAACGCCCGGCCGCTATCGCGTTGAAAAGCTGTACACCGTGGTCGACCGGAAGTGCTGGCCGGGCTTCAATTCCGCGGAGGGAAAATTTGAGTGATTCGGCGAATCCGGGAAGTGCTGCGTTTCCAGGCACAGTGCCGAGCGGTAGTTGTAGGCCTTGCCACCCTTGCCGAGGGCCCCGTTTAGAAAGTTGCCGGTGTAGAACTGGATTCCGGGCTCCGTAGTCGACACCTCCAGCACCCGCCCAGTCTGCGCATCATAGACCTCGGCAGCTGGAGACAGCCCCGGCTTCGCTCGATCCAGCACCCAGTTGTGATCGTAGCCTTTCCCGAACTTCAATTGCTCGTTGTCCTGACCAATGCGAGCGCCGATCGCGGTCGCGGTCTGGAAGTCAAAGGGCGTGTCCTTCACGTCTGTCAGTTCGCCGGTCGGAATCAACGTCGCATCGACAGGCGTGAACTGCTTGGCATGGAGGACCAGTTCATGTCCGAGGATGTCCCCATTTCCCTCGCCGTTCAAATTGAAGTAAGAGTGATTGGCAAAATTGACTACCGTATCCTTGTCAGTGGTCGCGCTGAAATCGATGCGGAGCTCGTTGCGATCGGCGAGCAGCGTGTACACGACCTTCACCGTCAGATTGCCGGGATAGCCTTCTTCTCCGTCCTTGCTCAGATAAGTCAACTCCAGCGCTTTGCCGGCGCTTGCGGAAGCATTCTTCGCCGTCCACACTCGTTTGTTGAAGCCCTGGATGCCGCCATGCAAGCTGTTCGGGCCATCGTTGAGGGGCAGAGTATACGGCACCCCGTCCAGGGTGAACTTGCCATGCGCAATGCGGTTGGCATAGCGGCCGATGGTTCCGCCGAAATACGATGCGCCCTTCGCGTAGTCTTCCAGCTTGTCGTAGCCCAGCACCACGTCGCCGAGTTTTCCGTCCCGGTCCGGAACCTTCAGCGACACCAGCGTCGCCCCGTAGTTGAGGATGGACGCCTCCATGCCGTGTTCGTTGGTCAGGGTGTACAGATCAACCTGCTGTCCATCGGCCGTTTTGCCAAAGCTTTGCTTTTGCATTTTCGATTTCGCCTCTGCTTTCGAACAGAGCATTACAATCGTAGCCACAGATAACATCACCATTGCTGTAATGGTTGCTGCCTGTCGTGTCGCCCTCATTGTCTCTCTCCTGCGATCTCGTTTAACCACAGCAATATTACGCGTGCTCTCGAACTCCACATCCAAAACTCTCGGTATCACGGGTGATGGTTCCTGGATGGTCAGCTCTGCGCCGCGGAGCCCGAGCTCTTCGCTGAGGCAAATAGCGGCTGGCTGTCATCTCTTCGCCAAATGACTTTCGATCCTGAACTTCGCGGTGTCGATTAAAGCATAGCCGGCGCACATCTTCCAGACGAAATCCGTCTGCGCATTGCCGTCTGATGCTTTCCGGAGTCTAGAGGATATCCGTCAATGCACCGCTGGTTCAATTCCCGTTCCTTCCCGGATGGCCGTAGTTCGATTGATGGGGACGTCCGCCACATGCTGGATCAGGCCGCTCGGCCAGCGAATCTCCACCGAATCCACTTTGCTGGCGGTCCCAAGTCCGAAGTGCAAACGAAAGTCGCTCTGCGAATCGTAGCCCCCTCCGCTGCGCACTTCGTCGATTTGCCGATGGCCCCCGGCCAAAACCGTGACCCGGGCACCGATACCATCGCGGTTGGATTTTGTTCCGATCAGACGTAATAGGATCCAGCTTCCGTGTTCACCGTAGTTCTTCAGCAAGCTGGGACGATCGTGGCTGTTGTTCACCAAGATCTCCAGTGCGCCGTCGTTGTCAAAGTCGGCGGCGGCCACGCCATGACTATTAAAGAGTGCGGTTATTCCTGGACCCGATTCCAGCGAAATATCCTTGAAGCTGCCGTTGTGCTGATTCCAGAACAGCGCTCTGCGCTCCCGGAACCTGACATTCAGCCCCTTGCTGTCCACTTCTGGATAGACATGGCCGTTGGCCATGAATAAGTCCGGCCAGCCGTCATTGTCGATGTCCAGGAACAATGTGCCCCAGCCCAGGAACTGCGTATTCTTGCCCAGTCCCGCCTCGAGCGTGACGTCAGAGAAAGTGCCGTCGTGATTGTTGCGATAAAGCGTAGGCGTGTCCTCGGAAAAATTGGTCTTAATAATGTCGAGCCAGCCGTCGCCGTTGTAGTCCGCCGCGGAAGCTCCCATGCCGGCTTGCTCGCGGCCGTCATCGTTATAAGCCACGCCGGCGATGACTGCGTTCTCGGTAAATGTGCCGTCGTGATTGTTGTGAAACAACAGGCTAGGTGTGGAATCGCACGCCACATAGATATCGGGCCAACCATCGTTGTCGAAGTCGCCGGTCAGAACTGTCAGGCCGTAATAGGGCGGCGTCTTAGCCACCCCGGATTTTTCACTCACGTCGGTGAATGTGCCGTCGCCGTTGTTTCGGTACAGTTCTTCGTGGGTGCCTTTCAGACCGAGCGGACCGCACATCACCGGAATGCCCTTCCATTGGCAGGAATTGCCGCTACCGGGCTGGGGGGTGTGAGCCAGATCGAGGTCGACGTAGTGCGCGACAAAGAGGTCGAGATGGCCGTCTCGATCGTAGTCCACGAAGGCACAGCCCGTTGACCAGCGCACGTCGTCATGCCACAGGCCGGCTTTTTTTGTGACGTCGGTGAAGGTGCCATCGCCGTTGTTGTGCAACAGGACATTGTGTCCCCAAAACGTTACGAAAAGGTCCACCCAGCCATCATTGTCATAATCTCCGGCGCAGACTCCTTGACCCCAGCCTTTCAGCCCCGCGCCTGCCTTCTGGGTCACGTCGGTGAAAGTTCCATCATGGTTGTTGTGATAGAGGTGGCTGGTGGGTTCCTCGCCGTTGGGGAATCCTTCAAGTCGGCTGCCGTTTACCAGAAACGCATCCGGCCAGCCGTCGTTGTCGTAGTCCACGAAAGCGGCGCCGCTGCCGGTGGTTTCGACAATGTATTTCTTAGACTGCTCACCGCCGGATTCCGTCTTGATCGTTAGCCCAGCCTGTTCGGCGATATCAACGAAATCTACTTTTGGCGGCGTGGGGTTGGAGGTGGACTTCCGATCCCCCTGCTGGGCAGAAACGGCCAGAGTTGCCATCAGGCCGAGTCCAACCACTAGCGATGCTTGCGTTCTACTGACCTTGAAACCCATGGAACGAGCTTAGACTTGAATCTTACTCCCTGCAAAAAAGAGGACCCGGCGAAACCAGCAGATTCCGGGTCGGCCAAATCATAAAGACACTTCGACCGGAGAGCCGGCAAACACCGCCGTCCGTGTCGTCTGATCCAGCTTTACTTCGATCTTCCGCCGCAATGGCGGGAGCATACGGGAGCCACTGGCCAGGCGCAGGGTGAGCACCCGCCGGGCATCGTTCCATGACATCTGGATGCCCATCCATTCTCCCTTGCGATAGTTGAACGACTTGCCATCGTCTTCGTAGAGCAGGAATGAAGCATCGGCGCCGGGATAGATTGTGATTGAAAGCGGCTCATCAACTCTCTCCTCTACATGTTGCTTAACCGGGCCCAGCGGCAGGATCGATCCCGCACGCACATAGAGCGGCATCGTCTCGAGGTCAACGTTGCGAGTGATCTCGCGGCCCCCCTCCACCCGTTCCCCGGTCCAAAAGTCGTACCACCCACCGTGTGGCAAATAGACTTGGCGCGCGGTCGCGCCTTTCTCAAAGACCGGCGCTACCAGGATGCTCCTGCCCCATAGGTATTCGTCTCCGCAGCCCGTAGCTTGGGGATCGTCGGGATAGTGCAGCCATAACGCCCGCATGACAGGCAGGCCGTTACTCGCACACTCGTGCACCGCGCTGTACAAGTAGGGCAGCATCCGGTAGCGGAGTTCCAGGTACTTGCGGCAGATCGGCTCGACCTGCGTATTGTGCAACTGGCTGGGATCGGGACCGGCTCCTTGGCGGTAGTTGCTGATCTCAATGGGGCCGGGGTCGCCCGTGTTCCATCCCCAGGGCAGGCGCAGCTTCCAGGTGCGGCCGTGGCAGCGAAACAGGGTGCAGAAGGCGCCAAACTGGAACCAGCGCAAGTACAACTCAGCCGTGAACTCGGTGGTGGGAACGAAGCCGCCAATATCGGTTCCCCAGTACGGAATTCCCGTCAGGGCCGTGTTAATGGCGGTCGCAACGTGAACCTTCAACGTTTCCCAGCGGGAGTCCACATCGCCAGACCAGAGGAACGATGCGTAGCGCTGCATGCCCGCGTAACCGTTGCGATGAAGTGCGTAAGGCCGCTCATTCGGCCGGTCAATCTGGGGCCCTTCCCAGTACATTCGATTGCGGACCAGGCGCGACGCGATATCAAACGGATCGCCTTCGTCCGGCCACCAGCCGTCCACGCCCATCGCGAAGTCTTTGCGGTGGGTGTCCCAGTAGCAACCCGCTTCTTCTTCGTCGAATCGGGTCAGCTGACAGGGGTCGTGGACGGTGCCACGGAGCTTTCGCGACAGGACCACAGCGTGGAGCACCGCCCGGAAATGATCTTTGTGGAGCTCATCGAGAATCTCTTTGGGATCGGGGAACACGCGCGAGTTCCATGCAAACGAGCCATTTTCGGTGTTCCATCCCGAGGGACAAAAGCCCGTACCTAAATAGATGAGGGCATCGCATGGCAGCTTCTTTTCGCGAAACGTCTTGGCTTCAGCCAGTACCTCTTCCCGGCTGGCCAGAGTCCGGTGCGATTGCTGATAGCCAAAACTCCAGAGCGGCGGCATTTCGGCGTGCCCGGTGAGACGCGCATATTCCGCCATGATGGTCGCAGGCTCCCGCGAGGCGACGAAAAAGATGTCGAGCGGCAACGCCGACTCGGGTCCCGCTGGCAGGAATTTGCTTTCCGGCCCGCTGAAATCAAAAGTCCCGAACGGCTGGTGGATGAACATCGCCCATCCTCCCGTCCCGATCAGCCACGGAATGGGGACACGGCTCCCATGGGTCGCCAGTTCGTAGCCTCCCTGGCCGTTACGCATCCGGTCAGTCGACCCGCGGCGGTCGAATTGCGGGCCTCCCTGCCCTAGCCCGAGTAGCGGTGAATCCCCTGTCGCAAAGGAGACAACGCCGGTCTCCTGCTCCACCTTGAACTGCTGAATCGGCTCCCCTTTTTCGGTAGTAATGGCGAAGGTAAGAGGATCGGAAGAGATTTCTACGGCCAAAGTGCCACATTTGACAGTCCGCGCGGGTGTGCCGCGCAGCTTGGTGATCGGCGCGCCCCAGGATGTTTGTACCAGTGATCCATCAGTGGGAACCGGGGTGACGCGGCCGTCCTGGATCGGAACAAGGGTCAGCCGGAGAGTATGCGCGCTCACGGAAGTGAGCTGAATCTCGACATCCTGGTCCGCGAGGCGGATGCCCGGCTCAGACGCTTCCAGCTTCCATGGCAAAAGCGAAGCCGCACAGGCGGCGGTCGCCCCCTGCAAAACCTGCCTGCGGCTATATCGTTTACTCATGCAGTCGCCTCGTGGTTCCCCTTCTGGCGGATCCGCCCGCCGTTGCTTGTTGGGTGGTTCGTTTCGGCGGCCACGGCCAGTGCAGATTCGGCAGAGAACGCCCCTGTTTATCGGGTCAAAACGGCGAGAGAAACCCAGTCTCACGAACCTTGACAACGCTTTCCATCCGGTGCGACACTGGCGCGAAACAATTTATGACAAGAGCACGGGGAGTTGTCAATAGGGCAAACGTTTACTACAGCGAGCTGCCCCACTGGCATGAACCTTCACCCAAGGCAGGTACCCACCCATGAGTTCTCGTGATGATTTCTCTCGGCGCAAGTTTCTCTCCACCATGCTTTCTTCCGCGGCGGTTTCCTGTCTGGCGCCCCCGGCCTTTTCCCTCGCCCTCGGAAAAGGAGTTCCCTATCCTGCGGGACTGACCCCACTTGAAACCGACGTGGCGGGAACGGCGCTGTTGCCCTGGAAGGATCAGGGAGTGCTCAATCTGGCTAATTCTCCTTACGCAAAACTGCACTGTGTCCCGGTGCGCGCCGTAACCATCGAGGAGGGTTTTTGGTCGAAGCGGCGAAAGACCAACGTGGAGCGGAGCATTCCGACCATGCGCGAGGAACTTGAAGAGCATGGCCGCATGGACAACTTCCGCCGCCTGGTCGGAAAGAGTTCAGCTCCGCAGAAGGGGCCGTACTATTCCGATTCCGATATCTACAAGTGGACGGAAGCCGTGGGGTGGACGCTGCAATCCGACGACCGGCCCGAACTGCGCAGCGTGACCGACTCGATGATTCGCGAAGTGGTCGCGGTGCAGGAGCCCAGCGGATACTTGAACACGTATTATCAGGGCGATCACGTTTCGCAGAGAATGCTGCCTCATGAACAAGAAGTAGGGCACGAGCTTTATTGCCTTGGCCACATGCTGCAAGCAGCGATCGCTTACTATCGCGCGACCGGCGATGCCACGCTCATGGATGCCGGGATGAAGTTCGTGGACAACTTCCTGATTCCGAACTATGGACCCGGACCGAACCAGAAGCCGATCATTTCCGGTCACCCGGAAATCGAGATGTCGCTGATCGAGCTCTATCGCACAACCGGCAAGCGCCAGTATGTGGAGCTGGCGGGATACATCCTGCATGGCGATGAACGCGCTACCCTCCAGCCGCAGCGGATCGTGTACATGTATTGCGGGATTCCGTTTCCCTCCCGCACCAAGCTCGAAGGACACGCGGTCCGCGCCATGTACGCCTGCTGCGGCGCCACCGACTATTACCTCGAAACCGGCGATCCCGCTTATTGGAAGACGCTGAACGTGCTTTGGGAGGATCTGTCGAAGCGGCAGATGTACATCACCGGCGGCGTGGGCGCGCGCGGCCAGGGAGAAGCTTTTGGCGAACCGTATGAACTGCCCAACGCGCAGGCCTACGGCGAGAGTTGCGCCGCCATCGGCAACCTGATGTGGAACTGGCGCATGTTAGCGGCGAGCGGTGAAGCACGCTTTGCCGATGTGATCGAGCGAGCGCTGTACAACGGCATCAACTCCGGCATGTCGCTCGATGGAACCACGTATTGCTATCGTAACCCGCTGGCGTTTGATCCGGCTACTTTCGACGGCATTCGTGGAAGCGACAAGATTCGCAATCCCTGGTACGACACCACCTGCTGCCCGCCGAACCTGGAGCGCACCTTCGGTTCGCTGCCCGGCTATTTCTACAGCACCAGCAAGGATGGCCTGTACGTGCATCTTTATGACAACTCGGTTCTGGATTGGCATCTGGAGAATGGAACCCCGCTCAAGATTCAGCAGAAGACGAACTATCCCTGGAACGGAGACGTCAAGCTGACGTTGAATCCGGCGCAGGCCACGGATTTCACTTTCTACATCAGAATTCCGGGCTGGGCGGCCAACGCGAGGGTCGCGTTAAATGGCAAAGCCGTCGACGGGGCACAAGCTGGCAACTACCTGCCGATCAACCGCAATTGGAAACCAGGGGACGTAGTAACTCTCAGCTTCCCCATGACCACTGAAGTCATCGCCTCCAATCCGCGGGTCCCCGAGGACACGGGGCGCGTGGCCGTGAGCCGCGGGCCGGTGATTTACTGCATGGAAGGATTGGATCAGCCGAGCGACGTGGTCCTGTCCGATGCTGCGATTCGCGTCAGCGGCAGGACCGGCAAGGAATTCCAGGATGAGTATG
>Ga0209415_10017642_pt1 | contig 11340 bp, 12 predicted proteins | sample PeaSoiSIISIP2007_FD_187696 | JGI IMG/M metagenome (GOLD analysis project Ga0209415, IMG submission 187696) | Peat soil microbial communities from Weissenstadt, Germany - SII-SIP-2007 (SPAdes) (version 2) | ecosystem: Environmental > Terrestrial > Soil > Wetlands > Peat | place: Germany...
CGTCTTCTTTGAAATGAAAAAGCGTCGCTCAACCAAGGTATCAAAAACAACAGACCGACCAATATTTCAGTGAAGATCCCAGCCGGAATCGAAATTAAGGGAAGACCGCTATTTTTGATTTGAGAATGGAACCAGCCTGAAAACGGAGGGAAAAATTTTAGAAATCCTAACATGAACATCCAAACTCCCAGGAGCAGCGATAAAGGCTTGATTAGGCGACGAGACATTCTCTCTCTCTCTCCACTTTCGTTTTTTTGACTTCCCAGTGCTATCCCACGGGCCATCTTTCCGAATTGGTGCCGACCTAGGGTTTAACCATCAGCTTGAAACGCCTGATCGAGTTCGGTCGGGGAAATGTGATCCAAATAGTAGTTTAGCCCACATGCCTGATTAACGCCGTTACCGGACATGTGGCAAATCGGAAAAAGTTCTTTCCCAAATCTTTCGCACGGAAGTCACTTCCGACCTAACAGAATCGGCTCGGTCTCTATGAGCTTCAGAGACTTCACCATGCCTTGAGTCTCAGCTTTGTACTTCTTGAAGTGCGGCGTTTGTAGATAGGATTCGTACGCTGCCTCATCTTTGTATATCTCGAAGATTCTGATCTGATTCGGCTGCCCCTTTACAGAAACCGCATATAGAGTCAGCACTCCCGGTTCGATTCGTATTGAAGTTTCGATCTCTTCTTTCAAGGCATTCCTATAAGCGTCAATCTGACCAGTATCAATCTCCAACTCCGCAATTCGAACTAAAGCTTGCTACATCGGTTTGGCACCTGCCGCCATCACTTTTCCGAGAACCGCTATAACGATTACAGCTGATAACAGAATCGCAAAACCTCTCTTCATAGTGCCTCCGTTGTGAGTCACTAGAGGAAGTATGGCCAATCGCTTGGGAATCTGTCATCAAGTTGTTAAGTCCACCCCATGAATGACGCTAAGTAGCGTTGATTTATCCTGAAGATCAATCCACCTTCCAAAAGCTGCTCAGTAGTAGAATCATCCGATTCATACGATGACCAATGCGAAACGCCTTTCATCAATAGCCCTGCGCTGCCTGGCTGTGTTTTGGTGCGCGCGCCTTGCGGGGCAGCAGGCGAACCAAGCGCCTCCTCCGGCTGGTGCCGCCAAGATTGAGGTGAAAGTAAATGCGGTCCTGGTGGAGGTTGTAGTTCGCGATTCACAGGGCCGCGCGGTGGGCGATTTGAAGCGGGAAGATTTTCAGGTATTTGATCAGAACAATCTGCAAGAGATATCCGGATTCAGCGTAAGGAAGCGCGCCGCGACGGAAAGCGGCCTGTCTCCTGTCGAAACGCGGCCCGGCAATCTGGGTGGTTCTGTCCAACCGGAACCATGGCGAAAGCCGGAGCGATTTCTGGTTTTCCTGTTCGACGATTTTCACCTGGACGCCGCCGAATTGCTGCGAGCCCAAAGCAGTGCCACGAAATTGCTGGCCCAATCGCTGGCCCCTACGGACATAGGCGCCGTGGTTTCCTTTTCCGGGACCAATAGCGGGTTGACGCGTGATCCAGCGACACTTCAAGGAACGATCCAGAAGCTGAGCGTTCATGGAATTCACCGCCATATCGGCCACACCTGTCCCGATATTGATTTCTACCAGGCGGATCTGATCGTCAATGAGAACAATGACCAGGCGCTTTCGGCGGGCGTCCGGGACGAATTGAGCTGCGCTCATCTGGATCCACAGCGGGACAGTTATATTGCGGAACGTATGGTAAGAAGCGCCGCGGCACAGTCCCTCTCGATCGGCGAAGCCGATGCTCGTGCAACCCTTGCGACGATTCGCGAGCTTGTTCGGAGGATGGCCACCCTTCCTGGCGAACGCACGCTGATTCTAATATCGCCGGGGTTTCTAACGATCACGCAGGAAGGAATGATGGAGAAGTCCCACATTTTGGACCTGGCCGCACAATCCAATGTAACGATCAATGCGCTGGACGCTCGCGGACTTTACACCACCGGAATAACTGCCAGCGAGCTTGGCACTTCCTCAGCTCGGGACCTGCAGACCGGCGCTTCGTCCCAGTACCACAGTGAGACGATGAATCTCAACGAGGACGTCATGGCCGAACTTGCGGCCGGAACGGGAGGAACCTACTTTCACAATAACAACGACCTGGACAGTGGATTAAAGACCCTAACGCAGGCCCCGGAGTACGTGTACCTGCTTGAGTTTCCACTGGAGAAGGTGAAGCAGGACGGCAGATATCACCCGTTGAAAGTAAATGTAGAAAAGGATGGTCTGAAGGTGCAGGCGCGGCGAGGTTATTTTGCGCCGGGAAGGCAGCCATGAAATTTGCCACGATTGTCTTTTGGATTGCTGGCATCTGAAACATGGGCACGTGGGGACTAGCCGGGACGTTTCCGAATGAATTTGCCTGAAATTGTGGCTGAGTTCGAGCAACCGTTATCGGACGTTAGGAAAAGGTTTCGTATGTCCCCGGTTTTCGCAATCGCACGCATGGAGCTAAGGTTGACGGCGAATTGTCGGCCGCTTGGAAGTCATGGCGTAAGTCCCGTTACCGGAGAAGTGGAATTTACGATCGAAAGCTGTCGGAAAGCGCCCGTTTTTTTTTGACGGATTGGGAATTTGTCGCCGTTCTTGCGGTAGAATCCCGTCATTCATTTGAGCAGGAGGCGTCTCAGTGGCGCGAAAAGCGAAACTTCCCTATTCCCTTTGCGGCTTGTTCCTGGTGGCTGCACTCATTTGCGGCCCGTTGACGTTCTCGCAGGGAACGTCACCTGCGGCTCCCGCTCAAAACCAGATACCTGCGGACCAGGTGGCCGCCTGGGAACAGCTGACCCCTTACCAGAAATCGCAGTTGGAACGGACCTACAATGACTGGCCGTTCCTCGCAAAATTCCGAGACGCCAATAAGTTGGTAGCGCCGCCATCGCCAGGTGAAACGCGCGTCGTCTTCATGGGAGATTCCATCACGGAAGGCTGGGGCATGAAAGCCACTGCTACGACCCCCGCCCGCGGTGAATTTTTTCCGGGAAAGCCGTACATCAACCGTGGCATCTCCGGACAAACTACGCCGCAAATGCTGGTACGGTTTCGACAAGATGTCATCCTTTTGAAACCCAAAGTAATGGTCTTACTCGCCGGTACAAACGACATCGCCGAAAACACCGGCAAAGAAACCCTGGAGGAAATTGGCAACAACATTGCCTCCATGAGCGATCTTGCCCGCGCGAATGGGATCCGCGTTGTCTTGTGCTCCGTTTTACCGGCGAGCGATTTCCATTGGCACAAGGGGCTCGAGCCGGCCCCCAAAATTAAAGCACTGAACGCTTGGATGAAGGATTATGCGGCGAAAAATGCCGCAGTCTATGTAGACTACTATTCATCGATGGCCAACAGCGAGGGCGGCCTAAAAGCCGAGCTTAGCCCCGACGGCGTCCACCCCAACAAAGCCGGATATGACCTCATGGCGCCCCTAGCCGAAGCTGGCATCTCGGAAGCCCTGCGAAAGCCGCTTGCATGAAGCTCTTGTTCCTCAAACAGTTTCCACGCGCCAGCCCCTGTCATAAAATCGGCGACGCGCGTGCGTTCGGAGCCTGCCATGAAATTTGCAAAGATTGTCTTTTGGATTGCTGGGATATGGGGCCTGGTGGTCATCACGCCGCTCTACTTCCTCTTTGACACTATCGGCCAGAAAGACCCGCCAGCCATTACGCACCCCGGCTTTTTCTATGGGTTCGTAGGCTGCGCACTGGCCTGGCAGGTGGCGTTTTGCTTCCTGGCCACCGATCCGGTTCGCTATCGACCTCTGATGCTTCCGTCCATCCTTGAAAAAGCCACATACGCCGCTGCTATCGTTACGCTTGTTTTACAAGGACGAACGCGCCCGACCGACCTGGTATTCGCCGGCACGGACGCCCTTCTCGGCCTTCTCTTCGTGACCGCCTACTATAAAACCCGGCCTGGCTGAGTTGACTCACATCCAGAAGGCCAGAACCTCCGTAGTTAGAACAGGGGGGGCCAATAAGCTCTGGTCCTCTTGTGGACGGGGAATGAGCTCGGTGACCTAGGTCACCGCTGTTCTCGTTTTTTTCGCTTGACGGCGGCTCGCAATGGGAGGATACCAGTTGTGCCACAGCCCCGGATTGAGGGACGGGGTTCCACCCAGGGTCTTGGTGTGTGACCCTTCCATCCCACAATCATTGGAGTGGAGTTAGCGAGTGCTCGGATCATCCTGGCAGGGAATAAATTCGGGCAGACGCCGGTCTTCTGAGTCGTCTGGGATTGCGGGTAAACTGCGCTCGGATGCGGCTCAGAAAATCTCAGCCCGGAATTTCCCGGCCAGTTCGTGCGCTCTGTAACTCGCTGAGTCTTTTGTGCTAACAACGCGTCTAACTCGGACGGAAAGCGCGAGCGGTTGCAAAAGGGCCGCAACTTGGGGAGCCTCACACGCAGGCGCACTGATTACGATAAACGCGCTCGCTCCCTATCCAACTTATGATCTTCACGGTGGGCAATCCGCCGGAAGGGCAGCAGTAGATTCAAAATCACAGGAGGTCGGAGAGAGAAATGACAAAGACGAATAAGTTCCTTATCACTGGCGCGGCGATTGCGGGCTTGCTCGCGGGGACCGGAGCCACTGTTCAGGCTTCCAATCTGCTTTCTGGCGGCAAGGCTTCGGCCACAGCCCAGGATACAGACAAGAAGGCTGACAAAGCGACAAAGGAAAAGCACGCTTGTAAGGGCCAAAACTCTTGCAAGGGCAAGGGCGGCTGCAAGTCCAGCGACAACGGCTGCAAAGCCAAGAACTCTTGCAAGGGCAAGGGTGGCTGCGCGACCGACGGCTCCAAGATGCCTGCCGAAGACAAGAAGCCCTCGTAAGTTCAGTTATTCGCAAGGGCTGTACAGTTGATGGGGGGCCGGTGGTTTGTTCTCGCTGGCCCTTTCGTCTTTACCCCTCTCGGAGAATGGAATGTCAGCAAATCGCTTCAACGGATTTACCGATTACGGCATCGGCATCGGCCTGCGCGCCACGCACTACGACCACATCCTCACGCGCAAGCCGGTTGTGGATTGGTTCGAAATCATTTCTGAAAATTTCATGATCGACGGCGGGCGGGCCCTGCACATCCTCGATCAGATACTGGAGCAGTATAAAGTCGTTCAGCACGGCGTCTCGATGTACTTCGGCTCCGCGGAAAAACTGAACCGCGAGCATCTTCGCCGCTTGAAAGACCTCGTTAAGCGCACCAAAACGCCGTGGCTTTCCGATCACCTTTGCTGGGGCAGCGTCGATGGGCGCTACACGCACGATTTGCTGCCTATGCCGTACACGTTTGAAGCCGCGCGGATCACCGCGCAAAAAGTGCGCGAAGTGCAGGACTTTCTCGAGATTCCCGTCGCCGTCGAAAACGTCAGCAGTTACGCGGAGTATCATGACTCGGAAATGACCGAGTGGGAATTTCTGAACGAGGTCGTTGAACGCGCCGACTGCGGCATTCTGCTCGACGTGAACAACATCTACGTTTCCTCGCAAAACCACAATTTCAATGCTTTTGATTACGTGAACAGCGTGCCATCGGAGCGCGTCGCGCAAATTCACATCGCCGGCCATTCCAAATACCGCAAATACATTTTGGACACGCACGACCATCCGGTGATCGATCCTGTCTGGAAACTCTACGAGCGCGCCATTCAGCGTGTTGGCCATACCGCCACGCTCCTCGAATGGGACGACAGTATTCCCTCCTTCCAGGAAGTTCACGACGAGGCGTTGAAGGCCAACAAATTCCTGCGCGCCACCGTGCTGGCCGAAGCCGTATGAAACTCATGCAACTTCAGCGCACCATGGCACGCGCGGTGATGCAGCCGCTCACTTCGTCCGAACGCATGCAGCGCCGCGCTCCCGATGGCGGCCCCATGAAGCGCTACGCGTCGCGCTTCATCAAACCGAATGACCGCCTTACTTCTTTCGAGCGGCTTGAAATTTACAATCGCCAATACTGGTTCCGTGTATTCTCCGCGTTGGGCGAAGACTTTCCCGGCTTGCGGGCCGTGCTGGGCCAGCGCCGCTTCGACGCCATGGCCAAGGCCTATCTCATCGCCAACCCTTCGCGTTCTTTCACGTTGCGCAACCTCGGCTCACGCCTGGAAGCGTGGCTGCGAAAAAATCCGAAGTGGGCAGGAACGAATCAAAATCTCGCCTTGGATATTGTGCGGCTCGAGTGGGCTGACATCGAAGCCTTTGACGGAGCAGTCGAACCGCCGCTGCGCCCCGAAGATCTTGCGAACGCGGCAGGCGCGCGCCTGAAACTGACGATTCAGCCTTATGTGCAGCTGCTGAGTTTTCGTTATCCCGTCGATGATCTTCTGCTCGAAGTTCGCAAAGAAGACGACGACACGGATTTTGCCAGCAACGCGTTTACCGAGCGGAAGAAGCGCAAACGCGTGCGCGCCGTTGCGAAGCTGAAACCAGCGCAAATCTTTTTGGCCGTGCATCGCATCGACTATTCCGTCTATTTCCGTCGCCTCGATCAGGAAGAATTCTTCATTCTTACAGCGCTGCGTGAGGGAAAAACGCTGAGTGCCGCGGTCGAGTCCGCTTTTCGCAAAAGCATGGTGCCAATGGAAGAGCGGCCCTTACAAGTGCAAACCTGGTTTCAAACCTGGTCCACGCTGGGCTGGTTTTGCCGCCCCAAAAAAAAGCGCACCTCGCGCTGAGATTTGTTATAAAGTTGCGCATCCAAGGTTCACGATTCCCCGTAAATATTTCTGACGACTGATCTGGGAAAGACGACGGACCTCTCATGAACAAGCTGCTCACGACGGCAAAATCCTGGCACGATAAATACTGTCAATATGCCGATTATCTTCAGCATCCATTCCTGCTTTTTGTACGCCTTTATTGGGGCATTCAGCTGATGCAGAGCGGCTTGGGCAAGCTCCGCAACCTCGATAAAGTGACCGATTTTTTTACCAGCCTCGGCTTGCCCGCTCCGGGTTTCACGGCCACGGCCATCTCCAGCCTTGAATTATTTGGAGGCCTGCTGCTGGCCATCGGCTTGTTCTCGCGACTGATTTCGCTTGTGCTTACCATCAACATGTTGATGGCTTACATCACCGCCGATAAAGAAGCTTTCCATTCTATTTTTTCCGATCCGGATAAATTCACTGCCGCGGCTCCTTACGTTTTTCTGATTGCCTCGCTCATCGTGTTCCTTTTTGGTCCGGGAATTTTTTCGGTAGATGCGCTCGCAAGCCGTTTCTTCTGGAAAACTCCGCCGCAAAGTAAGACCCCCGCTTAGAACGCCCCGCAGATCGCTGACGCGAAATGCCGACAACTGGGATAGTATGGATTCCGGGCACTCATGTTCCGGATGGAAACTACCCGTGGCTTCCGCAAACTGGCTTTCCTCGCTGTTGTGCTGCTCCTTTTGCCGCTTCGTTACGCCAAGGCGGCTGACGTGACTTCCACGCTGATGATTGGCGGCTCGCGCATCGACTTGACCATTCAATCGTCGGAGACTCCGGATGCACCGCTCTCGCAGCCTGACGTGGTGAAGTGGGCGCAGATGGCGGCGGAATCCGTCGCCACTTACTACCACCGCTTCCCTGTTCCACATCTCACGCTCCGCGTCGTCTCTTTCGATGGCAGCGGCGTGCGCCACGGCATGACGTGGGGTCGCGACGGTGGCTTGATTGTGATCCACGCGGGAAATAAAACGACGCCCGCCGAATTTGCGGAAGACTGGATGTTGACGCACGAAATGATCCATCTCGCTTTCCCGTCGATGGCGGATGAGCATCATTGGATCGAAGAAGGCCTTTCCGTATACGTCGAGCCCATCGCGCGCATTCGAGCCGGCCATTGGACAGCACAGCAAATGTGGAGCGACCTCGTCCGCGACATGCCCAAAGGCGAGCCGCAAACAGGCGACCAGGGCATGGACCATACGCACACCTGGGGACGGACGTACTGGGGCGGAGCTCTTTTCGGATTCGTCGCCGATGTGAAAATCCGGAAACAAACCAATAATAAAAAAGGATTGGAAGACGCGCTGCGCGGAATTCTCGACGCCGGCGGCAACATCAATGAAGATTGGACGATCGAAAAGGCATTCGAGATCGGGGACAAGGCCGCCGGTGTGGATGTGTTGCAAAAAATGTACGCGGAGTGGAAAGACACGCCGATGCATATCGATCTGGATGTAATGTGGAAAGACCTCGGCGTTGAGGCCAATGGCGGAACGGCCGTGTTGAAGGACGACGCGCCGATGAGCGCGGTGCGGCGGGCGGTAGAAATGGGCACTCCGGGTGCAAAGGCGGGAGACAAGGCGGTGCCGTCCGGTGCTGGCGCGGCGAAGGACGACTCGGCGGCTGCAGGACGACCGCTGGCAGTGTTTGCAGGTAGGACGGCAAGATCGAATTGACGAGAGCGACCCCCACCCCCGGGGTATCCAGAGAGTTGTGAAGTAAAGCATAGAGGGGATTGGAGTTGCCCCTCGCCCTGTGCGCTCGGGATAAACGGGCGTTGCCGTGTGGGCCCGGCAGCGGCGAACCGAGGGTAACGAGTTGCCAAACTTTGGGGCTGAAAGAGGGGCTCCCCCTCCCGGTTTCTTGTAAGTGTTGCTGATAAAGGAGATAAAGTGCAGTGGAATCAACACTTGTGGAAGTGTTGATTCTGGACGGGTTAGGGAATGGCGGCGTTTATGAAGTGGTAACCTGGGTGGGACTGAAGATTTTGGAGGAATTTGAAGGACGGCGCGGCGGAGGCGCATGACTTGCGGGCGAGCGGTGAGGCTCGTGCCTTAACGAACACAACCAGTATACCATATTTATACTAATTGTCAAGTACAAAATAGTAAGTCGTTTGTTTGGTGGGAGTTAGGGGACAGATAGTGAGTAGTGGGTAGTGAGCGGTGAGTAGAAGGAGAGCGCGCCCACGAAGACCTACTGGGGCGGGATTAGAGTTGATCGCCGGAACGCTGGATACGGCGCATCGCGAAGGCCGCGGCGAGGCAGCCAATCGCTGTGAAAAGAAGCCAGGAAGAAACGGGATAGGAAAATTGACCGAAAGCTCCTCCTCCCAGCAAGGCGAGCAATGGATAAAAGGGGTTGATAAAGAGCGGAGCTTGAATGTACGCAGGCGGACCTTCTGCTCTGGCGAGGGGATTATGACTCTCCCACTGGGAAACAAGGATGCCAAAGACAACCGCAGTTACAATGGAAAGCACCAGCACAAAACCGTAACACGCAGCAGTGGAGTGGACGCTACGACGAAACATGGAAGAACACCAAAGGCCAACCGTGCAGAGGCTGGCCAGAACCAGGACCGTGGAGCCCACAGCTTTTAGTAGTTGGACCGGGTCCACACCGCCGAAGGCAAGCGAGAGAGTGAGCAAAGGCAATGCGCTGAACAGGAGCAAAAGAAGGTATAGAAGAGCAGCAACAAACTTCCCCCACCAAATCTGTGGCGCGGTAAGCAAGCTGGTAAGCAACCCCGCGATGGTTCGTTGCTCTTTTTCAATAGTCAGGGAGCCAGCACTAAAAACCGGCGCCATCAAAAGCAGTACAACCATCTGAGTGATCACAACCGTCAGGAAAATCGCTTCGCCTATATCTGCACCTTGCACTTCTCCCTGTCCGCCTCTCATCTCGAGGTCTGTGGTGGCGTAGTAAGCGAAGGAGACAGTACCTGCCAATACGAGCAGGTAAAGAGTAGGGAGAAGCCAAGCGCGGCGTTCACGCAAGCGTTGACGGAGCTCCTTGAGGATCATGGGATTGCTGACCAAACGGATCATCGACTCTCCCTGCCAAACGCGCGGCGGTATCTGTCCTCTAGACTAAGACCGCGTGCATCGAAATGCGTGATGAGTATTCCGGCGGCTAGCAGCCTCTGCAGGAACGCCGAGGCTTCCTTCGGGCCGCCGCGCAGCTCAACCACGAGCCGGCGATCGCTTTTTTCCAAAACTTGGCCGCTCACTAGCTCCTTCAGAATCAGTTCAGCAGCGCTGGTGGAATCTTCAAATTCCATTTCGCACCTAATGGTCGGTGCGGCTGCCCCCTCGGCCACGGCGGACGCAACCTCCGCGACATTTTTTCCGTCGGCGATGAAGACAATGCGTGTGCAAATATCTTCGAGGTCGCTGAGAATATGGGAAGAAATGAGGATAGCGACGCCCTCGGCGTGAAGCTGTTTCAGTTGCTGGCGAAGGGTGATCCGAGCCAATGGGTCCAGGCCCGTTGCGGGCTCATCCAGTAGCAGAAGTTTTGGCTCGTGAAGCAGCGTCTTAGCAAGCAACAGCCGTTGTTTCCAGCCGAGAGAGAGCTGCTCGACGAAGTCTTCTGGCCGATCGGAAAGGCCTGAGCGGATCAACGCCCGCTCAATAGCAGCACTGCGATTGGGTTCCTTGAGCCGGTAAGCATCGGCGAAAAACTCGAGGAACTCGCGAATACGCATGTCCTGATACACGCCGGCGACGTCGGGAAGGTAACCTACGACCGCTCGGACGCCGCGAGGGTTCGCGCCAACGTCCTGACCTGCGACACGAGCCACACCGGAGTCGGGTGGCAGGAGAGTAGAAAGGATCTTGATCAGCGTGGTCTTCCCAGCGCCATTGGGGCCAACGAGCCCCACCAGTTCGCGGGATTCGAGGTGAAGAGAAAAGTCGCCCAACCCTCGCCCACCGCGAAATATTTTTCGTAGTGATGCGACTTCGATCATGGCCATTCCTTGAACGTCACGATCGTGAGGGAGAAGGCTTTTTGATCGGGCGAGAGATCACGCAGCGTTGCGCCCAGAGAAGCCTCCGTGCTCAAGCCGAAGAAAACCGCCTTGGTCTCCTGGAAAACGTCATCACCAACGGGAGACCAGCCGCGGATGAGCTCCAAAAGAGAAAACGGCTGATCCTTGAGAGATTTTCTTTCTTTCTCGTAAAGGCGGAGCTGTTCTTCGGAAGCAGGCCATCCGCGTTCGGTTTGATGAAAGGCAAACGGAGGGCCAGGGTAACCTTCCGCTCCGGTAGCTAACTGCCTTCCCGTTTCCTGTGCATAAGCAAGCCGCTGCACATGTCCGAGATCGACGATGGCCCCAGAGGGAAGATTGCCGAGCAGAAAGACGTCATCCCGATCAACGACGATCGCTTGCTGGTAATTGAGCCCCGAATCGTTGTGAAGATGGCCTGTAGCGTCGCGATAGACGCTTCCGGCGAAAATCCGATGCCCTTGGAAGGCGATATCGCGAAAAGACCATCTACGCAGGGCAAATTGTGTTTCCCAATTGTCGCCGAGCGTGATTTTACGGATGCCTTCTCCGGAAGGCCGTGGGATAAGACCCTCGTTGGACACGTCAGATTG
>Ga0209415_10017644_pt1 | contig 11339 bp, 8 predicted proteins | sample PeaSoiSIISIP2007_FD_187696 | JGI IMG/M metagenome (GOLD analysis project Ga0209415, IMG submission 187696) | Peat soil microbial communities from Weissenstadt, Germany - SII-SIP-2007 (SPAdes) (version 2) | ecosystem: Environmental > Terrestrial > Soil > Wetlands > Peat | place: Germany...
AAGAGCGGAGGAGCAACTTTCCGAGCCCTTACTTCAACCCCCGCACCAAGAACAGATTGGCTAGATCATGCTGGAAGGTGGTGGCGCACACTTTGCCATCGGCTGACATTGCCAAGGGTCCGAAGAACGTCGCGCCGGGTTCCGGAACTTTCACGACCAGCCAGGGCTCTTTGTGCCGGGTGGAGACTTCGAGGCGGCTGATCTTGATGCTGGCCGGCTCACGTTGTTGCAGAAACAAATATCGCCCGTCGCCGCTCCAGCGCGCCACGCTCTCGCCGGGCTGCAAGTCAAGGATCGTTTTCGAATCGCCGCCCCCGACTGGCGACAGCACCAGCTTGTGCGGATCCACCGTGACGAACCACTGTCCGTCGGGCGAAACCCGTATTCCCCGCGTTCCTTCTGGCGTCAGAGGGGTCGCCTTGCTCTGCTCAAAGTCGTACATCCAGCTACGGATGCCATGACCGGTTTCATTGCCCGAGAACAGAATCCGCTTGTTGTCGGCGAACCATTCCACGCCGTCAATATGGATTCCATCAATTTTCGGAAAGCGCGACTCGCCCGGGCCGGTCGGCAGCAGCATCAGGGTCGAGCGATCGCCCTCGTGGTGAATGCACGCCACCCATTTTCCGTCGGGAGAAAGCGACGGACGATTTCCGTATCCCAATTCGATAGCGGGAGAGCCGTCGGCTTTTCTCAGGTAGATCGCGGAGTTGCGACCCTGGCCATTGGAAAGCTCAACGAAGAGCAGCGACTTCCCATCATTGGAAAGCTCGTACAGCAGTGACGCGTCCAGCCAGGCCAGATCGCGGGGCGCAGCGCCGTTCTGCGCCATGTAAAGTATGCCGAGCCGCGAATTGACCGTGCTCAGCAGGACACGGCCGTCCCGGGCTACGTCTTGCATCACGATGATCCCACCGGTCTGCGAGACCAGTCGCGGCGTACCGGAAAGCGTCACCGCGTAAAGCGCCGGATCGCCGCCGGGCTGACCGCCCGAAAACCAAATCTCGTGATTGTCGGGAGACCAGTTCAGGGCGGCTCCGATCGCGCGCCATCCGCGGGAGAGAACCTGCCGGGGATGGTTGGGCCCGATCACGCACAGCGCATAGTCTCCGACTTCGACATCGAAATCGAAAAATGCGACCAGCTTGCCGTCGGCCGATACGCGCGGCAACACGGGCGGACGCTTCTCCGTTTCGTAAAGCACGGTGCCGATGGGATATTCCAGGCGGAACTTCCCGCCGACGGCCCGCACCACCGCCAGCGATTCTCCATCCGGTCCCCAATCCGCTCCACTCACCCCTTCCAGCACTTCGCGCGGAGCGCCGCCGCCGAACGGGGCCCGGGCAAGAGTGCCAACGTCTTCCCCGCCCAGCAGAATAGCCATCTCTCCCTTCGGCGATATGGCTAACACTCGCGCACTGGGCAGCGCCAGAGGCTGAGCTTCGCGATTGCCGGGCTGGGCCGCAAATAGAGTCGAAGGCGAGCCGTCCCACTCGGCGCTATAGACAATCGCGTCACCGGGGGCAAACTTGGCGGAGGTGACGTCACCGCGCCGAAACGTCAGCCGCTGAAACGAGGGCGGCCCGGCAGGGCGGGAATACCACTGATCGTACGAGGCCCGAAGACCGAGTCCGAGCAGGACGCCCACCAGCACTCCCACACCAGCCCAAAGTTTGGTCTGCGGCTTCTTACGGGCGACCAGGGCCGGGCCCGCCGCCGCGAAGTTGCTCGAATCCATCTCGTCGCGCAACTCTTCCAGCGCAACCTTCACGTCGGCCATGGTCTGCCAGCGCCGCTCAGGATCTTTCTTCAGGCAGCGCCCGATAATCCGGTCTAACTCAGGTGGAAGCTCCGGAACTGCCTGCGAGGCCGGCTGCGGATCTTTGTAGAGCACCGCTGAGAGCAACGACACCTTGGAACCGCCTGAGAATGCGCGCTGGCCCGTCGCCATTTCGTACAGCACCGAGCCAAAGGAGAAAACATCCGAACGGGAGTCAACTTTTTTCGCCTCTGCCTGCTCCGGAGACATATAGGCCACGGTCCCAAGAATGGTGCCTTCCTCCGTGAGAGGAGAACCCTGGCCGTGCACGGTATCCGCGAAAGCGTCGGCCTCCGCAGGTTCTGTCAGCTTGGCGAGACCGAAATCAAGAATCTTGACCAGCCCCTGCGGGGTCACAATCACGTTCGCCGGCTTAAGATCCCGATGTACAATCCCCACCGCATGCGCCGCCGCCAGCGCGTCCGCCATCTGGACGGCGTACTTCAGCACATCGCGAATCCGCAACCCCTTGCGCCCGATCAGGTGGTCAAGCGTGTCCCCCGCCACGTATTCCATGGCGATGTACTGCAGAGGCCTGCCGTCAATCTCCTGGGTGTCAATGTCGTAGATGGTGACGATATTGGGATGATTCAGCGATGAGGCGGCTTTGGCTTCCTGAACAAATCGCCGCTCACGCTCTGGGCTGAGAGCCACATTGGAAAGGACCTTGATGGCCGCGGTTCTGCCGAGGCGGGAATCCACTGCCTTGTACACCACACCCATCCCGCCGGCCCCGAGCTTGGCTTCAATGCGGTACGAGCGAAGTGATTTCCCGATCATGTGCTCAGCCCTGGCTGGATGGCGACAGCCTCGAACCGCGTCGGCCCTTATCACCAAACCAGGAAAAAGCGCCGGCGGTTGTACTCGTGCAAGCGAACAAGCACCGAACAAGAATGAGAGCCTGCAATTCTAACCTAGACTGGCAAGTCTTGCGCGACAAAGTGTTGATCCGTTCGTCGGTTCTGCGACGAATCGCTCGCAACCGAACCCTGTCGCGCTAGGGTTTGTCTCGCGACGGCGCAAAAAGCCGGCAATAGAACGCTCCCGCCAGCGCCAGCAAGGCTCCCCACCAGACATTGGCGTGATATTGATAAAGCACTACCCTCACTTCCGCAGGAGGCGACTGAATCAGTTCGTAGACTCCGGCACCGCAAATAACGACGCCATTGACCAGCAGTGAAATGCCGATGAAAAACCAGATGGATATCGAAACTCTCGCTTTCGACGTATCTGCGCTCATGCCGCCTGCCTCTACCAGAAAATAATCTGCAAGATTACAAACACGATCAGCACCACCGCCGCCCAAAACACAGGGCGGTGCAGCATCGAAGTATGCTCTTCCTGGGGAATCTCGGTCACCCCGTAAACCAGTCCTTTCAACTCTTCCACCGGCTGCGGTTTCGTCAGCAGGCTGACCACTACGGTCACCACCACGCACACCAGCCACGACCACAGCGCCCGGTACATGTTCTCGGCCATGTCTTTCGCGTGCGGAGACATCGCGATGTAGCGCAGCGCCGAGTGATCCACTTTCACCCACGCCCACATCCCGATGGACGACAGAGTCCCGGCCAGCAGGCCGAAAAATCCGCCGGCCTTCGTTGCGCGCTTCCAAAGCATCCCAAGCAGCACGGTCCCGAACAGTGGTGCAATGAAGAAGCTGAACAGCGCCTGGACGTAATCCATGATGCTGGCAAACTGCATCACCAGATAAGCCGTGCCAATGCTGATCAGAACTCCGACAATCGTGCACCAGCGTCCCATCCTCACATATTGCTGATCGCTCGCGTTCCGGTGCAGCAGCGCGCCGTAAATGTCGTAGGTCCAGACCGTAGCAAAAGCGCTTACATTGCCCGCCATGCCCGACATGAATCCGGCAATTAGAGCCGTTACACCCAAACCAAGCAGTCCGGGCCCGCAGTAGCGTGCCATCATCAAGGGCAGAACTTCGTTGTAACTGTGCCCGCCGGTTGCCACCGCCACATCTTCTCCGGTGAGCCGGAAAGGGAGCACTGCCCAGCCCAGCAGGCCCGGCAGGATCACAATAAACGGCACGCACATCTTGAAGGCCGCACCTATGATTGGAGCCATCTTCGCCGCCCGCAGATTGTGCGCCGAGAGCACGCGCTGCACCACCAGAAAATCGGTCGTCCAGTAACCCATTGAAATCACCGCACCCAGCCCGAACACAATGCCCGTCCAGTGAATTCCCATCGGATTCGCATCGGGCGATCCCATCGTGCCCCACAGGTGGGTGTAGGCTTCGCCGGCATTCTGAATGATGCGGGCGCGCAGCCCTGACATGCCCCCGGCCTCGACCAGTCCCAGAATCGGCACCAGCAGCGCTCCCGCCCAGATCAGCACAAACTGCAGCACTTCATTGAAAATGGCCGAACGCAACCCGCCCATCGCTACATAAATCGCCACCGTAACGGATGAAACCCAGATGCTGAAGTGAATGTCCCATCCCAGAATCACCTTCATCACCAGGGCCATCGAATACATGTTGATGCCGCTCATCAGTACGGTCATGAACGCGAAGGAGATCGATGAGAGCGTGCGGCTCGGCTCGCCGAAACGAAGCTTCAAATATCCCGGCACCGAGTGCGTCTTGGAAATGTAGTAGAACGGCATCATCACCAGTCCCAGGAAAACCATCGCGGGAATGGCTCCGATCCAATACCAGTGTGCCGCCAGAATCCCGTATTGATAGGAAGACGCCGCCCAGCCCATCAGTTCGAGCGACCCAAGATTTGCCGAGAGAAAACTCAGACCGGCAATCCAGGCTGTCATCTCGCGACCGGCGAGGAAGAAGTCTTCGCTCGTGTTGGCCCGGCCTTTCAGGTAAAGGCCAATCGCCAGCACCAGCGCGAAATAGAAAACAATAATGGCCAGGTCCACCGGCGACAGATGCACCAGGGTGGAGGAGCTGGCGGTGAGCAGCGCAGGATTCACTTCGGGTTGACCTGTCCCCAGCTGGGGTTACAGCCGTGCTTGCGCGAAATTCCGCTGGCCTTGCCGAACCTTCGCAAATCGTTCAGCAGCATATCAGTAACCTCCAATCCACGCCGCCGACCTGGGTACCGTAGCTGTGGATTCTCTCAGCCCTAGACCAGTTTGCAAAACACATTCTGTGCCCGTTGTCGAAACGCCCCCGCCGCCGCCCGTCCAGCGGCACTTTGGGCCGCGCCTTGGGCGGCGTAACTCCATTTCTTCGCCCTTCCGTAGTAAGCTAGGTCAGCATGCCAGGGGATAAAATCTTAGTAGTGGACGATGAAAGGCTGGTGCGCTGGTCGCTGCACCAGAAGTGCGAAGAGTGGGGATACGAGGTCGTGGAAGCGGCGGCCGGCGAGCCCGCCCTGCGCCTCGCGCAGCACGAGTCCCCCAATCTGGTCCTGCTGGATGTTCGCTTGCCCGACATCAGCGGACTTCAGGTCCTGGAACAGCTCAAGAAAACCCCTGACGCTCCGGCGGTCATCATGATCACCGCCGACCCGCAACTGGACGACGTCAAACACGCCCTGAAGGTTGGCGCCTACGACTTTATCGGCAAGCCGCTCGATTTCGAAGAGCTTCGCGTCACTATTCAAAACGCTTTGGAAGCCACCCGCCTGCGCAGTGAAGTGCAGACGCTGCGTGGCGAGGTGCGCCGCACCGCCGGCTATCACGAAGTGGTCGCCGCCTCGCCCAAGATGGCGGAGTTGATGAGCTTCGTGCAGAAAGTCGCCGCCAGCGAAGCCACGACCATTCTGATTCAAGGCGAGAGCGGTACCGGCAAGGATCTGGTCGCCAAGACCATCCACTACGAAAGCTCGCGCCAGAACGGCCCGTTCGTAGCCATCAACTGCTCCGCCATTCCGGAAACTCTGATGGAGGCCGAACTCTTCGGCCACGAAAAAGGCGCCTTCACCGATGCCAAGCAGATGAAGAAGGGCCTGTTCGAAACCGCCAACGGCGGCACGCTTTTTCTGGACGAGATCGGCGAGCTTTCGCCGCTGCTGCAGGCCAAACTGCTCCGCGTCCTCGAGGATCAGGTCATTCGGCGCGTGGGCGGAGTGCGCGATCTGCAGGTGGACGTGCGGGTGGTCGCGGCTTCCAATCGCGACCTGGAGAAGGCGGTTCGCGAAGGACATTTCCGCCAGGACCTTTACTACCGGCTGGCGATTATCGCCATTTTCATTTCGCCTCTGCGTGAACGCTCCGAAGATATCCTGCCGCTGGTGGATTTCTTCATCAGCCTCTACAACCGCCGGTTCAAGAAAGCGGTTCGCGGCATCACTCCGGAGACGCGCCGCCTGCTGCTGGCGCACAACTGGCCGGGCAACGTGCGCGAGCTCAAGAATTCGATCGAGCGCGCCATGATCCTGGAAGACGAGCCTATTCTTCGACCGATCTACATGCCTTTCGCCGTGGGAGAAGCGGCCCGCAGCGGCCTGACCGCCTTCGAGCACTCGAGCGCGTCCACGGATGGCGGCCGGCAGCTGGCCAGCGGCCGCGTCCTGCCGCGGCTCTACATTCCGGATGAAGGTACCTCGCTGGAAGAAGTCGAGCGCGCTATGGTCGAGCTCGCCATGCGCCAGGCCAACGGCAACCAGACCCACGCCGCCCGCCTGCTCGATATCAGCCGCGATGCTCTGCGCTACAAACTGAAAAAGTTTGACCTGGTGCGCGGCGACGAGGAAGCCGAAGACTCAGTCCCGTCCGAGAACTCTTCCAGCTAAGACTTCCACCAATTTCTGCCAACAAACAATCAGGGGGCTTCTTAGGGAAGCCCCCCGGCGCAGATATTATTTTAATTATGAACGCGCGCCCAGTCATCCTCGATGGGTTATCTTCGATCGGTTATCCTCGCGACGCGTGTTCTTTCGCCTTCGCAATGTATTGTTCGACCTGCTGTCTCTGCGGGTAGTTGGGATTCGTCTTGAGCAGTTCCTCCCATGCCGCTACCGCTCCCTTGGGATCGGCTTTCCCCTGCCAGCGAATCCAGCCCAGGTTGAACAGACTCTGCGGGTGCCCGGGCTGATATTTCAAAGACGCCTCAAACGCAGCCACCGCTTTGTCGGCATTCCCGCTGTACCAGTAGGCCGTGCCCATGTCGGTGCGAACGTCAGCGCTTTCGGGATGGATCGTCAGCGCGCGCTCGTAATACTGGATGGCGCTGGGATACTGCTGTGCGTCGTAATACACGTTGCCCAGCTTGACCAGAGAATCGTAGTCACTGGGATTCTTGTTGACGGCCTCGACCAGAGGCGCGACTGCTTGAGCAAGGGCCAATTGGGCGTTCGCATCCGGCTGCTGCGCCATCGCGGTTGCCGGTTGCGCGGTCGGCACGGCTGCTTGCGCTCCGGGCGAGGCCGATCCGCGGAAAAGATAGCCCAGCACTACGCCCAGCAACAGGCAGAACGCAGCCAGCACGTAGGCGTGCGTGCTCGTCCAGGCGGAACTAGTAGTTGATTGCGACGGATCGCTTTTCGTTTGGCTCATTTCGTGTTTTCTCCGATTTTGTGGCCTGCGCCGAATTCAAGTGGAACAGTCGTGCCACCGCGGCCGCCATTCTCTCCTGCTCTTCTTTCTCCGGTAGCTCCTTCAGTTCGCGCGCCAGCGAGTTGGCAATCTTCTGCGTAACCTGTGCCGTGATGGCGTGCAGCGACTGATCCTCCTCGCGCGTAAACGGCCCGCGCTCCTGGATAAAGCAATCTAATTCGGTACGGCAAATTTCGTCCAGCCGGTGACGCAACGCGACGAAGATCGGCGTCACACTCTGCGCCTTCAGTTTGGCGCGAAATTCCGGAACTTCCTGGGCAATTATTTCCGTGGCTTTTGCAACCTCTGCCGCCCGTTCCTCAGAGTGGCCCTGCGCCGAGCGCTCCAGCCCTTCCAGGTCATAGAGCAGAACTCCATCCACCCGTCGCACCTCAGGATCGACGTTGCGGGGCATGCCGAGGTCAATTACCAGCAGGGCGACGCGATTGCGCTCGGCGGCGATATGTTCGGCTTCATCGCGGGTCAGCACCAGATGCGGGCATTCACTGGCGCTGATCACAATGTCAGCGGCCAGCAGCCACTTCCAGCGATCCGCCAAGGTTGCCGCCTCGCCTCCCAATTGCTGCGCCAGTTCCTCGGCGCGTCCGGAAGACTGATTGATCACCACCAGCGATTCTGCGCCGCTGCCGGCCATCTTGCGGGCCGAGGCTTCACTCATCTCTCCCGCGCCCAGCAGGAGAATCTTTCGGCCGTCCAGCGATCCGAAAATCTGCCGGGCCAATTCGAGCGCTGCCGTGGGAACCGATACTCCGAGTTTCTCACTGGCAGTCTCGCGGCGCACCCGATCCGACACGGCAAACGCCTTTTCCATCACGGCGTTCAGATAAGGTCCCGCAGCGCCCACCATCCGCGCCTGTTCCCATGCCGCCCGAACCCGCGCCGGCGCCTCCGATGCGCACAGCAACTGGCAGTCCACCCCGCTGGCCAAGCGAAAAATGTGATCCAGCGCATCTTCGTCCAGGCGCCGGTAGAAGTGCTCCCACTCGCTCAGTTTCAAGCCGTGCTGCGCGCTCAGGTAATGAACCAGGGAATTCGCCGCCAGCGTCGGTTCCTCGGCCCACACCAGAAAGTCGGTGCGGCACCGCGTAGACAAGACAATGACTTCTTCAATGCCTTCAGCGCTTTTCAGTTGCCGCAGCGCAGCGTAGCGGTGGGGTTCGCCGATCCAGAACCGCTCCCGCACCGCCAGGGAGGCAGTGCGATGATTCACTCCAACCACCATCAGCGTAGGTTCCACAGCTATACCTCGAACTTAAACTGCAATCTCCTATCGCAAGCCGCAGACCAAAGCATGCTGCCCAAGGCAAAGTCCCAACTGTTTTCGTTTCATCATCTTGTGGACGATGTAAAAAGCAACAGCCTTCCGCCGCGCTGGGCACTGCGGCATATCACGCGGGCTGCGAGGGTTTTTTCGCCATCCTGCGATTCTTCTCATCCGCTGCACTTGTCCAAATCACGATCCCTGGTGATTGCGATCACTGACCAACTTCCCGCCTAACATCGAAACTGCAAGACGATTCGTACTGGATTCATCACGTCTCGAGATTCGCGCGCGAAGATGTGGCGGATTGGCGAGACTGTTGTGAGGAAGGATGCAATCATGAAAATCACGAAGCTCGCAGCCCTGATCGCCGTTATCGCACTGGCGCTATTCCTGATTCTGCCCAATCTGTCGTGGGCGGCCGACGATGGCGCGGGATTCTACAAAACAAAATGCGCGGCCTGTCACGGCGCGGATCTGGCGGGCAAACCGGCAGCCAAGATTCCCAGCCTCGTCTCCGACGATGCCAAGAAGATCAGCGACGCCGATTTGACCGACATGATCGCCAACGGTGGTAAGGACAAGAAAGCAATGCACGCGTTCGCCAGCAAGGGAGTCACACCGGACCAGGTCAAGATGGTGATCACCTACATTCGCGACGCGCAAAAGAAGTAGTTCGGAAGTCTGCGGAATCGCTGTTCTCGATGGGCGACCTGCCGCGCCGGTGCACGGTTCCGGCAGCGGCGGAATATGCGAGGGTGAGTGATCCGCTCACCGGCATGTCTGGCCACTTGCGCCGGAGCGCCGGATATCCCCACCCTTCCTTCGCCACCACGGGGAACAGCCAGCCCGGGTCTCGGCGCTCACCCCCAGACCCGGGCATTTGTTTGGAATCACATCGAATTACCCCGGTCCGCAGGCGGGAAAACGGGCCAAAATGGCCCCAAACTTGCCTTTTTGCGAGGGCGGTCACCGCCCACTGTGATTGTAATCACAGCCTTTTTTCACTCCAAAAATTAGCCTGAACTTGCTTGTGGGGATTTCTGAAGGGCATTCGCCGAAGGGGGACGTTATGGCAACTACTCCAAACATGGGCCGTGGGGCTCAGGATTTTTCTAAGAATCCAATGCTGGTCTACTGGGAGATGACCCAGGCCTGCGGTTTGGCCTGTAAGCACTGCCGCGCCGAAGCCATGCCCACTCCGCATCCGCTCGAACTCAATACTGACGAGAGCAAGCGGTTCTTGAAGCAGCTTGTGGAGTTTGGCGATCCCCTGCCGCACTTGATCCTGACCGGCGGCGATCCGCTCAGCCGCAAAGACATTTTCCCCATCATTGACTATGCCAACGGCCTCGGGTTGGAGGTTTCCATCACTCCCAGCGCCACTCCCGAATTGACCAACGACGCCATCACCCGGCTGAAGGAACACGGAATTCAGAGTCTCGGCCTCAGCCTCGACGGCTCCTGCGCCGGGAAACACGACACCATCCGCGCCGTTCCCGGTACTTTCGAGCGCACCATGGAAGCCGCCCGCCATTGCGGACGCCTGGGACTGCCCATCCAGATCAACACTCTGGTGGCTGAGGAAACCGCCGACGATCTGCCGGCCATCTACGAACTGCTGCGCACCAGTTTTCCGGTGATGCGCTGGAGCTTGTTCTTTCTGATTTCGGTGGGCCGTGGCAAAGCCCTCAACGAAGTCTCTCCGGAAGAAGGCGAATGCATCATGCGCTGGGTATTCGACCTTTCCAAACAATCGCCTTTCCAGGTCAAGACGACGGAGGCCCCTTCATACCGGCGCATCGCCATTGACATGATGAAGTCTGCTGGCACGCCCTCCCCGGAAATGAAGTCTTCGTCGGTGTACAAAGGCTTCCAGATTCGCGACGGGCACGGCATCGTCTTCGTCTCAAACCTCGGTGAAATCTATCCGTCAGGATTCCTGCCCTTGCGCTGCGGCAACGTTCGCACCGGCTCGCTGGTGGACGTGTACCGCAACTCCGAGATCTTCCGCGGACTGCATTCTCCCGATCAGTTCCACGGCAAGTGCGGAGCCTGCGAATACAGCCATATCTGCGGCGGATCGCGCGCCCGCGCCTATGCCTACACCGGCGACGCTTTGGGCACGGATCCGTTCTGTCCGTACGAGCCTGGGACCGCAGAGCTAGCAATGGCCTAGCAGAGCTTCAGGAATACAGTTTGATCGGCTGAACCACGCGCGTGATGGTTCCGTTCGGGCTGGGCTGGTCGGGTTTCAACCCGCAGCGCATCGAGGCAAATAATCCGAGCAACTGGCCCAGAATCACATCCAGGACGGGACGAAGCAGATCGGGCAAATCTTTCGCGCCGGTCAGCATCAGGAAAAAGTCGGCGAGAGAATCGGCGCCATCCAGTTCCTGCGCCGAAACTACAGCCCGCACCCGGCCCAGCCGTTTACGATCTATCTCGCGCAGCAGGTCGAGTTCATAGCCTCGACGTCGCGGCTCGCTCGACAGAAACGCCACAAACACGGTCTGCCCGTCCACGCTCGAAATGGGTCCATGACGCAACCCAAGCGGAGTTTCGGCCAGAGTCGTCACTTTGCCGGCGCTGAGTTCAACGACCTTTAAAGCGCATTCATCCGCCACCGCCCGCAGCGCCCCGGACCCAACAAAGCAGGCTCGCGTGCAACCCAGCATCGTGATCGCTGCCGCGGCTTCGGCCGCCGCAGGAAGA
>Ga0209415_10017646_pt1 | contig 11339 bp, 6 predicted proteins | sample PeaSoiSIISIP2007_FD_187696 | JGI IMG/M metagenome (GOLD analysis project Ga0209415, IMG submission 187696) | Peat soil microbial communities from Weissenstadt, Germany - SII-SIP-2007 (SPAdes) (version 2) | ecosystem: Environmental > Terrestrial > Soil > Wetlands > Peat | place: Germany...
CGGACTGGCGCAGTCCGGATCCCTTCGGGGCACTGGGTCCGCCGACGCTGTTCTTCGGGATCACCGCCGGCAACATGCACTCGATGGTCAACCGCTACACGGCCGACCGCCGCGTGCGCAGTGACGACGCGTACACGCCGGGTGGCGCCGGCGGCAAGCGGCCGGACGGCGCAGTACTCGAGACAAGATTTTTCTCTTCAGCTCGAAAAGAAAAGCCCCAGCGCCTGGCCGGCCCGTCTCGCTGAATTCCACCGTCAAGGCGCCATGCCGCAAGCGCCGCATCTCAGCGGATGCTTGGCGTCAACCATCCTTGCGGCGGCGACCAGTGATCATTGACGTTCATCATGACCGCAGGGCGGCCGCCGGATGGATAGCAGAGGTCGCCAACACAATCAATTGCACCGAAGGCGGGGCGGCATGGGAACTGTCGCGTGGCATGATCGGTCCACGGATCCGGAGCCCGGCGAGGTGAACCCATGAACGGCGGCACCGCTTTCCTCGAACTTCGAGACCGGCTGCTGCGTTCTGGGTCGGACCACGCGCGGGCGCTCGACGGGTTCCGCTGGCCCGTGGTCCCGAATTTCAATTGGGCGTGCGACTACTTCGACCGGATCGCGTTGGGCAACGAGCGACCCGCGCTCAGGGTCGTCGACGATGCGGGCGCCGACCAGACGCTCAGCTTTGCCTCACTATCCCGCCGCTCCAACCAGGTCGCGAACTTCCTCGCCGTCCGCGGCGTTCACCGCGGCGACCGCGTGCTGATAATGCTCGGCAACGTCATCCCGCTGTGGGAGACGATGCTCGCGACGATGAAGCTCGGCGCGGTGATGATACCGGCGACGACGCTTCTGCAGCGCGTCGATCTCGCGGACCGCCTCGAGCGGGGCCACGTCAAGGCGGTGGTCACGGACGCCGCACTCGCCGGCCGTTTCGCCGGGCTTAGCGGCGCGCCCGTCAGGATCGCGGTCGGTGGCGCGCCCGGCGGGTGGGCGGCGTTCGAGGACAGCGCCAATTCCGACGCCGGGCTCGTCGGCGTGCCGACCGCGGCGGACGATCTGATGCTGCTCTACTTTACGTCCGGGACGACCGCGCGCCCGAAGCTCGTCGCGCATACGCACACGAGCTATCCGGTCGGGCACCTGTCGACGCTGTACTGGCTCGGGCTGAGGCCCGGTGACGTGCACCTGAACCTGAGCTCCCCCGGCTGGGCGAAACACGCCTGGTCGAGCTTCTTCGCGCCGTGGAATGGCGAGGCGACCGTGCTCGCCTACCAGTACGAGCGGTTCAGCGCCTCAGCGCTGCTCGACCAGCTGGTCCGCTGCCGGGTCACGACGTTCTGTGCGCCGCCGACCGTGTGGCGGATGCTGATCCAGCAGGACCTCGGGCGCTGGAAGGTCGCGCTGCGGGAACTCACCAGCGCCGGCGAGCCGTTGAACCCCGAGGTCATCGAGCGAGTGCGCCTCGCTTGGGGGCTGACGATCCGCGACGGCTTCGGCCAGACCGAGACGACTGCGCAGGTCGGGAACTCGCCAGGCCAGCCGGTCAAGCCGGGCTCGATGGGCCGGCCGTTGCCGGGTTACACCGTCGTGCTGGTCGCACCCGACGGCGCGGTCGGCGATGAAGGTGAGATCTGTCTCGACCTGCGGGCGCGCCCGGTGGGACTGATGCGGGGCTACCTCGACGACGCGGACCTCACGGCAGAGGCAATGCGCGGCGGCTATTACCACACGGGCGACGTGGCCAGCCGCGACGCCGACGGCTACCTGACGTACGTCGGCCGGACCGACGACGTGTTCAAGTCGTCCGACTACCGCATCAGTCCATTCGAGCTCGAGAGCGTGCTGATCGAGCACCCGGCGGTCGCTGAGGCAGCGGTCGTGCCGAGCCCGGACCCGATGCGGCTCGCCGTGCCGAAGGCCTTCGTCGTGCTGGTCCCAACGGCGAGCCCGGACGCCGCAACCGCGCGGTCGATCTTCGAGCACGTGCGTGCGCGCATGTCGGCGTTCAAGCGCGTGCGGCGACTCGAGTTCGCGGAGCTGCCGAAGACTATCTCCGGCAAGATCCGCCGCGTCGAGCTGCGGCGCGCCGAACAGGGCCGCGGCGCCGCGGCCGCGCGTCATACCCACGAGTACTGGGAGGAAGACTTCCCGGAGCTGCGCGGCGGCGGCCCCGGCTGATCCGGAGTGCCCCCCGGATGAACGACCTACGGCGATCCATCGTCCGGTTTCATTCGCCGGCGGACACGACCGCGGCCGCCGCGGAGATCGCTCGCGGCGCGGCCGGTAGCGCGCTCACGGTGCTATTCGCCTCGACCGATCACGACCTCGCGGAGTTCGGCCGCGCACTCGCCGCCCGCAGCGTCCGCCATGTGGTCGGCGCGGCCACCGGCCGCGTCATCGGCGCGACCGGCTTCGAGCCCCATGGCGTGACCGGCTTTCATCTGCCGAGCGGCCGCTTCGCAGCGGCCGACGCGGTCATCGAGGACGCGGCGGCGATCAGCTTGCCGGAGGCACGCGAGCTGGTGCGTCGCCTCCGGAGCGAGCTCGGGCGCAGCGCCGGTACTGCGCTCGAGCACCACTTCGCGGTCTTGTTCGTCGATGCCGACGCACGCTGCGAGGAGCGCCTCACGGCGATGCTGGGCATGGAGCTCAACGGCGTGCCGCTGGTCGGCGGCTCCGCGGGCGATGTCTACTTCAATCCGCGCGGCCACGCACCGGGGAGTACGCGGATCCTGCACCACGGCCGCGCGCTGCGCGGCGCGGCGGTGCTGTGCCTCGTCGCTTCGGCCTCGCCGATCGTGGCTTACTGCCACAACCACTACGTCACGAGCGACCGCAAGGTCGTCATTACTGGCGCCGATCCGGCCCGGCGCCTCGTCAGCGAAATCGACGGCTACCCCGCCCTCAAGGTCTACGCCTCGCTCTGTGGATTCCGCCGCCCGCCGCGCGACAGCCGCGATTTCGCGCCATATCCACTCATGATCCGCATCGGCGGACAGTACTACGCCCGCGGCATGCAGCGGATCGACGCAGACGGCACGCTCGAGTTCGCCTGCGCGCTCGAGCCGGGCCTCGTGGTGTCGATCGCGCGACCGGGGGACATGGTGGCGTGCCTCGCCGACCTGTTCGCTGCGATGCGCGCGACGATCGGCACGCCCGATCTCGTCATCGGCCTCGACTGTGCTGCCCGCACGGCGTACATGGAGCAGCGCGCCCTCACGGCCGGCGTCGCCTCCCTCCTCAAGAGCCATGCAGTGACCGGCTTTGCGACGCTCGGCGAGCAGTTCAATACGATCCATGCCAACAACTCGTTCACCTGCCTCGGCATCGCGGCGCCGTCATGACGCGTAAGGCGAACGAGTCGGCACGCCGCCGGCGGCGCAAACAGCCCGCCGGGGCGAGCGCTGCGGCGCAGATCACGCGGCTGCGGGCAAAGAACCGCGCCCTTAAAAAGTCCGTGCGGGCGTTGATGGAGCGGGTCGAGAAGGCCGTCGACGATCAGGGCAGCGCGTTCTCCTGGTTTCAGGCGGCGGCGACGCTCGAGGAGACGATACACCAGCGTACCGAGCAGTACGAACGGCTGAATCTGCGCCTGAAGCGGGAGCTGGAATCGCGGCGCGGCATCGAGCTTGCGTTAAAGCAGGCGAAAGAACTCGCCGACCGTGCCAACGCGACTAAGACGCGGTTCCTCGCGGCCGCGAGCCATGACCTGCGCCAGCCGCTCAGCTCGGCGCTCCTGTTTCTCGAGTCGATCGACGACGCGGCGATCACCGGGCTCGACCGCGACTACCTGCGCAAGTCACTGGTCGCGCTCGCCTCGCTGAGCAACCTGCTCGGCACGCTGCTTGATGTTGCGCGCCTCGATTCCGGGGCGATCGAGCCGCAGTATGCGGACTTTCCGGTGACCGCGGTCCTCGACCGGATCGTTCCGGAATTCGAGGGCGTGGCACGCTCGGCTGGCATCGGGCTTACGTTCGTGTCCTCGAGCGCGTGGGTACGCTCGGACATGCACCTGCTCGAAACCGTCCTCAGGAATCTGATCAGCAATGCGATCCGCTATACGCCGCACGGGCGTGTGCTCGTCGGCTGCCGTCGCCGGCACGGCGGGCTCGAGATCGCGGTCCATGACACCGGCATCGGCATCGAGAACGAGCACCTCGAGGCGATCTTCGCCGCCTACTACCAAGTGCCCGCCGGCGGCGGCGCCCGCACCGCCGGCATCGGCCTCGGGTTGTCGATTGTCGACCGGATCGCGCGACTGTTATCGCTGAAACGGGCGGTGCGATCGACGCCAGGGCGCGGCTCGATGTTCGCGGTGCAAGTTCCATATGGCCGTTCGCGCGGCCGCGCATCGCTCGCGGCACGGCTGCCCCCTGTGGAAGCGGCGGCTGGCGCGTCGCGTCGTCGGCGTGCGCTCGCCATCGCCGTGATCGACGACGATGCGGGGCTGCGCCTTGGCCTGGCGGCGACACTTGCCAAGTGGGGCCACCGCCCGATCGTCGCGGCGACGGCGACCGAGGCCGTCGTGCAGCTCATAGGCGCCGACTTGACGCCGGACCTCGTGATCAGCGACTACCATCTCGCCGGCGACGTCAAAGGCGATGCGGCGATCGAGGAGGTGCGGCGCGAGTTCGACCGGGTGCCGCCCGCGGTCGTCATGACCAGCGACCCAGACCCCCAGTTGCACGCCACTGTGCGGGCGCGCGGCTTCACTCTGCTGGCGAAACCGCTCAATCTCGCCAAGCTCCGCGCCATGATCGAGCACATCGCGAGTCGCTAGCCGTGGGCGTCGAGGCGCCGTCTGGCCTCGATCACCGCCTGCACGCGACTAGTGACGCCGAGCTTGCGGAAGATGGCGGAGACGTGCGCCTTGACCGTGATTTCGCTGATCTCCAGCGTGCGCGCGATTTGCTTATTCGACAGGCCCTTCGAGAGGAGCTCTAGCACATGCCGCTGGCGCGAGGTCAAATCGTCGCTCCCCTGGGCGTGAGCCTCGCGCAGCGCGGCAACCACCTCGGCGGGCATGTAGGTGCCGCCGGCGAGGGTGGCACGGAGCGCGTTGATCAGTACTTGGCGCGGCGCGGACTTCGGAACGTAGGCGCTTGCGCCGCCGAGGATGACTTCTTGCATGATCTTCGGGTCATCGACCGCGGAGACGACCACGATCGGGGTCGTGGGCGCGACGCGCCTGAGCGCGCCGAGGCACGATAGCCTGGTGGCTCCAGGCAGGTTGAGGTCGAGGAGCACGAGGTCGAAGGCCGAGTCCGATACCACGGCCGCGAGCACCTCCGCCTGCGAGGCGGCTTCGGCGATCTCGGCGTCCGGGTAGGCCTGAGGTACGACCGCGCGCAGCGCGTCGCAATAAAGCGGATGGTCGTCGGCGATCAGGACGCGTTTCGGCGCGACCGCGGCGCTCTGCTCGCTCATCAGCTGGTACCTGAGCCTCGGCCCGGCCAGACGTTACATACCAAAGTATCACTCCCCGTGCTGCGAACGACTTATACAACAGGCGGAGCCACGCTGTGATACTCGCTGTGGCTGCCTGCACCGGCCGCCCCGTCGAACCCGATTTCGGCCAGGAGCTCCACCATGAATACCGCACTCGACATTGACTCCGCCCGCAATGCACTGCTCGCCAACGATCTGTCGCATATCCTGCCGGTCAACCGGGAATTTCTCGCCAAGCCGCGCACGCTGCTGATCGACGGCGCGTGGCTGCCCGCCGCGAGCGGCAAGACCTTCGAGGTGCGCGATCCGTCGAGCGACAGGGTTATCGCACATTGCGCGGAGGGCGAGGCGGCCGACGTCGACCGGGCCGTCGCGGCCGCGCGCCGGGCTTTCGAGGGCGGCGACTGGGCACGCATGAAGCCGGTCGACCGCGAGCGGCTGATGCACCGGCTCGGCGACCTGATCGAACAGCACGCCGATGAGCTCGCCGAGCTAGAGGCGATCGACAACGGCAAGTCCGTGCTTTTTGCGCGGCACGTCGACATCAAGCACGCGCTTGAGGTATGGCGCTACATGGCGGGGTGGCCGACCAAGCTTGAGGGCAAAACGCTGCCGATTTCTGGCACGCTCGTGCCGGGCCAGGAGTACGCGGCCTTCTCGCTGCGCGAGCCGGTGGGCGTGGTTGCGGCCATCATCGCCTGGAACTTCCCGTTCCTGCTTGCGACCTGGAAGGTCGCCCCGGCGCTCGCCGCCGGCTGCACCGTGGTGCTGAAGCCGGCCGAGGAGACGCCGCTGACGGCGTTGCGGCTCGGCGAGTTGGCGCTCGAGGCGGGCTTTCCGAAGGGCGTCTTCAACGTCGTTACGGGCACGGGTCCCGGCGCCGGTGCCGCGCTGACCGCGCATCCGGGCGTCGACAAGGTCACGTTCACGGGCTCGACCGAGGTCGGGCGGCTCGTCGTCCAGGCCGCAGCGGGCAACATGAAGAAGGTCACCGTCGAACTCGGCGGCAAGTCGCCAGTGATCGTGCTCGACGACGCCGACGTGGATGCCGCGATTGCCGGTGCCGCCGGCGCAATCTTCTTCAACCAGGGGCAGGTCTGCTGTGCTGGCTCGCGCCTCTTTGTGGCGAAGCAGCATTTCGACCGCGTCGTCGCGGGCGTCGTCGACCAGGCCAAGGCGCTCAAGGTCGGCCCGGGCCTTGACCCGGCCGCACAGCTCGGACCGCTCGTCTCCTCGACGCAGCGTGAGCGGGTCGTGAACTACCTGCGCGAAGGGACTGCGAGCGGCGCACGCGCAGCCATCGGCGGCCACTCGTTACCGACAGCCGGCTACTACGTAGAGCCGACCGTGTTCGTCAACGTGACCGACCGGATGTCGGTCGTGCGCGAGGAGATTTTCGGGCCTGTCGTGGTCGCCCAGCCGTTCGACGACCTCGCGGAAATCGCCCGGCTGGCCAACGACTCGATCTACGGGCTCGCGGCCAGTATCTGGAGCCGCGATCTCAGCAAGGTGTTCCGGCTGGCGCCTAAGCTTCGCGCCGGCACCGTGTGGGTCAATTGCCATACCGTACTGGACGCCTGCATGCCGTTCGGCGGCTACAAGCAGTCCGGGTGGGGTCGGGAACTCGGCGGCGAAGCCGTCTATTCGTATCTCGAAAGCAAGTCGCTCTGCATCAACATCGCCGCGTGAGCCGTCGGCAAATAGCGCGCCGTAGGACGGCGAGCGGCGCGGCCGGAACCAGGCCGCCGCCAGTGCCGGGCGGGCCAGCGCAATGGTCATTGCGTGCCGGGACGCCGGCGCCTGCCGGCCGCGTGGCACACGATGCGGATCGCAAAGACGCGTTCTGGCGTCCAGGGGAGGGAATCACATGAAGTCGACACGAATGCCGTTGACATGCCACCGCGCCCGATTGGGACTGGCGGCGGCCGTTGCCACCGTTCTCGCCGTGTCGGCCGTACGCGCCGACCCGCCGGCCGAGGTCTCCGGCGCCCTCGAGGCGGTGGTGGTCACGGCACAGAAGCGGTCCGAGTCGCTGCAGAGCGTGCCGGTGTCGGTGACGGCGCTGACGAGCGGGCAGCTCGGCGAGTTCAAGATGGACTCACCGTCCGACCTCGCCACTCACATCCCGAACCTGCAGGTCGGCGGCGTCAACGGCGAAGGCTCACCGATCTTCTCGCTGCGCGGCGTGTCGATGTTCGACTACAGCCTCAACCAGTCGAGCCCGGTCGCCTCCTACATCGACGAAGTCTACAAGGGCAACGTCGTGCTGTTCGGCGTCGAGACGTACGACCTCGAGCGCATCGAGGTGCTGCGCGGGCCGCAGGGCACCCTGTACGGCAAGAACAGCACCGGCGGTGCGATCAACTTCATCACCAAGGCGCCCGGCTTCGGCACCGAGGGTGACATCAAGGTCGGCACTGGCAACTACGGCCGCGAGGAAGCCGAAGGAGCGTTCCAGACCGGCCTGGTGCCGGAGAAGATCGCTATGCGCTTCGCCTTCACCTACACGAAGGTCGACGGCTTCATGCAGAACGTGCTGCCCGGATACCCCAACATGGAAGGTGTCAACCAGTGGGGCGCCCGCCTGTCGCTGCTCTTCAACATCTCCGAGGACCTGACCGCGACGCTGCGCTGGTCGAAGAGCAAGCAGGACCCAGTCGACTACGCGATTATTGCCGGCAACATAGCGCCTGGCGGCGTCGGTGGCCTCGGCTACTACCGCACGCTGGACGGCACAGCGACTGGCATACCGCTCACGAACGAACAGGTTGCCCAGAACTACACGCCGGACCGGGAACAGAACAACGACGCGGTGGCGCTGACGGTCAACTGGAAGCTGAGCCAGGGGCTCGCGCTGACCTCGATCACTTCATGGGACCAGGGATCGCTCTTCAACCCCGACAACACCGACGGCGCGCCGATCGACATCTTCAAGATCCCATACTACGGCAGCACGCACCAGGTGACCCAGGACCTTAGACTTACGTCGACGAGCGACGCGCCGTTCCAGTTCATCACCGGCGCGTACTACCAGCACGAGGTCGTCTTCAACTCGACCGAGAACCAGCTGTTCAACGCCTACAACGTTCTCGGCACCCCCACCAACACCTACCAAAACTGCGTCGCCTCGTCGTTCGGCGCCGGTTCCGGCTACTACGTCGGCAGTCTGCTGAATGCGGACTGCGACTACTACAACCAGTTCGACCAGGTCCGCAACAGCTGGGCCGTGTACACCGACGACAGCTATGCGCTCAATTCGATCGTCAAGTTCCGCGCCGGCCTGCGTTATACGCACGAGAACGCGATCCAGAAGAACGCGCTCGACCAGCTGCGCGGCGCGGATCAGGTACCGATCGGGAACGTCGGCTTCTTTAGCGAACAGCTGGGTCCGAACGGCGAGTACTACGGCCCGACGCTGGCGCTGCCCGGCTCGGCGAACTACACCTCGATCATCGACCAGACGCGCAGCCAGTCGCTGCACAACACGGCGGTCACCGGTCACGGCGGCATCGACATCACGCCGACCAAGGACTCGCTAATTTACGTGAGCTACAGCCGCGGCTTCCGCGCCGGCGCGTTCAATGCCCAGTTCCTGTTCTCGCCCGCGGATTTCACGACGGTGCAGCCCGAGACGGTCGACTCGTACGAAGCCGGCTTCAAGACCGCGTGGGCCGACCATCGGGCGGAGCTGAACGGCGCGATATTCCACTACCAGTACAAGAACCAGCAGATCATCGACGTCCGCCCGAATGGCGAGCAGCCGCTGATCAACCTGCCGAAGTCCAAGATTGACGGCGCCGAGCTCGAGTTCGTCACGCGCCCGGTGCGCAGCGTCACGCTGCGCGCGGGCCTCGGTCTGCTTGACGCGACGATCCAGCAGGGCGCGATCGCCGACGGCACGATCTCGGTGGACGGCCATCAGCTGCCCGAGGCGCCACACGTGTCCGCGACGCTGGCCGCGGACTGGGACGCGTTCGCACTTGCCGGCGGTCACGTCGTGCTGCACATGGACAGCAACTACGCCTCGAAGGAGTACTTCGAGCTCGTCAACGAGGACCGGATCGCGCAGGTGCCCTACGCGCTGCTGAACGCCCGCGCCGCCTGGCACGGTGCCGATGACAGGTGGGAAGTGGGCCTGTGGGACAAGAACATCACCAACCACTTCTACCTGACGAACGCCTACGACCTGCAGTCGATCGGATTCGACTATCTGCACCGCGGGCTGCCGCGGGAGTTCGGTGTCGACGCGACCTATCACTTCTAACGCACCGGTGGCGCGCCGGGGCCCTGCGATGGCGTCATCTGCCCGCGAGCCGAGCTTCGTGTCCGGCACCAGCGCCCGGCCGCTGCTGCACCGCACCGTCGACGGCGTGTTGAAAGCCGCCGTCGATGGCGGGCCCGAGCGCCTGGCGATCGTCGTCGCGCACCAGGCCGTGCGCTACTCATTCCGGGATCTCGACGCCGTGGTCGAGAAGGTCGCGCGCGGCTTCGTCGCGCTCGGTCTCAAGCCCGGCGAGCGCGTCGGAATCTGGGCGCCAAACTGCGTTGAGTGGGTGGTGACGATGTTCGCCACCGCCCGCGCGGGTCTTATCCTCGTCAACATCAATCCGGCGTACCGGACCAGCGAGCTCGAGTTCGCGCTGGCGCTCGTCGGCTGCCGCGCCCTGGTGTTCGCGCCCGCGTTCAAAGGCAGTGACTACCTGGCGATGTTGCGTGCGCTGATCCCGGAGCTTGCGACGGCGCCGCACGGGCGCCTCGTTGCGGCGCGCTTCCCGGAGCTGCGGCTGCTAGTGCAGCTGGGCGTGGCCGCGCCGCCTGGTTGCCTGTCGTTCGAAGACCTGGCGGCCGCCGGCCACGGCGTCGACGCCGGCGCGCTGAGCACCGTCGCGGCAACCCTCGATCCCGACGAGCCGTACAACATCCAGTTCACGAGCGGCACCACCGGTATGCCGAAGGGCGCGACGCTCACTCATTTCAACATCGTCAACAACGGCTTTTTCGTCGGTGAGGGCATGCGTTTGACGGCCGCGGACCGCCTCTGCATTCCGGTGCCGATGTACCACTGCTTTGGCATGGTGCTCGGCGTGCTTGCGGCGATGACCCACGGCGCCGCGAGCGTGTTTCCGGGCGAAGCTTTCGAGCCGCTCGCGGTCCTGGACACGGTGGCCAAGGAGCGTTGCACCGTCCTGCACGGTGTGCCGACGATGTTCATCGCTGAGCTCGAGCACCCACGCTTCAAGCAGTTCGACCTTGCCTCGCTGCGCACCGGCATCATGGCCGGCGCGCCATGCCCAATCGCCGTGATGCGCCGGGTCGTCGACGAGATGCACTTGCCGGAGGTCACGATCTGCTACGGGATGACCGAGACCAGCCCAGTCAGTTTCCAGAGTCAGTGCGACGATCCGCTTGAGCGCCGCGTCAGCACGGTCGGGCGCGTCCATCCGCACGTGCAGGTCAAGATCGTCGACCCGAGCGGGCGCGTCACGCCGCGCGGTGCACCGGGCGAGCTCCTGACCCGCGGCTACAGCGTCATGCGCAGCTATTGGAATGAGCCCGAGCGCACGCGCGAGGCCATCGACGCCGCAGGCTGGATGCACACCGGCGACCTCGCCGTCATCGACGAGCAGGGCTACTGCAACATCGTCGGGCGCGTGAAGGACCTAATCATCCGCGGCGGTGAGAACATATCGCCCCGGGAGATCGAGGAGTTTCTGTACCGCCACCCGGCGGTACTCGACGTCGCGGTGGTCGGCGTGCCGGACCACAAGTACGGCGAGGCCGTGTGCGCCTGCATCCGGCTTCGCGACGGCGCTACGGCGACGGAAGAGGAGATCCGTGATTTCTGTCGCGACCAGATCGCGCACTACAAGGTGCCGCGCTATGTCCGTTTCG
>Ga0209415_10017647_pt1 | contig 11338 bp, 9 predicted proteins | sample PeaSoiSIISIP2007_FD_187696 | JGI IMG/M metagenome (GOLD analysis project Ga0209415, IMG submission 187696) | Peat soil microbial communities from Weissenstadt, Germany - SII-SIP-2007 (SPAdes) (version 2) | ecosystem: Environmental > Terrestrial > Soil > Wetlands > Peat | place: Germany...
TGACCGCGCCGATCATGACCAAGACGATGCCGAGCCACAGATCGGCCCGCTCGTAACGGATGAAGCGCGGGGTGATGCGCTTGTCGATCACGTAGCTTTGCTGGAAGAACAGCTGCCAGGGCGCCACAGTGGTACCCACGATGGCGATGACCAGCAGCATGACCTCGCTGACCTTGCCCCCCGCAGGGAACTGCGGCACGACGAAGTCGTGGGCTACCTGGGCAAGCGGCGGATGAATCATGAAAAAGACCGGCACGAGCAGCAGGCTGCCGAACACCAGGACCATGGAGAAACGCTCGAAGCGACGGAAGTCCCCGGTGGAGGCGGCGCCCATCACGATGATCGCCGCGACGGCCACGCCCAGTTCCCTGGAGATGCCCAGGTAGTCGAGCGCCAGGGCTATGCCTATGAACTCGGTGACGATGGTGAGGGCGTTGACCAGGAACAGGTCGATGACGCTGAAAGCGCCCCAGAACTTCCCGAACCGCTCGAAGATCAGGCGGGCGTGTCCTACGCGGGTCACTGCGCCGAGCCGGAGCACCATCTCCTGGTTGACGTAGAGAACGGGGACCAGGAGCAAAAGCGTCCACAAAAGCGCGGTGCCGTAGTTCTGTCCGGCCTGCGTATAGGTACCGAAGGCGCCGGCGTCGTTGTCGCCGACCATGACGATCAGGCCGGGGCCGAGGATGGCGAGCAGGGTACCCAGGCGCGCACGCCAGGTGGTGCGGGACGCGACGTCGCCGTGCAGGATGGTGCCAAAGGCGCCGCGGATGTGGCCGACGTGGGCATCGTCGAGGACCGCCGATTCCTGGTTGATGGGTTCCATGATATTTTCCATAACGTTATCTCCTTACGTGCAAAAGTTGCCTTGTCTACGGTTTCCATGTCGCTACTACCAGGGCCGTCGCCCATTGACCATCACCCCCTTCGGTTGCGGTTAGCATTTTTCTCCCTACGTCGGGAACATCGCGAAATATCGCGAGTATCGGTTTATAAAAACGGTCTACGCCTATTGGCAACGCTTATGCCTGCGCATAGGCGACAGGGCGCAATTCGGCTCAACCGCGCCTCTTACGCAGGACGCAGGACGAGCGTGAACGCGATGCTGCAGACAGCGAATGACCGGCTAGTGAAATACAGGGATGGGGATTTGGCAGAAATCCCTGCTTTGTTGTGTTCCCGTTCCAGGCGCGACGGAAACAGTCAAAGCAGAGAAGAGAGATGCTTTGAGGAGTTACCGCTGAGGGAACGGGATGGTTATGGGAACCGAACTATGACTGTCCAATTTGAAAAACCACCACCTTTCTTTTTCGATTTTCGGCCACAAAAAAAGGCCATGGGAAATCCATGGCCTCGAACGTGCGTCGGCTGGATTCCCCTCTCGTGGATTTTCGGCAGTGCACAACGTAGGTTCGATAGAACCAGCTACCTTAAGTCAAGCCTTAATCCGGCAAGACCTGGTCTACCCGTTGGCGTCTTTCGACATTTCCGGGCAGTAGCCTCTGTTTGTGCAAACGCCTCATTCTAACGAGGAACTTAAGCCCGTATATACCCTGCACGGCGAATAGTCAACCTTTTTCTCGCACATGCGAAGGACTGCCTCACTACCCGTACCCAGCGGGTCTCGCCAGCCGCCGCACAGTCACCAGTTCAACACTCATGACTATTGACAAACCGACAGTATCGGATATTGTATCGGCCATGCTCAGGCGACTCTCATTCATCTGCATCTGCTTGATTTTCGTTTCCATCGTGGTGACATCCTTCCATCACCATGACGATGGAGACGACCACCCTGAGTGTTCCATCTGCGTCGCCATCCACCAGCAGTCCGACTCTCCCTACTCGTTTGTCCGGCACGAAATCGTAAGACCGATCCTGGAAACGGTCTTTGTCTGTAGCGTCCCCGCACTCTTCCCCACCACCCTCGTCATCTCCCCCAACGACCGCGCCCCTCCTGCCTGATCTCCTTTAGCACAAGAACATATCTGCAGCCTTAGCCGGTCGGCCGTCTGTGCCGTAACCGCAACGGGCTGCTATCGTCGTTTTCGGAATTAAAGGAGGAGCCATGAAGCTCATACTCTGCATGGGTATCGCTTTGCTTTGTTGCACCGCTGCGCCCGCTCGCGCCGAAGATCTGGCAGAGCGTTTGAACCGGCTGGAACAGGCGGTCGAAAGACAGTCTCACATCATAGAGGAACAGCAAAAGACCATCGAACAACTGAAGGCGGGACAGCCACGGCGGGATGCGGGTGAACATGCCGCTTCGGGTGGCGAGGCCGCGAAAGGAGAGGAGCTCAAGCAGCAGGTCGACGAGTTGAACGACAAGGTGGAGCAGGTAGTCGAGGCTCAGAAGAAGGAACTGCCGAGCGCGTTCAACCCCGCCATCGGCTTCGTCGGCGAGACCATCTTCGGCTACCGCAGCAAAGGAAAGGCCGAGACCGGGAGCGACCGCCCCGGCGGGTTCGACGTGTTTCAACGCTCGGTCGAAATGACCGCGGCGGCATCGATCGATCCCTTCGCCAAGGGATACGTGGTGGTCAACGGATCGGCCGACCCGGTCACCGGCGAATTGGCTTTGGGGGTGGAGGAGGCGGCTCTGCAGACCACCTCGCTGCCAGGGAACCTGGAATTGAAGGGGGGACGGTTCTTCGGCGAGTTCGGCAAGCTCGGTTACATTCACGACCACGAACTCCCCTTCGTCAACCGTCCGCTGGCGCTCGCCCAGTACATCGGGGGCGAGGCGAGAACGGACGGCCTGCAGCTTAACTGGCTTGTGCCGGTCGAGCACTACGTAAGCCTCACCGTCGGGGCGGGCAACCAGTTCGGAGGCGACAATCCTCCAAACGACGTGGGCGATTTCCGTCACGCCAGCGGTGTGAACTACTGGAGCCGTCTGTCCAGCTATTTCGAACTGACTCCCGACGTCTCCTTCGAACCGGGCATTTCTGGGTTGTGGAACCCGAAGACCAACGTGCAGGGGTCGACCGTCGGCGGCGCGCAATCGTTCACCACCAGCGGCAGCAACACCTTCAACGAACGGGAGCGCCGGCTTTATGGAGCGGACCTAGTGCTGAGCTACAAGCCGCTTCGCAACAACCAGTTCGAAAGCGTCGTCTGGGGCAACGAGGTGCTTTACAGCGACAACCGTTACGACCTGACCGACACGCTTTCAGGTACGCCGGCCGGGAGCAGCACCGTCGGCTCGATCGGCCTCTACTCGTATCTCACCTGGAAGTTCCATCGGCAGTGGTCGACCGGACTCCAGTACGAATTCGTGGAGAACCAGCTGAACAAGCACGATAAAACGAACGCGTACTCCGCCAACGTCACCTGGGCGCTCAGTCACTGGAATCAATTCCGGCTCCAGTATACCTATACCGATCCCAACGCAGCCTCCGGCCGCAGTGCCGACAACGCAGTATACCTGCAATGGAACTGGATCATCGGTTCGCATGCGCACGGCTGGCAGCAGCGCTAAGCCCGAGGGAGAAAACACCATGAGATTGAAACTGCACTATCTGTCGTCCGTTGCCGCGCTGGCACTCTCCTTTTGCTGCCTGGCGGCACCCGCTCAGGCAGCCAGGATCCGCGTCGTCACCACGCTTACCGACCTGGCCGATTTCACCCGCGAGGTGGGAGGCGATCTGGTCGAGGTCAGAAGTCTCGCCACCGGGGTCGAGGACACCCACGGGGTGCCGATGAAACCGAGCTTCGTACCGCTTTTGAACCGAGCCGACCTGGTAGTCCTGGTGGGGCTCGACTGCGAGCACGCCTTCCTGCCGGCGCTCCTGGAAGCAAGCAAGAACCCGCGCATCCAGAAGGGCAAACCGGGCTACGTGGACTGCTCGCAGGGGATCGTCCCGCGCGACGTTCCCAAGTCGACCGACCACTACCAGGGGGACGTGCACGCCCAGGGAAACCCCCACTACACGCTCGACCCGGTATTGGCGAAGACGGCGGTCAAGAACATCTACGACGCGCTGGTGGCCGTCGACCCGGGGCACAAGGACGCCTACACGCGCAACCGCGCCGCCTACCTGGCCAGGCTCGACGCCAAGATCGCTCAATGGAAGAATGAGGCAAGAGTTCTCAAGGGGGTCAAGTTCGTATCCTATCACGAACACTGGCCCTATTTTGCCGCACGCTTCGGTATGAACTACTTCGGCACCATCGAACTCAAGCCGGGGATCGACCCGACTCCGCGCCACATCGAGCAATTGACGCGCGACATGATCGACCAGCACGTCGCCGTCGTGGTGCGCGAACCGCAGTTTCCCGAGAAGGTTCCCAAGCTCATCGCCCGGCAGACCGGAGCACGCCTGGTGACGCTTCCCATCATGCCGGGCGCGCTCCCTCACACCGAAACCTACATCAAGATGATGGACTACATCGTCCAATCCCTGGTCGCGGCGTCGCAGGGGAAATAATAAGCCAAAGGAGAATGCGGGGCCGTCCGCGCGACGGGCGGCCCCGCTGACCGATATGAACCAGACACTCGTTACTTTGGACGATCTCTCCGTCGGCTACGGCGGGCAGACCGTGCTTTCGGGCATTTCCTTTTCCATCGCCAGGGGCGGCTTTACCGCCCTCCTCGGCGCCAACGGCACCGGCAAGTCCACCCTGCTCAAGACCATCCTCGGCCTCCAGCCGCCGATCGCCGGCCGTCTCCATCTGCACCCGAACGCCGGGGGAAACAGGCCCGTGTTCGGTTACGTGCCGCAGGCCACCCAGTTCGACCCTCTCTACCTCTTGAGCGGGTTCGACGTCGCCCTGATGGGGACCTTCGGCCGGGTACGCGCGGGGAGCAGGGTTCCCCGGGAGGAAAAGGAGTTCGCCGCCCACTGCCTGCGGGCCACAGGTGCCGAAGATTTCGCCCGTCGCCGCTTTGCCGAGCTTTCCGGCGGCCAAAAACAGCGGGTGTTGATCGCCCGCGCCCTGGCTTCCCGGCCGGACGTCCTCGTACTGGACGAGCCTACTGCCGGCGTCGACCACGCCGCCACGCATGCCGTGATGGAGTTCATCTCGCAGGTGCGGCGCGACCTGAACATCGCAGTCCTCTTGGTGACCCACGACTTCGCGGTCGTGCGCCGCCACGCCGACCACGTCGTCTGGCTGACGCCGGGAGCGGTGCTGCAGGGAACGGCTGACGAACTGATGAACGCCAGGAAAATGGCGGAGATCCTCGAGATGGAGACCGACTGACATGGAGACGCTCTTTCATATACTTGCCCCCGACTTCCTTTTGCGCAACTCCGTGTACGCCAGTCTTCTGGTCGGCATCGCCTGCCCCCTGGTCGGCGTGTACCTCGTATTGCGCAGGCTCGTGTTCATGGGCGTAGCCCTGCCGCAGGTTTCGTCGACCGGCATCGCGATCGCGCTCTCGCTCCCGATGTGGCTCGGCCTTAACGTGAGCGCCGAGCAGGGCGAAGGGCACGCCCTCCCCTTTGCCGGCTCCATCCTGTTCACCGTCGCGGCGATCCTTTTGCTCGCTTTTATGGAGCGTCGCGGACGCGGCGTGCCGGAGGGGCGGCTCGGCGTCTCATACGTGGTCTGCGCGGCGCTGAGCGTCCTCATTTTGGCCAAGAATCCCCACGGCGAGATGGGGCTCTTAGATCTTCTGAAGGGAGAGGTGATCACCATTTCCAATGCAGATCTGGCCATGACGGCAGGGGCGCTCGGGGCGGTGCTGGTCGCAATTTTACTGTTCCACAAGGAGTTGCTGCTGGTCTCCTTCGACCGGGCGCTGGCGGTGACGCTCGGGAAAAGGGTGACGTTCTGGGACGTGCTCTTGTACCTTTTGATCGGCGTGACCGTGTCGATGGCGGTTTTGAGCGTCGGTCCGCTGATCGCCTTCGGTCTGCTCCTGATACCTGCCTTGACGGCGCACCTTTTTGCCTCGAACATGCGGCAGTTCATGGCGCTCTCCGTCGTTATCGGCGCCGCCTCTTCCTTTTTCGGCTTCTGGCTTTCCTATACCTGCGACCTGCCGGTAGGCCCCACGGACGTCGTTTTGCTGGGTGCGGTGTATGCGGCAGGCTGGATCGCCGCCAGGTTTTTGAAGTGACGGCCGGGGTCTTGCCCGGTTTAAGAGGAGATTCGGATGAGAACCATCAGAGTTATTACGTGGGTAGCGCTTCTTGTCACCTTATGCGGCTGCACGAACGCGGCACTTATCAAAGGAGGGAGCACCAATACCCGCAATGACGTCTTTCAGGTAATCGCCGGGGGGGAGAAACCTTTACCCGACTACTCACGACTGACAGTCTCCTGTTCTGTGAAGACGATACGAGCTTGTGGTTTCCGTGTCGGTAGTAAAGACTCGCATGCCGGTATGACGCTGATTGTCAATATCGACGGTCAGATGGTTCGAGTCCCTGCCGTGTTGAGCCGCGAGGAGAGCGACACCATCGGCACACCGGTTTCGGAAGCGGGTTGCGGTATCCGACAGTCGTTTGCCGTGCAGTTGCAACTGCCGGCAGGTCGCCACCGGTTGATCGCCGCGATTCCGGAAGAAGGTGTCGCCGTCGGTGAAAAAATAACCCTGGCGAGCGGGACGGAGAACGTTCTTCAGCTCAGGCCGCACTATCGGGGAGAAGAGCCATCCCGCCTCGGCCCTTATACGGCGACCAGCTTCAGGGAAGGGATTTACGGTTTGACCGCAGTTCTAAACGGCAGTCGCATCTAAGCCATGGTGCGCGTTGTCCCGCCCTACCTCGTAGGCCTGCGATCTGCAGGCGTTCGGCGGACTTCTTTCTGCAATCTACTCCCGGCGCGTCGTTTGTCTTTCACGGAGGTAACATGTCGATCGTCTCTTTTAGCGGTTTCCTGACAGGGATCACCTGTTTCGCGCTCTCCTTGGCTTGTGTGCCGTCGGCAACGGCAGCGGACACCGTGCGCGCCACTCTCGGCAACGGCTTGCGCGTGGTCATCGTCCGCAATACCCTGGCCCCCGCCGTGGCAGTCGAACTCAATTACCTGGTTGGCTCGGATGAGGCTCCGGCCGGTTTCCCCGGCATGGCCCATGCCCGGGAACACATGATGTTCCGAGGAAGCCCGGGGCTCTCCGCGGAACAGCTCTCCACCATCAACGCCGCCGCAGGAGGGGATTCCAACGCGGACACACAGCAGGTAGTGACCCAGTACCAGGAAAAGGTGGCAGTAAATGACCTGGAGACGGTACTGCACGTAGAGGCGGTCAGGATGAGAGGGGTCCTCGACAGCCAGGAGGGGTGGGCAGAGGAGCGCGGCGCGATAGAGCAGGAGGTGGATCAGGACCTGTCGAACCCGGAGTATCTTCTGAGCGTCCGGCTCCAGGAGAAGCTGTTCGCCGGGACTCCGTACGAACACGACGCCCTCGGCACCCGCCCGTCCTTCGACAAGACGACCGCCGCCATGTTGCAAAAGTTTCACCGTGACTGGTACGCGCCGAACAACGCCATCCTCGTCATCGTCGGGGACGTCGAAACGGCGCGCACCCTGAAAATGGTGCGCCGGCTCTTCGGAGCGATCCCGGCACGCCCCGTGCCTCCCCGTCCCGTGATCGAGCTCCGGCCGCTTGCGCCGGCTTTTATCGAGCTCGACTCGAACCTCCCCTACGGTCTCGCCGTGGTGGCCAATCGTCTTCCCGGCTATGAAAGCCCCGACTATGCGGCAGGGCAGGTGCTGGGCGACGTGCTGGCGAGCCAGCGGGGCGATCTTTATGCACTGGTGCCGGAGGGGAAAGCGCTCTCGACCGGTTACGAAGGGATGGCCCTGCCGAAGATCGGTGCCGGCTTCGCCATGGCGGCCTTTCCGCAAGGGGGTGACGGCAAGGCACTGATTGCGAAGCTGAAGGAGATCATCGCCGGTTACACCAAAAACGGAGTACCGGCGGAACTTGTGGAGGCGTCGAAACGGCACGAGATCGCCGATGCCGAATTCCGGAAGAACTCCATCTCAGGGCTGGCATCGACATGGTCTCAGGCGGTTGCCGTCGAGGGACGAAATTCTCCCGACGACGATATCGAGGCGATCAAAAGGGTCACGGCCGAGGACGTCGACCGGGTCGCCCGCACCTGCCTGGTGAACGACACGGCGGTCACCGCCCTCCTTATCCCGCGAGCCTCGGGAAAACCGGTCGAGACAAAAGGCTTCAGCCGCGGCAAGGAATCGTTCGGATCGAAAGACATAAAGCCGGTAAAGCTCCCCGCCTGGGCCAGGAAACTCGACAAAGTCTTGCCTCCCGCGGCCAAGATGGCAAAGCCGGCAGTCTTCAAACTCGCCAACGGCCTGCGTCTTATCGTAGTTTCCACGACGACGAGCAGCACCGTCAGCGTCTACGGGGAGGTGAAGAACAGCCCTTTCCTGGAAACGCAGCAGGGGAAGGAAGGGACGAGCGAATTGCTCGACGGGCTCTTCTCGTACGGGACGAGGACGCTTGACCGCCTCACCTTCCAGTCGGCGCTCGACGAGATCGCCGCCGAAGAGTCGGCTGGTACCGGCTTTTCGCTCAGCGTCCTGAAGCCCCATTTCGCCCGCGGGGTCGAACTTCTGGCGGACAACCTCCTCCACCCCGCCTTGCCCGAGGATGCTTTCAAGGTCGTACAGGCTGAAACGGCCGGCTCTCTGACCGGAGAACTCCAAAGCCCTGCCTGGCTGGCAAGGCGGGCACTGACGAAAGGGCTTTATCCCGCGGGTGATCCGAAATTGCGCCACGCAACACCAGAGAGCGTCAGGGCTCTTACTCTCGACGATGTGAAGAATTATTACCGCACCGTCTTTCGCCCCGACCTGACGACCATCGTCGTCATCGGAGCGGTAACCCCTCAGGAGGCTCGAAACGTCATCGAAAAACGGTTCGGCACCTGGCGGGCCAGCGGGCCCAAGCCGGCCACCGACCTTCCGCCGGTACCCCTCAACAAGCCCTGCGAAGTGGCGGTGCCCGACAGGAGCCGGATTCAGGACGAGGTGACCTTGGCTGAAACTCTTGGTCTCACCAGGACGCACCCCGACTATTATCCGCTACAAGTCGGACTCAACGTACTGTCCGGAGGATTCTATGCGACGAGGCTGGAACGCGAATTGCGCGAGCGGGCCGGGTTGGTCTATACGGTAGAGGCATTTCTCGATGCGGGGAAGACCCGCTCGATTTTCGGAATCTATTACGGTTGCGATCCCAAAAACGTCGCCAAGGCAGGCGAGATGGCGCGACGCAACCTCCGTAAAATACAGGAAAAGCCGGTCTCCGCCGTCGAACTGCGGCAGGCAAAGACCCTTCTGCTGCGCCGGATGCTTCTGTCAAGGACCAGCACCGGCAGCATCGCCGAGAAACTCCTCGCTTTGGACAGAATCGGCCTCCCTCTCGACGAGCCGACTCGCGCAGCGCGGAAATACCGGGCAATTAGCGCGTCCCGTATCCAGAAGGCATTTACCCGCTTGATACGGCCCGCCGCTTTCGTTCAAGTGACTCGGGGGCCGGTTCCGGGAGAAGAAAAATGACTGGGGGATCTGAGCTACCTCTTCAGTGCTCCCTCCAGCGCCACGGCCACCGCCACCGAGGCTCCCACCATCGGATTATTTCCCATGCCGAGAAAACCCATCATCTCCACGTGCGCGGGTACGGACGAGGAGCCTGCGAACTGGGCGTCGGAGTGCATCCGCCCCATGGTGTCGGTCATGCCGTAGGAGGCCGGGCCGGCAGCCATGTTGTCGGGGTGCAGCGTCCTTCCGGTGCCGCCTCCGGATGCCACGGAGAAGTATTTCTTCCCCTGTTCCAGACACTCTTTCTTGTAGGTACCTGCTACCGGGTGCTGGAAGCGGGTCGGATTGGTGGAGTTGCCGGTGATGGAGACGTCGACCCCCTCGTGATGGTTTATGGCTACCCCTTCGCGCACGTCGTCCGCACCAAAGCAGCGCACCTTGCCTTTCTCTCCCTTGGAGTAGGGAACTTCGCGCACGATCGCCAACTCACCGGTTGCGTAGTCGAACTTGGTCTGCACGTAGGTGAATCCGTTTATCCGGGATATGATCTGGGCCGCATCCTTGCCGAGGCCGTTCAGTATGACCCGCAAAGGCTCGGTGCGCGCCTTGTTCGCCGACCTGGCCAATCCTATTGCGCCTTCAGCGGCGGCAAAGGACTCATGCCCTGCCAGGAAGGCGAAACATTGGGTCTCCTCCGAAAGCAGCATGGCGGCCAGGTTGCCATGGCCAATGCCGACCTTGCGATCCTCGGCGACGGAACCCGGGATGCAAAAAGCCTGCAATCCTTCGCCAAGGGAGCGGGCGATATCCACGGCCCGCGACTCGCCCTTCCTGACGGCGATGGCGGCACCCAAAATGTACGCCCAGCAGGCGTTCTCAAAGCAGATAGACTGGATGCCCTTGACGATACCGTAGACGTCGACAGCCTTGCTCTCGCACAAGTTACGGGCTTCCTCCAGAGAGCAGATGCCGTACTGCGCCAAAACGGGGGTGATTTTGTCTATCCTGCGCTCATAGCTTTCAAACAGAGCCATGTCCGGTTCCTCCTTGGAATTATTCGTGCCGGGGGTTTATGGTGCGGGTGGCCTCGTCGAAACGGCCGTAGTTGGCGGTCGCCTTGGCCAGTGCATCGTTGGCGTCCATCCCTTTGTGAACCATCTCCATCATCTTGCCCAAGTGGACGAACTCGTACCCGATGACCTCGCCGTTATCGTCCAGGGCGAGACGGGTGACGTACCCTTCGGCCATCTCCAGGTAGCGCACCCCCTTTGCCGTCGTGCCGTACATGGTCCCGATCTGGCTGCGCATCCCCTTGCCCAGGTCTTCCAGCCCGGCTCCGATGGGGAGCCCCCCTTCGGAAAAGGCCGTCTGGGAGCGGCCGTACACAATCTGCAGGAACAACTCGCGCATGGCGGTGTTGATGGCGTCGCACACCAGGTCGGTGTTGAGCGCCTCCAAGATGGTCTTGCCCGGCAGGATCTCGGCGGCCATGGCCGCCGAGTGCGTCATCCCCGAACAGCCGATGGTTTCCACCAGCGCTTCCTCGACGAGGCCGTCCTTCACATTGAGCGTCAGCTTGCACGCCCCCTGCTGTGGTGCGCACCAGCCCACGCCGTGAGTCAGGCCGGAGATATCCTTTACCTCCTTGGCCTGCACCCATCTCCCTTCCTGCGGGATCGGCGCACAACCGTGGTTCGCCCCTTGCGCAACGCAGGTCATCTTGTCCACTTCAGCCGAATAGAGCATCCGAAACCCTCCTTACCTTCGTTATTTACATGAGTTTTGTCTGGCAAACAAAGTCGAATCTACTCAACTGCGAAACGTGCTGCAGCAAGTCGTTGTCCTTCCAGTTGCCCCTGATCAGGAATTCGTAACT
>Ga0209415_10017649_pt1 | contig 11337 bp, 11 predicted proteins | sample PeaSoiSIISIP2007_FD_187696 | JGI IMG/M metagenome (GOLD analysis project Ga0209415, IMG submission 187696) | Peat soil microbial communities from Weissenstadt, Germany - SII-SIP-2007 (SPAdes) (version 2) | ecosystem: Environmental > Terrestrial > Soil > Wetlands > Peat | place: Germany...
CTGCGACGCCCAGGTGGCGTGTCTCGAGTTCGCGCTCGCGACGAACCAGGAGTCCGGCGTGTGGGGAGCGACCTCCGAAGAGGAGCGGCGCAAGCTGCGCAAGGCCTGGCTGTCGCGCCAACGTCGGGCATCCTGAGCGCCGGCGAGCCGGTCGTGGCCACCGGTTCGGGCCAGGGACGCAGCTCGGTGGGCAAGCTCGTCTGGGTGCAACGGTCCGTCGCCCCCCTCCTCGAGGACCCCGCGCCGGGCCTCGAGATCCTCCCCTTCCCCGACGACATCGCCTCGGATCCCCGGGCCGCCGAAGTCGAGCTCGTCGTGCTCGGCTTCGGCCCGACGATCGGGCCGGGCTTCGAGCACCTGACGTCGCTGCGGGTCATCCAGACCCCCTCCGCCGGCGTCGACACGGTCGTCGACTCGCTCCCGAGACCCGACGTCGTGCTCTGTTGCTCGCGCGGGCCCTACGACGTCCCCGTCGCCGAATGGGTGGTCGGTGCGGTGCTCGCGGGACAGAAGGCCTTCCCCTTCTACCGTGACGAGCAGGCCGCGGCGCGCTGGACACGGCACGAGATGCGCGCGATCGAGGGCTCGACCGTGCTGTTCCTCGGCCACGGGTCCATCGCCCGCGCCACGGAGGCCCGACTCGCGCCCTTCGGCGTTGAGGTGCTGCGGGTGGCCCGACGTCAACGAGAGGGCGTCTCGGGCCTCGAGGCGCTCCCCGAGTTCGCCGGGCGGGCGGACGTCGTGGTCGTGCTCCTCCCGCTCACCGAGGCCACACGGGGCCTCCTCGGGGCCTCGTTCTTCTCCTCCATGCGCAACGGCGCCCTCCTCGTGAACGCCGCCCGGGGGGCGATCATCGACCAGGACGCGTTGCTCGAGGCGCTGCGGTCCGAGCGGATCCGGGCCGTGATCGACGTCACCTACCCCGAGCCGCTGCCCGGGGACCACCCGCTGTGGCACGCACCCGGTGTGTTCATCACCCCCCACAGCTCGGGCGTGACTGCGAACGGCCAGGCGAAGGTCTTCAAGTTCCTCCGCGAGCAGCTCGCACGCTTCGCCGCGGACGAGCCGCTCGAGAACATCGTCGAGGCCGGCTACTAGCTCGAGGCGTATCGCCGCGCCGGACGGCGCGGCGCGCTCACTCGGTCCGCTTGAGCGGCACGTCGAGGCGCACCACCGCGCCGTCGTCGTTGTCGACGGTGATCGACCCGCCGAGCTGGCTGCGGACGAGGTCGCGGACGATCGAGAGTCCGAGGCTGCGGGTCCGGTCGATGTCGAACTCCGCCGGGAACCCCGAGCCGTTGTCGGCCACCTCCACCACGAGGCCCGTCCCGTCCTCGGAGAAGCGGAGCGCGATCTCGGCCGGCGCCCCGGGCGCGGTCTGGAACGCGTGCTCCACGGCGTTCTGCAACAGCTCGGCGATGACGAGCGCCAGCGGGGTGGCGACGTCGCCGGAGATCTCCCCAACGTCGCCGTCCACCCGGAATGAGACCGGGCGGTCCGAGACGTTCACGTCGCGCGCGAGCTCGACGAGGGTCGGCACGATCTCGTCGAACATGACCGTCTCGCCCGGTTTGCTCGCGAGGACCTCGTGCACCGCGGCGATCGCCCGGATGCGGTGCTCCGCCTCGAGGAGGGCGTCGCGCGCCTCGGGGTGCTCGAGGCGGCGCGACTGGAGGCGCAGCAGCGAGGAGATGGTCTGGAGGTTGTTCTTCACCCGGTGGTGCACCTCGCGGATCGCGGCGTCCTTCGAGAGCAGCAGCCGGTCCCGGCGACGCAGGTCGGTCACGTCGCGCAGCAGCACGGCGGCCCCGGTGACCCGGCCGTCTTCGATGAGCGGGATGCAGTTCAAGATGACGGTGACGTCGGGGCGGCGTTCGATCTCCTCGACGACGGGCATGCGCTGGGCATACGAGTTCGCGATCGCGTCGGATTCGAGTCCGAGCTCGGCGAGGTTCGCGCCCCGGGTCGCCGCGATCACGCCCATGCGGTGGAACGCGTTCACGGCGTTCGGCGAGGCGAACTGCACCCGCTGTGACCCGTCGAGGACGATGACCCCGTCGCCGACGCGCGGCGGATCCTCGACCTCCTCTTCGGCGAGGAAGGGATAGAGACCCGACGCGACCATGCGGGCGAGGCCCTCGAACAGCTGCAGGTAGGCGCGCTCGAGCCGCCCGCGCTGGCGACCCCCGGTCGGCGACCAGATACGGCAGAGCACGGCCACCACCTCGCCCTTGAACCGCACCGGGATACAGCTCGCGGAGGCCGGACCACCCTCCTCGCGCGCCGACCAGAACCCGGTGACGATCGTCCCGAGCCGCCACGCGTCGACGACGAGGGGGACCTCCGCCGCGGCGAGCACGTCGCCGACCAGGTCGGACTGGAACAGGGTCTGGTTGGTCGTCGGCCGCATCTGACCGAGGACGACGAAGCGGAGCCCGGCACCTCCCGCCGTAGAGCCGTCGCCCGCCACCACGGCCCGTCCCGAGACCGCGAGCGAGTACTCGTCGAGGGGGACGAACAACAACAGGTCCGAGAAGGACAGGTCGGCCAGCAGCCCCCAGGTCGCGACGAGGCGCGCGAGGTGCTGGCGCGACGCGGTGTCGAGGCCGGTGAGCTCCCGCGCGAGCTCGTCGGGGGACGTCAACTCCGGCCGGCCTCCGCCGGCGGCGCGCCGATCGGCACGTCGTGGGGACGCCGTTGCCTGAAGGCGCGGAGCGACCCATAGCCCGCGGCCCGGGCGAGGCCGGCGAGCTCGGTCGGGTTCGACCCGACAAGGTCCGGGCCGTGGGAGTCCGACGCGGTCGTGACCGGCACACCGTTCGCGAAGAACTTCGCGAGCAGCGTCGGTGCCGGGTACGCCTCGCCGACGGGCTTGCGCATGCCCGCCGAGGAGATCTCCGCCGCGAGACCGCTCCGGCGCGCCGCGTCCGCGATGCGCTCCTCGCACTCGTCGATCACCGCGGCCGGGGGGCGGCGCCCGGTCAGCTTCACGAGGTCGGGGTGCGCGAGTACGTCGACGGTCGAGCTGGCGGCCAGCTCGTCGATCGCCTCCGCGTACGCCCTCCAGACGTCGCCGGTCACACGGCGGTCCCATTCCGACGCGGACGGCTCGCCGTCGAGGTTGTCGAACCCCCACGCGCCGAGCCAGTGCACCGAGCCGAGCAGGACGTCGAAGGGGTAGCCGGCGAGCGCCCGGGCGACGGCCTCCATGCGTCCGGGGAAGTAGTCGACCTCGAGCCCGAGCACGACGGGGAGCCCCGCCCGTTTGGCCTCGAGCACCGCCTCCACGTACGCATCGAGGTCCGCGGTCGCATGGAAGTCGAAGTAGCGCCCGGTCTGAACCGCGAGCGCCGCGTCAGCGTCGGCACGCCAGAACTCCGCTGCGAGCTCGCGGACCTGCACGAAGCGGAAGATGTGCTCGGTGAGGGCGATCTCGCCGACCCCCCGCGACGCGGCGAGCTCGGTGTAGGTCGCGAGGCGTTCCAGGCGGTGCCCGGCCGACTCGGCCTGCTCACTGTGCGGCCAGAGGTGGACGTGGTAGTCGAGCACCGCGGCCATGGTAGGCAGGCGCGGCGGCCCGCACCCGGCAACGGCGGCGGGTGCGGACCCGGTCCTCGGCGCGCTCAGCCGGGATACAGGTAGCGGCCGATCTCGACGAGGCCCGCGAGGTCGACCACGTCGCCGGTGAGCTGGGGGATGGTGACCGTCGTCTCGTGCGCCGCGGCGAGCTCCCCGAGCAGTTCGGCCTGCCGCAGCGCCACGAGGCGAAGGTTCGCGTGGTTGCTCCCGATCTCCTCGAGGACGAGGCGCACCTGCTCGGGCGCCGCGGTGCCGCCGAGCAGCGCGGCGAGGTCGGCCGACAGCTCGGCGGAGCGCTCCGCGAGGGCCTCCGCGACGCGCTGCGCGCCCGGGTCGAGGAGCGTGCCGGGCAGCACCTTGTTGGCGACGAGGAGCCCGAGATGCAGCGAGCGGCGCCGGAGCGAGGTGACGAAGCGCTCGGCCTCCTGCACCGGCACCGCCTCGGGGGTGGTCACGATCATGAACGTGGTCTGCTCCGCCCGCAGCAGCGCGCTCACCTGGCGCGCCCGGTCGACGAAGCCCTCATGCATGGTTTCGAGGAGGAGGAAGAAGCGTCCGACGTCCTCGAGGAACTGCGTGCCGAGGATGCGGTCGCCGATCTGGGAGAACGGCCGCGACGCGACGCCGAGCACGCGGAAGCGCAGCGGCGCGGTCAGCCATCGGAGCAGGCGCGAGGAGAAGAAGTCGGCCATCATCTGCGGCGCGTCGACGAAGTCGAGCGCCTCGAGCGCGGGAGGGGTGTCGACCACCAACAGGTCGTAGCGCCCCTCGGCGTGGAGCTCGTAGAGGCGCTCCATCGCGATGTACTCGTGGCTCTTCGCGAAGCGCCCCGTGATGTTGCGGTAGAGCGGGTTCGACAAGATGGCCTCGGCGTCGCGACGCGTCCGGGCGTGGCGTCGGACGAGCGCGTCCCAGGAGGCCTTGGTGTCGAGCATCGCCGCCCACAGCTCCCCCCTCGGTCGCACGCCCGCAGCCCGGAACGCATCCTCGGGAATCTGGGTCTCCTCGTTGCCGACCCTCGGCAGCCGGAGCGCGTCCGCGAGGCGGCGCGCGGGATCGACCGTCAACACGAGGACCCTTCCGCCACCGACCGCCGCGGCGGCGGCGCCGAGCGCGGCCGCGACCGTCGTCTTGCCGACGCCGCCGGGCCCGCACGCGACGACGACCTCCTTCGTCGCCAACAGCCGGTCGAGCCCGCCCGGGGTCGTCACCGCGCTCACGTGGGGAGCTCCTCGGCGAGGAGCTCGGCCATCTGATGGATCGCACGGGGGCCGTGCGAACGGCCGAAGAGGAACGGCAGCAGCAGCAGCGGGGTGTCCGGCGGGAGCCCCGAGCGGAGCCGCTCGAGGTGGGCCGACCCGACCCGACGCATGCGCACCGCGAGGCGGGCCGCGGAGAAGACCTCCGAGACCGCCCGGGGATCCTCGCCGAGGAGCTCCGCGAGCTCGTCGATAACGGCGGGGGCAGACAGGCTGGCGAACGTCGCCTCCTCCGCTCGGCCGAACAGCTCGGGGAGCACCCGGTTCACGATGACCGCGGCGAGGTGCACGCCGGTCTCGGGGCCGATTCTGTCGGTGAGCTCGAGCGCCTCGGTGACGGGCATCTCCTCCGCGGTCGACACGACGACGACGCCGGTCTGCGCGGGGTCGTCGAGGATGTCGAGCATCCAGCGGGTCTGCTCCTCGACGACGCCGCGGCGCACGAGGTCGTGGATGCCGAGCGGCGCGGCGAGATGGCCGACGATGTGGCCGGTCGCGGACGCGTCGACGACCACGAAGTCGTAGTGCCGCTCGCGGACCTCGTAACAGAGCTTGCCGACCGTGAGCACCTCGCGCACACCGGGCGCGGCGGTCGCCACGAAGTCGAGCGCCTGGGCGACCGAGGAGATGCGCCCGGCGAGGGGGAGCCGCAGATTGATCCGCAGGTACTCGCGCAGCGCGGCCTCGGTGTCCATGGACATCGCGAACAGCCCGTCGGAGACCGGGCGCGGCACGTAGCTCGTCGGCCCGCACTCGAACGCGCTCTGCAGGTCGCCACGGGGTTCCATCTCGCAGACGAGCGCCCGCCGGCCGCGACCGGCGGCGAGGAGGCCGAGCGCGGCTGCCACGGTCGTCTTGCCGACGCCGCCCTTGCCGGTGACGAAGACGAGCCGCCGGTCGAGCAGGTCGCTCACGGCGCGGCTCGGGGGTCGGGGATCAGCGCCGTCGATGCCTCAGGTCGCGCCGAATCCGACCGAGGCACGCTCCGGCGCGCCGATCTCGACGTACGCGATCCTCGCGGCCGGGACGCCGACTCGGCGACCGCGCTTGTCGGTCAGCCACAACACCGCCTCCGCGAGCCCGATCGTGGACTCGATCCTCTGGAGGATCTCCTCCTGGCTCGTGTCATCCGGCAGCTCGACGTCGAGCTCCCTCGGTGACTCGATGATCCCGATCCTCACGTCCACGCGCGTCTCCCTTCGGCCCGACCATCGTAGGGTTCGCGCTCCGAGGTCAGTTCGGCGAGGCGGCCGGCCCCGAACCGGCGGGCGGCCGATGGGTATTGGTCGGGACCGTCCGGTGAGCGATCAGCTCCGAAGAGGCCCTCGGCCGCTCGGCGCCCGGGGCGAGACCGTGGCCCCGGCCGCGCCGTTTCCTCGCTAAGCTCCTGGTGGAGAGGAGGCGCCATGTGGGTCATTGCTGGCGTACTGCTCGGCCTTGTGCTCTTGGCCTCCATCGTCGGCTTCCACACCGGTCCGCACAGTCACATGTTCGCCGGCGTGCTCGGCGTCGTGACGGCGATCTGGCTCGTCGCGATGGCCATCGGAGGTCAGACCGCGCCGCTGCTCTGGGTGCTTCTGAGCGCGGACCTCGTGGTGTCCGCGGGCGTGGGAACCGCCGCCTACAAAGGCATCCGCTCGGAGCACGCGCTCGAATCGGCCAAGGGCACGATGTCGCTCATCGGCAAGCTCGGCGTCGCCACGAGTGATCTCGCACCTGACGGCCTCGTGCGCGTCGGTGGCGAGACGTGGTCGGCGACGTCGCTCAACGGCGACGTGCAACTCGGCGGCGCCGTACAGGTGATTGAGATAGAAGGTGTCCGCCTGAAGGTCTGGGGCGAGGATGTCGCGGCGCACGGCGTGCCGCCGCTGCTCCTCGATAACGGCGAGCACACGACGGGAACCGCGTCCGACTCCGCCCCGGCGGAATCGGACTGATCGAAGGGTGGGATTCTCGTGGTGATCGGAGTCATCGTCGGCATCGTGGCACTCGCGATGCTCATCGGCGCCTCGCTCTCGGTGAAGATCGTCCGGGAGTACCAGCGCGTCGTGCTGTTCCGGCTCGGTCGCAACGTCGGGGTCCGTGGGCCCGGTCTCGTCGCGATCAACCCCGTCACCGACCGCACCACCCTCGTCGACCTCCGTGAGCAGTACCTGGAGGTCCCCCACCAGACGGCCATCACGTCCGATAACGCGCCAATCTCGATCGACTTCATCATCTTCTACAAGGTCGTCGACCCCGAGGTCTCCGTCCTTGCGGTGCAGAACTTCGCGGGCGCCGCGCTCAACGTGGCCGCGACCACCCTCCGCAGCGTGGTCGGCGACATGCCCCTCGACGACGTGCTCTCCAAGCGGGAGGACATGAACGCGCTGCTGCGCGTCCGTCTCGACGAGGTGACCGAGCGCTGGGGCGTGAAGGTGACCAACGTCGAGGTCCGCGAGGTGAATCCCCCGCCGGGCGTGCTCGAGGCCATGACCCGCCAGATGTCGGCGGAGCGCACCCGAAGGGCCCAGGTCACCGAGGCCGAAGGGCAGAAGTCCGCGGCGATCCTGTCCGCCGAGGGCGAGCGGCAGGCGGCGATCACCCTCGCCGAAGGTCGCCAGAAGGCGGCCGTCCTCGCGGCAGAAGGCGAACGCCAGTCCCAGATCCTGAAGGCGCAGGGCTACTCGGCCGGACTCGACACCATCTTGTCGGTGGCGAAGGGACTCGACGAGAACACGCTCTTGTTGCAGTACCTCGACACGCTGAAGCAGGTCGGCTCCTCGCCGTCGACCAAGTTCGTCATCCCGATGGAGCTCGGGAACCTGCTGAAGGGACTGCGCTCGCTCATTCCCGGCGACGCCGGCATCCCGGCGGTAGCACCGGCTCCCGCGGCGGCGCCGGCGGTCTCGGAGACCTCCTCGGCGACCTAGCTGCGACCCGCCGACGGGCGGGGATCGTCGTCGGGGAGGGATCGGGGCCTCGAGCGCCAGGGGATGGCCTACCGGGCAATCGAGCACGGCACGATCGAGAAACGCGTGCACCTCCGCGTCGAGGTGGGTGAGAAGTGAAGGGCGTCGGCCACCTCGTACGCGACCGGCACCCCGCCTCGGTGGGGGCCCGAGCACGACCAGGCCCGCATCCGCCCTGTCGCGAAACGCCACCAAGAGAAGTCTCGGCGCTTTCGCCGGACCCGCACAGGGCGGATGGTCACCCCGCGGCGGGGTTCGGCGGGACCGGCATTGACCCGGAAGATCCCAGATACCGGAACAATTCGCCGGGGGACGGTGTTCACATGAGTGGGTCCGGAAGGATCCGGGAGGAGGTGGCCGAATGTGATGAGACCACCCGACCACCTGGCCCGAAGTGCGGGGCGCCGGGGATTGTCCGGACCTGGGATCCGGATCGGCCTCGGGTAGCGAGGCAAGCAGCTTCGGAAGGAAGCGTTGCAACGGCAAGAGCCCGCAAGGCTCGACGAGTGCCATTCCTCCCGACGCCCCGCGGTTTCGGGGAAAATTGAGAGAAGGCGTCCGATTCCCGCCACGGTGGGACGGGCGCTTTTTCGCGAAACCCCCGAGTGCGACTTAGGAGATCCTTGGCCGGGTCGGCGCGGTGTCAGCGATGCACGACACGACGACCCGTGTGCGCCGACGTCGGCACGGGAGCCGCCGGCCAGGGGATGCGGAGTTCGAGGATGCCCGCGGCGTAGTCCGAAGTGATGTCGGCGGGGTCGAGACGCGCGGAGAGGGCGAGGTCCCGGGAGAACTCTCCGTAGCGGAACTCGGAGCGGTACACGCCCTTGCCTGGCGCGGGCCCGGGCTTCTCCCGCCTCGCCGAGACATGCAGGATCCCGTCGTTCACCGATATCTCGACGTCGGTATCGGGATCCACGCCGGGGATCTCGATCCGCACGAGGAGCGCGGCGTCCTCGTGGACCTCCTCCACGCGCAGCAGGCCCTCGGCCTCCGCATCCCGGTCGAGCACATGTCGGACGGGCTCGGATCGACCCGCCCGCGCCGAGTTGTCGGTCGCCATCGGGTTCGGCTCCTTCCGGGACGCGATCTGTGTGCTTACCCACTATCTGGTGCACGCCAACCGCGCAACAGGGTCCAAGGTCACGAGACGCGCGAAAACTCACCACTACCTGCGGTTCTCTCCCGCGCAGGAGGAGCGGGCATCTCCGGCACCCCGGTTCGGGACGGAGACCGCCTAGAGGTCGAGGACGAGGAGGGGCGACTTCGACCGGCCGACGCAGATCATCATCGACTCGTTCGCCTTGCGCTCCTCCCGCGTCAGCCACGCGTCGCGGTGGATCGGCTCGCCCTCGAGGACACGGGTCTCGCAGCGCCCGCAGCTCCCGTGGGTGCAGGAGTAGTTGACCTCGGGGAACGCCTCCCAGACCACGGCCAGGATGGAGCGGTTGGCGGGCACCCGGAGGGTCTTGTGCTGGCGAGCCAGCTCGACGAAGAATTCCCCGTAGGCGAGCCCGGTGGAAAGCGGATCCACGCCGTCGCCGGGGCTGAACCGTTCGAAGTGGAGCGAGCCCGGAAGCAGCCTCGCGGGCCACGCCTCTCCGACCGCGGCGAGCATGCCCGCCGGGCCGCAGACGTACACCGCGGTGCCGGCGTAGACCGAACCGAGCAGCGCCGCGAGGTCCGGGCGACCAGCCTCGTCCTCGGCGAGCAGTTCCACGTCTCCCCCGAGGGCCTCGACCTCGTCGCGAAACGCCATCCGCTCGCGGCTGCGCGCCCCGTACACGAGCCGGAACGGCAGCGCTTCGGCGCGGAGCCTGGTGGCCATGGGCAGGATCGGCGTGATGCCGATGCCCCCCGCGAGGAGCAGATAGCTCGGGGCCTCCTCGAGCGCGAAGTAGTTGCTCGGTCCGTAGTAGCCGACGACAGTGCCGGGCGTGAGCTGCTCGTGGACCTCGGTGGAGCCGCCGCGGGACACCGGCTCGAGCAGTACGGCGACGCGATAGGACGTGACGTCGTCGGGTGAACCACACAGCGAGTACTGGCGGATCCGCCCCGACGGGAGGAGCAGGTCGATGTGCGCACCCGGCTCCCAGGAGGGCAGCGCCGCGTTGTCGGGGTCCTCGAGGCGGAGCGAGACGATTTCGAGAGCCTCGGTGCGGACGTCGGTGACGACGAGCCGTCCCCCTTCGCCGGACAGCACCGGCGCGGGCCGGCCGGAGTCGGCGCCCGCAGGCACCGGTCGATACTCCGGCGGTCGCTCTGGCCTCATCGAGATGCCCGCAGGCTATCCGCGGCCGCCTCGCGACGTCCCCGTCCATCCGCGAGACCGGCCGCCACCGGCAACCGATCCTCGGGCCAACCCGCGTCGTGGACGGCGAGCCCGAAGGCGTAGCGGTCGGTCATGGCCGCCGCGTAGGCGACGGCCGCGGGCACGACCGGTGTCGACGGGCGACCGGGCGGGTCCTGAGGAATCTGGTCGGGGTGGGCGACGAGGTGGTCGACGAGGCAGCGCAGGACTGAGATCACCGCGTCCGCCTGGGCGAGGGACTCCGGGCGGAGGTAGATCCGTTCGTGGTTGAAGGCCCGGAACTCCGCCAACGCGTCCGCGAGCTCGGCGGGCATGCCGACCGCTCCCGCGACGAGGCTCGCTTCGACGAGGCCGGAGACGAAGGTCCCGATCTGGCGGGGCCGCGACTCCCCACAGCTGCGCCTGACCGCGGCGGGGAGCTCAGCCGGCGACACGATTCCCGCATGGACGGCGTCCTCGAAGTCGTGGCAGACATACGCGATCCTGTCGGCCCAGCTCACCACCTCCCCCTCGGGCGTCGCGGGAGCCGGCCGTGACCAGGAGTGGTTGCGAACCCCGTCCAGGACTTCGGTCGTGAGATTGAGCGGTACGAGGGTCACGTCCGCGCCGAACACCGCATGGTCGAAACCGTCGGCGAGGTAGGGCGAGAAGGCGTCCTCGCTGGCGTGGCCGCCCGGCCCGTGGCCGCAGTCGTGGCCGAGGGCGATCGCCTCGGTGAGCGACGCGTTCAGCCGGAGTGACCGCGCGATCGCGCACGCCACCTGGGCGACCTCGAGGGCATGGGTGAGCCGCGTCCGTTGGTGATCGGCCGGGAAGACGAACACCTGGGTCTTGCCGGCCAGGCGGCGGAATGCCGTGGAATGCAGGATCCGGTCCCGGTCGCGCTCGAAGCACGTGCGGTAGGCGTCGGGCGGCTCGGGACGAGCCCGGTTCCCCGCACCGAGGGCTCTCGTCGCCCCCGGTGCGAGCTGGCGCGCCTCCTCGAGCTCGCGGTCCTCGCGCCGCCACGGCGCGACGGTCCCGATCCGCTGGCGGCTTTGGTCGTGCGCAGTGCGCAGACCGCCGGTCGTGGTGAATCCGGCCATCGTCTTCGCCCAGCGCTCGGCGCGTTCGCCCCGGTCCGGGCGCTCTGGCAGATCTCCAACCTCTTCGTGAAGCGTGATCACCTCGTCCTCCCCGTGGAGAGATTACGGGACGGCCCTCTCACGGCTCGCCCGCAGCGGGGATGGGGACGCGG